>Ga0302187_10000736_pt1 | contig 29101 bp, 26 predicted proteins | sample II_Bog_E1_3_FD_202120 | JGI IMG/M metagenome (GOLD analysis project Ga0302187, IMG submission 202120) | Peat permafrost microbial communities from Stordalen Mire near Abisko, Sweden - II_Bog_E1_3 | ecosystem: Environmental > Terrestrial > Soil > Wetlands > Peat | place: Sweden: Abisko...
AGACTTCGGCCCATGAGTGAATACCCTAGGAGCCGGATATCCTTGCTGCAGCAGCCAAGAGGCCGTGAAGCAGGCGGCCACGAAAACCGGCACATCCAGCCGCCAATCGTCGGTGTCGGACAACTCGCTCATCTCACTCAGAGCTGTTCCCAACTCACGATAATCCCGTCTGAGTTCCCAGTCCCATGCCGTAGGGACACTCGAGAAAGTCGTCTTTACGATCTCGTCTTCATGGTCGATCGACTCGGCCGAAGGCGCCGTGACTAAAGCCATGGATTTGAAGGGAGAAATTGTCGAATTAGCGTCGAATAATTCCCCAACAAAAGAAGGTTCCTCGGTTGAATTCAGCACGATGAGAGCTTGTTTGTATATGGGAGCTAGTCGCCTAAACATTCGCCATCCTGTCGGAGGTGAGCGCAAGCATCGTCGCTTCAGCCCTCATTCTTGTCAGAGCTTCGGTAAGCAGTATTGCCTGTTCTTTGCGCCGCAGACCACCTACCTTGGGCATAGTGTTGTAATCAAAGGTTACGGTAGCTGCAAGTACATCCAGTTGTTCTGGATTGGCTGAGCCACCCACGCGGTTCACTACGAGCTTCACCACTCTCACGCGGTCAACACTCCACTTAATGATGCCATTCAACTGTAGGCCTACGGATGTTTGGCTGGGGTGATTTACTTGGAGAATGAAGTCTTCTCCGTCTATCGTCTGTGGACCGTAGTTTTCTGGCAATACGCCCCCGAGATAGCTGTTCGCGTCCGCAAAAGACTCTGCGATCTGAATAAAATGAACGGATGCCGCGACTCTGGCGATTCTCCCAAACTCCTCGAGTTTTGAGATTCCGCTGATCACAGAGTCCAACTGGGCGAACATGTTGGTAGTGCTTTCGATCAAGGGAAATGGCCCTGAATCGGAATCACTTGGAATGGCCCGCGTGAGAACGAAGTCAATCCGTGTTGGTTGGATAGAACATGTAAGAGAGAACTCGCCTCTCGTGCCTTGTGCGACGGATGGCGCTAGGGGATTTTGGTTTTTTTGGAAACTGTCGGGCCGCCCCCCCCAGACCTGAGCGAAGATGTCGTTCGGGGCTATGTTTGTGCCAAAGCCCAAGCCTTCTGGCATCAGCGTGATTCGACCTTGCGAGGGTTTCCAATGGCTCATTGTTTTCATCTTCAGGTGCAGTTGACGTACCAATCCTGAATACGTTTCACGATTAGAACACCAAAGTACTGGTATATGGCGGTCGATCATAAACCACAAGTGGCGGGTGGCCCACGTCTGATGCACCAACATATCGGGTGCCCCATGTCTCGCTTCTGAGACATGGGTTTGCAGGATGCGCATGAGAACCACCCGTGCCGGGCTTCGTGTATCGTGGCCCCATGCCGCTGGCCTTCGAGTACGACCCCAGCAAAGCCACAAGCAACCTGGAAAAGCACGGCGTCTCGTTTGCCGAGGCCATGACCGTCTTCGCCGACCCGTTCGCGGAGACATTCCCCGACGAACTGCACTCAGAAGACGAAGACCGCTGGATCACGATTGGACTCGCCTGAACTATTCTTGAGCCAGCGATTGCTCTTCGTCTCTCACCTCGAGATCGACGATCGCATCCGGCTCATCGGCGCACGCCTGGCTGAACGACCCGAACGGGAAGCGTATGAAGAACTCAAACGCGACAGAAGCTGATCCGCTGGAGCCCCGCCCGCTCGACTTCTCCAAGGCTGTACGGGGGAAGTACTACCAGCGCATGCAGGGAGGCACCAACGTCGTCCTCATCGACCCCGACCTGATGGACGCCTTCCCCGATTCCGCCGCTGTCAACGCCGCACTGCGCAGCCTGAAGCAGATCGCAGACCGAGCCAAGAAGCCCGCCTGAGCCCACCGTCTCGTCGGCGCACCGCCCACAATCCAGCTTCAGCCGCTGAGGTACGGGTGCTAAGAGGGGCGCTTTGAAGGGTACGGGCTTTAGCCCGTACGTCAGGCGCCAGATGGAAAAAGGGCTTCAGCCCCTGAGGGACCGGCTACTCGCCGCTAGCGTCCGCTGAGGTACGGCTGCTTAAGAGGGGCGCTTTGAAGGGTACGGGCTTTAGCCCGTACGTCAGGCCCCAGATTGAAACTGGGCTTCAGCCCCTGAGGGACCGGCTATTCGCCGCTAGCGTCCGAGCTCCGCCTTGATCCGCTCGTACGCGTCGTCCACCATCTCCCAGGTGATGTTCGGATTCCCGATCTTCGCGTTGCCGTACGCAAAGCTCCGCAGCTGCGCCTCGCGCTCCGCTTTGGAAACCGGGCGTGTGCGGGCCGCTTCGATCAGTTGCTCTAACTCTTCTGTCATCACTCGCTCCGTCACGCCGCTTTTCGATTGGATCCGGGGGATGCACTCGAGCGTGCTACCAGCCGATACACTCCCGCCATCCCACAGCCCTGTATCTCGTTGTGCAGCAGACGGTAGCACCCGGCTCTGTGGAGAGGCCAGAGACATTTGGTGGCACTTGAGAGGGCTTCGCTACAACCATCCCCACTCCACGCCCCTCTGACTAATTGACGGCCCACCCGTCAGGAGGCGCACGTCCCCCATGAACACCAGCCCACATCTGCACCACATCAACTTCAGCCGCTACATCCAGTCCACCGAGGGCTCCCACACCCTCATCGTGTGGCTGATCATCGGGCTCATGGCAGGCTTCATCACCGGCAAGCTCCTGCGCGGAGCAGGCTTCGGCCCCCTGGTCGACATCCTCGTCGGCATGGTCGGCGCTCTCCTTGGAGGCTTCCTCATGGTCTCCCTCGGCTACGCCGGCTCCGGGGGCTTCCTCTACACCCTCTTCGTCGCCGTCATCGGAGCCGTACTCCTCACCTGGCTCCTCCGACTCGTCACCGCCGGCCGCTTCCGCAACTTCTGATCCTGCCCCTTGGTTTGTCATCCCGTAGGGATCTGCATCGGAAATGCGAAAGGGGTCACTGGAAAAAGTGACCCCCCCACCCGTTAAAGCCCACGGGCTGAATACTTTATCCCTATCCCCAGCAAAAGCAATACTTTAGGGGACTGCAAGTCCTAAGTCATTTTTCATCAATACGCTAGCGTTAGAGGGGGGAGGGGGCTACCTCTCCCCCCGGTAACCACCCAGCGCCAGCCGGTACACCACGCCAATCGTCGCCGACTTCGCCCACTCACTCCCCGAATTTGTAATCGGCGAGTTGTAGTGCTGCATCTGGACGTCCACCTTCACCCCGAAGTGAGTCGTCAGGTCGAGATCAACTCCACCACCGCCTGAGTACACATTGGACAGCGACTGCAGATAGATCGTCGACCCATCCTTGCTCAGCAGACCACCGTTCTGGTAGTTCAGTTCGCCCCGGCCGAAGAAGACAGCGCCGTAAGGATGGATCCGCCCCAGCGACTTCTCCACCCGCAAGCCGCCGAGGCCATTCTTCAGTGCAACAGAGTTCCCATCCGACACCGGATAGCTCCCGCGCACCTCGATCGCCGGCTGCAGGCCGAAGAAGCGACGCACTTCGAGATCGACCCCTGCGGTGATGCCGGCGTTGCGGCCGTTATAGAGCCCCGTCTCGGTCCCCGTAGCGCCGGCAAAGACGCTAAGGCGCGTGGTTCGTTCGGCGGTGGGGCGGGCCTGTGCATGCGCTTCCAGGCTGGAGGCGACGGCTGCAGCGATCAAAAATACAGTGGAGCGGAGAAAGATACGCATCGGGTGAGTCAAAGCTGATCCTCTTCGGGCCTGGCAGGTCCAGTCCATTATCGCCGCGGCTTCGAGACAAAGCGGAAGCGATTTTGCGGAGACATCTTCGATGTCCGCTTTCCCGGGTTCGTTGTGGGCAGCCGGGATTTCACTACCGGCTGCGTCGGGTAAGACGATCTCAGTAGCGGACGACGCGGTCTGCGTGCCCGGAGAGCCACCAGCAGGCAGCGTTGCCTCCCTGCGGATAGAGAGAGTGACTGCACGGTGTGGTCGCCTCGCCGGTAGGGAAGTACTCCTCCTTGTTGCCCTTCTCCTCCGCAGCTACGGAATCGAAGGTCTCCACTGTGCCCATGCCGGTGCCGTGGGAGACACGGACCTTCCATACGGCGAAGTCGATGGGATAGGCCGCCAGAGCCGCAACGACAACACACGCTAGAGCACGACCCAATAGCCGCAACCAGAATCTGGCCCACATGGCGAGTACCCCCATTTGCAGAATGACTTCAAGCTAGCAGACTGCGGGCAAAGCATCGAGTCGTGGGGAGATGGAAATATCGAATGATTTCGGGCCCACGATGATCGCGGGCAACCTCAGTCAATAAACTGGTATTCGATTCTCTGCTTCCGATGGGTGCGCTCTAACTGTGATGAAGTCTTGCTTTTTCTGCGCCGTTCTGGCGCTTCCTTTAGGGCTAGTGGCGCAAACGAGCGCCAAACCCAGCTTTGAATCCCTGCCTGATGCGCCATCTCCGCAGTACTCAAGCTCTCTGGATTCGTCTCTGTTGCCGGAGCTGGCGCAGAGTGCCGCTCCCCAGCAGCCAGCTGCCAGCGGATATTCTCCCTCCGGTGCTGGACAGACCGTGCAGCCAAAGCAGGAAAGTCCCGAGGAGCTTCAAGCACGGCGTGAGCGCGAGATTGCGGCCCAGGAAAAGCAGCGCATGCTTGGCGTGATGCCCGAGTTCAACGTTGTGAACAATGGCGAGGCTGCTCCGATTGGCCCGCGGGAGAAGTTCAGCCTCTTCTTCCATAGCGCCTTCGATCCCTTTCAGTTCGCCATAGCGGGAGTCGATGCCGGCCTCGAACAGGCTCAGAACACCTATCCGGAGTGGCACCAGGGCTTTGCGGGATTCGCCAAGCGCTATGGCGCCTCTTACGCCGACAGCTTCGACGGCAACCTGTGGGGCAACGCCATTCTGCCCACGGTGCTGCACCAGGATCCCCGGTATTACCGGATCGGGCACGGGACCTTCAAGCATCGTTTGATCTACTCGATGCTATCGACGGTTCGGGCCAAGAGCGATAGCGGGAAGTGGCAGCCGAACTACTCCAACGTGCTTGGGAACCTGATTGGCGGAGGCATCTCCAACCTCTACTATCCGTCGTCGGATCGCGGAGTGGGCCTCACCTTCGAGCGCGGGCTGACCGTGACGGCGGAAGGAGCCTTCGGCGCGTTTGCGGAGGAGTTTTATCCAGACTTTTTGAAGTGGCGTCAGCATCGCAAAGAGCGCAAGGCGCAGCAGCAACAGCCCTAAAATCCACTAAAGGTTGAAGAGCTCACGGAGGCGCTTTGTCTGAGACCGGCTGACAGGGATCTCGGTCTGTTTGCGGTCGTCCATGCGCAGCTGGTAGGTGGACTTGAACCACGGCACCACCTCGCGGATGTGCTGAATATTGACCACGTGGCTGCGATGAGCGCGCCAGAACTGCTCTGGGTCGAGCTGATCCATCAGCTCTTCCAGGGTGCGGCAGTTGGAGTCGCCTTCCACGGTGTTGGTCACCACGGAGATGCGGCCCTCCTCGATCGACGCGAAGCAGACGTCCTTCTGATCGACGAGCAATAAGCGATTCTGCGTGCGGACGACAACCTTGCCGATGCGGGGCGGCTGGCCGTTCCGTTCGATCATGCGCAGCAGGGCATCGAGCTTGGCCTCCGCTCCGGCGACGATGCCTGCGATGGTGCCGCGGGTTGAGACGGCTGCCGGGTCGATGGCCGAGTCTTCGAAGTCGCCCTCATCCTCGACAGCATCGTGCACTCGTAGGGTCGGTGCGTGCTCGGGAAGTGGCTCGTGCGGTCGCTCTGAAGCTCGTTCTCCGGCCGTGATGGCGAGTCGCGTCCGTACCTTCTCCAGCGTCTTGAGGACGCGGCTCTCGTCGAAGGGCTTCAGCAGGTAGTCGACGGCGTTGACCTCGAAGGCGCGCACGGCGTACTGGTCAAAGGCGGTGGCGAAGACTACCTCGGGCAGGCGGGCGCGCTTGTCCAGCGACAGCAACTTCTTGAGCACAGCGAAGCCATCGAGGCCGGGCATGCGCACATCGAGGAAGACGACATCAGGTTTGAGGGTGCGGATCTGGTCCACGGCATCGATGCCGTTGGAGACCTGCGCAAGCACGTTTACATTGCCGGCGGCATCGAGCAGATACTGCAGCTCCTGCCGGGCCAGAGGCTCGTCATCGATGATCAGCGCTGTGAGCGGAGGTGCCATCGGAAGGGGCCGCGCAGTGCGGCTAGAGTTTGATTCTACGCGCGTGGGTTCGGCGTCCAGGAGCCGCGAGGAGCGGGCAGCAATCATGGCCTCATTTCTTGACGAAGGCTATGGCCTGGCCGTCGTCGGGATCACCGAGGTATTCGATGATCAGATACTGTCCCGCGTGGCGCTCGAGGCTCAGGGACATTCCATACCCACCAGAGGGAACGCCCTGCTGGCCTGAAGCAAATACCAGGAGCAACCTCTGCTGACTGCCCTCGACCGGGAGGGTCCATTTGCCGGAGCCCGCCGGAGGCTGCAGCTCTGAGCTGGATGCAGGGATGTTCCTGGCGGAGAAGTTGCCGTCGGAGTGGAGTTCGATGGTCGGGGTGGCGGGTGGGGTGAGTGGGTGACCGTGAATGTCTGTCCCCACCCAGGTTCCTGCCAGATCGTTCATCTTGAGGGGCTTGCGGACGCAGCCGATCGAAGTGCCGGTCACAATCAGCAAAAGGATGCCCAGAAGTACTCGGCGCATGAAGCAAGTCTAACTGGGAATCGGCCGGAGTTAGTCGCCGTCGGAGTAGACGCGCAGGCGCGAAGGGGCTCCATCCGAGGCCAGGTCGTGTCCGCACTGGGTGCAGAAGACATCGGTGATGCGCACGCCGCGGTGGCAGATGCCGCAGACCGGGGCGGTCTGGAACTGGCATTGCGGGCAGAAGTTGTAGCTGGAAGCGATGGAGCTTGCACAGTGGGGGCAGCGTGAGAGCTCAGGCTGACGTAGCAGGAAGTACACGACCGCACCGATCCCGCCCGGCAGGATCATGCAGACCAGCATCCACAGCGCGGGCGACATGCCGCGGCGCTGGGTGTCGCGGCTGACGTAGCCGATGAGGAGCACATAGCTCGCCCAAAGGGCGCCCCAGGTGTAGCTCATCATGAGCCGGAGGGCCAGGACCTCGTGCTTGTGGTGCGGCATGACGTAGTGGAAGACCCACTGCATGGTGGCAAAGACGAGCACCGCGCCGATCATGGCCCAGCGCGGAATCATCCGCAGCTCGTCGTCACCGAAGTTCGCACCGTTATCCTGGCGTCCGCTCATCCAGCCGTTCATTACCGAGCCTCAAAGTTATCTGCCGGGCGTGTGCGCCCGAGACGGAACCATACCATCAGCAACAGGACGACCGTAATGGGGAGGGACCAGATCGTGATCAGGAACATCTGGTCGCTGGCATCGGGGACGCCGGTCGGGGTGATGTCATTGCTGTCCATCAGGAACCACACGGCGTAGCACATGCTGATCAGCAGCGTGGAGCAAAGGCCGATCGGAACCCACAAGCTGCGCTGGCGGCGCCGCTGCGCCTGCATCACGAGCGCCTGCTCGCGGATGACGCGGTGCGTGCGATTGACCACGGACGAGCGCGCACCATTCATAAACGGTCTATCGGAAAAGCGTGGCCCGTCATTCATGAATCAGCCTCCGAAGTTCGCAGAGCACGCAAGCGCATCAGTTCAGGTTTCAGCGCGGCGAGACCACGATAGAGCCGTGACTTCACCGTCGACAAGGGGGCGCGGGTGACCTGCGAGATCTCCTCGAGGGCCATCTCCTCGTGGAAGCGCAGGCTCAGGACCTCGCGATAGCTTGGCTCGAGTGTCAGCATGACCTTCTGGAGTTCGGCAGCGTTCTCGCGAAACTCGAATTGGTCCAGCGGGCTGGGACTGTCTTCGACGATCTCGAAGGGCCGCTCGTCATCTCCGCCTTCGCGCATCTCGTCGAGTGAAGCCATAACCCGTTTCCGCGACAGGTCGATGACCAGATTGCGCGCGATGGTAAAGATCCAGGTATCGAAGCGGGCCCGCCCGTCATACTGCGATCCACGCTTGAGGACGCGGATCCAGACTTCCTGGAAGAGGTCCTCGGCTACCTCGCGTCGGCTGGTGAGGAACATCAGATAGCGCATCAGCCGGTGCTGGTAGGTCTCGATCAGGTAATCGAGCAGCTCGGTGTCATGGCGCTTCAGTCCGCGCGCGATCGCTGCATTGTCCAGTTCGCCCGCCTGGGCGAGAGAAACAACGTTGGCGATAGCGCCCCTCATGTCCGGTATGACGTCTCCCATAAGGAAATAGTCTCTGAAGCGCGGGCCGTGTGCGGTAAAGGTTTGTAACGGGTTCCCAGTCATTGTAACGCCCGGGGAGCTGGTTCTGGAGCAGGCCTGCACCTTTGGCGGCACCGGTTCGGACGCTAAACTAGAGGGATGGAAGTTCTTTACGGTCTGCACCCGGTGGAAGAGGCGTTGCGCTCCGGAATGCGCCGCCTGGACCATGTGGCCGTGGCACGCGAACGCGAGGCCCGGCGCGATCCGAAGATGGAGCGCATCCTCGACCTTTGCCGCGAAAAGCGCGTACGGGTGGTCACCGAGCCCAAGGATCAGCTCTCCCGTCACGCCAAGACGGATCTGCACCAGGGCATCGTTGCGTTCGTGCAGGAGCGCAAGTTCCTGGCGCTGGAGGACTTGCTGGAAGCTCCGGCGGGGCCTTCAGGGCACAGGTTCTTCCTCGCGCTGGATGGCGTGGAGGACCCGCATAACCTGGGGGCGTTGCTGCGCTCGGCCGATGGCTCGGGCGTGGATGGCGTGATCCTCACGGAGAGGCGCGCTGCGCCGATCTCGGCGGTCGTAGCGAAGACGTCGGCTGGCGCCAGCGAGCACGTACGCATTGCCAAGGTCACGAACCTGACGCGGACGCTCGAGGCGATGAAGAAGAGCAATGTGTGGGTTGTCGGGCTGGATGAGCGTGGCACGCCGGACTACACGGACTTCGATTTCAAGCAGGATGTCTGCCTGGTACTGGGAGCGGAGGGCGCAGGGCTTCACGACCTGGTGAAGAAGACCTGCGATTACCTGCTGCGGATCCCGATGGCGGGGAGCGTGAGCTCGCTGAATGTGTCGGTAGCGGGTGCGGTGGTGATGTACGAGGCGCTGCGCCAGCGGCGGCCGGGCTTTGCTGCCCAGCCTGTGGCGGCGGAGTCCAAAGCCAAGAAGCCACGAAAGGGTTTAGGTTCCTGATGCAAGGATTTCTTCGGCTGCCGGCGGTGATGTTGCTCGCCGGCGCCACGCAGTGGGGAGCGGCGCAGTCGACGCCCGCGCCCGCAGGTATTCCAGCGAGCACCACTCCAGCGCAGACTCCCGTGACCGAGCAGACGCCAGCGCCGCCGCAGGGCAAGGTGCTCTTTCAGAGCCAGGGCGCACCGCCGGAGTCTCCGGACCAGACGGGTGGGGAACAACTACCGGCGCAAAGTTCGTCCAGCTCGACGAGTTCCTCAAGTTCGTCTTCCAGTTCGGCAGAGCTTGTGGCGGCGCCTGCAGATCTTGGAGACGCGGCGAAGCCGACCGGACCGGAGTTGAGCGATGCCGCGCGGGCCGCGCTTACGGTTACTGGCTATGACCTCGACGTGCGGCTGACACCTGCGCGAGCACGGCTGGCGGCACGTGCCCTGCTGGCCGTTCGGAATGACGGCAAGGAGCCGATGGCGCGGCTCTCGCTGCAGATCTCCTCCACGCTGAAGTGGGACTCGGTTTCTCTGGTGACGCCTGCCGGTGCGCAAAAGCTGGAGATCGCGCAGCATCTGCTGGAGACCGATACGGACCACACGGGACGGGCGAACGAGCTGGTGCTGGCACTGCCTGCGCCGCTGGCTCCGGGGGCGACGCTGAAGCTGGATGCTTTTTACTCCGGCGCGGTGACGCAGAACGGCGCGCGGCTGGCGCGTATTGGGGCGGATCTTAGGCAGGCCGCCGACGCTGACTGGGATTCGGCCGGGCCGCGCGAGATTGCGCTTCGGGGCTTCGGCAACGTTCTCTGGTATCCCGTCAGCTCGCCGCAGTACTTCCTGGGACAGGGCAATGAGCTGTTTGAGGCGATCGGCCGCATGAAGCTGCGCGAGGCCGAGGCCAACGTGCGTCTTCGACTGGCGGTGGAGTTCCAGGGTGAGCCGCCCGTGGCGGTGTACTTCAGCGGACGCCGGGCGGAGTTGAAGGCGATCTCGGACAACGCCGATGCGCCGGTGGCGACCAATGCGGGTATTGCCACGGCAGAGTTCGCGGCAGAGCCACTGGGTTCCCGGGCGCTCAGCCTTTTTGTGCTGAACGAGAAGGAAACGCTGACAGCGCCTCTGGCGTTGGGTCCAGTGGCTCCTCCCAAGGTTACGGCTGCGCCGGTGTATAGCTCCGGGGTGGAGAGTTCGAGTAATCCCCTTGCTGTTGCCCCCGCAGTCACGCCGGAGGCAGGCGTGACGCCCGTTCCGGTCCAGACCGCAACGCAGCAGGGGCCGCCGCTGCTTGCGATCTCTGGAGCCAGCGATCTCGTCGTGAACCAGGTTCGGGACGCGGCAGAGAATGTTGCGCCGGTGATTCAGGACTGGTTCGGGATGCACCCTCTCTCGGCGCTTACGGTGATCAACCACCGCGGGCAGGCGTTCGAGGATGGGCCGCTGGTGGTGGCTCCGGCCGGGGCGCTGGCGTCGCGTGAGGACCCTTCTGCGTTGGTCTACAGTCTCGCGCATGCGTGGGTGCAGACCGGGCAGCCATGGATCGATGAAGGTCTGGCAGGGTTTGCCTCACTGGTGGTTACGGAGAGCCAGCACGATCGCGATACGGCGATCTCTCAGCTGAATGACCTGCTGCGCCCGCTGCTGATTGCCGAGCCGGAGTTCGATTCGCAGGCGGCAGCGGATGCTCCTGATGCCCCCAAGGGGCAACCGCTCATCGCGGCGACGTCAGAGGTTTACTACCGGCGCAAAGCTGCGGCGGTGTTCTGGATGCTGCGTTCGTTAATCGGGGACGAGGCGCTGAGTGCGGCGATCAAGACGCTGGTGACGGAACCTCCGTCACACGGTACTGCGGAGGAGCAGGCGTTGGCCTTTGAGAAGCTGCTGGAAAAGACGGGCACGAAAGACCTGTCGTGGCTTTTCCACGACTGGGTGGTGAATGATCCCGGGTTGCCGGACCTTAGCTTTATCGATGTCACACCGCGGTCTCTGCCTGCGGGCAAGGGACATGATTCCGGCTGGCTGGTCGCGGTGTCGGTGAAGAACGACGGTGGAGCGACGGCGGATGTGCCGGTGGTGGTGCGGTCGGGAAGCCTGACGCATGCGGACCGGATGCGGATCCCGCCGTACTCGCAGGCGGTGGTTCGGATCCTGGTGGAAGGCGCGCCGACGCAGGTGCTGCTGAACGATGGCAGCGTGCCGGAGGTACGGACGTCGCAACATATCCGTACGCTCGACGTCGCCCCGAAGTAGGGCTGGAAGCAGCCAGCGCTGAAAGAGGGGTGGCAGACGGCGGAGTCACAGTTAGGATGTTCGGAGACCCCGAGGACAACCTATGCTGACCGGCCGTTCGTCTGCGCTCTTCTGCCTGCTGCTTGCTTCTGCGCTTTCCTCAACGTGCGTTCACGCGCAAGTGGTCTCCACGCCAGTGCCTGCGGGGATCGAGACCTTTCAGCTTCCGAGCCACGGCGCGCTGCTGAACGCGTTCGTGTACACGGCTGCAGGCAATGGACCACATCCGGCAGTGGTGCTGCTGCATGGATTTCCGGGGAACGAGAGGAACCTCGACCTGGCGCAGGATATTCGTCGCGCGGGCTGGGACGTTCTGTTCTTCGACTATCGCGGGTCGTGGGGCTCGCCCGGGGACTTCAGCTTCGAGCACACCATGGAAGATGTGCCTGCGGCGCTGGCGTACCTGCGCAATCCTGAGAACGCCGCGAAGCTGCGGCTGGACCCGAAGCGCATCGCTGTGGTGGGCCACAGCATGGGCGGTTGGATGGCGCTCGAGACGGGTGCGGTGGACCATGACCTGCTGGGTGTTGGCATCATCTCCGGAGCGGACATGACCGGGCGCATCCCGGAGAGTTTTCCGCCGCAGGCGATGCCGATAGTCCTCAAGACCGTGGCAGAGAAGATGGCGAGCCAAGGCATCGCCCCACTGGCAGGATGCACGGCGGAGAGCCTGGCGAAAGAAGCCATTGAGCACCGCGTGGTGTGGGCCTTTCGCACGAGCGCCGCGAAGCTGAACCATGTGCCGCTGCTGGTGGTGTCGTCCGATGATGGGCTGGCGGATGCGGATAACGCGATGGCTGACGCTGCAGCGAAGGCCGGCAACACGCGGGTGGTGAAGGTGCATTACGCCACCGACCACTCGTACTCGGACAAGCGGCTGGAGCTCTCGAAGACGGTGTTGGAATGGTTGGGCACGCTGCCGGGGCAACCGGCGAAGTAGATGGGCTATCTCTAACGCCTGTGCTTGCTCTTTTTCTTGCTCGCCACCGGTGCGGGTGCGGCTGCGCAGGTCTGCGGGCCACCCCATGGGCGACCGCAGGTTACATTCAGCGCGACGGGCTTCGTCGAGTCGTCCGCGGTGGGCTTGGCGTCGACTGACTTCCCGCTTGCGGGCTTGGTGTCACTGTTTGGCTTCGTCTCCGCTGGTGGCTTTGCGGGGGCGAGCGGAGCCCATACCTCGGCGAGGTCGTCACCCAATGGAGGAGCCATCGCGAGGTAGTCGCGGACGTCCTGCGGGGTTGCGGTTCCGGTCAGCGTGAAGCTGTAGGAGTTGGGAGTGGCCAGGCCGCTGATGCTGAGCGGGGCCTTGCCTTCCGGCGCGATATTGACGGCTCCCAGCGCGAAGCCCTGGGGTGTGCCAGCGATTGTCGGCGCGGCGAGGCGGGGGTCCGCCGCCGATCCTGGCGGTAGCTCTCCGTGAGCCTCACCCTTCCACCACCCGGGTTGCCCGTCCGCGGAGGGCATCCACTCTCCGCTCGCAGAGACGGCGCCTTCCGGAGCATGGATCGACTGCATGCGGTGGCTGAAGAGCTTGGCCCACTCGAGCACGTAGTTGTCCGGCACGTGGGTCAAGGTGACGGTGAGGCCGCTGCCATGCAGACCGAGGAGGTCGAGTTTTGCAGCTTTGGCCTCGACGGCTCCGGGCTGGTCGAAGCCGTGAGCCTGCGGGGTCGCGACGCCGCAGGTGGAGTCCGCCAAGCCTGTGTCCGTGATGTTCAGCGTCCCATTGCAACGAATGCTGAGATCGATGGGGTTGGCCGGGAGGAAGTCGGCGCGGCGAAGGTCGTTTACGGTGGCATGAGCACGCACCGTAGCGTGACCCAGGCCGCCGGTAAGCGCGACGTCAATGTGCAGGGTGCCCCGCCACTCCGCGTCCTGCCCGGTGACGAGGCGGCTGGCCTCGCCGAGTGGAGCGTCACGCCAGCTCATCTGCAGGTCCACAGGAACACCGGCAAGTGTGGGAGCACGCTGCAGGGAGCCTTCGACGCGCAGCAGGCCAGGATCGGAGATGTTGGTATCGGTTCGAGCGGGCTTGGCGTCGAGACGAATGCGCCATTGATCCGCCGAAGGCAGCCACAGGGCGAAGTCGGCCTCGGTGAGGGAGAAGGGCATCTTCTCCGGACCGACCTTGAGGTTCACGCGACCGTCGGTCGCTTCAATGTAAGGGAAGCGCGGAGAAGATCCTGCACGGGGCTGCGAGGTGGGAGCGGCGTCCAGCTGCGACGCATGCATCAGCAGACTCTCGAGGTTCCACTTGCCTTCACTGTCGCGGACGAGGTTCAGGCTGGGCTCGACGAAGCGGATCCGGGAGAACTCCACCTGCCTGCGCCAGAGCGAGCCGGGGCGCAGGGTGGCTTCGACGACATTGGCACGGATGATGGGCTCGAAGCCAAAGTGGGGATCTTCGCTGACGACCAGGTTCTCAAGCGTGAAGCCCGGCATCGGCAGCAGGTGCAGGGAGACGCGGTCCAAGTGCACGGGACGGCCGAGGCTGGCGCTGATGCTGGCCGTGATGCGCCGCTGGTAGCGGTTCACGTTGAGCATGGGCGGGGTCAGGATGAGGAGGCCGACCAGGATCAGCACGCCCAGCAGCACGAGCCAGTGCCAGCGCCGTGGGCGCATGCTCTTTGCGAGGTCTTCGTCGAGGACGGGATCGATGCTGCCCCAGGCCGACATTGTCTTACCGCACCACGTGCAGGGTCCGCTTCCAGCGGGTCTGGTCGAAGATGTGGATCACTACATGGAACATGAATCCGACGCGGTCGCCGACGTCTGTCTTGTTTTCCTGGTCGGCCGGAGTGTCGAAGGACCAGTAGACGAAGAGTGGGCGGCCCATGATGTTCTCGATGGGAACGAAGCCCCAGTAGCGGCTGTCGAGCGACTCAGTGCGGTTGTCGCCCATGGCGAAGACCTTGCCGGGCGGTACGACGAGATCACCATTGACGATGTCGGTCGGCAGCTCCTCGCGCCAGACGGCGGTGAGTTGCTGGCCGTAATCAGGAGTGATGGCGGGGAAGTCGTCGCGGTAGGGGATGTAGCCATCCTGCGAACCTGGCTGCGTGTCATCTGGCATCCGCGCGAAGTCTTCTTTGGCCGCGACGCCATTGATGAAGACGTGTCCATGCTCGAGGTGGATGCGATCACCCGCTACAGCCATGGCGCGCTTGACGAGGATCAGGTCCGGCTGCTCGGGATTGGGCTTGAAGAAGACGATGATGTCGCCGCGCTGCACGGGGCGGTAGTGCACGAAGGGCGCCCAGGAGGTGTGCGGAGCCAGCGTCTCGCGATCAACGACCACGTGGTCGCCGATGAGCAGCGTCTTCTCCATCGAGCCCGAAGGAATGACGAAGTTCTGGAAGATGAAGCCCATGACCCACAGGCCGATGGCGAGCACGAAGGCGATCGACGCAATGGCCTCGAGCGGCGTCTCGTTCTGCAGCTCCGGCTCGGAGGAAGGAAACGTTTCAGGCTCGAGAGCCGGGTTCGCGGGCGTGGTGCTCACAGTCGTTCGAATCTCCTGGCAGGTTCGCGCCGGGCGCAAACGGGCTCGCCTCAGTGTAACCGCTGGGTATGGCGGCAGTGGGAGGGAATCGGCGCGGCGGATTTGAGATTCCGCGATATCTGCTAGCGAAGGATTCGAGCTGCGCGAAAGCCGTCGCCGAGGACCTTGCCGAGGCGATGGAGCGTGGAGTCTTGCGGCAGAGGTGTGGGTTCCAGCTGCTGGGCTTCGGCTGTCTGGCCTCGCTGCCAGGAGGTGGAGAAATACACCACGAGCGGGCGCCCGACCATGTTGGCCTGCGGCACGAAGCCCCAGTAGCGGCTGTCCTCGCTGTTGTTGCGATTGTCGCCCAGCACGAAGAAGTGCCCGGGAGGAACCACGACGTCCTGCCCGTCGACCGACTGCCGCAGGGTCATCCACCAGTGCTCGTCGACGTCAGGATCGGCTTCGTGGAGGTTGGGGAAGTCGTCGCGGAAGAGGTTGGTGCGGGAGGGGGCGTAGACGGCGTAGGTCTCGGTGATGGGCTGGCCGTTGACCAGCACGCGTCCGTCGCGCAGGTGGATGCGGTCGCCGGGAAGGCCGATGACCCGCTTGACGAGGTGCCGGCTGGGGTCCGGTGGGAAGAGGAAGACGGCGAGGTCGCCGCGATGCACCGGCGAGGGGGGCAGCAACCGCTCGCCCAGCTTGCCTTCGTCTGCATACGCGCGTTTGTCGACCAGGAGGAAGTCGCCGACGTTCAGCGTGGGCAGCATGGAGGCGGAAGGGATGCGGAAGGGTTGGACGAGGAAGGTGAGCAGGAAGATTGCGATGATCAGCATCTCGGCCAGCGAGCGCACCATCGCGACCGGGCCGTAATGCGGACCGGATCTCATGCGACGCCTCGGGCTGCCTCGACCTCGGCAGGGCCAAGTTCTTCGAGTGCAAGAGCCGCTGCGCGCTGCTGCGCTTCCTTCTTGCTGGGACCTTCCGCGGCGGAGAGGATACGCACGCCGTCCTCGGTCTCAAGGTGAGCTTCGACGGCGAACCTCTTCTGGTGGGCGGGCCCGCTCTCGCCGGTGTCGACGTACTTGAGCTTGCCTGAGCCTGCGGCCTGGACTCGTTCCTGCAGCAGGGTCTTGTGGTCACGCAGGGCGCGGCCTTCGCCGGAGAGCTCGATCTCGCGGTGCAGGTTTTCGCGCTCGGGGCCGAGAAGATAACGCTCGACGATGCGGCGTACCGGGCCAAAACCGGCGGTTACGGCGTGGGGGCTTGCGGGGTCTCTGGCGTCGAGATACACGGCCGCGATGACGGCCTCAGCCGCATTGGCGAGGACAGTGGGTTTCTTGCGGATGCCGTTGAGTTCGGCGCTGCGGCCGAGCAGCAGATGCTTGCCCAGGTCCAGCTGCTCGCCCATCTCTGCCATACGCTTGCGGCTGACGAGGCTGGCGCGGAGGCGAGTGAGGTCGCCTTCGCCGCACTGCTGGAACTCGGCGAAGAGGGCTTCGGTGACCATGAGGCCGAGGACGGCGTCGCCGAGGAACTCGAGCTGTTCGTTGTCGGTGCCGGGAACGTTGCGGGGCTCACGCCAGCCGTGGACCTGCTGGATGGCGAGCGTCGCGGCGGTCTGGCCGCCTTCGTAGGGGAAGGAGCGATGCGTTAGCGCGAGTTCGAGCAGCTCCGGGCGGCGGAAGCTGTAGTCCAGAAGGTCTTCGAGTTCAGCCCAGCGCGAGGCGCTAACGCCCGCTGGTGGCGGGGCCTCGGGCTCGACTTTGCGCTTGCGGGTGCTCATCGCTCTTCAGCTTTCTACTCTACGCGCGGGACGGGGGCGGTACCTCAGGGGCTGAAGCCCCCGATTTCTTCAGCTCCGATGGCCCGGCTGAAGCCGCATCCTGCCGTTCGTGCCCATGCCGTTGGAATCGGGCGAAGGGAGGATCACGGTGCACAGCGTTGCGAAGCCTCGGTTCGTGCCTGAATCAGTGCGGTGTCGTGCCCGAGGGGGGCTTGGTCGGCGGCGGGTCGGGCTGGTAGGAGTCCTTCTCCTTCTTGCCGGTCGGATCGAAGTCCTTATCGTCACCGGACTGAGCCGGCTGCGCGCGCTGGGGTAGCTTGTAGGGCTTTGAGATTCCAGCTTCTGCGGCGGTCCTGGTGTCGGGGCGGCTGTCGCGAGAGGCCAGTGCGGCCTTGTACTCAGCCACCGCCTTGGCGCGCTCGGGCTGGCTCTCCGAGTCGTACAGGCGGCCAAGGTAAATGTGCGCCCAGGCGACGGTGCGGGGATCGGGCGCGGCTGAGGCCTTGCTCAGGCCGATCGTCTTGCTGAAGCCATCCATGGCCTCGTCCGGATGCCCCTGCATGAGCTCCACGCGGGCCAGTACGTATTGCGCATGGGCGTGGTCACCCTTGGGATCGGCCATCACCTTGTCGGCCAGATCGGCGGCATCGTCGCTATGGCCTTGCATAAGCAGAATCTCAGCGCGGTCCATGGCGGTCAGCTGGCGGGCCTGAGGCATGGTGGGCCGCAGCGGATCGGGGGGGACGGTCTTCACGAAGAGGATCTGTTCGGCGTGGTGCCGCTCGCGCATGATGTCCATGCCGTAGATCATGGGCGCGATCTCGTCGCGCAGGCCATCTCCGGAATGGCTCATGGACGTCAGCTGGTTATAGAAGTACTCGGTCAGGACCCAGCCCTGGGCTTCGTCGGTGTCGATCAGCTTGAGCCGGGCGAGATCGTTGGCTTTGTCCCACGCGGTCTTTTCGGCTTCGTACGCGTCCATGTCGGAACGTTCATGGATGCTGCGGGGCTTGACAGGGGCTGGTCCGGGAACGGTGTAGAGATGCGCTTCAATGGCCTTGATGAGGCACTCGGTGAGCAGGGCCGGAGCGTCGGACTTGTAGAAGAACTCGAGGGGAGCATCCTGCACGCCGCGCAGAATGGGCTGGATGCGCTCCATGGCCGAGCCCCGGCTGTAGACCATCGGCTCCACGGTGTAGTGCAGGTAGATGTGCCGGATCTCGTCCATCTTGACCGGGTCGCCCGCAGAGTTATCGGGTGACATCTGGACGATGTAGTCGGTGCCGTAGATGCGGGCATTGGTGATCTCGGGTGCGAGCATGGGCTCGAGCAGCACGAGAAAGCGGCGGCCATCGTAGGTGGAGACCGGCTGGTGCAGGTAGATGTTGGTGTCGAGCACCATCTGCGCCATGGGATCGTGGACGCGCGCGATCATCGCTTCGTATTCCGGGCGATGGCGGATCCAGACGAGATGGAGATTGATGTCCTCCGCGAACTTGCGCAGCCTCGGCAGCACGTTGATGACGGCGGCTGCCTGGGGTGGAAGCTGTGTCTCATCGGCGTTGGGCGTCAGCTCCGGCGGGGGAGACAGATACAGCGCCAGCGAGACGTACTGCCCGACGTTCAGGCCGGAGTCGTTCTGGCGGTGCTGCTGGATGTACTGGCAAAGGGAATCGCGGCTGGCACGTGCATCCTCGGACTCTTCGAGCGCCTTGTTCAGCTCGGCGCGAACCTTCGCGCGCACAGGCATGGACTGGTCGAGGCCCTGGTCGTAGCCGCAGACGTTGAGCGCGACGGCCATGTCAAAGAGCGGCTCGTTGGTCTCGAGCGTCACGGCGGAGCTGCCAGGCTGGATCTGCGCAGCGCGGGGCCGGGCGATAGGGTTCGACTGATCGGCAGCGCGCTCGCCCGGCGCGGCGGACGAACTGGCGCCCTGCTGCTCCGGGGGGAGGCTGGGGTCATCCGATTCCGAGCTGGATGAGCCTGAAGAACTGGATGATGAACTCGGCTGCGGCTTCTGCTGGTTGCTCAGCGTGGTCGTCGGAGGCGCAGCGGGAGCCTGCGCGGACGGAGTCTGTGCAGGCAGGACGAGCGCAAGAGTCAGCAGCGACCCGGCGGAGAGGACGGAGACGGCGAAACGCATCGGAAACAGGAGACCCCTGCGGGGCGATGGCGCAAACGGGAGAAAGCGGGACACAGTACAGGTGTGACGCACCCCAACAGTGTATGGGAAGCAGCGCATCGCTGGATGGAGAGGGAAGTAAACCGGGGGAAGCTGGCCGAGTTAACCGCGGACCGAGATTCCAGCGAAGGTCACTACAACGTGGCCCTTGACCGGGACGCCGAAGAGCGTCGCAGGCTGGAAGACGCTGGTGAGCAGGTTGCGCTCCACCTGGACGGAGGTGTCCGTATCTCTTGGACCGGCAACGATCGAGTAGTCGTAGACCCGACCGTGGGTGTCGACCATGGCGTCGACAATCACCGGCTCGTCGTGCCGTGTCTCGACCGGTGCGGGAGGCACCTGGGAATACAGGTACTTCGGCTGCACCAGATGAGCCATGTTGTCGTCATCGGCCAGCACAGCGTTGGAGAGGCCGAGAACCGATACAGCGCAGGCAAGGAGAAGAATCGTCGCGGAGAGGCCACCGGCAAAACGCACGGCCAGGGGAGCCAATTGGCGATTCCACTCTAGCGCCAGCTGCTTGCGTAGCGGAAGGTGTGTGCCTCGGGCGCGTTCCAGCGCCAGAGTGTTGCGTAGATCCTGTTGCAGCCGTTCCGGTGCCTGCGCATGTCCAACAAAAGTCAGTGCCTCCTGCACGGTACGGAGCTCGTCGAACTCTCGCGCGCAAGGGGTGCACTCGTCCAGGTGGGCCGCCATCGCCGCCATCTCCACACCGGTGTTGGTGCCGTCGAGGTAGTCGTCAAAGCTGGCACGGACGTGAAGGCACGCCGCGTTTGCCGCGTCGTCTTCGCTCCATCCGTTGTGTACTGCCAGACTCACCGTGTACCTGCCTTCAGGATAGATGTCGAACGGGTGGAAGAAGTCGCTGTGGAAGATTCCCGGGACGTTTCTTTCGCAGGTTCCTTCGCTTGCATCAGGGCGACCTTCAGGGCAGCCCGGCCTCGCGTCAGGCGGCTCTTCACGGTGCCAAGGTTCACCTGCAGCATGTCCGCGATCTCTTCATAGCCGAAGCCCTCGATCTCGCGCAATACCACTACCGTGCGGTAGGTCTCGGGCAGCGTTTCGAGTGCGGCTTCGACGCGCTGGCGCAGCTGCTTGCGGGCGGCGTTGTCGTAGGGAGAAGCTTCGGTGGTCGCCAGCAGGTCCGCGAGACAGAAGGTCTCGCCTTCGGAGTTCTCCTGCGGTGTGTCCACGCTCAGCTCGCGGCGTTTGTGGCGACCCCACCAACGGCGCTGGTTGCTGGCCTCATGGATGGCGATCCGATAGATCCAGGTGCGGAGGCTGGCATCGCCGTGGAAGCTCGCGATGTTGCGAAAGACCTTGACGAAGACTTCCTGGGTCACGTCGGCGGCGTCGGAAGGATCGCGCAGGCTGCGGGCGATCAGCGAGTAGACGGAGTGGCTGTACTGCGCGATGAGCAACGCAAAGGCGCGCTCGGAGCCAGCCTTCAGCTCCTCGACGAGGCCTTGCTCCTCCGCTCGAATTCCAATCGCGCTTGCCAGATCGCTCATCGCGTCCTCGCCCGGTTGTTACGACGCCTTGGGCTGCGTCTGTCCCGCAAAGGGGATGACGCTTACAGTAGGGCCGCAGCGTGCCTGCTGTCCAGCGGCTGCCCCAGGGGCGTCTTGCGGTTGAACTGCTGAACTACAGAAACACTGCACGAAACTGCACGAAATTTGGTGCGCCGCCGGCGGCCGGATGCTCGCTCATCCTGGGCGATTAGACACCGCAAACTATTGATTTGTTCCCGATATTCGCACGGCTTCTTCCAGAAGTGGCAATGCCCTACGATGGAAATGCCCCTCACCGTCACCTCTTAGGAATGGAATGCCTTTGACGCCTTCGCATCTGATCTCGCCCGGCAGCGTCTCCGTGCTGCTGGGGTGCGCGATTCTCATGGGCTGCACGTCTTCCGGCGGGAAGCCCGCCCAGGTGCCCGTATCACGCAGCGGTCCAACTCCGGTGTCGGGCTACCGCGTCGTGGCGACGCTGCCTCACACGGCCACCAACTTTACCGAAGGATTCCTCTACCTGAACGGCTTGTTCTATGAAAGCACCGGGCTCAAAGGCCATTCCGAGCTGCTTGTTACCTTTCCAGAGACAGGCGCTGTGAAGGTGAAGGCCGGGCTGTCGCCGGACCTCTTCGGAGAAGGCATCGTGGACGCAGGGCGCTATCTGTACCAGTGGACCTGGCAGTCACACAAGGGCATCGTCTACTCGCTGCGAACGATGAAGGAGGTGGGCTCCTTTACCTACAAAGGCGAAGGCTGGGGCATGACGCGCGACAAGAGCAGCCTCATCACCAGCGATGGCTCGTCGACGCTGACCTTCCGCGCGCCTGCGAGCTTCAAGGTCATTCGCCAGATCACCGTGAGCGATGCCGGCAAGCCCGTGCCCATGCTCAATGAGCTCGAATACATCAAAGGAAGCATCTACGCGAATGTGTGGCACACGGACCGTATCGCACGCATCTCGCCGAGCGACGGCCGCGTGCTCGAGTGGATCGACCTCACCGGGCTGGAGCCAGACGCACTGCAACGCGACCCGGAAGCCGTGCTCAACGGCATCGCCTACGACCCGAAGGGCGACCGGATCTTCGTCACCGGCAAGCTGTGGAAGCACATCTACCAGATCCAGGTGGTGCCCTCTGCGAAGTGACCCTCGGTCGAACGGTCCGGATGACGCAACATCGCGGGCTGTCGTTTGACTTGCGACCGCTTAGCAGCGACAATAAGCAAGTCCTTCCCTTGAGTGGGCCTGTGGCGCAGCTGGGAGCGCGCTTCCATGGCATGGAAGAGGTCATCGGTTCGATCCCGATCAGGTCCACCAAAAAACCCTAACAAATCAACGATTTAGAAGCCCGGTCTCTTCTTTCGAAGAAGCTGAGGGTGCTCATGGGTGCTACGCTGCGGCCTTTTCCGGCGGCAGAAGCAAATCCATGAGCTGATTCGACGGCATCGCGCATCTGGTGAGAGAGAGCGGGCGTGTAGCGGTCGAGGGTAGATCGGACGGACGTGTAGTCCAAGGTGGCCGAGGCCGCCCTGGGGGTTGATCTTCAGCTCCGTCATATACGTAGAGACGGCATGGCGGAAGCTGTGAAACCCGATCGACGATCCCGGCTCGCCTTGCTGAGGGGGTTGAAGGTGAGCCATTCATGACGAATGGTGTGGGTAGCCCGAGACTCAGGGAACTTTTGATTCTCCCAGTTCGCGCTTCGCGACGGTGATGGCAGAGGAGACGGGATCCAGGGACTGGTGCTCAACGAGCAGTTGAAACTGGGTCCGTGCTTCGGCGTCACGGTGTGACATCTGGAGCGCCCGGGCACGGAGCAACATCACATCGAGATCGTCTTGGTTCTGGAGCAGCGGCGAGGGAACGGACAGCCGTGCGACCGCCTGCTGCGGCCTTCCGCTTGCAATATCAATGGCAGCGAGTACGGCTGGGCCGTCCTGATCGCTCCAAAGGGTGGTCCGGGGACTGCGCTGCTCCATGTGCTGGATCTTCGCCTGGGCATCGGTCACGTCGCCGAGCAGCACAAGTGCCTCGATTGCCTCAGAGTTCTCGTCGTCCACCTCATCGGCCTTCACAAGCGGTAGTGCCGCGTCGATCTCCCCGAGGCGAGCGAGGTTTAGCGCGACCTTCTGCCTGTAGGTGGCAGCCATCCCGGGCAGACCTCGTTGCTGACACACAGCTACGGCAGCATCGAGCAGTTGCAGGCCCTCAGCGAAGCGGCGCTCCGAAACCATGCGGAGCGACTGGATGAGCTTGAGATAGGCGGCATCCGGGTGTTGCTGCGACCAAACCTCCTGCGCGGTGATGAGATCGACGTTGTGCTGCAGCAGCCCGATGCGGAAGAGCTCAGCGTGTACAAGCTCGCTGTCAAGATGGTGGTCGATCGCGGCATTGCAGGTGAGTAGCGCTTCGGCGAGCAAACCCAACTTCCTCTGTTCCGAGCAGACGCCATAGAAGATGGACACGAAGGTTGGGTTGATGGAGAGCGCGCGTTTGCCTGCGGCGATGGCCTCGTCATGCCGCCCGAGCTCGCTGGCGATCTGTAACTCGCCAGCCGCAGCGACCATATTCCGGGGATAGATCTCGGCCATGGTGCGGAACTGCTGGAGTGCGTCGTACAGGTTTCCCGTGATCGTCGCTGCGTAGCGCGCTTCGGCGTAAAGGCGCACGGGAGCGGTCGCCGTATTGCGCAGGTCGTACGCGCGTTGAAGATACTTTCTGTCGCCTTCGTGGTCGGCAAGATTCGCCGAGAACGTTGACAGGTCCAGCCATGCAGCGGTGAAGCTGGGATCGATTGACACTGCCTGCTTGAGCAGGGCGATCGCCTCTGGAAACTGGCCGCGCTGAGACAGCCTATACGCCTGGCTATAGTCTTTGAGCGCCTCGATCGAGGCTGTCTTCATCGGAAAGAGTGGAACGCTGAACCGCGCAATCGTCCGCCGCGACTCTCCAAGGTCGTGCCGTATCTGCGCTGCCAGTCTGTCCAGGGTTGCAGGTAGTTCCTCGCTCCGGCTGGCCTCTGCCTTACGCGACGCGATGACGCTGCCATCGGCGCAGCTGGTACCGATCTCGGTGACAAGGTAGTCCTTGCCGGCGTGGGCGATGCTTCCGCCGAGCACTACCTGGCTGCCGGTGCGCTCGCACACGTCCCGCGCGAGATCCGCGGTGAGATGCTCCTCCGGCTTGCGCTGCATGAGGGTCATCGTCTGCCGCACCAGAGACGGCGACACGACGGTCACGAACGGGCTCTGGGCGAGGCTCATACGGAGACCATCCACGAGGGACCGGTCCAGGATGGCATCGCCGGTGCTTCCCTCGGGGTCGGCGAGTACGACCTGGACGGGAGGGCCACCGACTCGATCCTGCCATGTCTGCCAGCCAAGCCAGCTTGCAAGTGCGACGAGAACGAGGGCGACGCCGCTCAGGCTGATGACCCAGGCGGACTTCCAGGCAGGGATGTGCTCCTCAGTCTCTTCTTCAAGAACAACCCTGGTTCTCGTCGCCTCGATGCTCGTCGTACCCCGCTCCGGGGCGCCGGAGGTCTCGACCGCCGGCTGCGGCGGAGCTACCGTCTGCACCACAGCGGCGAATTGGTAGCCGCGGCCCGGCAGGGTGACGATGATGCCGTCCGGACCCGACCCCAGCGCCCTGCGAACGAGAAATACGTTCTGGCTGAGGTTGCCCTCTTCCACGAAGCTGCCAGGCCAGACAGCGTCCAGTAACTCCTGCTTCTCGAGTGGACGGCCGGGATTCCGGACCATGTACGCCAGCAGGTCGAAGGCCTTCCCGGGCAGAGGAACCACCTCATCCCCCTGGCGCAGCTGCCGAAGGGGAAGGTCCAGCGTGAAGCTCTCGAAGCGCAACTGATTCATTTCGCTGGACATGAGGGGGCTTGAGAACTCCTGAGAACGTCTGAGACGGACCTGAGGACTGCAACCGTGCTGGACCCCGATTGTAGCTGGAAGCGGGGCCCTCCTGGCCCCTCGGGAGACGTGATGCTGATTCGCAAGAGGAAGGTCCGGCTGGAGATCGAGCACATTTCTATCCAGCGGCAAGCCGGGGGATCGCCGGCGGGCTTCACTCCGGGAACCACCAACACAGGTCTTGCCGCGACAGAGCAAGCTGCTCCCCGATCCGCACCCCCGACACCCCCTGCGGATGCGCCCGGTCTGTTCCTGGGCTACCCGAAGATCGAACGCCCCGGCGCTTCCCCAACGGACTCGGCGCACGCCGATGCCGCCACGCCGGAAAACTATCTGCAGTCACTGCCCCCTCAGGAAGGTTCCCGATGAAGAACCCACGTCTCCTCTCGACCGTGATTTGCTGCGTGCGCTGGCTTGTTGCGCTGATGTTCGTGCTGCTGCCACCGGTGGCAGCCCGTAGTCAGGCCCATGCCGCGCGGCCGACCGCTCTGTCCTCCACGGCTGCGGCAAAGTCAGCCGCAGTCGATTCATGGCTCAGCATGCCGTTGGCCTTCGAGCCGACGCCTCAAGGCGACGCGATGGTCGCACGTCGGGGAGACCGCAGCGTGCGCATCGAGGCGGACGGCTCCGCGACTCTGTTTGGCAACCACGACGGCGATACGAGGTCGCCAGCTGCCGTCACGCTGCGCCTTGCCGGAACAAACCCATCTGCCCACATCGCGGGCGACGACCTGCAGCTGGCCAGGGCAAATTACCTGCTTGGCAACGACCCCGCGCTGTGGCGGAGGAACGTCGAGCGATTCGGGCAGGCACGGGTCGCGGGCGTGTACCCGGGTATCGACGTTGTCTACTACGGAAACGGCTCCGAGCTGGAGCACGACTACCAGCTCGCGCCGCACGCTGATCCCTATGCCATCCGTATGCAGTTCAGCACCGGCATGCCCTCACTCGATTCGAGCGGCAGGCTGATCCTGCGGTCAGAAGATGGTCCGGAGCTTCTCCGGCTGTCGCGGCCGATTGCCTATCAGAGCATCGGAGGCCAGAGATCCGAGGTCGCGGTGGCCTACAAACCGCTCGCCGATGGCACGTTCGGCTTCCAGCTGGGTGACTACGACACCTCGGCGCCGCTGGTCATCGACCCGATGGTCACGTATGGCACCTATTTCGGCGGCTCGAATGTCGATCAAGCCGTCGGCATGCAGATCGATGCCGCAGGCAACATCTACCTGCTGCTCTCCACACAGTCGATCGACATGAAGACCGCCGGCGGTCCAGCCAATGGCTGCAGCGGAACCTGCGGTGTGAACAATCCGAATCCCAATCTCGGACAGCAGCCCAGTCGGGACTTCTTCATTGCAAAGTTCAATCCCGCAGGAAGCACACTGCTCTTCGGCACCTATATCGGAGGGAGCAGCCAGGAAGTACCGCAGACGATCGCGGTGGATGCGGCTGGAGCGGTCTACGCCTGGGGCTCCACGACCAGCACGGACTTCCCCACCACGGCGAACGCCTACCAGACAACGCCGCCTGCGGGACTTTCCTATAACAACTATGTGTACTCGGGTGCACTGATCAAGCTCTCCGCAGACGGCTCTCAGCTTCTCTACTCCACGTACATCGGTGGAGGGGCCGCAGCGTACCAGAACGCTGGAGGCTACACCGCACCAGACCAGCTAGCGGTGACGGCTGGTGGCATCGCATACGTTGCGGGCTATACCGGGGATCCGTCTGGGCAAAGTTTCTCGTCGGCCAAGAATGCGCAGTTCAGCGGAGGGGCTTTCTTCGTCGCCAAGTTCGACACCACGCAGAGCGGAGCCGCTTCTCTGCTGTATGCCACCCAGATTGGCCCGCCCGCGGCGCAGGATTCCCGATACAACGAGCCAACCGTGCAGGGGATTGCGGTCGACTCCAAAGCGAACCTCTGGATCTCGGGCGTCACATTGAACCCGGACTTTCCCGTTCCCACCGCCCATGCGGTGCAGCCCGCGTGCGGCTACCCGAACCAATGCAACAGCCCGTTCCTGATGGAGCTGGACCCGGCCGGCCAGACTACCTTGTACGCCACGTTCTTCGGCGGCACCGTCAATACTGGGGGCGGACCAGGAATCGACTATGCGACCGGCCTCGCGTTGGACTCGCAGGACAACATCTACTGGGGCGGCCGCACCGAGGACTCCGACTTCCCCACAAAGAACCCGGCGTACACCGTCGCTGACGTCGGTCCTACAGGCTGGGTCGCAGAGTTCGCTGCGGGCGGATATCCAGTCGTGTATTCGTCCTATGCGCCTTGCTGGCCCTACAGCGTTGGCGGATACAAATCCGCCAGCGACACGATGTTGTCCTTCACCTGCAGCTCCAATGTTGGCAGCTTGCCGCTGAAGAATTCAATCTCGGGTGGGCATGCCTCCGGCTATTCGTACGACGCATACTTCGGCGTCTACGACACCGTCAAGAGCGGCTCGAGCTCCATCCTGGTCGAGTCCTTTCTGGGCGCTTACAACGGCGTCACCACGCCGAATAAGGTGCTCTTCGATACCCACGGCAATCTCTGGCTCGCCGGCAGTACCAGCGCCTCCAACCTGCCGGTCGTGAACCCGTTCCAGGCAAGCTGCGATCAGTGCCAGCCCTCCGCAGGCCCCACGCCGGATGGCTTCGTCACGCGCATCGCGCTCGTACAGATCTCGCCCACCAGTCTCAGTTTTCCGAACACCAACACCGGCACCTCCAGCGCGACCGTCACGGCCACCATCTCGAGCCAGTCCGGCGCACCGATCACCCTCGGCACCGCAGCGCTGTCGGACTCCTCTGACTTCCAGGCCACCGACAACTGCGGCGGCGCGGTCGCAGCCTTTGGCTCCTGCACCGTAACGTTTACGTTCACGCCCCGGGGTAGCGGAGCCTTGACCTCGACCTACAGCGTCGCCGCATCGGACGCGACGGCGACCTTGCTGGCCACGCTGACAGTCAGCCTGTCGGGCACGGGTGTGGGCAACCTCACCATCTCTCCGGCGAGTCAGAGCTTTACCTCAACGGCAGTCGGAAGCAGCTCCTCTTCGGCGACCTCCACGATCACCAATACGACGAGCAGCATCGCCTACCTTACGAACGGCACCCTGACTGACTCCGCAGATTTCAAGCAGACCGACAACTGCAATGGCACCGTGCAGAATGGCGGCGGCACCTGCACCGTGACCTTCACCTTCGCGCCGCAGACGACTGGCGGCAAGACCTCGACATACAGCATCAGCGGGGCGACGTACACGAATATTCCACTGGGGACACTTACGGTGGCGCTCTCCGGCACGGGAACCGCGCCCGCAACTCCGCAGGCCGCGTTCAGCCCAACGGCGCTGACTTATACGACCGTCGTCAACACCGCGGCTTACAACCAGACCACGACGCTCACCAACGCCGGTAATGCCGCGCTGACGATCAGCTCGCTTGCACTCTCCGGCGCGAACGCATCCTCCTTCACCATCGTCACGAACACCTGTGGCGCAAGCGTGGCGGCGGGGGCGAGTTGCTCCGTAACGGTAGGCTTCACGGCCATCACGCTGGGCAGCTATAGCGCGACACTGACGGCGACCGACAACTCAGCGTCAACCACGCAGACCGTCGCCCTCACGGGTACCGTGAGCGGAACTCCGGTGGCATCGCTGACTCCATCGACGCTGACCTTCACCGCTACGGCGAACACGAGCTCCGCCACGCAGACCGCGACGCTGAACAACACCGGCAACGCCCCACTTACGATCAGCTCGATCACTCTGGCGGGAAGCAACGCCGCAGTATTCGTGGATTCCAGCGCCTGCGGCACCACGCTGGCCGCGAACGCAAGCTGCACCGTCTCTGTCGGCTTCAATCCCTCCGCAGCTGGTAGCGATACCGCATCGCTCGTGGTCACGGACAACTCGGGGATGAGCCTTCCGGGAACATCAACATCCGTAACGCAAAGCGTGACGCTTGCGGGCACAGCGGCCGCGGCCCCTCTGCCGCAGGCGACACTCACGCCTGCGTCTTATAGCTTTGGCAACGTGAACGTGGGAGCAAGTGGCACGGCTACAACCTTCACGCTGACGAACACCGGGACCGTCGCATTCGACGTCTCCGGGGCCGCACTCAGTGGAACCAACGCGGGCAGCTTTTCCATCACAAAGAGCCTCTGCGACGGTCTGATCTCACCGGGCTCCGGCTGCACCGTCCTCGTCAACTTCACCCCCGCGAGCGTGGGTACCTTCACCGCAACCCTCACCGTCAGCGGAGCGAGCATCTCGCAAACCGCATCCCTCTCGGGCACCGGGGTGCAGACGGTTGCCTCGGACTTTGCTGTAACGGCCTCGCCCAGCTCGCAGAGCACCTATCGCGGGAGCGCTGTGAGCTATGCGATCAAGCTCAACTCCGTGGACACCACCAACCCGTTCCCCAACGCGGTCGCGCTGTCCATCACCGGGCTGCCCGCGGGAGCGACGGCCAGCTTCTCACCAGCGAGCGCGACGCCCGGGACGGCCGGGGCCTCAAGCACGCTCACCATCACTATCGCACCGCTCACCAGTTCGAACCGCGCACCGCGGCGACCGTTCCCGTCGGCGCCACTGGGCACGGCGCTGGCCTCACTCGGCATGGCCGCAATGTTCAGCCGCAGACAACGGTCGAAGGTGCGCAGGCTGCCACGTCTTCTGCTGCTTCTCGTGCTGTCCGCAGCGGCTGGCTCGGCACTGATCGGG
>Ga0302187_10000742_pt1 | contig 28942 bp, 24 predicted proteins | sample II_Bog_E1_3_FD_202120 | JGI IMG/M metagenome (GOLD analysis project Ga0302187, IMG submission 202120) | Peat permafrost microbial communities from Stordalen Mire near Abisko, Sweden - II_Bog_E1_3 | ecosystem: Environmental > Terrestrial > Soil > Wetlands > Peat | place: Sweden: Abisko...
GAATACCGGCGCTTCCACCAAGCGGTGAATGGGCTTCTACTTCCAGGATGTAACCCTGTTGGCCGGAAACAGTTGCGGCAAAGTCGTCAAGCTGCTTCTTTGCTGCTGTTGACAGTACGGCGTTGCCACCGCGGAAGGCGACATCGGCTTCGGTGACCTGGTGGTACTGGTCCAGACCGTTCACCGTGGTGTTTAGCTGGTCAACATGACCGGAAGCGTTCTGCGCGATGCCGCTGGCATTCTGGGCTTGCTGGCCAGCCGCGGTTGCGGTCTGGTTTGCGCCATCCGCAGTGGATTGCGCCTGGCGGATCCCCGCCTGCGCCCTGGAATCCACGTCCTGGATATCCTTGGCATTCTTGGCGTTGACTTCATCCAGCTCGCTGAGACGATCATTGATTGGGTCTGTCTGCTTCTTGACCCACTTTTTGCGGGCCATCGGATTGACGCGGCCCCAGAACCCCTCCTTAGGCGTGTTCATAGTCGGCGAAGCCGCTGGGGAGGGCTGCTGTACCGCCTGAGAAGAGGTTGTCTGGGGGGCGGTCCCGGTCTGCGGCTGCGAGTCTTGCGCGAACACGGGAATTGCAACTGCAGATGCCAGCACAAGCACAGCAAACTGGCGAGGGAACAAATTCCGAATTTTGAGTTCTGGATTCATGAGCAGCATCCTTGAGGTTTTTTGACTAAGGTGAATTCTGCTTCGAGCTGATCTATCCGCTCGCCCATAGAGATAGCAATGACCATGCCAAACTCCGCCTCTCTCGGAGAGAGAATCGTATCTAGCTCATAGGATGCGACTTAATTTGGAAAGGCAGAGTTTTTCCGATGGAGAATCCGGGCTCCGGGCCACCAAAGGAGTATGTAAGTTTTTCCGATTGAGTAAGTTCTACCGGGTAAAGGTGCAGGCCCCGAAAGGGTAGGCCGGATTCAGGCCGGAATTTCGCGCCCGCATGGCTGCAGGTTGACTATCGGGTTTCCACGTGGAGGATGCGGACCTCGGGATATGCCCCGTCCCAGTCCGGCGAAACGGCGTCGAAGATCAGGCGGAAGTCCTGCGCGGCGCCCGGAATGAGCGGGGCCGCGGAAACCGGCTCAACGTCGATATACGGATCGCGCATGCGAATGAACTTGAGCGGCTGGGTTTCATTCTGAGCCACTTCGTGCGCGTAGTTGCGGAACAGTACCTGGACAACGATCCCTGTAACGGTGCGCGCGCCCTTGTTGGCAACGTGCCCGTCGAGGTACGTGACCTTGCCGCCAGAGAGGCTGGCTGACTCGCTCATGGCGAGATTGGTAATTGCCAGGCTCGACGCGTAGGCATCCTGGGTGGCGGAGATCGGGGTCACGCTCGCCACTGGCTTGCCGTGCTCAAGGACCGCGACAAGAACGGCCGCGACAACAACCACGACCGCACCCGCAATAATCAGGGGCAGCCAGTTGCGCTCCCGCGGCTCCGAGGGGCGGATCAGTTCGAGATGGGGAGGAGTGCTCACGTGCGGATTTTACACCCGTTCCCAAAGGAATACGCTGCGCCGCAACGTTCTTATTGATTGAACTATGACTGTCTCCGGCCCGGCCGATAAACAACGCAGTGTCACATTTCCGTTCGGCAATCCACAATGCGAGTGTGGAACGTGATTCAGCCGCGCATTTTTTAACATGTGTTTTGCGAATCGATTTGAAGAAAACGGTGTCTAAGAACCTGTGAGCATGCATCAAAACGGACAGGATGTTCAGACATTTGCCGTAAGGCGCAGAAAGAGGCGTACCCCTATGCAATCCCATCCCCCTGCGGTATCGACCTCTGCGCACCTGTCCAATGACGCTCCGACTGGGTCACGCGGACACGCCGACGTCATCTACCAGGCGGTCACAATCGCCGCGGTTCTACTGCTGCTGGGAAGCCTTTGGGTCTTCTAAAAGCCATCTAATAATTACCATCGACAATTCGAAGACGTCCCTCAGGGGTAAAGCTCACCGGTTTTGGCGGCTTTATGCGGTACGGCTCAAGCCGTGCCCTTTCAAAACAGACGCAAGGGATAGCGCCTATTGCCTCGATGTGCGCCTCGCATGAGGTTTATCTCCGTCCAACCGCGCAGTTCTGCGACGCCAATGCCGGCCGGTGAATCCAACCTGCAAGATCCACAAGACAGAAGGGATTCATTATGAGCAAGGTTCTGGTAACGGGCGGTTCCGGATTCATCGGGGGCCATGCCATTTTGCAGTTGCTGGCGGCAGGTCACCAGGTGCGCACAACCGTCCGCAGCCTCAAGCGCAAGGACGACGTGCTGCAGATGCTCAGGGTTGCCGGCACGGAACCAGGCGTCCAGTTGGAATTCGCGGCAGCCGATTTAGAGAGGGATGCGGGATGGACAGAGGCCGCGGCAGGCTGCGATTTTGTCCTGCATGTGGCCTCGCCTTTCCCCTCGCATGTGCCCAAAGACGAGAATGAGCTGATTGTGCCGGCGCGGGAAGGAACATTGCGCGTGCTGCGGGCGTCGCGCGATGCGGGCGTGAAGCGGGTGGTGCTCACGTCGTCGTTTGCGGCCATCGGCTATGGGCATAAGGAGCAAATCGCTCCGTTTGACGAGACAAACTGGACCAACCTGAACGGGGAGGGTCTGACCGCTTACGTAAAGTCAAAAACGCTGGCAGAGCGCGCAGCATGGGATTTCATTGCGCGGGAGGGCGGCGGGCTCGAACTCTCCGTGGTGAACCCGGTGGGTGTGCTTGGCCCTGCGCTGCGCCGCGATTCTTCCACGTCGCTCCTGATGGTACAGAAACTAATGGATGTCGCCCTGCCCGGCGTCCCGCAGATCGTTGTTGGTGTTGTGGACGTGCGCGATGTGGTGGATCTGCACCTGCGCGCAATGACCAATCCGGCAGCGAACGGTGAGCGCTTTCTGGCCGTCGCCGGGGACTTCATCTCGTTTCTCGATGTTGCGAAAATTCTGAAAGCGCACATGGGAGCATGGGCCAAACGCGTTCCAACCCGGGAGCTGCCCAATTGGCTGATGCGGCTGCTGGCTGTGGCTGTTCCTGAAGCGCGGCAGATTCTGCCCGAGTTGGGTAAGACGAAAAACGCAACCAACGCCAAGGCAAAGCGTGTCCTGGGTTGGTCGCCGCGCTCGAACCAGGAGAGCATTGTGGCCACTGCGGAGAGCCTGGTGCGGCTTGGGGCTCTCAAGGATAGCCCGAAGGCGGGTTAGCGGGATTTTCCTGCACGGAGATTTGCGGGAGGCGCGGCGCGCACAATGGCGACTATGTGGCCGATGCAGGTTCCAAAGACCAAAACCAGAAACACCGGCACGATCCATGGGGAAACGCGGCCGTGTCCAGCACGCACCGCACCCAGAATGGACCATTGCAGCCAGGTGAAAAGAAAAGCCAGCTCCACTTTGAGCCAGGCGACCATTTGCAATGAGAGGGCCTGCAGGCGCGGACGGTTTTCCGGCGTTACCCGGACGGGATAGTTGAAGGCCGAGGGAAAGAACGACACGACCGTGATGAGCCCGTAAATGACCACGGCCATGACCGGCAAAAGCCACAACATGGCTGGTGAGCCCCAGCCGTTGGGGTTTCCGGCCAGGTCGAAGTGGGTGGGGATTCTGTCCGGAAGGCGGGACGGGCCGTAGAGGGCGCGGAAAGTGATCCAGCAAAGGATCGCAAGGAGCGCGAGACCGACGATTTCGAGGTTGCGGCGCATAGGGTACGTTCTGGATCTCTGATATCAAGCTTATGGCATTTGCTACACTTCTGGCAGTGTCGCGCCCCGGCTTTTCGCTCGCTTCTATTTTTCGAGTGTGATCAAGTCTTGGAGAGGCGGCGGGAGAAAGCATGCCAGTTGTCGAACTCGTGGGAGTAACCAAGGCCTACGAGGAAAAAATTGCCGTCAGTAACCTTAGCCTCTCTATCAATGCGGGGCAGATGTTTGGTCTTCTGGGGCCGAACGGAGCGGGCAAAACCAGCTCGATCCGCATGATGATGGGCATTACCATCCCAGACTCCGGCGCCATCAATCTGTTTGGAAAGCCGTTCGAGCGGCAGAGCCTCGATCGGGTGGGTTACCTGCCTGAAGAGCGCGGTCTTTACAGGAAGATGAAGGTGCTGGACCAGTTGGTATTTTTTGGCCAGTTACACGGTCTCTCCGCGGAGGAATCGCGCCGGCGCGCCATCGATTGGTCAAAGCGGATGGAAATCTCGGATTCGCTTGCCAAGAAGACCGAAGAGCTCTCGAAGGGAATGCAGCAGAAGATTCAGTTTATTGCGACCCTGATGCACGACCCTGGGTTGATTGTGATGGATGAGCCCTTCAGCGGTCTTGATCCAGTGAATGCGGTGCTTATGGAAAAGACGCTGCTTGAGCTGAAGGATCAGGGCAAGGCGATTCTGTTTTCGACCCATCGCATGGACCAGGTGGAGAAGCTTTGCGACTCCATCTGCCTAATCAACAACGGGAAGGCTGTGCTGGCCGGTAAGGTGCGCGAGATCAAGGCAACTTATGAGCGCAACCGTGTGATCGTGGAGTTTGAGGGAAGCGCTTCGTTCCTGAGCAGCGATGAAATCGCCGAGGCAAAGAACTACTCAGGCCACGCGGAAATCAAGCTCAAGCCGCAGGGCGATGCGCAGAAGTTACTGCACGAGGCCGCGGCGGTGGCCAAAATTTTCCGGTTTGAGCTGGTTGAGCCCTCGCTCGAAGAGATTTTTATTGAGACGGTGGGAGGCAAGGCCAATGCGTAACATTCTGCTGATTGCCCGGCGCGAGTACATGGAACAGATTCGGGGCCGCGCCTTCAAAATCTCCACCGTTGCGTTGCCTCTTTTGATAGCTGCGCTGCTGTTCTTTAGCAGCACCATGGCCCGCAAGGCCAATACCGGCAGGCACATCGCGATTGTTGCCGAGGATGCGGCTCTTGCCAACGAAGTCCGTCAGCAGCTGTTTGACGACAAATACGCCCACTACTACAGGGTGGATGTGTCGGCGCCGGCAACCGCGGAGGAACGCGCGATGTGGCAGGAACAGGTGCGCGCCAAGGCCATTGATGGAGTGCTGGCCATTGATTCCTCGAACCCGGACAAGATTTCCGCCACCTTCACCTCGCTCTCTGTCGCCGATATCTCCGCGAACGGCAGCCTGCGGAATGCTTTGAATCGCGGCGTGATCAACGAGCGGATGATCCGCAAAGGCCTCGCCCAGGCCGATGCTGATGCCATGCTGGCGAAGGTTTCCATCGATGCATTGCAACTGGACAAGGATGGAAAGATCGGCAAGAGCAACGGCGGCGCAACCGTCATCAAAGCGACCCTCATGCTCATCCTGCTTTCCATACCCATCATGCTCTACGGGTTGGACATGGCGCGAGCGATTATCGAAGAGAAGACTTCGCGCATTTTCGAGGTGATGCTGGCGGTGACAAGACCCAGCGATCTGCTGGCGGGCAAACTGCTGGGCGTGGGCGGCGTCGGCCTGACGCAGATCGCCATCTGGACAATAGGCGCCACTCTGTTCATGGGTTCCGCGCTTGCCACATCACTGCTGACAGGCGACATTGAAATCCATTTCTCGTGGCAGGAGGGCATTTTTTTCCCTATCTACTTTGTGTTGGGTTTCGCTCTGTTCAGCGCCATCTTCTCCGGCCTCGCGGCCACCTGCGAAACCGCGCAGGATCTGCAAAAGTTCATGTGGCTGGCCATTGTTCCGCTTTACACCGCGATGGGCTTTCTTCCGGTGATGATCAAGGATCCCAACTCCGCCTGGTCCATCGCGGCAACGCTGTTTCCGCTCACCTCGCCCTACACCATGATTTCGCGCATGGGCATGGCCCCGGTTCCGTACTGGCAGATTGCGCTCTCTGTGATCCTGCTGCTGCTTACCACCTGGGCAACACTGTGGTTCTCCTCGCGGCTCTACCGCGTCGGTATTCTGATGTATGGCAAGCGCGCCACGCTGCCGGAGTTGCTGCGGTGGCTGCGCTACTCCTGAGCGGAGTTCTTCCATTTCCGATATGCGTCCAACCGTTTCCAGACGTGAAGACAGGAGCGTATCCAATGAATCCGATTTGCCGCAAAAGAGCGTCCTTTGTGCACCGGGTACGCCCTGATTCTCACAAGTTGCTAGCCTTTGTTGTAATCATTTTCGTGTGTCTCGCTCCTGCGAATGCCGGCGCGATGCAGGCGAATGAAGACGGGGACGTGCGAGCCTTTTTCCTGAAGCTGTTTGGGAAACCTCCCGCACCGCACAATGTTGCGATTATCATCGACAGCACGGCCGCGATGGGCAACCTTGATCCTCAATGCAAGAGCCGACATCTCGACTGCGTACTACCCGGCATCCAGACCCTGCTGAGCAAGCTCCCACCTTGCAAGGCGCGAATAAAAGGCTGTGGGGCGGCAAAAGGCGGCAACGTCGCTCACCCGGCCGACAAGATCAGCCTGTTCACCTTTCCAAATGTGACCGTTGAAACCGCAAGTGACGATTACAACTGTGGCAACCTGAACCCTACGATTGAAAGATACTCATTTCCTGACCCTGAGGCGTCGAGCTATGCGCCTTCGGGGTCGCCTGGAACGGATGCGACTTACGAGATCGTGAAGTACTCGAGCGATTACCGGACTGCGAATTTCACATCTGTTTTAAATCCCGACTCTGACCTTGTGAAAGCGGTAAATGGGGTTAAGGGTTGCCGAGGTTTGAAAACTCCCGGCGGTGTGCGGACTTATTTTGCGGGTGCAATTTATGCAGCTCAAGCATCGGTGGCCGCCGAGCAGGCGGCAAGACCCGGTTCGCAGAACATCATTATCTTTATGAGTGATGGCGAAGCAAACTCCATGCGAAACCAGTTAGAACGGAGCGCTACGAATTCCGGAACCTATCCCTCTTGGGTCGATGAGTGTGGCCAGGCAATCACGGCCGCCAAGGCTGCCACTGCCGCGGGAACACGGGTCTATTCAATCGCCGACGGCGCGGAGTCATCCGGCTGCCGAAGCGACATGACTGGACCTTACAAAGGCTATAGCCCATGCCAAACCATGCAGGCAATCGCGTCCTCTCAGCCGTACTTCTTTTCCGACGGCGAGCAAATCGGGTCCACACCCCCGTGTCTTTCAGCTACACATCCGGCAACCGACCTGAGGCGGGTATTCAAGGAGATCGCAAAATCCATCAAGGCTGACCGACCGGCCACTCCAAAAAGCGTCGGACCTGCCAGCTAGAATCAATGGAGTGACCGCAGAAGCCAACTCCAGATTCACACTCAGCCAGCGCCTTGTGCTCGCCGTGGTTCCGCGCATCGTGTGGGCTCTGCTGAGCGTCGTCGGCATGACCTGGCGCTTTGAGGTGATTGCCGAAGACGGCGCCACGCCCCTTCTGCTGGGACTGGGCGCGGGCGCGGAGATTTTCTGCTTCTGGCATCAATGCGTGCTGCCGTGCGCGGTCTACTTCCGGCGCACGCACGGAACCATCCTTATCAGCCGCAGCTTCGATGGCGAACTGATCACGCGCATTCTTGAGATGTTCGGATTCCATGCGGTGCGCGGCTCCAGCTCCCGCGGCGCGCGGGAAGGGCTGCTGGGCCTGAAGCAGGTGATTGAAAGCGGGAAGCCGGCCATCTTTACCGCCGATGGGCCGCGCGGTCCCATTTATCAAACCAAGATGGGACCTATCAAGCTGGCGCAGATGACCGGCGCGCGCATCGGCTGCTTTCATCTTGAGCCGGAGCACGCGTGGGTGCTGCGGTCGTGGGACCACTTCCTGGTGCCGAAGCCATTCACGCGGATCGTGGTGAGCTGGGCGCAGTGGACGTATCTTCCAGGCGATCTGCACGCCGATGAATTCGAAAGCAGGCGCGCTGAGCTGAATGCCGCAATCGAACGTGCGCGGCTGAACGCCTATGCGCATTTCAAGAAGGCGCGGCCATGAGCAGGGAAGCACCAGGGCTGCTGGTGGAGGATTTCGACTTCGAACTGCCGACGGAGTTGATTGCGCAGCAGCCTCCGGAGGTGCGTGGGCAGAGCCGCATGCTGGCGATGGATCGCGCGAACGGGACGCTGCGCGATGGAAGCTTTGCGGATCTTCCTTCGCTGCTGAACCCTGGAGACCTGCTGGTGTTAAATGACAGCCGCGTGATTCCCGCGCGGCTTTATGCCCGGCGGACTTCGGTCCGCGACCGGCAGGAACCAACAGGCCAGGTTGAGGTGCTGCTCACCGAGCCTGCCGGCGATAACTGCTGGCGCGCCCTGGTGAAGCCGGGAAAGAAAGTGGGCGTGGGGGAGCGTCTCGTGTTTCCGTCGTCTTCCGGCGAAATCGAGCTCGAGGCGGAGGTGCTGGAGCGGGCAGAGTTTGGCGAGCGGCTGCTTCGTTTTGCGCCTATCGGCGATTTTTTTGCTGCTGTCGATCGCATCGGCCACATGCCGCTTCCGCCCTATATTCGGCGCAGTGACGCAGATGCGGATCGCAACCGCTATCAGACGGTTTTCTCGCGCGAGCCGGGGTCGGTGGCCGCGCCGACGGCTGGACTTCACTTCACGCCGCAGATCCTTGATGACCTTGCGGCGCGCGGCGTTGAGATTGTGCGTGTCACGCTCCATGTCGGGTTGGGCACGTTTGCTCCGCTGCGTGTTTCCAGGCTGGATGAAATTCGGCTGCATCGCGAGCGCTACACGCTTTCCGAATCAACCGCGGATGCAATCAATCGCGCGGTGAAAGAAGGGCGCCGCATCGTGGCCGCTGGAACCACGGTGGTGCGGACGCTGGAGCACTGCGCGATGCAGGTCGCCGGCAGCGAGCTCAAGCCGCACTCCGGAGTGACGGAGATTTTTATCTCGCCGGGATTCGAGTTCCGCCTGGTTGGAGCGCTGTTAACCAATTTCCATCTGCCGAAGTCGAGCCTGCTTATTCTGGTCAGCGCGTTCGCAGGCCGCGAGGCGATGCTCGCAGCCTATCGACACGCCGTGGAGCATGGTTACCGGTTCTTCAGTTACGGGGACTGCATGTGGATATCCTGAACGGTATCAAGCTCCGTTCTGCCGGCTCTGATGAGCCCACCGGGTCACTTCCCACCGCACATCATCCGCATGTATCGTAAGGGCATGAATCCCTCTGAGCCTGCACCGGGCCTGCCCTTGGAAAACGCGGCCGCGGCCGGAACACCGGGCATCGGCGCTCGTGTACTGGCGCGCATCTTCACCCGGCATCTACTGAATGCGGCCCTGCTGGTGTTGCTTGCGCTGTACGCTACGGGCTACCTGGGCCATCCGGAACTTCCCCAGGGCGATAGCGACATCTGGTGGCACCTGGCCAATGCGCGGATTCTTACCACGATGCACAGCTTTATTCACACGGAGCCCTACTCCTTTTCGGTTATGGGCGACGCATGGATCAATCCGGAATGGCTCTCTGAAATGCCTTTCTGGTATGGCTACCGGGCTCTTGGGCTCAGGGGCATCTATCTTGTGACCGTGGTGCTTCTCTGCGCCAATATTCTGTTCGTCTACTGGCGCAGCTATCGGAAGGCGGGGCACGCCGGCGCGGCGCTGGGGACAGCCGTGCTTGGATTCCTGATGATGATTGTCGGCGCGGGGCCGCGCACCATCCTGGTGGCCTACCTGGCGCTGTGCGCGGAACTGGCCATTCTGGAAGCGATGGAGCGAGGCAAGACGTACCTGCTGTGGCTGCTGCCGCCGCTTTTTTGTTTGTGGATCAACCTGCATGGAAGCTGGATCATCGGCATGGGTGTGCTTGGACTCTACATCCTTTGCGGCTGGTTTTCATTCAACGTGGGCGCAGTCGAGCAGCATGCATGGACAAGCGTTGAACGCCGCCGCTTCACCTTCGTCTTGGTGGTTTCCGTGCTGATGCTTTTGATCAATCCCTATGGCTGGCGGCTCATCTGGAACCCGTTTGACATGCTGTTGAACCAGAAGCAGATGATGTCGATTGCGCAGGAGTGGCAGCCGCTGAGCCTGAACACCATTGCCGGCTATGCATCCTGGCTGACGATTGCTCTTTTTGTGGTTGCCAATTGCCTGCGCGGACGAAAATGGAAGATTTACGAGTTGGCAATTCTCTTCTTCGCATTCTTTGAAGCCTTCAATCATGTCCGATTCACGTTCCTGGCGTGTCTGCTGGTGATCCCCATGCTAACCGTTGATGTGGCGCGCAGCTTTGCCGGGCCGCCCGACGAGAAGACCATTCCCGGAATGAACGCATTGTTCGTCGCAGTCATACTCGGCGTGGCTGTTTTCTTCTTCCCGTCTGAGGCTCGTCTGCAGAAGAGCCTGGCCACGCAATATCCGTTGCAAACGATCGCGTACCTTCAGCCCGAATGGCGCACCTTCAACCAGGATGCGATTGGCGGCATGATGGACTTTGATGGGAAACCCTCGTTTTACGACACGCGCTACGACACCTTCGAACACCACCACGTGCTTTCGGATTATCTCGGCGTGGTGCATCTGCTGAAACCGCTCAGCCTGTTTGACAAGTACCAGATCGACCACGCTTTGATCCACGCAAACACGCCGCTTTCACTCACTATGGAAGACGCTGTTGGGTGGCGGCTTGTGAAGCGGGAAGGTACGGGAGCCGACGTGTACGAGCTGTTTGAAAAAACGCCGGGCCCGGTACAGGACAAGCGGAAGTGCACCGCGGTTCCCGCCGGCTGATAGACTCTCTAGCGTGACCGAACAAGCCAAACCATCCGTCTTTCTGCTCGACACCATGTCGTTCATCTTTCGCGCGTATCACGCGATGCAGCGCAGCCGCCCCATGTCAACGCGCGGGGGATTGCCCACCGCGGCCATTTACGTTTTTGTGAACATGATCAAAAAGCTGCGGCAGGATTTTGCGCCGCTTTACTTTGCCGCGGTCTTCGACATGAGCGGCGAAGTTTTCCGCGACGAGCGTGCGCGCACCATGGGCCCGCTGCGGAAATGGGATAGCAAGACACAGAGCTTTATTGAAGTGAGCTATGAGGGATACAAGGCCAATCGCGAGGCCATGCCGGAGGATTTGCGCCGGCAGATTCCTTACATTCGCCGCTCGCTCGAGGCCTTGCGTATCCCCATTCTTGAGGCTCAAGGATTTGAAGCCGATGATGTGATTGGAACGCTTGCGCGCCAGGCCGCGGAGGATGCGCACGCGGTCTTCATCATCTCTGGCGACAAGGACATGATGCAACTGGTTACGACGCAGGTGAAAATTCTGAACCCGCAGAAAGACAACCTGATTCTCGATCCCGCCAAGGTGATGGAGACGCTGGGCGTTCCGCCGGAAAAAGTTGTTGACGTGATGGCGTTGCGCGGGGATTCGGTGGACAACATTCCGGGTGCGCCGGGGATTGGCGACAAAGGCAGCGTTGAACTGATTCTCGAATTCGGCAGCGTGGAGGCGGTGCTGGACCGCGCAGACGAAGTGAAGCGCAAAAGCTACCGCGAATCGCTGCAGCAGAATCGCGGAGCGGTGTTGCTGTCGAAGGAGTTGGTGACGATTGATTCGCATGTGCCGCTGGAGCTGAATCTCGCCGCCATGGAGACGCGGCAGCCGGACATTGAAGCGTGCCGCGAGCTTTTCACGGAGCTTGAATTTACTTCGATGCTGCGCGATCTTGCGCCGTCTGAAACTGGGCCGGAAATTGAATTGATTGTTGCGCCAACCGAGGAGCAGGTGGCAGCTTTCTATGCTGCGGCACGCGAGAGCGGGTTCGCCTTTGCGCTGGATGCCAAGGAGCCTGAGGCCGCGGAAGAAGACGAAGACGCCCAGCAGCCGATGAACTTCTCGCTGCTGGATGCGGTTGAGGAAGCGGAGAGGAAGACGCGCTCGAGCGTTGGCGTTTGCGCGCAGCAGGGAACTGCTCTGTGCCTTGCGCTCACGCCGGAGTTGCGCACGCTGCTTGAGGATGCCGCGGTTCCCAAACGTGTGCACGATTGGAAGCTGGCGCTGCATGTGCTGAGTGGGTTGGGAGTGAACCTGCGGGGCGCTGTGGACGACACTATGCTGCTTTCGTATGCGCTGAATCCTACGCATGCCACGCAAGCGCTGGCGGATGTGGCCGCGCGTCATGGACAGTGTGCGCCTTCGTCGCTTCCGGCCGCCGCGGCTGCTGTTCGTGCGTTGGTTCCGGTGCTGAAGGCGGAGGTGGACAAGACGCAGGTGGAGCGTGTGTATCGCGAGATCGATCTTCCGCTGGCGCCGGTGCTGTTTCGCATGGAGCAGGCCGGAGTGCGCATTGATAAGGCCGTGCTGGGAGGGCTCGCGACGCGGTTTGGTGATGAACTGGCGCGGGTGGGAGAGCGCATATTCGAGTTGGCGGGACAGCGATTCAATATCAATTCGCCGAAGCAGCTTGGCGTTGTGCTGTTCACACACCTGGGTTTGCCCGCGCCTGCTAGCCGCGGTAAGGGTAAGGCTGTCTCCACGGCGCAGGACGTGCTGGAGGCACTGGCCGCGCAACACGATGTGCCCAGGCTGGTGCTTGAATACCGCCATCTTTCCAAGCTCAAGTCGAATTACATTGACGCTCTGCCGTTGCTTGCCGATGCGGAGTCGCGCGTGCACACCACGTTTCAAGCCGCGGCTACGGCCACGGGGCGCTTATCGTCCGTGAACCCGAATCTGCAGAACATTCCTATCCGCACGGAACTGGGGCGCGAGATTCGCGCCGCATTTACTGCCGCACCGGGAATGCGATTGCTCTCAGCGGATTATTCGCAGATTGAGCTGCGCTTATTGGCGCATTTCAGCGGCGATCCGCTGCTGACGAAGGCGTACGCGGAGAACATCGACATTCACACCATGACGGCGAGCGAAGTGTTCGGCGTGGCGATTGAGAACATGGACAAGGAAACGCGCGGGCGCGCCAAGGCGGTGAACTTCGGCATTGTCTACGGTATTTCGGCGTTCGGGCTTGCCGCGCAACTGGGCATTCCGCAGTCTGAAGCGAAGGCATACATCGAGCGGTATTTTGCCCGCTACGAAGGAGTCAGGGCTTTTATCGATCGCACATTGGAGCAGACGCGCCGGGACGGTTCTGTGCGGACGCTGTTTGGGCGGGTGCGGCCGATTCCTGACATCGAGAGCCGCAACGGAAACCAGCGAGGATTTGCTGAGCGTACGGCCGTAAATACGCCGCTGCAAGGCACGGCCGCCGACCTGATCAAGCTGGCCATGATCGCGATTGACCGCAAGCTCACGGAGCGAAAGCTGAAGACACGGATGGTTCTGCAGGTGCATGACGAACTGCTCTTCGAGGTGCCGGTGGACGAGACTGCGGAGATTGAAGAGCTGGTTCGAACGGAAATGGAAGGCGTCGTGAGGCTGAAGGTTCCGCTGGTGGCGGATCTTGGGTTTGGGGCTAACTGGCGAGACCTGTGAAGCAGGGAACAGGGAACAGGGAACAGGGAATAGAAAAGCAAAAGCCAGCTCGCACGATTGTTGATTGGATTGAGCTAGGGTTCCCAGCAACCCTGGCTCGAAAATGCCTCTTTTTTGACTCGAACCGTTTGCGCCGCTAGTTTCTGCTCCTCGTCTTCGACAGGAGGCGCAGGATCTCAAGGTAGAGCCAGACCAGCGTGACCATGATGCCGAAGGCGCCGTACCACTCCATGTATTTGGGAGCCCCGTACTGCACACCGCGCTCGATAAAGTCGAAGTCGAGCACAAGGTTCAGCGCGGCGATGGCCACAACAAACAGGCTGAATCCGATGCTGATGGGGCTCGAATTGTTGATAGCTGCAAAGCGGATGCCAAACATGCTGAGCACCATCTCAAGCAAGTAGAACAACGCAATGCCGCCGGTGGCCGCGAAGATGCCCATGCGAAGTTTCTGCGTCACTTTAATCACGCCGGTTCGGTAAAGGAACAGCATCACGAAAAGCGTGCCGAAGGTCAGGCTTACCGCTTCGATGGCGATGCCTGGATAGCGCATTTCGAGCGCCGAAGAAAGGCCGCCGAGCACCAGTCCTTCCAGCAGCGCGTAGATCGGCGCGGTTACCGGAGACCATTCCTTTTTGAAGATGGTGATCATGGCAAAGATGAGTCCGCCGATCATTCCGCCGATCATCAACGGAGCCACATCCGAGAAATCGCGGGTCTGAAGGAACGTGTGCCAGGTCCACGCCGCGGTGGCGATGGCGCAGACCAGCAGGATGCCGGTCTTGTTCACGGTGCCGTTCAGCGACATGCGGTCGGCGGCGTCGACCATGCCGCCGTATCCGCCGCCGGAGAGGTTCCGGAACGTGTTTTCGCCAAGTGCGGGATTCGAAGTCTTCATTAGTGCCATGCGTTGTTCTCCGTGTCACTTGTGCGGTCAAATTACCCGAGCATTGGATGCCGCAATCTGCTGCTACAAGTTCAATTCTAATGCGAGAGCGGGCAGAATTCATCTTCTGACCTATTTGCCGGTTGGACGTTGTTTGAAGTTGGGGGCTCCGGCGGCCCAGGAATGGGACGATTCATTGAATGCGGCGGTTGATTCGGCGTAGGATGTGGGTGTTCAATCCCAAATGAATCTAGTTTGAAGGCAATCATGAACACACTTGCTGTTCTCATTGTTGTACTGTGCATTTACGCGCTGGCCTACCGCTATTACAGCGCGTTTCTGGCCGCCAAGGTACTGGTGTTGAATGATGCGCGCACTACGCCTGCGCACACTTACAAAGATGGGCAAAACTACTCGCCCACGCCGAAGTGGGTGCTGTTCGGGCATCATTTCGCGGCCATTGCCGGCGCGGGGCCGCTGGTGGGCCCTACGCTGGCAGCGCAGTTCGGATTCGCGCCAGGGCTCATCTGGCTGGTTTCGGGTGCTGTGATTGCCGGGGCGGTGCAGGACTTCACGGTGCTTGTCGCTTCGACGCGGCATAAGGGCAAATCGCTGGCAGAGGTTGCGCGCACGGAGATCAGTCCCTTCGCAGGCCTGGTGGCCATGATTGCAGTGCTCTTCATTCTGCTGGTGACGCTGGCGGGCCTCGGCATTGTGGTGGTGAATGCGCTGGCCGCGAGTCCGTGGGGCGTGTTCACCATTGGGATGACGATTCCCATCGCCATTGCGATGGGGCTCTACATGTTCAAGGGGCCCGGTGGAAAGATTCGAGTTGCAGTGCCGAGCATCGTTGGCGTGACGCTGCTGATGGCTGCGCTGGTGGGCGGCCACTTTGTGGCGGATTCGCCGGCGTCCGCGTTCTTCACCTTCAACGCACACCAGATTACATTGCTGCTGGCGGCTTATGGATTTATCGCATCCACATTGCCGGTGTGGCTGCTGCTAACTCCGCGCGATTATCTTTCCACCTACGTAAAGCTGGGCACTATTGTGGTGCTGATCATGGGAATCTTTCTGGTGCATCCGGATATTCAATTTCCGGCCACAACCAGCTTCATTCATGGCGGCGGCCCAATCATCGGCGGGAACCTGTTTCCATTTCTCTTTGTGACTATCGCCTGCGGAGCCATCTCCGGATTTCATTCGCTGGTTTCTTCCGGGACCACCTCGAAGATGCTGGACAAGGAAACCGACGCGCGCGTCATAGGCTATGGCGCCATGCTGGCTGAGTCGCTGGTGGGCGTGATGGCGCTGATTGCGGCCTGCTCCATGGCGCAGGGCGATTACTTCGCCATCAATACGCCGCCCGCAGTGTTTGCCAAGCTTGGACTGCACACGGTGAACCTGGATGCGATTTCGCGCGCGGTGGGCGAGAACCTGGCGGGACGAACCGGAGGCGCGGTTTCGCTGGCGGTGGGAATGGCGCAGATCTTCCGCGGATTGCCCGGCATGGACAAGCTGATTGGCTACTGGTATCACTACGCCATCATGTTTGAAGCGCTGTTCATTTTGACCACCGTGGACGCGGGCACGCGCGTGGCTCGCTATGTAATGCACGAGCTGCTGGGCAAGGTTTACAAGCCGCTGGGCAATCAGAAGTCGCTGCCGGCCGGTGCGCTGATTGCGGCATTGGTTGTGATGAGTTGGGGTTATCTCATTTACACGGGAAATATCTCCACGATCTGGCCGCTGTTTGGAACTGGCAACCAGTTGCTCGCCACCATTGCACTGGCGGTTGTTACCGTGTTCCTGGTGAACATGGGCAACGCGAAATATGCGTGGCTGACTGCGGTGCCGATGGCGTTTGTGGGGACGACGACGGTGACCGCGGGGATTCTTTCCATCCAAAGAATTTTCTGGCCATTGACGCACGTGGCGGGCAAGCAGTTTCAGGGGTATCTTGATTCAACGTTGATGGCCATCTTCATCATCGGCGTTGTTCTTGTGTTGGGCGATGCGGCGCTGCGGGTGTGGAAGACGCTGCATGGCGAGCCGATTCCGCAGGAGGCGTTTGGAGTCGAAGTACAGCCGGATGCGGTGAAGATGCGGTGCTGCTGAAAGTCGGTCACTCGCCGGAGTGAATGGCTTTGTGGCGGGCCACGTCGTCTCCGTCGCCCTTCTGCAGGCTGCGGAAAACAAATGTGGAGAGAATGGTCAGGGCGCCTAGCAGCAGGAATGCCTTGTGCAGCCCGCGGACGGCGGCGAGCGGGTTGGTGTGGGTCGAGCCGGGCAGGAAGTATGCGGTGGTTAAACCTGCGATGGCGACTCCGAAGCTGATGGACATTTGTTGTGTGGTGCTGGCAATGGAGCTTGCGTTGCTGGCTTCTGCTTCAGTGGTGTCAGCGAAGGCAAGCGTGTTCATGCTGGTGTATTGCAGCGACGAGAAGGCGCCATAAGCGAAGGCCAGCGACACGATGACCCAGATCGGTGTGCGGAGCCCGATGGTGGCGAATACCATCATCAGAATTCCGACGATGATGGTGTTTGAAATGAGCACTCCGCGATACCCGAGAGTATTGAGAATGCGCTTGAGCACCGCCTTGATGCCCATGGCTCCAAGCGCCTGCGGCATGATGAGGAGGCCGGACTGAATGGCTGTGTAGCCAAGGCCAAGCTGGTAAAGCAGCGGAAGTAAAAACGGGATGCCACCCATCCCGAGCCGCGAAAAGAAGCTGCCGCTGACCGCTGCGCGAAAAGTTCGAATGCGAAACAAGGGAAGGTTCAACAAGGGGAAGGGCACTCGGTGTCCGTGGATGACATAGCCGGCGAGCAGGATGATGGACAGTGCGAGCAGGCCCGCGACTTCGAACGCGCCCAGGGTGTGTTCGCCGAAGATTTCGAGCACGTAGGACAACAAGGCGATGCCGGAGCCGAAGAGAATCAGGCCTTCCACGTCAAGCGGATTTACGTGCTCTTCGCGGTAATTGGGGAGATGAAGATAGACCATGATGAGGCCGGCGATGCCGACAGGAATATTCAGGAAAAAGATATAGCGCCAGTGGAGATAACCAACAATGAGTCCGCCGGCGATGGGGCCGAGCATCGGAGCGACCAGCGCGGGAATGGAAATGAAGCTCATGGCGCTGAGCAATTCCGACTTGGAGAAGGCGCGCACGAGCGTGAGGCGGCCGACGGGGACCATCATGGCGCCGCCGCACCCTTGCAGGACACGGCAGGCAACCAGCACGTGGATGTTCGTGGAGATGCCGCATAGCAGCGAGCCAAGTGTGAAGAGCCCGATGGCCGAAGCAAAGACGCGCCGCGTCCCGAAGCGGTCAGCCATCCAGCCGCTGATGGGGATGAAGACGGCGAGCGAGAGCGTATAGCTGGCGAGAACCGCCTTCATGCTTAATGGGCCGACTTTCAGGGCGGCGGCGACGGCGGGAACAGCGGTGTTCAGAATGGTCGTATCCAGCGATTCCATGAACATCGCCACTGCCACCAGCCATGGCAACAGTCTCTTGCTGGTTGGAGAGAGAACCGCGTCTTCAATCGGGTTTGCGGGTTGAGGCGCGGGTGTCGCGCCGGCCGTTTGGGCGACGCTTTGCGCGGGAGGGTTGATTGGGCCGGCCGGCTCGAGCTGGGGTGGCATGCAGATCCTCCTGCGACTTCGATGTCGGCCAAATTGGCTGAGTTGCGTTGGTGGGACTTTGTTAAATGCCGAGTTCGGCGCGGATGGCTCCCGCGATGGCGTTGGCGTGCCGGCGCATCGCGTCTTCCGATTCTGCTTCGATCATGACTCTCGCGAGCGCTTCGGTGCCACTGTAACGAATGACAACCCTCCCTGAATCCCGCAACTCTTCCTCGGCGGCGTGGATTGCCGCGGCGACCGTGGGAATGGTTTCGAGCGGCTTCTTCTCGCGGACTTTCACGTTGACGATGACCTGCGGGAAGACTTTCAGGTCGGCTGTGAGTTCTTCGATGCTCTTTCCACTGCGGGCAATCAGATCGAGAAGGACCAGGGAAGTCAGGAGACCGTCGCCGGTGGTAGCGAGGTGCGGCAGCAGAATGTGGCCGGACTGCTCGCCCCCCAGCGCGGCATGGTGCGCAAGCATCTGCTCCAGCACGTAGCGGTCACCCACCGGGGCGCGCAACATGCGAATGCCGCTGCGCCGGAGAGCTGCTTCGAGGCCCATGTTGGACATGGTGGTGGCGACAACCAGGTCTCCGGTGAGCAGGCCGCGGGCTTTCAGGTCCCGTGCGGCAACCAGCAGAATGGCGTCACCGTTGGTCACGTTGCGATGCGTGCCCGCCAACATGCAGCGGTCGGCATCGCCGTCGAAGGTGAGGCCCAGGTCGGCTCCGCGCGCCGCCACTTCATTGGCAACATAACCTGGATGCAGTGCGCCGCAGCCGTCGTTGATATTGCGCCCATCGGGGCTGGTGTTGAGCAGGATGATTTTTGCTTGTCCATCGGCGTTCAGGCGCTTGAAAAGCTCCGGGGCAATGGCGGCGGCCGCACCGTTGGCGCAGTCGACCACAATGCTGAGCCCATCGAGTTTCAGCCCAGGAACGGAGTCGATGAGGAACTGGATGTAGTCGGCCTGCAGTTTGCTGTTGTCTTCGACCGGAGGCAGGTGCGCCGGATTTGGCTCCTCATGGATGGCTGCCGCGCGGCGGAGAATTTCCTCTTCCATGGCCAGTTCAACGGCGTCGGGGAGCTTGAAACCGTCCGCACCGAAGAGCTTGATTCCGTTGTCGGCAAAGGGATTGTGCGAGGCGGAGATGACGACGCCGGCCTGGAACCCATGGGTGCGGGCGAGGAAGGCAATGGCGGGGGTGGGGATAACGCCCGCGCTTTCCACTGTTGCGCCGGCAGCGCGCAGGCCCGCGGCCAGGGTTGCGGCAATCCACGGGCTGGACTCGCGCGAATCACGGCCAAGCAGGACCGCGGGCTGGGAATTCTGGCCACGGAGGGAGTGCGCCAACGCCAGTCCACAGGCGTAAATCGTGGTGGGGTCGAGAGGAAATTCGCCTGCGATGGCGCGAATGCCGTCGGTGCCGAAGAGTTTGCGGGTGGCGGATGCGGTCATGATCTCAATTCTTGTGTCGTTTGCGCGAAGTCGATTTCGGGTCGGCAGGTTTGGGGATCCCGGTGGATTCAACGGAACTTATGAATTCGCCGTCGGCCAGCCGGGTTCTGACCTTGTCGCCGGGAGCCAGTTGCGCGGCGGAGCGGATCAAGGCGCCTTCCGGCGTGAGCACCAGCGCGTATCCCCTGTCCAGGACAGCGAGCGGCGAGAGCGAATGGAGGCGCGCGTCGAGTGCGCCAAGGCGGACGGTGGACCGTTGCAGGGTGCGCTCAATGGAACGCTGCATCCGGGTGCGGCTGGCCTGAAGGCGTTCGCGCGCATGGGCGATGGACTGGCGTGGATTATGGTGGAGGACGGCGGCGGCGAGTCGGGCGACATGGCTTTGATGCTGCCGGAGTTGTGTTGCCAGCGCGGCTTCGAGACGGAAAGACAAATCGTCAAGCCGCTGGGCCGAGCGGTGCAGCAGCGTGGCGATGCGCGCCTCCGAACGGGCGACGGGCAAACGCGTGAGCCGCTGGCGCGCTTGCAGAAGCTGAAAGCCGGCCGCGCGGTCCAGGCGGTGAATCAGGTTTGCGACACGCTCCGCGATCTTGTGCTGGGCCTCGGTAATCAGCTCGGCGGCGGCAGAGGGGGTGGGAGCGCGCAGGTCGGCGGCAAAATCGGCAATGGTGAAATCTGTTTCGTGACCGACGGCGGAAACCACGGGCAGGCGCGAAGCGGCTATGGCGCGAGCCACGCGCTCGCTGTTGAATGCGGCCAGGTCTTCCAGCGATCCGCCGCCGCGGGCTAGGACGATGACGTCCACCTGCGGGGACTGGCCGTCGTCCGAACCGATGAGTCCCTCCTGATTGAGCTGGGCAATTGCGGATTCAATCTCGGCTGGCGCCGAATCGCCTTGAACGGAGACGGGAAGGATAAAGACATTGAGAGCGGAATGGCGGCGGGCGACGATGCTGAGGAAGTCGCGAATGACCGCGCCGGTAGGCGACGTGATGATGCCGACAGTGCGGGGGAACGCCGGCAGCGGCTGCTTGCGCTCTGCGTCAAAGAGGCCTTCGGACTTGAGGCGTTGCTTGAGCTGCTCGAAGGCTAGCTGGAGCGAGCCGGCGCCGACTGGCTCCATGGTTTCGGCAACCAACTGCATCTGACCGCGCTGTTCATAGATGCTAACCCGGCCGCGCACCAGCACGTGGAGTCCGTCCTCTGGGCGAAAGCGAAGCAGAATGGCCTGGCGGCGAAAAAGGACTACGGGGAGTTGCGCGTCGGCGTCTTTAAGCGTGAAGTAAACGTGCCCGGAGGGGGCGGGACGGAAGTTGGATATTTCTCCCTCGACCCAGACGTCGGCGTACTTCCGCTCTACCAATTCGCGGGCTTGGCCTACCAGCTCCCGCACAGGCCAGATGCGGCGGTTCGATTGCGGTTCCTCAAAGCTGAGGTCGAGCTGCGACGGGAGTGGATTGGACGGGGACATTCCCTCTGCAGTGTAATTGGTGCGGCCGAAAGCAGATTCTTCGCTCACCACCCCCGAACCAAAAAGCTTCGGGCCCCCGTTCGCTCAGACTGACTGTCTATCTTTTTGTTATGAACTTTCGATTCAGGACACTACTTGCGGGTTTCGATGTGGAAGCGCAGTTGAACGACAATCTCGGCCAGGCGGACGGAGGCGGCCGGATCGGCTTCAGAATGCTGTGAGCAGATGCTCTCCACTTCCCGGGCCAATACCGTGCCCTCCGGGAGACCAAAGGAGCCCAGAATTCCAGCCAGCTTGTGCGCCGCGGAGTTGACTTCTTCGCGATGTGCCTCGGAGAGAGCCCCGGCCGCGAGCGGCCCAACCGCGGAGTCCAGCACAGCTACACGATCGAACATCTGGGGCAGAAACTGACGCCAGAGTCGATCGAGCGCTTCGGCAAGGCCGGGTGGTTCAGGATTGCGTTGTGGATCTGTGCTCATGTCTTTTGACCTGTGAATGATAGATCGCTTTTACTCAGTTGCGGAGATTTCTTCTCGCGCATTTGCTGTGGATTTATTTCCAGCCCAAGGCATCGGCAATCTGTTTGGCAAGCGTCAATGGGTCAAACGGCTTGAAGAGAATGGCATTGACGCCAAGGTCGGCGAATCGGCGCTGGTCGTTGCTCTGCACCTTGGCCGTAAGCAGAATCACCGGTATATGGGCGGTGGCAGGATTCTTGCGGAGTTCGCGGAACGTTGTGGGGCCGTCCATCCCCGGCATCATCACGTCGAGAAGAACAGCGTCAGGTTGATGCTCGAGAGCCTTGATCAGGCCTTGTGCGCCGCTGTTTGCTGTCACTACGTCCCAGCCAGCCACGGTTTCAAGGCTGAGGGCGGCAACTTCGCGAATATCGTCTTCATCGTCAACAATCAGGATGCGGTGGGACATAGCGGAAAGTCCTCAGAACAACAAGGTTGCGGGTGAATGAGCCGGCAAGTTGGCTTGCTCATGGATTGGGAATCGTGGAGTGCGGTGGAGAAGCCTCTTCCAACTGCCGCGAACTTCGCAGCATGGTCAAAACCAGCGCTTCCAATTGTTGAGGCTGAACCCGCGCCTTGGTCAGAAAATGTGTGGGTCCGAGTGTGAGGTTATTGCGTTCTTCCGGTGAGAATTCGCGCGCGGAGTAAACCACCAGCGGCAGGCGGGCCAGGTTTTCGTGCTGCCGCAGCCAGTCCACCAGGTTGAATCCGTCGCCGTCAGGGAGGCCGATGTCCAGAACCAGCAGATGGGGTTGGAAGCTAAAGCACAAGTCGCGCGCCTGCTGAAGGGTGTGGGCGAGCCGAGTGTCGATTGTGTCGCGGGTAAACACATCGCCAATCACCCGCGCCAGGTCCACGTCGTCTTCAACTACCAGGACGCGGGCCTGCTCGCCAGGTCCGCACAAAACGCGCGCCAATTCGCTGAGCAGGGTGTCTTCCCTCATTGGTTGACCGACCCAGCCTTCCACTTCGCTGGAAGGGATCGCCGACCCCTTTGACGATTCTGGGCGGTTCTCAATGCTGAGCAGAACGATGGGTGTTTTTGCCTCGGGATCGAGCCGGCGCAGCATGGGCAGAATCTCCCAGCCGTTCATCCCATCAAGGGAAGTATCCAGCAGGATGGCTTCCACGCCCTTATGGGCCGCGGCCAGCGTTTCCTCAACCGTGTCCGTTTCCACTACGTGGTAGCCGTGGCGCTTCAATTGGGCGGCTATCTGGGGGCGGGTAGACCTGTTGGCGTCCGCCAGCAAAACTGTCCCCTGGCGTGGGTCCTGATCGAATTCGGGGCTTGCCGGCTCCAGACGCCCCGGCGGAACAGGCTGATACGGAAGAAAGACGCGGAAAGTGGAACCGCGAACCGGATTGCGCTCGGCCCAGATGCGTCCCGAATGTTGCAGAACGATGGTGCGGCAGATGGCCAGACCCAGACCGCTGCCCCCCTTTTGCCGGGAGTCAGAGGCGTCCACCTGCTGGAAACGGCCAAAGATCGCTTCCAGCTTGTCGGCGGGAATGCCGCGTCCCTGGTCAATCACGGACAGAGTGACGCCCTGTGCGCCGGGCCGCATCATCACGGAAATGGTGGAACTGGGCGGGGAAAACTTGACGGCGTTGGACAGAAGGTTGGTGAGCACCTGCAGCAGGCGGTCGGCGTCGGCGGCAATCTCCACCGTGGTTGTGTCATGGATCAGTTGCACGCCGGCCGCTTCGGCCACGGGAGCCATGCCATCGATGGCCTGGCGGACGACCTCCGCCAGTTGCACGGGACGGAAGGCAAGGGGTTCGCGTCCGCTCTGGATCCGTTCCAGATCGAGAATGTCGTTGATGAGGCGAACCAGGCGATCCGAATTGGTGAGCGCGATGCGGAACAGGTTCGCAGCTTTGTCGCCCATTTCACCCAGCATTCCGGAAGAGAGCAGCCCAAGCGCGCCGCGGATGGAGGTGAGCGGGGTGCGCAACTCGTGGCTGACGGTGGAGATGAATTCGTCTTTCAGGCGGTCGAGCGCATAGCGCTGACTGATGTCGCGGAAGCTGAGAACGGACCCGGAGAATCGGCCCTGGTCGAGAATCGGGGTAAGAAAATATTCTGCCGGGAATGAAGTGCCGTCGGCACGGAAGATGGCATCTTCCCCGGCTGCGGCCAGATGCAGGCTGGTGGCCCGCCGCAGTGCGCAGTCCTCGGCGCATTGCCGGCTGGCTGAGGCATTTCCGTGAAGTAAATCGTGCACGCCCTTTCCGGTGAGGCTGGTGGCTGCAGCGCCCAGCAAGCGGCACGCGGCGGGGTTGGCAAAGCTGACCTGTCCGTGCCGGTCGACGCCGAAGATGCCATCGGCAACCGAATTGAGCAGGATTTCCTGTTGCCGCGAGAGTTCCTCGGCGCGCCCCCGTTCGTGGGAACGGGCCAGCATCTGCCCCAGCGATGCGGCAACCGTCTCAACCGCGGCAACCGCCTCGCGGTCTTCACGGAGACAATAGTGGCAATAGAATTCCAGGACCGCCAGCACCTTGTTGCCCACCCGCACCGGCACAGCCCAGCCGGAGACCATCTCCTGTCGCCGGGCGGACTGGATCCGGGGCGTGAGCGGCACTGTAGCCAGGTCCGCAATCCAGATGGGGCGGCCATCGTTCCAGGCGCGGCCGGGCAATTCGATTCCTTTCGGCAGCTTGAGGCTCATGCTCTCGTGGATGAGAAACTCCGCCCGGCGGCCCGGCGCGCCCCAGGCTGTGGAGAACTCAAGCCGGTTTTCGTCGGCGTTGACCTCCCATTTCAAGGCCATATCCCAGCCCTGGGAAACACAAAGGGCTTCAAGAATGCGGGTGGACGCAACCTCCGGCGAGGTGTTTTCGCCCACAATCTGGCTCACCACGAGTTGCAGGGCCAGGCGGTGCTCGCGCTGCTTCTGCTGGGTCACATCGCGCAAGAGGCACCGCACCGCCAGGGGATTGCCGGCCTTTTGCCGTTGGCTCAGGCTCAACTCCAGTTCCAGCACCCGGCCGTCGGGGGTATGGTGGCGCAGGGGCGCGCGATCCACCACCTCGCCGTCCAAAGCGCGCCGGAAGAGGGCCGCCACTTCGCCGCGGCAGGCGGGCCCGAACAGCGCCTCAAAGGATTCCAGGGCAAGCAGCCCGGCGACATCCTGCCCGAAGCATCGCTTCCAGGTGGGATTCGCATAGAGGAACTGGCCGGAAGGACTGAGCGTCGCGATCATCTCGCTGGAGTTTTCGAAAAGATCGCGATACCGTTCCTGCGATTCACGCAACGCCTGTTCCTGTCGCATGGTGGCGCTCTGATCCAAAGCCACGGCTACCAGGCCTGTGAGCGCGCCCACTTCGTCGCGCATGGCGGAGATGTGCAGGGTGACCGGGAAGCAGGAACCATCCTTGTGCTTCAACTGGGTGTGAAAACTTGGCACCTGGCTGGGCGGAAGCGCACGTACGCATTCAAGGTATGCCTCCATCCCGTCCGCGGGATTGTCCGGGGAGCGTTTGGGAAGGTCGGAGATGCGCTGCAGTTCAGCAACAAGCCGTTCTCCCTCACCGGGAAGCAGGATCTCGCCTGCGCTGTCCATCGCGAGCAACTCGGAGGCATGATAGCCGAGCAGGCGCTCAGCGGCGGGATTCACGAAGGTAAACCGCCCGTCGAGCCCGGCAGCCATCACCATGGGGCCAGCCGAATCCAGCAGGGCCTTCAGTGGTTTTGATTCGTCCCCGCCCGAGCTGGAAGCGGGCTGATTGCGCAGTCGCATGCGCAGCGCAAGCAGGGCAGCCGCGATCCCGGCGCCTTCCGCGATGAACATCAAAAGGCCGTCGTATTGGGGCCCGCGGAGGAGGCGCGCCACAATCACTCCCGGCACCAGCCCGAAGAAAAGTCCGGCCACGATCGCCCAGAACCGGGACGAGTTGCCGCGCGCTGGCTGTGCGGATGCCTCGTTTCCGATTTTGCTGGTGTCGCTTTTCCCGTCCTGCATCATTCCCCCGGATTGGTGGCGCCAAGGTTCAGCCGTTGCCAAGCACGATTGATCGGCGATCTCAAAGAACGGCTAACCCTCAAGTAGGATCGTTTCCTTTACAACGCGCGGTAACGAAGTTCTAACCTCAGCCGGATGTGGGTAGTATATGCGTTTGTAACCTGCCTCACTAGCCAATTCGAATCGGTGTTACCGAGTTAGAAACGATTCGACAAATGATCTTTCAAACTTTATGAACATCCTCAATCGTATACTGTGGCCATGTTACGTCTTTCCCTGCTATCCCAGCGAGTACAAACTCCGCTTTTAGTGACCGGGCTTCTTCTTTGCCTCCTTGCCCGGCCAACCGCTGCCCACGCCTGGGGCAACGAAGGTCATCGCATGGTCAATAAGCTGGCGGCCAGCACGCTGCCCGCGGACGTTCCGGCCTTCCTGCGCTCTGAAGCGGCGGTCAACGAGATTGAGTACCTTGGCCCCGAGCCGGACCGCTGGCGGTCGAAGGCCGAGCCCGAATTGAGCGCGGTGCAGGCCTCGGAGCACTTCATTGACCTGGAGCCGGCAGACGCACTGGGTCCTTTGCCTCGCAATCGTCTGGATTTTGAGGCCAAGGTCTTTGCTGCCGGGCAGCGTCCGGAAAAAATCGGCTTGCAGCCCTGGGAGGCCACGGAAATATGGGAGCGCCTGAAGGCAGCGCTCCGCGAGTATCGCAACCTGCAAGCCGCAAAGCAAGACACCCGCGGAGTGGAAGCGGCGGCTCTGTTTTATGCCGGCTGGCTGGGCCATTATGTCGGCGATGCCTCCCAGCCGCTGCACACCACGGACAAATACAACGGCTGGGTGGGACCGAATCCGAACGGTTACACGACCGAACACCAGATTCACTGGCAGTTTGAGGGGCCGTTTGTGGCCGCCAACGAGCATGAATCCGAGGTGCGGGCGAAGATGACCCCTCCCAAAGCGATCGAGGGGGACATTTTCGACGCTTACGTTGCCTATCTGCGCCATACCGCAACCTACGTCGAGAAGGTTTACCAGTTGGAAAAGGCGGGAGGTTTTGTGGGTGCGGGATCGGCCGAGTCGCGGGAATTTACCGCGGAGCGGCTGGCAGCCGGAGCGTCGATGCTGCGCGACATGATTGATGCGGCATGGGTGGACAGCGCCAAGCCGGCGCCTGATCCTTACGCGGCCAAGTAGCCCTAGTCCGCGGCTTCGGCAGGCTGCGGCAGGGGAAACCGGCGCAGTACAAGCGTGAGCGACCAGGTCATGAACAGAACGGCGGGGATGGCGATGAGCAGCCACGCCAGCATCGCATGGGCAACGAGCCCGGCCAACTGCGTCAGTACCCTGGATGGAGGCGTGTGCAGCAGCGAGGCAGCCTGGGCCGCGCGAATGGGTCCGACGCTGAACAGCCATCCGCCGAGCCGGACAAATGGAACCACCAGCAAAAGCTGCAGTGGCATGGCCGCGTAATTTGCCGCCTGGATCGCGGGAAGATTCAGCCGGAGGGCAAGAGCGAGCGCAGCGCAGATCAGCGTGGGAATGCCGACCACCGGCACGCAGCCAATGGCGAATCCCAGGGCAAGGGTGAGCGCCAGGCGCCGGGGCGAGACTCCCTGGCGCAGCCAGACGGCCACCTTCCGCTTCATCCACTCAAGCGATCTCCTCATCAACAAGTCCACGATATTGGAATAGATGCTGAAAACAGGTAATCGGTGGATGAAACTCGGAAAAAGGAACCAGAATGAGCAGCAAAAAATCGCGGATCCTCTTTTGGAAAGAGGCGAGCGCTGCGCATTTTCCCGGTCCTTTTACTCCAGCATGGGAAGGATCATGGGCAGCAGCCGCTCGCAGAGGCGGGCCAGGCGTTGCTCAACATGTTGTCCGGCGTCGAAGACCTCCTCGTGGCTGAGAGGTTTCAGGCTCAAGCCGGCGGCGAGGTTGGTAATGCAGGAGATGCCCAGAACCTCAAGGCCCATGTGGCGGGCGACGATGGTCTCCGGCACCGTGGACATGCCCACCATGGTTGCGCCCAGGGCGCGGAAGGCGCGAATCTCAGCCGGCGTCTCAAAGCTGGGGCCGGTGACGGCAATGTAGATGCCATCCGACAAGTCGAATCCATCGGCCGAGGCGGCTTCCTGTGCCAGGTAGCGCAGGCGGCGCGAGTAGGCCTCGGTCATGTCAAAGAACCGCGACCCGAAGCTCGGCATGAAGCCGAAGCGCGGTTCATTCGGGCCGACGAGGGGGTTGAAGCCCATGAAGTTGATATGGTCGGTGATGGCCACGAGCTGCCCGATCTTGTAGCCTTCCTTGATCCCTCCAGCGGCGTTGGTCAGGATCACCGCTCGCAGGCCCAGCGCGCCCAGCACGCGCATGGGGAATGTAACTTCCTGCGGCGTGTAGCCTTCGTAGTAGTGGACGCGGCCCTGCATCACCAGCACGGGAACGCCGCCGAGCTTTCCAGCCACAATGCGTCCGGGGTGTCCGACGACGGTAGCCATGGGAAAGTGGGGGATTTCGGAGAAGGGAATTATGACTGCTTCGGTGACGGCATTTGCCAGCGCTCCCAGCCCAGAGCCGAGAACGATGCCGATGAGCGGTGAGAGCGGGTCGAGCTTGCTTTTTAGGAAAGCTGCGGCTTCGGCAACTTGGTCGTAATAGGTCATGGATGGGCCTCGCGGTGCGCTTTTTTGAGATTCTACAGGCTGCGCTTAGGATTGGGCATAGGGTTGAAAGGGGTGCTGAATCAATGTGCCGGAATATCAAGATGCTTTTCAACTTCGATCCACCGGTGACCGGCGAGGAGATTCAAGCCGCGTCGCTCCAGTTTGTGCGCAAGGTCAGCGGGTTCAATAAGCCATCGAAGGCGAACGAGGCTGCGTTTCTGGCGGCCGTGGATGAAATCGCTGCGGTTTCGGCCCGATTGCTCAACTCGCTCGAGACGAATGCTCCGGCAAGAAGCCGCGAAGAAGAAGCGGCGAAGGCGAGAGAGCGGAACGCGATTCGCTTCTCAACTACGAACTAAGAACTATGCACTTCGAACTCGGGACTGGGGAATCGATGAAAGAGATTGTCGCGATTATCTTTGGATTGGGGCTGGGGTGCAATGCGCTGCTGTTTGTGCCGCAGGTGCTTGCCGTGTGGCGCAAGAAGACGGATGAAGGAATTTCGCTGATTACGTTCGGCGGGTTCAGCGTGCTGCAGGCGATTGGGATTGTGCATGGGGTTTATCAGCGGGATTGGTCGCTGATATTGGGGATGGCGGCGAGCTTGCTGACTTGCGGGTCGGTGACAGGGTTGACGGTGATCTATCGGGTGAAGAGGATGAGCGGGGCGAGGCCTTCTTGACGCAGGTATGGTTCCGCGTTACGGTGGGGGAATGAACCTGACTGTTGAGATTCCTGACGATCTGGCGCGCAGCTTGAATGCGGCAGGGGGTGATTTGCCCCGCCGCGTCCTGGAGGCGCTTGCGCTGGAGGAGTACAAGAGCGGACGGCTGAGCGAGCCCGAGCTTTGCCAGGTTTTGGGATTTCCAACACGTTACGAGTTGGACGGCTTCCTCAAGCGCAACGAGGTCTGGATCGAGTATGACGCGGAAGACATGGCGCGTGAACGCGCCACACTGGAACGCCTGGGGTTGTGAAGT
>Ga0302187_10000743_pt1 | contig 28941 bp, 25 predicted proteins | sample II_Bog_E1_3_FD_202120 | JGI IMG/M metagenome (GOLD analysis project Ga0302187, IMG submission 202120) | Peat permafrost microbial communities from Stordalen Mire near Abisko, Sweden - II_Bog_E1_3 | ecosystem: Environmental > Terrestrial > Soil > Wetlands > Peat | place: Sweden: Abisko...
AAATCAACCGGGCTTTAGCCCCCGAGGGAACACTTGCTTGGTCAACCAACTCATAAACGCCCGAAGATAGGGGATGTTATTTCCGGCGGACACCACTAGGACTGGGCCGCGAACGAAGGCATTCTGCTTTCACCGAAATCGACCTTCGGGGGCAGGCTAGGGCGTACAGTTGCCTTTATCCTCGGCGCCAAACTACGCCACGGCGCAGCCCGCGCAGAACTGGCAGAAGTTCCTTGACCATCAGAAAGAAGTGCAATCTCACGTCCGAAGGTCGGAAGCGGATAGCAGAGGCCGCCCGGCGTCGGTGGGTCGCCCAGGAGAAGGCTGCAAAGGGGAAATAGCCTCGACAAGGCCAAATCGTCGTCGGCGCTGTAGGCCGCATAGACCAACACCACACCACACCGCGCCGTACATCCTCATTAACCAGCAATCGGATTTGCGCGAGCGCAATATCCGGCTTGATCTGGAAGCTGATTCCCAGGGGTACGCGGATTGCTTGCGCTGCGGCTTGTCGTATGCCCAAGCTCCGGGAAGATAGAGTTGATACGCAGTGGGGATTCCGGTCTCTTCGGCGGTCAGCGATACGCTGACCGCAACTCGGCAGTTTTTCTGTTTACCTACACTGTGCATGAGGCTGCGGACGGTGTGTTGTGTCAGTACTTCTTCATGCTGGGGTCGATTTCGGCCGCCCACGCCAGAATACCGCCAGCCAGATTCACGACACGTTCGTAGCCGTTCTGCTTGAGCAGTTCCGCGATGCGCTGACTACGTGCGCCACCCTTGCACTGCACAATGATTTCGCGAGTACGGTCGATCTCATCCAGACGTTGTGGCACATCGCCCTGCGGAATCAGTTTGCCACCGAGGTTGGCTATCTGGTACTCGAAGGGTTCACGCACATCGAGGATATAAACATCCTCGCCTACATCGATGCGGTGCTTTAATTCCTGAACCGTAATCTGTGGTACGCCATTCTTGATCTCTTGTACGTTGGCTGGAGCGGGTGGAGCGATGCCGCAGAACTGCTCGTAGTCGATGAGCTGCGTAATGGTCCGGTTAGTGCCGCAGATGGGGCAGTCGGGATTCTTGCGCAGCTTGAGTTGGCGGAAGCGCATGTTGAGCGCGTCGACCAGAAGCAGACGCCCGGCGAGAGTTTCGCCTATGCCGAGGATGAGCTTGATAACCTCAGTGGCCTGGATAACACCGACAAGACCGGGAAGAATGCCGAGCACGCCGCCCTCTGCGCAACTGGGCACCAGGCCCGGCGGCGGAGGCTCAGGATAGAGGCAGCGATAGCAGGGAGCGTCTGGTGCGGCGAAGACGCTGGCCTGCCCCTCAAAGCGGAAGATGGACCCATACGCGTTGGGAATGCCGAGCAGGACGCAGGCATCATTCACGAGATAGCGGGTGGGGAAGTTATCGGTGCCGTCGGCGACGACGTCGTAGTCCTTGAGGATGTCGAGAGCATTGGCGCTGGAGAGGCGCGTCTCATGCTTGACGACTTTGAGAAATGGATTGATGGCAGTGAGCTTTTCAGCGGCGGAGTCAATCTTCTTGCGGCCAATGTCCGGCGTGGTGTGGATGATCTGGCGTTGAAGGTTGCTGGCATCGACCACATCGAAGTCAACCAAGCCTAGAGTGCCGATGCCGGCCGCTGCAAGATAGAGCGCGAGCGGCGAGCCAAGGCCGCCAGTGCCAACGCAGAGCACGCGTGCCGCCTTGAGGCGCTGCTGGCCCTCAATGCCTACCTCGGGCAGGATGATGTGGCGCGAATAGCGCGCGAGATCGTCATCGGTCAACTCGGGAAGGTCATGCAGTGAATCGATAGTGGACATGGTCTGTGCCTATGGTCTTTCTTGCTGGTCGTGCGGTGGCGCTTAACGGCCGCCGGCAATCGAAGGGATGATGCTGAGCGTGTCGGAGGGCTTGATCGCAGTGGCTTCCTTCTCGGGAAGATAGCGCACGTCTTCGTCATTCAAGTAGAGGTTCACGAAGGCGCGCAGCTTGCCCTCGGGCGTGAACAAGTGTTTACGCAGGTCCGCGAAAGATGCTGTAAGTTGGTTGAGAGCCTCACTCACTGTAGCGGCTTCCAACTCGACGGCATCCTTGCCGCCGGTGTAACCGCGCAACGGTGTGGGAATGAAGATGGTCATGGTTCGTGCTCCTTTAGTCCGTTGGATGTTGTGTTCCGGTTTCAGTTTCGTAGAAAGCCCTGGTGTGTATCCGGCTATTCGCCGATGACGATCTGCTGTGGCTCGAAGAGTTTCTCTTCCTCTCCCGTGCCGGCGAGAAAGAAGGAATTGGTTGTAGCAGCGTGACCGTTCTCGACTGCGGTGATGATGTAGGCGCAGCCAAGCCAGTGGGCTTCGGCAAGATCGGTCTGCGACCACTGGGCGGGATGGTCGGGATGCGAGTGGTAGAAACCGGCAATGCTGAGGCCCTGGGCGCGTGCAGTGCGCTCGATCTTCATCAGTTCGATGGGCGAGATTTGGTAACGGTTGTGGGCCGAGTCAGTGCGTGTGTTGCCGGCCTTTACAGAGGACTGGATCGACCAGCCCTCCACACTCTGCACACCGAGCAGAGCGCCACAACACTCGTGCGGATAAGTCTGTTCACCGTGCGCGCGAATCTCAGCATAGACAGCGGAAGTTAATTTGACGCTGCTCATATCTCCTCCCAGAAACGCTCGCTGAGATATTTGTCGGCTGAGTCTGGAAGTACAGTGACGATGACTGCCTCCCGGCCCGCGGCAGCTTCTTCGCGGGCAATGGCCAAGCTGGCTGAGACGGCCGCGGCCGCGGAGATGCCTACGAGGAGGCCTGTTTCGCGCGCCAGCCGCCGCGCAGTGTCGTACGCGGATTCGGTTTCAACTTCGACAGCGCGGTCGGCAAGTTGCGGGTCGTAGATGGGCGGAACGATAGAAGTGGCCATGAACTTGAGGCCTTCGAGCCCGTGGAAAGGCGAGTCTGGCTGCATGCTGATGGCTTGGATGGAGGGGTTGAACTCTTTCAAGCGGCGCGTTGTTCCCATAAAGGTGCCGCTGGTGCCAAGGCCGGCAACGAAATGGGTAATGTGCCCGGCTGACTGCTCCCATATCTCCACGCCGGTGGTCTCGTAGTGCGCGCGCCAGTTTGCGTTGTTTGAGTATTGGTCGAGATAGCAGAATCGCTCGGGGTCGTTGGCCGCAAGTTCGCGGGCGCGGCGAATGGCGCCGTCGGAGCTTTGGTCGGGATCGGTCCATTCAATCTCTGCGCCATAGGCTTGCAGGATGCGCTTGCGCTCTGGCGAGACATTGGCGGGCATGGCCAGTGTGACCGGAAAGCCTACGGCAGCCCCGAGCATGGCCAGTGCGATGCCGGTGTTGCCGCTGGTTGCGTCGAGGATGGTTTTGCCCGGCCGCAGAGCCCCACGCTCGACCGCGTCGCGCACCATGGAAGCCGCAGCCCGGTCTTTGACGCTGCCGCCGGGGTTGAGCCACTCGGCTTTGGCAAGCAGAGTGATGCCATGGAGATCGCGCACGATGCGATCCAGACGCAACAGTGCCGTATTCCCGATGCGCTCGTAGATAGAGACGCCGAGATCGGCTGCGCCAGGGCGCGGAATGGTAGAGTCTGCTTTCACGTTCTTTCTTCTGCGATCGAGGTTAACCACGACAAAAGAAAAAACCCACCGCCGCGATTTGCTGGCGTGTGGGCTTTGGTGGTCGGAGCCTTTTGCTTTTAAGGCCGACTAGAAACCGATTGCACAGACGCCAGAGATCGCTTTGCCGCAGCGACAACAGCAAGCATCCTTGGCGATCTGGCTAATCTGACTCATCTGAATCAATTCTTCCATAGCTATAGGGAGATGTCAAAAGACCGAGAATGTGTCCGATTCGTGCTTGTCGTGCGCAGAGTCCGACGAGAGCGGCTAAGACAGCTCCATATTTGTGGCGCTCGGGCTACAAATATGGAACTGCGAGATCGATTGGTCAAGAGGCAAGCCTGTCCACCGCGAGCGCTCGTGGAGAGCCGATCTGGCTCCAGGCGTAGTGAATGGCATGCGCTCCCTCGGCTGGATCAAAGACTCCGACAACGCAGGCGCCGCAGGCATCGCAGAGTTCGCCTATGCGCGGCTGGAGAGCTGAGCGCAGGCAGATTCCGCAGTAGGTGATACCGGTTGCAGACGAGATCCAACCGAGGCGGGCAGTGATGCCGTCCTGTGCGGCAACGATAGTGTAGAGAGTGGTTTCGCTCATGGAAGTGCTCGTTATCTCTGGGGGGGAAGATGCGTGCAAAGACAGAAAAACCCACGATTGCTCGTGGGTCACTTGAGTGCATCCTGGCGCGAAAACCTATCTCGACGAGCAGGACCACTGGACCCCATATCCGCCATAACATTGGCGGGATATCGGCATCGCGATGTGGAACTGCCTATTCATAGGCTAGAGACTAATACGCTTCGAGCGAAAACTCAATGGAAGAGTGTCCTACTACGTGTGAATCTTTGTTCATGATGGTGTGCGTCGGCCCGAAGCGGGAAGAGGCTCCTGGCGTTAAGGTGATATTTTCCGGTGAAGGGCCAGCGTCCGGCTGCTTGACACGCAAGCTAAGATCCGCTAGCTTTTTCTTAGTTCACCAAGACAAATTCAATGGAGCGCTTTGTTGGCGCTGAGGATCGAAAATCGTGAATTTCTCGTACACCCACGCTATCTGTCTCTGCTGCTGTCTGAGCGGGGCTATGCGGGTGTGTCCTGAAATCTGATTGAACGATTCCGAATCAGATCCTCAACGACCCACCCGCCGCTGGCGAGGTGGGTTTTGAACTTCAGGGCACTTTTTGATCGTAGGTAGCTTCAGAGGCTGTACTAGGGCACCGGTGGCGAAGTGGTTAACGCGCAGGTCTGCAAAACCTGTATTCGCGGGTTCGAAACCCGCCCGGTGCTCCAAGGTTCGAAATCTGCAGAATCGCGGCCTGGAGCAAGGAGAAACAGCATGTTCTATGAATTGCCCAGCAATCTTTCGCAGGAAATCGATGAGCTGGAGCAGCTGATCGAGCGCTATCGCAGGGGCGATCTGGATGCCGTGTCGCTCAAGGCCAGGCGTGTGCCGTTTGGGTGTTATGAGCAGAGGCGCGATGGCAGCTTCATGGTTCGCATTCGCGCCACGGGCGGCGCGGTAACGCCGGTGCAACTGACGCGCATTGCCGAGCTTTCAGAGCAGTATGGCGCTCCCTTCGTGCACATCACCACGCGGCAAGAGTTTCAGATTCACGATGTGGATTTGGAGAACGTGATTCCGGTGATGCGCGGTCTGTTGCCCGTTGGACTGTCTTCGCGCGGTGGTGGCGGCAATACGGTGCGTAACATTATTCTTGCGCCGACAGCGGGATTCGACAGGGACGAGGCCTTCGATCCCAGCCCCTACGCCTTTGCATTGACGACGCGCCTGGTTGCCGAGCCTGATTCGTGGAATCTGCCGCGCAAGCTGAAGATCGCCTTCTCCAATACGTCGGCGGATACGGCATTCGCGCAATTCACTGATGTTGGATTCATCGCCGCGATTCGCGATGGCATCAAGGGTTTCAAGGTGTATGTCGCCGGTGGTTTCGGCGCCAAGTCCGCGGTTGGTCATCTGCTGCATGACTTCATTGCGGCAGAGGATGCGTATATTGTTGCCGAGGCTGTGAAGCGGCTCTTCGATCAGCATGGAAACCGCAAGAATCGCAATGCGGCCCGCATTCGCTTTTTATGGGAACAACTGGGCGAAGAGCGCTTCCGCGAACTTTATCTCGCGGAGTTCGCCGCGATTGCGGCAAGGCTAGACACAAAACTGAAGCCTTTTGAGCCGGCTACCGAGAATCGTGCAGTTGGGCTGAATGCCGCAGTGGTCGGCGGGGGTGCTTTTGAAGCATGGAAGAAGCGCTATGTGCGTGCACAGACGCAGACCGGGCTTTACTCCATTATCATTCCTGCCCGGCTTGGCAATGTCAGCAACGAGCATCTGAAGCAGCTGGCGGCGTTTGCCGGCGAGTTTGGCGACCAAACCATTCGCGCGACGTTTGGACAGAATCTTCGCCTCCGTCACATTCCCGAGGCCTATCTCGGCAATGTGTACCTTGCTGTGAAAGAGATCACATCGCTCGCCGATGCACCGCTGCTCCTGTCGAACTCGGTGGCCTGCACGGGAGCAGATACATGCAAGCTTGGCATCTGCCTGCCCAAGGGCGCACTGCTCGCGGTGGAGCGCAAGCTTGGCGCAACGAATCTGGATCTGGATAGTGTGGAAGACTTCCGCCTGAATCTTTCAGGGTGCCCCAATTCCTGCGGCCAGCATGTGATTGCCGATCTCGGTTTTTATGGACAAGCGCGGCGCAAAGGACAGCAGATGTATCCGGCCTATGCAATTGTTGCCGGAGCGCGGTTTGCAGATGGAGAGGCACGGCTGGCGCAGTCTATTGACAACATCAGCGCGCGCGATTTGCCTTCGTTTACCGTGGATCTGCTCACCGTGTGGGTAGCGAAGAAGGGGCAATACTCTTCTTTTGCCGCTTTCATCGATGCGGATGGCAAAAAGGCGATCCAGGATCTCTGCGAACGCTATCGCGATGTGCCGGACTTCGAGCAAGACAAGAATTACTACTACGACTGGAGCGCAAAGGACGTCTTCACCATTGTGGGTCGCGGTGTGGGCGAGTGCTCGGCTGGACTGTTCGATCTCATCGGAGTGGATCTGAAGGCAATCGAGCAGCATCGCAAATTGCTAGAGAAGGCGAGTTCGCCGGACCAGCGGGCAGATGCTCTCTACGGAATTGTCTTGAGCGCCTCGCGCATGTTGCTGGTGACCCGCGGTATCGAAGCGCCTTCCGACGAGGCAGTCTTCCAGAGCTTCCTTCAGCATTTCATCGAGGCTGCGCTCATCGGACAGGAGCATAAGCCGATTGTGGAGGCTGCGCGCCACGGAAAACGCGAGGAGCTACTTGCTGGAAGGGACGCCGTGCTGACGTTGGCCGACAGTGTGAAGAGCCTGTACGAGAGTATGGACAACTCGCTGCGCTTTCCTGCCGAGAAGAAGAGCGAGCCGCCCGCGCCTGTGGCTGCGGTAATTGAGAAGGATTATCGCGGTGTGGCCTGCCCGATGAACTTCGTCAAGGTCAAGCTGGATCTTTCAAAACTGAAGCAAGGAGATCGCATCAAGGTGTTGCTCGATGACGGCAAGCCGATCAAGAACGTACCGCGATCGGTGGCTGCCGAGGGCCATCGCATCCAAGCACAAACCCGCGAGGGTGAACACTGGAGCGTGGTGATCGAGAAGGCATAACCAACGAGGTTAGAAAAAAGAGAATGCCAGCCTGATCCGGGCTGGCATTCTCTTGTTGAACGGTAAGTAAGTAGCCTCAGGCGAGGCCCGGATTACGTCCTTGGCGCAGGTCCCACAACGCCGCGACGAGCGCATCGATCTCTTCGCAGGTGTTGTAGAGCGCGAGGGTGGCGCGGACGGTGCTCTCCAGACCAAAACGGCGCAGAATCGGCTGAGCGCAGTGATGACCGCCGCGCACCGCGATGCCTTTGCGGTTGAGGTAGTCGCCTACCTCTTCGGTGCGGAAACTATCCAGCACAAAAGAGAGCACGCCCGCCTTTTCCTTGGCCGTGCCGATGATGCGCAGGCCGGGAATCTTCAACAGTGCCGCAGTGGCATAGGTGAGCAAGCCGTGCTCGTGGCGCGAGACGTTGGCGATGCCGACCCGGTCGAGATAGTCAATGGCCGCGCCCAGTCCGACAGCATCGGCGATGTTGCCGGTACCGGCTTCAAAGCGTTGCGGAGGGGGTTGATAGAGCGTCTTCTCGAAGGTTACGTCCTGAATCATGTTGCCGCCACCTTGCCAGGGCGGCATGTTCTCGAGCACCTCGGTTTTGCCGTAGACAACGCCGATGCCGGTGGGGGCAAAGACCTTGTGCCCGCTGAAGACGTAGAAGTCGCAGTTGATGGCCTGCACATCGACGCGAAGGTGCGAGACAGCCTGCGCACCATCGACCAGCACGCGTGCGCCGTGGCGATGCGCAGCCTCCACCATCTCCTTGACCGGCAATACCGTGCCAAGTGCATTGGAGACGTGGGTGATGGAGACCAGACGGGTCTTCGGCCCAAGCAGTTTTTCGTATTCGTCCAGCAGAATCTGGCCGGAGTCGTCGACCGGGGCAACGCGCAGCCGTGCACCCTTTTCCGCGCACAGCATCTGCCAGGGAACGATGTTGGCGTGATGCTCCATCCAACTGACGACAATCTCGTCGTCCTTTTGGATGTTGCGGCGGCCCCAGCTCTGCGCCACCAGGTTGATGGCTTCTGTGGCTCCGCGCACAAAGACAATTTCACGCGGGGAGCCGGCGTTCAGAAAGCGGCGCGTCTTTTCACGTGCCGACTCGTAAGCGTCAGTGGAGCGGGCAGCCAGTTCGTGCGCGGCGCGATGCACGTTGGAGTTTTCGTGCTCGTAGAAGTAGCTGATGCGGTCGATGACCGACAGCGGCTTCTGCGTGGTGGCTCCATTGTCGAGCCAGATCAGCGGATGCCCGTTGACCACCTCGCGCAGGATGGGAAAGTCACGTCGAATTGCCTCCACATCGAAGGATGTTGACGAGAGGCCCAGATCCCCAACGATATCCGTCGTATTGGTTCCCGCCTCGACCACTGGCACAACGTCTATTGCAGTGAGTGAACGTGGCAGGCGGTCAGGATCGGCTGGAGCCGCGGCCTTGTGGTCCGGCGCGTGGGCAACCGTGCCAGGCAACTGCGGCGAGTTCAGATCAAGCGGTGCGGCAAAGGGGGTATTCAGCTCTCTGTTCTGCGGCGCAGCAGGCACAGGACCGGGGATCGAGGGCGATGTTGAGAAGAGCGGGCGCGCATCTTCAAGGAACGAGAAGGCCGGTACGGCCGACGAGTCAACCACACTGAGCGCGCCAGGAATGGCAGGCGCTGGCGGCTGTGAGGCGGGCGCGAGTTGCAAATCGGGCAACAGGGAAGATGGAATCGCCCCATAACTCTCTTCGCCAGTAACGGGAGTGACTTCGGTCTGCGAGGGGCTTTCGGCCCGCGGCTGGGTAGTTTGCGGCTGTTCGGCTTGCGGCTGCGCAAACAGGGGCCGCGCCTCCTGCAGAAAACCAAAGGGAGCATCTGCTGGTGGAGTTATGCCACCACCCGGCAAAGCATAAGTCGCGGGAGCTTCAGGCGCAACAGAAGCAGATCGCACGTCAGGTGCAATGGCGCGATCCGGGATGTCGACAAAGCCGACCGGTTGCAGATCACGTTGCGCATCTACCAGAATCCCCACCTGGCCGGGAAATGCAGGCACACTGGGGCCGGGCACGGCAGCGTAAGGATTGCCGGTCTGTGCTGAATTGGGCGGCAGCACAGTCTGCGCTGCCGTGGCTACGGGTGGTTGCGTCTCGTCGGGAAGTGCGTTGAAGAGGGCGTTAGCCAAACGCGCCAAATCGGCCGGAGAAGGCAGGCCGGGAGCGAAGCCTTCACCCCCGTGCAAACCCTGCGATCCCGTTGCCCAGTTGCCCAACTCCGACGCCGAAGGCAGCGACCGATCACTTGTACTCATGGTATTGACCCACTTCCACGCCGTCTAGCAGGGCAATGGCATCGTCTGTCAACACGGCTGCTGAGCAATAGAGCGACACCAGATAGGAGGCTAGTGAACGCTGATCGATACCCATGAAGCGCACCGAGAGGCCGGGGCTCTGCTCGCCTGCAAGGCCGGGCTGGAACAGACCCACAACGCCCTGCTTCTTTTCGCCAACGCGGAGAAGGAGGATCTTGGTGGTGTGATCCTTGCTGCGCACGGCGATCTTGTCAGACGGAATCAGCGGCACACCGCGCCAGGTGAGGAAAGGCGTACCGAAGAGCGTGATCGTGGGCGGAGGAACGCCGCGGCGCGTGCACTCACGACCAAAGGCCGCAATAGCACGAGGATGGGCGAGGAAGAGCGAAGGCTCCTTCCAGACTTTGGTCAGCAACTCATCCAGATCGTCCGGCGTTGGCGCTCCCTTGCGGGTCTTGATGGTCTGCGACGCTGAGACGTTATGCAACAGGCCGTAGTCGGCGTTGTTGACGAGTTCGCTTTCCTGCTTTTCCTTAACGCTCTCAATAAGAATGCGCAACTGCTCGCGGACCTGGTCAAAGGGGCTGCTCAGCAGGTCGGAGATGCGGGTATGGACGTTGAGCACCGCATTGATGCTGCCCAGGCGATACTCGCGCGGCGCTTCTTCGTACTGCACATAGGTGGAGGGCAGCGGCGACTCATCTTCGTGCGCACAAAGCGATTCGATGACCTTATTCTCGTCAACTTTGTTCAGGCGGAGGGTGCCAGCTTCGAGCGGCTTCCAGTCAAGAAAGCGAACCAGCCAGCGGGGCGTGATGGCGCCAAACTGAGGAGCGGTCTTGGTGACATTTGCGAGTTGAAATGCGGATTCTTCGCCCAGAGATACACGGCTAACTTCGTCTGCCACGGGAGCCTCCTAGGTACTTGAAACGTTGTTATTGTAGTGCCTGCTGGTCAGTGCGGCAATGTGGGTGTCGGTCAAAAACAGTGCAGGGCTAGAACCTGAATGCGGTCCCGCCCTTGTCCTTGCTGCAAACGCCGCAAACCGGCGAAGGAGCGAGGGATATAAAGATCAGTACTTGCGGACCGAGTGGTCCACACGATCCGACCAGGCATGGATGCCACCTGTCATGTTCAAGACATCAGTAAAGCCTGCTTTTTTAAGCATTTGAACGGCCTTTGCACCGCGCGGTCCCATCTTGCAAACGGTGACGATGGTCTGATGCGTGTCCAGTTCATTGACGCGTCTGGCGAGTTCTGGAAGGGGGATCAACTGCCCACCAATGTTGGAGATTTCGTACTCGAACTCATCCCGCACATCGAGTAGAAATAGGTTTTCGCCTGCATCCAGCCGCTTCTTCAGTTCTTCAACACGGATCTCAGGAACGCCCATCGTCTTGTCCTTACCTTGAATCGGCTTGGCGAGCGCCCTGTTTGCTGCCCTCGCCCCAATTTCGGTCCAAAATAGAAAACCCACCTGCCAGTCAATATCTGGCGGTGGGTACCTTGGAGGCGGCAGCTTGTAAAAGACCTTTAGCTGATCCCATTCCTCACGCCAGAATGCTTCTGCGCACGACAAATCGCGGCGCAACAACACATTTTGGCGGTCATGGAGATCAACGAAACCATAGAAGCAATCTACCACAGGGATTCCAGCACTGCAAGTCGCTGCTGAATTAACGCTGGCAAACGCCGAATGAGACCTCGAAATCGCTGCCGATGGCCGGCGCCCTTGTCCATCCTACGAAGCGGGTGGGAGGGGCACCGGCCAATAGTTGATGAATTTGCACTTCGGCATTTCAGCTTCCCAGGTCCCAGAATCGGGACCTGGGAACCCAGCACCCAGCATTTGTGCAACTTCAAACTGTCAAAGAACTAGAAGCCGTAGGAGATGCCAAAAGCCGCGCGGGCACGAGCCTTCAGATTGACGCCGCCAATGTTGCCGGCAGCCTGCAGAATGCCGAAGTCAACATTGAGTTTGTGCTTGGGCGACGGCACCACGCGCACGGCGTAGTCGATGGAGGTGGGAATATCAAGGACGCCGCTGGATACGCCGGCAGCTGAAGTTGTCTTGATTTTCTGCGGCTGCTGGGCTGCCTCAGAGGCCAGGATGATGGCGCTCTTGCCGGGGCCGGTGAAGACGAACGCCACTGCGCCGAAGGCCCGTGCAGAGAAGTCAGGTGCATTGCCGCCCAGTCCCCACAGCGAGGCATTGGTGCCACGAACGCCTGCGTTCAGCAGAATGGGAACCTTTTTGTCGATCTGCGTGACAACCTTGGTGGCCACCACATAGATGTCGCCGTTGGTCTTGCTCTGTCCGTTTCCGCCGTTATATACGTTGGTGTCGTTGGTGCGCAGAATGCCGCCCACGGAAATGGCGGGAACCCATTTGGTCTTGCCTGCATTTTCAGGAACAAGATTGGCTTTTCCATGGAAGATGTTGAAGCCATCGGTCCATAGCGGGCTCAGTCCGGTGGTGTTGCCTGCGGCATGGTCCTCGCGCGTATAGCCAACTTCAATGCGTTTGGCAAAACCTTCGGTGATGGAGACGGTGTTCCAGGTGCCGATTACCGGCCCGCCAGCCAGCACATGATAGGCAATTACCGGGTGTCCCGCGCCATTTGCAGGAGAGGCTGCGGTCGCGGCCAGTGGTGTGACGAAAATTCCGGTGGGGCCTTCATACCCCAGGCTCTGCGCGTGCAGGATGCCGGTTGTAAATGTGAGTGCGACGAACGAAAAGAAAAGAACCTTCAGGTTTGCGAATGAACTGGAATATACAAGATTGCGCATGTGCACTTCCTCCAATGTTGTGACCCATTGAATGCAATGACGCGACCAAGAATTTTCATTTCCAGGGCAAATATCGAAAGGGAGCAGGCGCTCATTCGTTTGCACGAAGGAGCGACACAACCGCTTCGATCAAAATGCTTATCTAAAGGAGAATGCTCAGTCGCGGCGAAGCTCTGCTGCTAGAGGCAACAGGTACAGGCTGCGATATGCCGGGTGGCATGAAGCGACTGATTCATTAAAAGGAGTATAGAGCAAATTCTGGAAATGTCCAGAGCCAGTCTTTGACTTGAATATCCTTTGTAGGTATTCTTGGCGTAACAAATGCGAAATCTATATAGCGCCGAATCTTGTTGTCACAGCGTGCAAAACTGCAGGCTGATGGTGAATCGCGCCCCATCGTAGTCCTTCGAATCATCGAAGAACGCAAACCTGCAGCCCACTCTCAACATTGAGTGGGCTTTATTTTTTCTACATGAAGTCCTAGCAGAGGAAGCAACTTGTCAAACTCCGGGAACACTCAAGTCGTTATTAATAGACGAATGCGCCAACGGTGGCCGCATGAGATTTGGAGCGCGCTTCCAGCAATTCCGCTCCCTATCAAGGTCCTATCACTTCTGGGGCTGGGGCTCATGCTGGGAACTCTGTTCCCCAGGAGTAATGCTGTCAGGACAATCTACCTGAGTGGAACCTATTTCCCAAGGACCATCGTAACGCTGGCTGCATTCCTCATTTTTCATCTTCTCGCAGCGGCCATGGCCAAACTCATCCTGTGCCACAAAGACCGCGCCGGCCGCTTCTTCCTGCGCATTCTTGTGCTGTACATCGCGATGGGCTTTGTTTCGCTGATCTATGCGGTCGGATGGCTGGCTGTCATCTCGGGTCTTCCGCTGACGTTGCCAGGGGTCCCTCTGCCCACCCCAATGGAGTGGCTCAGGCAGATTGGCGGTACACTTCTTAATATCTTCTCTCAACAACCACTGCTACAGGTGCTCGGAGTGGGGATGCTGATTGGGTGGTTTACGGCGAGCATCCCGGCATTGCATCGCGCTGCTTATGGATTCATCGCTGCCGGAGATTTGATCCTCACGCTCTTCCGCAAGATTCTCTGGTACTACCCCATCATGATCGGGTGTCTTGCAGTTGGCATCCCATTGCGCTTCGGCAATCGGGGGCTGGCTCTCTATGGGCAATGTGCTTTATGGGACATGATCGTTATCGTAGTGTGGTGCCTAGCGATGATTCTCTTTTGCAAGCTGGCCACGAAGCGCTCGTGGAATCAGATTCTCTCCTACTATGGAAGCGTGTGGCCAACGGGCTTTGGAACCGGCGGCTCCTATGACACGCTCGCGGTGAACCTAGTCTCCGCCGAAAGAGACCTTGGGCTGAAGCCGGAAATCGCGGAGATCTCAATCGTCTTCGGGACGGTGCTCAACAAAAACTGCGCCACCATGTCGGTGCTGATTGTAACTGTGGTGGTTGCCAGGTTGCTCTCGATTCCCATCTCTCTTTTCGAACTTGCTTTGCTGATTCCCCCAGTGGCGATTCTTGGACTTGAATCACCGGGAATCCCAGGCGGCGCGGGTTACTTCATGTCTCCGATTCTTGCCGTAATTGTCCATGCGCCGAATCCGGCTCTGTGGGTCACTACATTTGTCGCAATGTATAGCGGTTTCATCCCGATGTTCAGCACCGCAGGCAATACCACAGACGATGGAGTCATTGGCGCGGTTTTGGAAGATTGTTTCAAGAGTGCGCAGTCACAAGGAATACACCCACGGGAAGAAGCCGCGAGCTGAATGAGGAAACAATGATGCGAAGAATTCTTGGCGGTATTTTGTTGGTTCCTGGCGCATGGGCGCTGATTGCTCCCCAGGCAAATCTGGGCTTGCCTGAGCTTCGCTGGATGGCGCGAAGCAGCTTTCCAGGCGAGGCGCTTGTCGGCGCCGTTATCGTGGGATTGGCCTACTATCTTATCGGCCAGGTTCCTACTGGAGCGGTAGGGCGGATTGGAAATCCGGAATCGTCCATCTCCGCAGAAAGAGATGGACGATTCAGGCCAGAACTCGTCAGAAAATTGAAGACATAATCAACTGGAACCGTTTATGTCTTCTTCAGGAGCTTCACCAGATTGTCGTAGCTTATTTGCAGGCTTTCGAGGGGCGGTCGATCTGTCTTGTCCTGCTCCACAAATAGATAGGGAACATGATCTTTTGCCGCAATGCTCAGAATCGTCGGCCAATCCAGCGTGCCCAGACCTACCTCTGTAAAGTGTTGTGAGGCTGCTCCAGTATCCGTCGACGCCAACACGTTGGGCAGTCGATCCTTCACGTGCAGCGACTGTATTCGATGGCCATATTCACGCAGCATGGCCACCGGATCATGTCCGGCCTGTGCCACCCAATAGCAGTCCATCTGCCACTGGACCAGCGATGGATCTGTATTCTTCAGCAGAATTTCCAGTCCCGTGGCGCCGCCGTACTCCTTGAACTCCACGTTGTGGTTGTGGAAGCCAAACTTCATGCCCATTGTCTTCGCCTTCGCGCCCCAGACGTTGTATTGGTCTGCTCCACGCTTGTATCCATCAGCGGAGTTGGCGATCGTCAAAGGGACCATGGAACAGACAATGCACTCCGCCCCAAGTTCCTTCGCGTAATCGAACCGTGCATCGAAGTCGTCGTATCCAAAGTGCGCGCTCGGCACTGTCAGTCCCGCATCCAGAATGGCAGCACGCAGAGCCCGGGCGCTCATTTTGTACTCCGCCACGTATGTTTCAACTGTGCTGTACCCGATCTTGCGGACCGCCTTCAGCGTCCCCGCCAGATCGTCCATGAGGCTCCGCACCGTGTAAAGCTGGACACCCAGCGGCCGATCCATCTTCTTACCAAAGGCCAGCGGCTCCATGCCCATTGCGGCCATCGCAGCCGCTGCACTACCAAGAAATTCTCTTCTCGTCTGCATTGTGAACTCTCCTCTTATCTGTATTGAACAAGAATCAAAACTCGTCCAGCATTCCGCTTTGGAAGCAGAGTGCTATTGTCCAGGGCGCGGCCTTCGACTGGCGTCATCCGTTTTTCTTACTCCTACACCCGCTATGCCGCCAGTGTCTTTCGTTATGGGTCCGCCACTGCCGGTAACAGTCTGCTCTTCCATGACTGCTACGCCGTATTGCTGCAATGTCAGGTTTACTGCTTTGCCACCGTCCAACACATTCGTCATCTCATGCGGCAGGTGAACCGTCTGAGCGCGTCGGCCAAGGTTCTCAAAAATGAAAATCTTTCGCTCTTCACCAACCCGCCGGTACACTTCAACACCGTCAGGAACCGCGGGCAACTCCGGCCCCACCCTGCTCTCCTTGAGCATCCACCTGGCTGCACGTTGCATGGAAGCGTCGTCGAGTGCTGCGCCTATATAGGTAATGCTTCCGCTGCCTACGCTACGAGTTATCGCAGCAGGCTGTCCATCCAGCCATCCATCGCTCTTGCCGTATCGCATCAGAACCTTCACGTCGGGTGCAATCGCAATCAACTGCTCAACAGATCCGTCAGCCGTTCCAATGCCCCATGTACCTGTCACCGGTACCGGTACCGGTGCCTTGATTGCGTAATACTGCTCCACCGCCCCGCCGAGCAACTCCGCAAGCGGACCTGGTTGCCGCTGCGGCCAGCGTGAATTGTCTCCATCCTTCATGGCAGAGAGCTGGCCAAGCACCAGATGCCCGCCCGCCTTCACATAGCCGATCAGATTCTCAGCCTCTTCTTCTGTTAGCAGATTGAGCCCCGGCGCAACCACTAGTTTGTACTTCGCAAGGTTCTCATCCGGCCGAACAATGTCAACCGAGTGCCCCAAGTGATGCAGCGGCCGGTAATAACTCAGCAACTCTGCGATGGGGTCATGGCTGCGATTCAACTTCTGCCAGTTCAAGACCCACCTGCTGTTGTAGGAGTGCAGTATCGCGACCTCCGACTGAACCGTGGTTCCTCGTATCAGAGGTGCGGCCTTGTCGAATTCGCGCCCAACCTGAGCCATTTCCTGGTAGAGGGGCATCGGCTCGCCATTCACATCCACAATAGCGCCGTGATTTTGTTCCTGGCCGTTGAACGCATCCCGCCATTGCCAGTAACTCATTGCATCCGCGCCATGGCCAACGTCGTGCCACAGCAACGCCCGCATCTCGCCCTTTTCGAGCATCGTATTCACTGAGGCCCAACCAGTAGGTCCCGCCGTAGTCTCAATCACCCAGAAGTTCTTGTTCTTGAATCCCCGCGTCAGATCGTGAGCTGCGCCGTTGCGGATGGGGTCGAATGGCCGCTCGCCGATCGGGTCGTCCCACGCCGAAAAATCTAAATCACGACTAACCACATAATGGTCGTAGCCATCAAACCACCCCATCGTGTTGGTAGTAATCCGCTGCCGAGGTTCCGCGTACTGCCGGATCACGTCGATCTGATTCTTCTGGTAGCTACCCCACGTATCGCTGACAAACTGATTCCACTTCAGTCGCAGCCCGGGATTATCGTTGTTGTCCGGAATTGGAATCTGTTCCCAGGAGTTGTATGTCTGGCTCCAATAGTCGGAAGACCACCTTCGATTCAGATGATCCAGTGTTCCGTACTGAGATCTCAACCACTGTTGAAACAGCACCCGCGTTCCAGCATCAAACGATGGACTCCGGTACTCATTGTCGATTTGCCAGGCAATCACGTACGGATTGTGCCCAAAACGCATCGCAAGTTTCCTGACAATCTCACGCGATAGCTCTCTATATTTCGGATTTGACCAGTTGAAGGCCTGCCGCGTGCTGTGCTCCAGTCGCTTTCCATTCTCCGTGGTCCGCAGCGTCTCCGGATACTTTTCCGTGAGCCAAACAGGCGGCGCACAGGTGGGAGTACCGAGGACCACGTAGATGCCGTGCTCTCCCGCCGCATTGATTGCGCGCTCCAGCCAATCGAGGTCGTAGTGGCCTTCCTCGGGCTCAAGGCGGCTCCAGCTAAACTCCGCCACCCGCACCAGATGCATATGCGCCTTTTGCATCAGATCCAGATCTGCGTTCCATCGTGATTCTGGCCACTGTTCCGGATACCAGGCGGCTCCCAGCATCGGCGCTGGCGGCTCAGGCCCCTGAGCAACTAAAGCTGGAAGGTAGATTGCAGCGCATGCCACAGCCAACAGAATGCGAAGAATGGAAAACTTCAAGACTAAGCGCAAAATGGTCACTCCATGACGCAGGTCCAGCGCTTCGAATGGAAGAATCGATCCGTTTCAATCATTAATCCCTGTCAAAGCCCGACAAGAGCACATTGGCTGCTATCGACGGTAGCTTGACGGATTTCTTCCCGGTACGATGAGTGCCATTCGGAGTTGCGTGACTGCTGGTTTCATTCTTAATCATTTATAATCGATGGGTATGTAATCATGCCGTTAGATGCAGTTTTTTTGGCTCTTCTGAGCAAGACCGGCAGTTGCGGGCAGCTTGGCGTTGCGGTGGTTAGCCTGCGCATACGCCGCCCCACCGTCCAAAAGATCCAGAAATACGTGGAGAAGAAATGTCAATAAACCTGACGCCCGGCAAGATCGCCGGGCTGACAGCCGTGTCAGACCACCGTGGCGTAATTGCCGCAGTTGCTATGGATCAGCGTGGATTGCTGAAGAACATGCTGGCGCGGGAACTTGGAGTGAGTGAACCGCCTGCCGGCATGATGTCGGAGTTCAAGCAGTTGGTGGCCAGGACACTTACAAAGCATGCCTCGTCGATCCTGCTCGATCTCGAGTATGGCCTTGATGCCGCGAAGCAAATCAACGGCAAGGGCTTGTTGCTGGCATACGAACATGCTGGATATAGCCCCGACCATCCGGAAAGGCTGCCCTCGCTCAGAGAGGGTTGGTCTGTCTTGCGTTTGAAAGAAACAGGCGCGAGCGCAATCAAGGTTCTTGTCTACTACACTCCCTTCGAAAAGGAGAGCGTGAACGACCGGAAGAAGGCATGGCTGGAGCGGATTGGAGCAGAGTGCCGCGCCGTCGATATGCCGTACTTTCTGGAGTTCCTTGGGTACGATGTGCATGGTGAAGGTGAGACAAGCATCGAGTATGCGCACTGCAAGCCGGAGATCGTGTTTGAATCGACAAGAGAATTCACCAGGGACCGGTACGGCGCGGACGTACTGAAGATCGAAGTTCCCGTCCAGATGGCGTACGTCGAGGGAACCCGCGCGTTCAAAGGCCAGAAGGTGCATACACGCGCCGAGGCAATGGAACTGATGCGTGCGGCAGCGGCACTGACCGCCAAACCGATTGTCTATCTCTCGGCGGGTGTATCGAGCGAAGTTTTTGTAGAGACCTTGGAACTGGTTTCCGAGAGCGGCGTGGAGTTTCATGGTGTCCTGTGCGGCCGCGCCACATGGCAGGATGGTGTTCCCGTCTATGTCAAGCAAGGTGTAGCTGCTCTCGAAGAGTGGTTGAACACAACCGGTGCGCAGAATGTAAGGAATGTGAACAAGGTACTTGAATCTGCTCATCCGTGGTTTGAAGCACGCAGTATGAAAACCTAGAGTCTGCCATAACCTGAAGGATTGCGAACAGTCTTGCTAGGGGGACCTTTGCCACAAACTGAAGCAAAGCATCGCGACGAGGGCGCGCCTCGCCACGATCACGGGCCCCGCCACCCCTGGTTTGTCCTCAGCTTGCTGTTCACTCTGACCGTAATCGTCTTCATCGCCCGCCAATCACTTTCGGTGATGGCTCCCGTACTGCGCAGCACATTTCATCTCTCCAACCAGGCGTACGGTCGCATTGTCTCCGCGCTCGGATTCGGCATGATGACCGGCGAATTCCCGGTGGGTTATCTGATGGACCGGCTAGGTGCTCGGCTTGGGCTTTCTCTGGTTGTGGGCTGGTGGGCCACGGCCACTGGGTCACTGATGCTCGCCGGATCGGGGCTTGGGCTTGGCATCTCGCAATTTTGGAGAGGAACGGGCGAGTGCGGGGCGTATTCAGGCAGTCTCAAAACGGTGACGCGCCTGTTTCCGAAGAAGGACCGCACCCTTGCCATCGGAATCTTCAACGGCGGCAGTGTAATTGGCGCCACTATCGCGCCGCCGCTCATCGTATTTCTGCTTCAACGCTATGGTTTTCGCACCGCGTTTCTGGTGCCAACGCTGGCGGGATTTCTGTGGATTCCGCTCTGGTGGCTGGTGTACAAGCGCGAGCCGAAACTTGCTGCTCCGGTTGGTCAACGCGCTGTTTCATCCCGCCAATTGCTTGGTCAATCGTCCACCTGGGCCGTAATGCTGTGCCGGTTCTTTATCGGACCGGTCATGCAGTTTTACTGGTACTGGACTCCCAGCTATCTCTACAGCGCGCGGCATCTATCGATGGCCCAGATCGGAGCTGTCGGATGGATTCCGTTTCTGATGGGCGACGTCGGCGGTGTCGCAGGCGGTTGGGTGGGAGGCATGTTGATGCGGCGCGGATTCTCGGTGCGAAATACCCGACGCCTGTCGATGTATGGGAGCGCACTGCTTTGCGCGGCAAGCCTGGTGGTGCCCTACATCGGCGGACTTGTCCCAGCGATGGCGATGATTTGCGTGGCCATTGCCGCTGACAATTTTCTTTCCGCACACATGTTCGCTACGATTACGGATCTTTTTCCAGATGCGCAGGTGGGACGCGCCGCAGGGCTGATGGGCATTGCCGCTGGTCTCAGCGGGATGCTGTTTCCTTTGCTGACAGGATTCCTGGTCGATCGCATTTCATATGCGCCGGCATTCGCGTTGGTAGCGATCATGCCGATGATTGGGACGATCGCGCTGTTCGCCGTGGGCCGCAAGTATCGGACCCTCGACCGGCCTGCCGATATACTGACGCAATAACCGGCTTGTAACGCAGAATCGGAGTTACAAGTTACAAGCGATCTTGAATCTTGTTCACTGCATTCATGGCGTGTTTTCCCTCAAGGACCCGGCAGACGTCTTCACAGATGGCGTCGGTTACGCGGTCCTGAGCTTCATGAGTAAAGGCCGCCACGTGCGGCGTCAGAATCAGGTTAGAGAGCTTTTCTAACTCTCCATGCACTGGCGGCTCCGTGCCACGCACATCCAATGCCGCTCCGCCAATCGCGCCTGATTTCAGAGCGTCAATAAGATCACGTTCGACAACGACTTCTCCGCGCGAGGTGTTGATAAAGGTGGCTGTCGGTTTCATGCGCGCAAAGCATTCAGCATTCAAGAGTCCCGCTGTCTGTTTGGTTGCAGGAAGATGACACGAAACAACGTCGGAGCGTTCGAGCAGGTTATCAAGTGAGACGAGCTCGGCATTGATCTCACTGAGCAGAATGCTGTCCTTGCTGATAAACGGATCGTAAGCCAACACTTTCATGCCAAAGGCTTGTGCGCGCCGCGCGGTTAGATAGCCGATTTTTCCTGCTCCGATAATTCCTATGGTCTTGCCGTAAATCTCTGTGCCTAGAAAGCGCGTTCGATTCCAATTGCCTTGCTTCGTATCCGCATCGGCGGCAGGAATCATACGCGCCAACGAAAGGATCAGGCCGATGGCTAACTCCGCCACGCTGATCGCATTCTGGTCTGGAGTGGAGGTAACCAGGATACCGGCGCGAGTTGCGGCAGCAACGTCGACGTTGTTCAAACCGACTCCGGCCCTGCCAATCACTCTCAGTTTTTTTCCTGCCTCGAGCAGTGCGGCATTCACCTGCGTCTGGTTTCGGATGATCAACGCGCGGAACTCGCCCACTCGCTGCAACAGTTCGTTTGGATTCTTCCAAAGATCAGGAAGCGTAACGACCTCAAATTGTTTAGACATTGCGTCCACAGCGGCGCCCCGGATCTTTTCTGTGATGAGAATATCTGGCATGATTCAAGCACTCACTTCAACGCAGCCGAAAGGCACGCTCAATTGTTGACACCATTGTTCCAACTCCCGGATCGTCTCAGGAGTGACAGCCACTCCTATGGCTGCATTCGCGGCCGCATTTCTTGAAGATCGTTCCCCAGGGATCAATATCTCCTCAACGCCAGGGCACTTCTTGCTGCTCTTGAGATGGTCAATCGTTTCATCAATGCGCCTCTTGAATTCATCCGGGTCCATAAATGCGGCGATGTTGAAAAGGCAGAAGAAGTGCCCCACATCCTGCTTCCTATCCAGGTCTTTGTACATCGAACCGATCGATGAGCCGATCGCCGCGCCGGACAATATTCCGCTGAAAGCCTCCACCATCAAAGCCAGAGCATAGCCCTTGTGGCCAGCCATGGTGAGCACTGTGCCGAGCAAGGCCTCGTTGGCATCGGTGGTTGGTTCGCCGTTCTTGTCGAGTGCCCAACCCTCGGGAATCGCCTGGTTCTTCTTCTGTGCAGCAATGATGTTTCCACGAGCCACGATGGATGTGGCCAAGTCGATCTTGACATGAAATGATTTCCCGGTGGGGAAAGAAGCAGCAATCGGGTTAGTGCCGAAGAACGCCTCGAACCCGCCCGCCGGGGACATGGCCGGTTCACAGTTCGTCATGGCTAGGAGGATCATTCCCTCGTCCGCAGCTCGATTGCAGTAGTAGGAGAGAGCGCCGAAGTGTTGAGAATTCTGGATCGTCGCGGCAGCCACGCCATTCTGTTTCGCCAACGGCAAAAGCATGTCGAGCGCCTTCACGGCCTGCACCTGTCCCAGACCATTGCCCGCATCCAGCGCGAGCACGCTTCCGCCATTGCGAGTGATTGAAATCTCGGCCCTGGGGTCGATCAATCCCTTCTCAATGCGTTTTAAGTAAATATTCAATCTCGAGATTCCGTGGGTCGAAACGCCATGGAGGTCGGCGTCGATCAGAACATGCGCGAAAATCTGCGCGTCCTCTGGGCGTACGCCGACCGCTATGGCAAGCCGCACGGTCAGGTTGCGCAACTCATCCGGATTGTATCGTGTCATTGCAATGCCATCCTGCGGGTCATGGTCTTTCGAGTACGTTTGATGAAGGCTTCTACGCGCTCCGGTAGAGTTTGGTCATCGCAAATTCACGATGTCCGAGTGCTTCGGCTGCGGTCAAGCGTCCGTTTGCGGTGCGAACGATCATATCGATCAACGCGTCCCCTGCCTGGTCGAGCGTCATCTCACCCTGGAGTATGGGAGACACATCCAAGTCAATGTGCTCGGCCATCAACTTGACCGTTTTCGGATTGCCCGACAGCTTGATGACCGGCTCGATGGGATTGCCGATTACGTTGCCCTGACCAGTGGGAAACAGGTGGACCACAGCGCCTGAAGCGGCCCAAAGCACAACCGCTTCGGCAGCAGCCGCTGAGGTATCCATATACCAAAGTCCTGCGCCCGTCGGAGCCTCCGCGGGTTTGAGGCAGCCGACAAACTGGGTATGCTTGCCCAGCTTCTCCACATTGCCCAAAGCCTTTTCCTCGATCGTGGTGAGCCCGCCGGCGATGTTGCCCTTGGTGGGCTGCGATTCGGATAGGTCGTCCTTCTTCTGGCTGAAGACCAGGTTCTGGTAGTCATCGAAGGCAGCCATAAACTCTTTGCGAACTGTTTCGTTGATAGCTTTGGCGGCAACGATGTGCTCGGCGCCGGTCAGTTCTGTCGTCTCACCAAAGGATGCGATACCGCCTGCGGCGCAGTGCTTGTCCACCACATTGCCAACGGTCGGGCAGCTTGAAAGCCCAGTCGTGGTGTCAGACTCGCCGCACTTCACGCTGATATAGAGCTCACTGAAGTCGCATTCAGTCCGTTGCAGCTCGGATGCCCACTGCACAAACTCCTTGGCCTTTTGAGAGGCTGCCGCAATGGTTCCAATGTCGCCGCGGCCTTCAATGGAGAAGCCGGCCACGGGCTTGCCGGTCTTCGCGATTCCATCAACGATCTTCTGCGTCCAACCATCTTCAATGCCAATCACGACGATAGCGGCAACATTTGGATTGCTGCCTGTACCGATCATGGTGCGGAAGAACAATTCAAGATCCTCACCGAACTGAAGGCGGCCGTACGCATGGGGAATTGCAAGCGTCCCCTTGATGTTGTTTGCCACGGCCTCACATGCCGCGTTGGAAATATCGTCAACCGGCAGAATGACCACGTGATTGCGCACGGCCACGCGGCCGTTTTCGCGCCTGTATCCAAGAATTTTCCGATTCGACATGGCTATGCCCACCTTTTCGTTTTGAGGTTATGTATATGAACATGATGGCCAGCCTTGACCGGCTCGACGATGGTGCCAATCACACATCCGTACTTGACCGCGAAATCGCCCACGGCCAAATCCTTCAACGCAAGTTTGTGGCCAAGAGGAATCGCTTCTTCTGAATGAGCCGTGAGCGGCGCATTTTCGGCCAGGTTTCTTCCTGTGCAGTCAGTGTCAGCCGCGATATCGACAACCGCAACGCCGACATTGTCAGCTGCTTCGTGAATCAAGAAATGAATCATTGTGATACTTCTCCTTTTTCTCTCGCTGCGGCGGACCCTGCTACTGAACCCCGCCAATCGATACGTGCTTCGTCTCAACAAATGCTTCGAGGCCGTCGACGCCGAGTTCGCGTCCCCAGCCGCTCTGCTTTACTCCGCCGAATGGACATTGGCTGGTCGTCGGCGCACCATCGTTGATGCCAATGGTTCCGGCCTCAAGTTGTTCGCTGAGGCGGAAGATGCGGCCGATGTCGCGCGTCATTGCATACGCGCTCAGGCCATAGGAAGTGTGATTGGCGCGGCGGATTGCCTCTTCTTCCGTATCGAAGCTGCTAATCGGAGCCAGAGGCGCGAAAGTCTCTTCGCGCATGCAGGCAGCCTCATCGGCCATCCCTTCGATAACCGTGGGCTGGAGGAAAAAGCCGGGCAGATCCTTAATGCGAGCGCCCCCGGCGATTACTCTTCCGCCCCTTCTGACCGCGTCTTCAATCTGCTTCAAGGCATCGTCAAGACCGTTCTGATTGACCACCGGGCCCACATCCATGCCGGGTTCCAGTCCGGGGCCGGTCTTGAGTTTGCTAACTGCGGCGCAGAACCGCTCGACAAAGTCCTTGTAAATTGTCTTCTGCACATAAATCCTGTTTGCCGCGATGCAGGATTGCCCGGAGTTGCGGAACTTGGCAATGATCGTTTCACGGACCGCGAGGTCAAGGTCGCAATCGTCAAAAACAAGCACCGGCGCCAACCCTCCCAACTCCAGAGAGAGTGGCTTGATGGTTTTTGCGGCGCGCTCAATCAGCGACTGCCCCACGCGCGTGGAACCGGTGAAGCTGATCTTCCTGCAGATTGGATTGGAGAGGAACTCGTCGGAAAGTTGAGCTGCATCGCCGATTGCCAACTGAAAGACCCCAGCCGGAACTCCGGCCGATTCCATGCACTGCGCCAGCAGAACCGAGGACAGTGGCGTTTGGGAAGCTGGCCTCAGAATCACAGGGCATCCGGCGGCCATCGCCGGTGCAATCTTGCGCACCGCCAGAACAAGAGGGAAGTTCCAGGGCGTAATCGCCGCCACTACCCCGATGGGGGTTTTCACAACCAAGTGCCGCTTGCCATTCACTTGCGGCGGAATGGTTCGACCGTAGACTCGACGTCCTTCCTCAGCAAACCAGCGCAAGTGGTCTTCGGTCATTCCCACCTCACCCTCGCTTTGCGCCAGCGGCTTGCCGTTTTCAAGGGTGATGGTGCGCGCAATCTCCGCCTTCCGGTTCACAATCTCATCCGCCACTTTGTTCAGCAGTCGCCCACGCTCTTTGGCGGTCAATGCACGCCAGGCCGGCCACGTTGCTTCCGCGGCGCGCAAAGCCTCCTGAACTTCACTCCTGCCTACGACGGACACCCTGGCTATCGGCTTGGCCGTCGCCGGATTGACGACCTCGAATCCATTTCCGCCGGTGTGCCATTTGCCACATAGATAAGAACTGTATGAGATGGCTGTATTCTCTTCCACTTCTTCTCCCGTTCACCGAAGACTTCGATTGCTGATACGCTATTTCACCCACTCGGGAACAAATGTCCCCTGGCTCGCCATGGATTCGATCATCCGCTTGGCGTCAACAACATGGCTGCGGGCCAGCCGTTCGGCTTCATCCGCAAAATTGTGTTCAATTGCCTCTATGATGCGCAGGTGTTCGGCGTAGATAACGTCAGGATCGCGAAAGGCGCGTACCGTCATCCCCAGTGCGCGATAAGTCTGCGATAGTCGCGTCAAAGTGCTGTTTCGAGACATCTCCGTGATGCGCAGATGAAATGCGCGATCAAGGGAACCGGTTTCGTCGTCTTCGTCCTTGGCGAGGTTGTGAATTTTTTCTGCCAAGGCGCGGAGTTCAGCAATATCGACGCGCCCAGCGTTGGCGCAGGTGAGGCGGGCGGCCAAGCCTTCCAGTACTTCGCGCACGTCGTAGGCTTCGCAGATGCTGGCAACGTCGAGCTTGTCGACAAAGACGCCCATGTTATCGACGGATTGCACGAGGCCACGCCAGTGCAACTCCATGAGAGATTCCCTCACCGTACCCTGGGCCACGCCCAGTTCGCGGGCTAAACCTTGCTGGCTTAGCCGCTCGCCTGGCTTGGTTTCACCAGAAAGAATGCGGCGCTCAATCTCTTCCCGAACTTCGTGCCGTGCAACCCTGTCCTTCAACAAAACTCACCTCGCGTCTAAAAACTTGATTTGTGAAGCAACGCTCGCTCAACGGTCAATCGATTCTACCCAATCACGATGTATGTTCCAGTGATTGCGCGCCATTGCCTTGCGCATTTCAACCCCGGATTAGCCGCACCAGTCGACGCTAAAAAGCCGTGCCAAGCGGCGGAATGTGTCTGCATGATGGCCGTAATGGACGGTAACGTGATGGGGCATCCCCTCATGAATCAGTCTGTCGAACCGATCCGGCATTGAATCTCCGCTTACTTCAACGAGCAGGCTATTCCCGGAAACATGGCGTTTCGGCGCCACCGATTGACCTTCAAAAGCAGTCATGTGGTACTTGTTGTCGCAGCGCCACAGGCGAGATACGGTAACTGCTTGTCCGGTTTGCAGAGGGCCATCCACCACCATCGGCTGCCTCCCGTTGAAGTGGACTGCCAGCGATGGTCCGTCGGTTCCGCCCGCGGCATTGCACATGTTGAGCGGCGCCATGCCCGGATGCCAGAAGAAGACACTTGAAGAGTCGTGCTCAAGCCAGTCCGTCAGAAACCCCGGCCCAATACCGAGCCGGCAGGCCATCAAGCCCCCGATGGCGCCGTCCGCGTCCCCTTCAATCGAGACTGCAATGCCCGCATTCGCCAGCCTTGCGACGGCGAGATAAGGCCATTGCCCCAGTACATTGGCCAACTCAGGCCAGCACTGGAGCGCCAGCGCATTCAGATTCATCTCCTGGATCAGATCCTTCATGGCCAGAAAATAACGCGAGTTCATGGCCAGTTGCTCGTAGTGCGAATCATCCCTGGTTGCCAGTCCCAATTTGCGCACTTCAACAAGGTCCTCGCGGACGGCCTCCTCTTCCACGCCGCGCACGCGATCAATGAATTGCGGCAGGCTCAAAGAGTGCATCTGTATGCCGAAGGTCTGGCGGATCAGGAACGGATCGGCGGCCAGATCGATGAAGCCCGGCACATGGGTGCCGACCACTCCCACCTTGTTTTTGCGGAGTCGTGAGAAAGCGCTGGCCAAAGAGATCGCCTGTAATAAATTGCTCTCCATCTTGCTGTCCGCACTCTCCGGCCCGCCGTACACCAACTCAAACGGCCGATGCGCCTGCCTGCAGATTGAAGCCCAAAGGTGCTGTCCAACGAGCGAGCACGAGCTCACCTTGCCATCGCCAGGCCGTTCCGGCGTCGCCCACAGAACAAGCGGACCGCTCCACCTCTGTCCGATTGTCAGCGCGTACTGTCCATCTGCAATCGACGGCTGAACGATGACCAGAGCATCGCACTTTGCACGTTCGATTTCATCCAACGCCGCGTGGACCGACTCGTCGTCCTGCACCTGCCGCTCGGTGCCAATGCAGTTAAAACCGAATCCATGGAGCGTCTCCAGGCAGCGCTCGCGGATCAGCTTGCTCCACTCCTGATCAAACCCCGGCCGCTTCCGCGTAAAGATCAATACACCGAGGTTCCTTCTTGCACCAAGCTCAACGGCAATCGACATTTTATGAAAACTCCTATCCTTGAAACGGCTGGCTACAGCGCCCGCGCGTATTGATACAGTTCACCGACCAGCGGTCGAAGATAGCTCTCGAAGGCAGGCCCAACCGCCAACGGACCATTTGTGAGCCACGCTGCCGGCAGTTGACGCTCCACTCCTACAACTGAAGTGAAAGGGACCAGATTGTACCCAGACTCTCCTGGATCATCGAGCGGTAGCAACGCAACCATCTTGTCTGTTTCGCCAGCCGCCAGCGCGAGCACTCCCGCACGCCCAACAAGCTCTGCGTCCTGCTGGTCCTGGCTGGAAACCAAAGCCATCGTGGCCCGCGCAATCAGGCCCGGCTTTTCATTCCGGCAGCGAATCTTCAGGTTGGTTCCCACAAGATTGGCGAGAAACTGTCCGATGCCACCTGTCATCGGCCTCTTCAGCGGGTCAAGCTGCGCAGCGTCGCGCAACTCGTAGACCGGGCTACCATCCGGGTTGCGTATCCCTTCGCCCGCAACCACAACGGCCCAGCCACGCTGCGCGACTACGCTCTCGAGGTCGGCGAGAAATTGCTCGGCGTGGAATGGCTTCTCGGGCACGTAAACAAGGTGGGGCGCATCGGCCTCGGCAACCCTGGCGAGTGTGGTGGCCGCTGCCAGCCAGCCAACACTCCGTCCCATCACTTCAAGAATCGTGACTGGCTGCGGCAAGGAGCGAATGTCCATGCCAAGATCGCGTGTCGATTGCGCTAAATACCGGGCCGCGCTGGCAAAGCCAGGGCACCGGTCAGTGAGGGCAATATCGTTGTCCACGGTCTTCGGCACGCCGATAATCTGAACCTCGAATCCAGCATCGCGACAGTGCGCGCTGACCAACCCGGCGCCCTGCATGGTGCCGTTGCCGCCCATAAAAATCATGGAGCGAACATCGAGCCGGCGGAGGATAGCTACCATACGGTCAAAGTCGTCTTCCGTCGGCTTGTAGCGCGAGGACCCAAGCGCGGCGCCGGGGCTGTTCCGCAGCAGACGAAGCTCAGCAGCCGTCATTTGGCCAAGTTCGACGGTGTCCCCGTTGACCAGGCCCTGCATCCCGAATCGCGCACCGAAAACCCGCCCTATTCTTGTCTGGCAAGTTCCTTCAGTGATCGCGCTCGACAAGCTGGCGTTGAAAACCGAGGTCGGTCCGCCGCCCTGCACGATCATCAAATTGCCAGTAGCCATCATGTCTTTCTTTTCCTTCTTTGCGAACCAGCAGCTCGCACAAACGCGAATACAGCGAAGCTTCTTCTTTGCCTCTTGATGCGCCTATGCCGCTGCGCAGGAAGGGATTCCAAATCGCTCCCAAATCTTTGCGGCTCTAGCGGTAAGCCCGTTGGGATGTTCGCTCGCCCCTCGTTTTAGGGGTAGAATTCATCAATCGATTGTAAATGATTGTTGCATTTTCCCGGATGTCTTGCTAATGTTACCCCATGTCATGTC
>Ga0302187_10000746_pt1 | contig 28889 bp, 28 predicted proteins | sample II_Bog_E1_3_FD_202120 | JGI IMG/M metagenome (GOLD analysis project Ga0302187, IMG submission 202120) | Peat permafrost microbial communities from Stordalen Mire near Abisko, Sweden - II_Bog_E1_3 | ecosystem: Environmental > Terrestrial > Soil > Wetlands > Peat | place: Sweden: Abisko...
TAAAATGCAAATCGCTTGATCAGCAACACAAAGGTGGGGGCACCGATGATTGCAAATATGAAAATCTCTCGGAAACTTGCTGCAATGGGGCTTACTTTTTTCGCCCCTATCATCACGCTTACTTATTTGTTTATCTCTCAGGTTGAGAAAGACATCCAGTTCGCCGAGAAGGAAGTCCTGGGAAATACGTATTTCTCCGCCCTGGGCGAAGAAATGAACGCCATCATCGACCTTTCCCAATCCCGCCAGAGTAAACCGGCCGCCGAACGCGCCGCCGCCAAGGTCCAAGAGACCAGCGCAACCCTGGATGCCTCCATGGGCAGCGGCGAAGCCTCGGCAAAGGCTGTCAAGGAAGTAACCAACGCTTTATCCCTGAAGGCGGATGCCGATATCAGCCAGTTTGATTCCGCCCTGGATGCCTTAAGCGACCAGATGGCCAAAGTGGAAGACGGCTCCAACCTGACCCTCGACCCCGATCTCGACAGCTACTACAGCCAGGATCTGGCCACCGTGAAGCTGCCGGCTCTGGCCATCGCCGTCACCCGCTCGCTGGCCAGCACCCAGGCGATGCTATCGACCGATCAGCCTTCGGCCGATGCCACTGTCGCCTTCCTGACCGCCAAGGGAGCCGTCACCTCGGCTTTAAGCGGCGCCGAAGGCGACATCGCCTCGGGCGAACGGGGCAATCCGGACGCCAGCATGAAGCCCGCCCTGGATGGCGACTTCGCCGCCCTGTCGGCCAAGACCAACGCCTATCTCAAACTGCTGGACGGTCTCGGCGGCCAGGAAAAGCCGACCGTCACCGCCCAGGCCCTGGCCACAAGCCAAACCGAGACGCAAAGAGCCCTGCGAGCCCTGTGGGCGGACAATCTGAAAGAGGTCGAACACCTTCTGAAGGCCCGCATTGACGGACAGAACGACAAGCTGACCCTGCACCTCTTGATCGCCGGACTGTTCACCGCCTTCGCCGTGGCTCAGGCTCTGATCATTGCCCGCTCGCTGAGCAACTCCACCACCCAGTTGCAGCAGGCCATGATGGACATCGCCAACGGCAATCTTTTGACCGAGATCCCTTTCTCGGAGATGACCAACGAGATCGGCCACATGGCCCGCGCCCTGCAAACTCTAAAGACCAACTCCCTTGACCGCGCTGTGTTGGTCAAGGAACAGGAACGACAGAAGGAAATCAGCGCCAAGGAGCGCAAGGACTGGGTCTTAAGGACGTGCCAAGACATCGAAGCCAAGGTCGAAGGCCTGTTCCAGAGCGTACGCTCCTCCAACAGTCAATATGAGGAAATCGTCCAAAGCCTATCGGCTCATTCCCAGCAAACCGACGCCCGCACCGCAGGCATCGCCGCCGCCACCCAGCAATCCGCCGCCAATGTGTCCTTGGCCGCCAAAGCCACCGGTGATTTGGCTGGTTCCATCCATGACATCGGCACCATGGTCACCAAATCGGCGCAGACTGCCCGCGAGGCCTCGGATGAGGCGAAGAGAACCGACGTGACCGTCCGCTCTTTGTCCGAAAGCTCGGCTCGGATCGGCGAGGTGGTCAATCTGATCAACGACATCGCCAGCCAGACCAACCTCTTGGCCCTGAACGCCACCATCGAAGCTGCCCGCGCCGGCGAGGCCGGCAAGGGCTTTGCCGTCGTCGCGGGCGAGGTCAAACATCTGGCCAACCAGACCGCCAAGGCCACCGAGGAGATCACCCAGCAGGTCACCGCCGTCCAGGCCTCGACCGAGGAAGCGGTCAAGGCCATCGGCTCCATCTCGGCCCGCATCGAGAACCTGCATGGCCTTGCCACCGACATCTCGCAGGCGGTGGAAAATCAGGCCTCGGCCACCAACGACATCGCTCACAATACCGAGCAAGCGGCTCTTGGCTCCACCGAGGTCTCCAAGCAGATTTCCAGTGTCAGCGAGTATGTGGGCGAAACCACCAGGCTGACCCACCACCTGCTGGAGCTGACCAAATCCCGCGGTAAACAGGCCGAGGAGTTTAAGGCCGACATGGGCAAGATGGTCCAAAACCTTCGCGCGCAGGCCTGAGCCAGAATGGCAGCGCCCCTATCCTCATATAAGGCATCGTGAAGATAGGGGTTCTGCTTTACCCTGTGGCCAGAAGCTCAAAAATCCTCAAGAAAGGGCGCGTCATGCTTACATTGGATGATCTTTCCGACATCGGGCGGATTGTGGCGATCGATGCGGAAACCACCGGCATCCGCACCCCCACGGCCGCCGAGGTCCGCAAGATGCCCAAGGGACTGCGCCTGCCCGGCATCATCATCGAGATCGGCTGCGTCGAACTGACCCGCGAGGGCGAAGGCTGGAAAACCGGAGCCACCTGGCAAAAGCGCATTCAGCCCAACGGCCCCATCTCGAAGGATTCCATAGCCATCCACGGCATCCATCCCGCCGAACTGAAGGACGCCCCCACCTTCAAGGATGTGCTCGACGAGTTCGAGGCATTCATCGGCCAGGACGTGCTGCTGGCCCATAGTGCCCGCAATGAGATCGGCTTTCTGAATTTCGAATATGCCCGCCTGGGTCGTTGCACCTTCGAGGAAAGCATCTTCTCGGAAAGCGACTTCATCTGCACCCAGGAGCTGTCGCGGAACTTCTTCCCCGGCGTGCCGGGAGCCTTGGACGTGCTGTGCGACCGCCTATGGATCGACCGCTCCGACCGCTTTAGCCATCACGGCGCCTTGCTGGACGCGGTCCTGACGGCAGAAGCCTTTATGAAAATGCAAGGCGGCTTCGTCGTCGACGAAACCCGCTCCATCAGTTTTGACGGCCCATAGGAGAAACAACCATGGCCTTTGATCGTGACGTCTCAGAGGTCAAGAACTGGATGAACATGTTCCGTTGGGTGGTCAAGCTGATCCGCGACGACTATGGCATCGAAGAGGAAAAGCTGACCCGCAACGCTCTGCTGGAAACCGACATCGGCCTGAGCCTGGAGCAGACAGAAGAAGTGCTGGAGATCGTCAGCGGCTGCTTCTCCATCAAATTCCCTGGGGGAACCTTGGACGAGTTAGTGAAGTTCGAAGAGCTTTGCATGTTGGCGGCCTGGCTGAACGGCCTCTACAAGCAGCCCGAATTCCTGGCCGAGGGTTTCGTCGCCAAAGCCCGGGGCATTAATCCAAGGGCACAATAAAAAGGAATTCAGGCGACTCTTTGGATGGCCCGACGACGGGCATAGCCAGCCAAAACGAGTAGAGCAGAGCAAAACATCAAGGCAGCACCTGGCAAGGGAGTAACGGCAACCTGCACATTGTCAAATTCAAACGAGTTTCCAGTACTCTGCATGACAACTTGATTGAAAGCGGCGCTGTCAGTAAAATTTGCATAGACAGTACCGTTGCTAGTTTGACTACCCAAGCTCAGAGTGCTGACCAAGTTAGCGATATCAGATCCCGTAATAGTCTTACCGACTTGAACGCCGTTATCTAAGAAGCTTATGCTGTTGTAACTGTCCACTGACCCCCACAACAAGCCGAAATAGTGCTCTGGCTGAGTGAAGTCAAAGGTAGCACTGCCGCCATTATAAACAGACAGGTAGTTACCCGTAGAACCAATCGGCACGGCATATTGACCAGATGAACTGCCGTTGACGAATGCCGCATTGCTCAGACTTAAGGTGGCGCTCTGCGTATTTGAACCAGCGCCAGTCCCCGTCAAGGACAAGGTCGATGTATTGCTGGTGGAGACCGGCGAATCTAGGTTGAAAAGAGTCGAAACAGTAGGAGAGGCTGAATTATTTGCGCCGAAGAATACATTTAAATCACTCGCATGAGCGACCGAGGCGGAAGCAACAAGCAGCGCCAGAGCAGAAGCGGGAATAAGAAACTTGGTGTTCATTAATTCAATCTCCGAAAAAGGTTCCAGGCCCCACGAAAACTGAAGGACATTCCAACGGAACGGAAGTTTCGGATTCTACCGATGCAAAAGATCAAACAATAAGGGCCTGAACGCCGCGAGACGCCCAAGCCCTTATGATACATATGTTTTTAGCGATTTTAAGACCGCCCGAAACGACGCGAGATGACCTTAGATCACTCCCACTCAATGGTCCCCGGCGGCTTCGAGGTGATGTCGTAAGTCACACGGTTGATGCCCTTGACCTCGTTGATGATGCGGAGTCGTCAGCTAACCCTTTGAAAACATTAACCTGAACTTTGAGCCAAATCGCCGGAAAACGGCAGATTCTGGTAAAGGGCACCCCCAAAATCACCCCCAGTCCAGACGGTGGGAAGACACTGTTTCGACTACAGAATCGCGGCGTAGCGACGCAGTTCGGCCACGGTTTTGGGTAACGCCTGGGCTTCCAGAGTGTCGAGATAGTCTTGGACGGACTTCGGCGGGTTCTTCAGACGGGCGCGGCACTGACGCACCGCAGCCAGCACTTTCGCAAGATCGAGGTCGAACTGATAGCGGATGAAGTCGTCGGGATGGATCGCCTCCAAGCCGTAAGGGACCAGGGCGGCGGCGGGGAAGTCACGCAGATTGTGGGTAACGATGGCATCAGCCCGACAGTGGTAGGCAGCGGCAATGACATGCCGGTCGTCTTCGTCGGGGCAATTCTGGATCACTGGAATCAGCGGCTCGTAGCCGGTGACAAGGCTGTCGCGGCAGTGGATGTTCATCAGATCACGGACACGCTCCAACTGTGGGAGGGTCAGATCAGGACGGTTGAGCAGGAGGTTCCTGATCCACTCTTCATGAATCTGATCGGTCCAACGGGCGCGAAACAGATCGGTCAGGGCAATCTGCATCAGAAGATCACGCAACGGGGCGGGATAAAGGACGCAAGCGTCGAAGACAACGCTGAAGCTGCCTGTTCTCAATAGCCCATCCCCATGTCTTGCGAGAGTTGAGCCAACTCATCCAGTGCGGCGTTGCGATCCGCCTCAACCTTGGCCTTATAGCGCCTGACATCCTCAAAGCGGACACGGCGATGGGTGCCCACCTTGCGATGAGGAATGCCTCCCCGCTCCAGCAATTGCACGAGATGCGGGCGCGAGACGTTCAGGAAGTCCGCCGCTTCCTGTGTCGTCATCTCGGCATGGATGGGGATCATGGTAACGGCGTTACCTTCGGCCATCTCGGTCAGAATGTGCGACAGCAGCCGCGCCACCGACTGCGGCAATACCAGCGTCTGCCCGTCATCAAGCTGTACCCGCAACTCGCTTTGGGCATGAGCCGCCAGGATACGGCCCGATTCCTCAGCGATCCGGGTTTCTGCCTCGGTCGGCATCACCGGATCATAGGTCTTAAGCTCTGCCATGGTTTGTCCCCGCCGTTTCGGTCGTTGCTTGTGCGGTATTTTTCCCGCATGGCCCTTATATGGCACCTAATCGAAACATCCGCAATAACCGAAACAATCGAAACGGAGGAACAGATCGGCTTACCCGTTAAGACAGTTCGTAGCTCAGGTCCAACAACGGCTTGGCGCGATCAAGATCATGGCGGTTCCGCAGCGTCAGCTCCAGGTCGCCGGTTCCGAAGTGGCCTATCTGACGCACATCACGGCTGAAGCCGGGGCGCAGTTCGACCTGATCGGGATCGGCCTTGATGTAGACCAACAGCTTGAACTGCTGGTTAAGGGCTTCCCCCAGCGTCATCTCGCGGGGCTTGCCGAGCAGTTCCAGGTCTTCGAGTTCCTGCCGCCACTTGCGTTCGATTGCTTCGGCTTTGAGCTTGCTGCTGGTACCGCTGGCCTTGCGGTATCGCTGTCCCCTGAAGGTGAACTCGATGATCCAGTGGGGGGAGTTGTCGCGCTTGTAAATCATGCTCCGTATGCTCCTGACTGGAGCGATCTCGAAGGGGGTACCCCCGAAATCGCCCCCAGTGGTTGGTCAGGCTCTCGGAACAGGTTGTTTCAAAGGTGAGCGGGAAAGGGGCGCTATAGGCTAACCCCTTGATTTTTCACTCCCACTCAATGGTCCCCGGCGGCTTGGACGTAATGTCGTAAGTCACACGGTTGATGCCCTTGACCTCGTTGATGATCCGACCGGCGACGCGGCCCAGGAAATCGTGGGGGAAGGGATAGAAGTCCGCCGTCATGCCGTCGGTCGAGGTCACGGCGCGGATGGCGCAGGCATAGTCGTAAGAGCGGCTGTCGCCCATCACGCCGACGGTACGCACCGGCAGCAGCACGGTGAAGGCCTGCCAGATGGCGTCATAGAGGCCGGCGTTGCGGATTTCCTCCAGATAGATGGCATCGGCCTTGCGCAGGATATCCAGCTTGTCGCGGGTGATCTCCTGGCCGGGGATGCGGATGGCCAGACCCGGACCCGGGAAGGGATGGCGGCCGACCATGTCGTCGGGCAGACCCAACTCGCGGCCCAGGACGCGGACTTCGTCCTTGAACAGCTCGCGCAGGGGCTCCACCAGCTTCATCTTCATACGGGCCGGCAGTCCGCCCACATTGTGATGGCTCTTGATGGTGACCGAAGGTCCGCCGATAACGCTGACGGATTCGATAACATCGGGGTAAAGGGTGCCCTGGGCCAGAAAGTCGGCGCCGCCGATCTTCTTGGCTTCCTCGTCAAAGACGTCGATGAAGGTGGCGCCGATGATCTTGCGCTTTTCCTCGGGGTCGGTCTTGCCGGCCAGCTTGCCAAGGAACAGCTCCGAGACATCCACATGGATCAGATTGATCTTGAACTGGTCGCGGAAGACCTTGACCACCTGTTCGGATTCGCCCAGACGCATCAGGCCGTGATCCACATAGACGCAGGTCAGCTGATCGCCAATGGCTTCATGCAGCAGAGCCGCCACCACCGAGCTGTCAACGCCGCCCGACAGACCGCAGATCACCCGGCCCTTGCCGACCTGAGCGCGGATCTTCTCGACGGCCTGAGCCTTAAAGGCATGCATGGTCCAATCGCCGGTGCAGCCGGCCACCCCATGGGTGAAATTCTTCAGCAGCTGGGCGCCGTGGGGGGTATGGACCACTTCCGGATGGAACTGGACGCCGTAGATTTTCTTGTCGTCATTGGCGATGGCGGCGCAGGGAGCACCTTCCGAGGTGCCAACGACGCGGAAACCATCCGGCAGCTTGGTGACGCGGTCGCCGTGGCTCATCCACACCTGCTCGCGGCTGCCCTTGCCCCAGACGCCGTGGAACAGGGCGCAGTCGTCACTGACGTCAAGATAGGCGCGACCGAACTCGCGGTGATCACCCGGCTCCACCAAACCGCCCAACTGCTGGCACAGGGCCTGCTGGCCGTAACAGATGCCCAGCAGCGGCACGCCGTAGTCAAGCACGGCCTGAGGAATGCGCGGGCTGTCACTTTCCGTCACCGAGGCCGGGCCGCCCGACAGGATGATGGCCTTGGGGCCATAGGCCGCCAGGCTTTCCGCCGTCACCTTATTGTAAGGGTGGATTTCGCTGTAAACACCGCTTTCGCGCACACGGCGGGCGATCAGCTGGGTTACTTGCGAGCCGAAATCGACGATCAGAATACGGTCGGTCACTTGAGCCTCCTACACGGAAGCTGCGCACTTTACTCAAGGGCACTATGGAGGCGCAACCCCCCTCTCAGCTTGGCAGAGCGACCGTGATCACCTCATGACCGCAGGATTTGAGGAAAAGCCGGAAATCCGCGTTGGAAATGGTGGTGGTGGCCTCGTTGGTCAGGGGGTGATAATTCAGCAAGGGCTGGTCCATCATCCAGGCGTCCAACACCACCGTCACCTTATGCTCTGGGTCATTGACCAGGGCGAAGGGGGTGACCGAGCCCGGCTGAATGCCCAAGGTCCGCACCAGCCGATCCGCCGAGCCGAAGGATAGCCGGGCCGAGCCCATGGCTTCGGGCAGCTTCTTCAGATCGATGCGATGCTCGGCCGGAGCCACCACCAGCCACATCTTTCCCTTGGCGTCCTTCAGGAACAGGTTCTTGCAGTGAACGCCGGGGATATCACCCCAGACTTCGTTGCCCTGTTCGACCGTGAAGGCCGGCGGATGGCGGGTGGTGGTGCAGGAAATCCCCAAAGCCTCCAGGCGGGCCAGAAGCTGTTCGGGGGTAAAGGGTGGCTGGATATGACTATTGGGCATGATCATCTGAGTTCCGTGAGACGAGGCCTTATATCACCCCCCGGAACAGCGAACCAAGAGTTGCGCAAAGGATTTACAGCTATAGGGTAATAGGGGCATCATTGGCGAAACGGTCAGGACGTCAGGGGCGCGGGATTTCATGAAGGCACCGAAAAACTTTTTCATCATCGATGACGATCCTTCGGCCATCGACATCCTGACCATGCTGCTAAAGGAAGGCGGCCACGAGGTGCAAAGCGCCACCTCCAGCACCGAAGCCCTGAAAGAGGTCGTCGAGAGCCAGCCCGACTGCGTGCTGGTCGATCTGATCATGCCCAACATCGACGGCTTCGACCTGATCCGCCAGTTGCGCGAACGGCCCGAGCTGAAGCAGATGCGCATCATCGTGGTCAGCGCCAAGCCCTATGAGGCCGACCGCCGCAAGGCCCGCGAGGTGGGCGCCGACGGCTATATCGTCAAGCCAATCCGCCCCGAGAGTTTCTTAAACGATCTCTATGACCTGCTGGCCGACCGCGCCGAGCTGCGCTATTGGGGTATCCGTGGCACCCTGCCGGTGCCGGGTCCCAAGACCCTGCGCTATGGCGGCAATACCTCCTGCATTTCGCTGGAATTCGGCAATGACGGGCTGTTCATCTTCGATGCCGGATCGGGCATCAAGGAGCTGTCCAACTTCCTGCTGGCAAGGGGTGGTCGCCATACCGGCCGCATCTTCATCTCGCACCCCCACTGGGACCATATCAACGGCCTGCCGTTCTTTGTGCCGCTGTACATGCAGGGCAATGAGTTTGTCATCCATGGCGCGTCTCAAGGCGGTCACGGCATGCGCGATCTGATCAGCGCCCAGATGGAGCCGCCCTATTTCCCGGTCACGGTCCGCGAGTTCGGCGGCAATGTCTATTTCAACACCCTGCGGGAAGAAAAAGTCCGCCTGGACGGCGTCACCGTCCAGACCATGCTGCTGCGTCATCCCGGCAACTGCCTGGGCTATCGGGTGGAATTGCGCGGCGGCAGCTTCTGCTATGTCACCGACAATGAGATCTATGCCCCCAGCCAGCCGGAATATGACGCCTTCCAGGAACAGCGGCTGATCAGCTTCATCACCAACGCCGACCTCTTGGTGGCCGATTGCACCTATGACGAAGCCACCTATCCGAAGAAGGTCCATTGGGGCCATTCCTCGGTCAGCCGGGTCGCCGAGATCGCCCATCGCGCCGGGGTGAAGGAATTGCACATCTTCCACCACGACCCCGACCAGTCGGACGATGACATCGACCGCAAGCTGGAAGAAGCCCAAACCGTTCTGACCCGCCTAGGGTCAAAGACCAAAGTCCTAGCTCCGGCGGAAGGCCAGATGTTCCAACTGCTGCACCACGAGGTCATTCATCCCAATGAGGGGCCGACGGTCGCCGAGTAGAAGCTCGTCAACCTGAGCGTTGGTTTGACCACACCCATTTAACAATGCTTTAGATGTAAAATTATCCGTTGCGCGGAAAACGGCTACAATTTAATATTTCTAATATTGAATGTGGCCGTTTTCCAGCGATGGTCGGGGCTCTTACCCAGCTCCGACATATCCTGATCATGGCCACCTTATGCGGCAATGCCGCTCATCCAAGGGGGATCTGGATATGGGAAAGAAATCTGCGCAGAGACAAAGGGGCCTCGTTGCCGGAGCCATGATGTTGGCGCTGCTGACATCTGGTGAGACGAAGGCGGCCGATGCGCCCGCCGCTGCACCGGCGACGGATCGTCCGGTCGTAGACCTCACCACCTGGCCAACGCCCGAGATTGACCTCTCCAAGCTGCCGGACACCGAGCAGAACCGCATGATCAAGTTTGGTCAGGAACTGCTGACCCATACATCGGAATATCTCGGCCCCGAGATGGCCGATCCCTCCAAACGCTACGCCGGCACCAACATGTCCTGCGCAAGCTGTCATCGCGCCGCAGCGACCATTCCTTATGCCGCCCCGTTGATTGGCACCTTTGGCGCTTATCCGCAGTTCCAGCCCCGCTTTGGCAAGACGGTGACGCTCGAGAACAGAATCAATCTCTGTTTTACCCATAGCCTATCCGGACGCGCCATCCCCGAAGACTCGAAAGAGATGAAGGCACTCATGGCCTATATCGAGTATCTCTCGATCGGCGTGCCTAAGGGGGCCAAGCTCATCGGCGAGAAAGAAATGGTCGTCGTAGAGCCCAAGCGCGCCGCCAACCTTGAGCGCGGCGAGACGGTCTTCAAGGAACAATGTTCCGTCTGCCACGGCGAAGATGGCCTGGGCAAGCGCGTCGGCACCAAGGGCGACCGTAAGGGCTATGAATTCCCACCGCTTTGGGGCCCCGATGCCACCAGCGAATCGGCCTCCATGTTCCGCATCCTCTCGACCTTCCAGTATGTTTACGTGAACATGCCTTACGGCCAAGCAACTTGGGATAAGCCCGCCTTGTCCAAGGATGATGCCTACGACGTCGCCGGATTCGTCATCTCCCATCCCCGCCAGCCCCGAGAGGGCGAGGTGGCGAAGGATTTCTCCAACCCCTATGACAAGCCCGAGGATTTCCCTTGGGGTCCCTATGTGGATTCCTTCAACGAGACCCAGCACAAGTTCGGTCCCTTCGACCAGATCCGCGCCGAAGACGCCGCCGCCAGGGAAAAGCTTAAAAAGGAAAAAGAAGCCCAGGCCAAGTAAGGCCACAATTTCCCCACGGCGTGGCAGCAATGCCGCGTCGTGGGATGGGCTTTAGCGAACCTCCCGCCACTCACCGGGAGCCAGCCCCTCCAGGGTCCAGTCTCCGATCGACCAGCGGATCAGCCGCAAAGTGGGAAATCCCACCGCCGCCGTCATGCGACGAACCTGACGGTTGCGGCCTTCCCTTAGGGTCAGGGCGATCCAGGATGTGGGGATGGCGGCGCGAAAGCGCACCGGCGGGGTGCGCGGCCACAGATTGGCGGGCTCGTCCATGCGGCGCACCTCGGTCGGCAGGGTCGGACCATCGTTGAGCATTACGCCTTTCCGCAAGGCCGCAAGAACTTCGTCGGTGGGAATGCCCTCGACCTGCACCCAATAGACCTTGGGCATCTTATGCTTGGGCTGGCTGAGTTTGGCCACCAGCTTGCCGTCATCGGTCAGGACCACCAGCCCTTCCGAGTCCCGGTCCAGCCGTCCAGCCGCATAGACCTTGGGCACCGGCACATAGTCGGCCAGGGTCGCCCGCCCGGCCTCGCGGTCGGTGAATTGGCAGAGAACATCATAGGGCTTGTTGACGAGAACGATCCGCGACATGGTGCGCCTAACATCCAATGCCGCCGGTCCGCTGGCAAGCCCCAGAGTGAAAAGCCATGTCCAAACGCCCGACCCTGACCCTGAAGCCCGCAGATGGAGAAGCCGCTCCCACCGGCCCGCGCCCGCCGCAGCCGGACCTGATCCGCGTCGCCGGCTTGCCCGCCGTGCAGGCCCTGTTCTCCCAGCGTGGCCGTGATATCGAGCGGCTGTTCTATGAAGAGCGCTTCAAGAACGAGGTCGGCGGCTTTTGCAAATTCATGGCCTCGCGCCGCAAGCCCTATCGCATGGTCGAGACCGACGAACTGACCAAGGTCGCCGGCACGCCCCATCACGGCGGCATCGTCGCCGTCGCCTATCCGCGCCAGATGGAAAAATTCGACATCGCCACCGCCCGCCAATGGGCCAAGGAAGGCAAGCCGCTGCTGCTGCTGGACGGCATCGGCAATCCCCATAATCTGGGGGCCATCGTCCGATCCATGGCTTTCTTTGGGCTTGAGCATCTGGTGGTCTCGGATCATCCCGGTCAGGCCGGGCTGTCGGAATCGGCTCATCGAGTGGCCGAGGGCGGTCTGGATTGGGTCAGCGTCCATCGCGCCCCCTTCCCCCAGGCCATCAACGATCTGACCGCCGCCGGTTATCGTGTGGTGGGCACCGCCCTTGAAGGTGCGACTTCCTTCGCGGAGATTCCCCGCAACAAGCCGCTGGCCATCATGCTGGGCAATGAGGAGATCGGCATCCCCGACCCCAGCCTGAAGGCCTGCTCGGCCATCGTCAAGCTGCCCGGCTCGGGCCATGTGCAAAGCCTGAATGTGGCAGCCACCGCCGCCATCTTCATCTGGGAATTGGTAAAGTAGCAAGCTCGGCGGCAACCCGCCGGACCACTCCGTCCCAATCGCCCTCGGCCTGCTGGCGATAGAGCCGCACCACGCCGGGATACCAAAAGCTGTCACCCCGCTCGCGGCCCCAGCGCCAGTCCTGGGCCCGTTTGGGCAACATCACCCAACAGGGTTTACCCAGGGCTCCGGCCAGATGGGCCACCGCCGTATCGACGCAGATCACCAAATCCAGAGCCTGGATCAGCGAGGCCATGGCGGCGAAGCCCTCGACCTTGGCTCCCAGGGGCAGGATCGGCTGATCGGCGGGCGGATGCTCCGCCTCGTCCTCCGCCGAGCCCTTTTGCAGGCTGACGAAAGTGATCCCCGGTACATCCCATAACGCCCGCAGACTCTCCAGCCCCGGCAACGAGCGGAAGCGGTCGTTGTCAAAATTGCTGCTGCCCCTCCAGGCCAGCCCGACCTTAAAGCCACTCGGCAAAGCCTGGGGCTCGGCCCGCAAGTATGGCAACTCCACCGGTAGCTCGCCGGTCAGACCGGGCAGGCTGAGCAGCATGGCCCAATAATCATGGCCGGGCATGGCGATGGGGCTGCCGTCCAGGGGATAGACGGCATCCACGCCTTCTAGCCCTTCCAGCAAACCCACCAGCGGGGCATAGCAGCAAAGGCTGACCCGCGCCGCCCCCAAGCGCTTCAGCACTGGCAGATAGCGGCAGAACTGAATGACGTCGCCATTGCCCTGCTCGACCCAGGCCAGCAGCGACTTGCCAGCGATGGGCTCGCCGCGCCAAGCCGGCCAGGGAAAGCCCGGCAAGCCGTCCTTCAGCACCTTTTGCCGTCGGTGGGGATCGAGGCGAGATTCGTAATAGGGCCAGCCCTCGGCGTAGCGTTCCTGGGACAGCAGCAACAGCCCCAGATTAACCCGGGCGTCGGGATCATGGGGACGCTGTTCCAGGGATAGGCGCAGCAGGGTTTCGGCTTCGGCGAGCCGCTCGGTCTCCATCAGCAGCAAGCCCAAATCGCCCAAAGCCTCGCCATGGCGGGGATTGGCCGACAGAGCCAGGCAGAGCGGCTCCTCGGCTTCCTTTAGGCGGTCCAGGCGATAGAGCACCTTGCCCAGGGCATGCAGGGCATCGGGCCAGCCGGGGCGGGCCACCAACAGACGCCGCAGGTCCGCCTCGACCCCGTCCAGGTGGTTTTGCTCGATATAAACCCGGACCCGGCCCAGGGCCGCCTCGTGGAAATCAAGCTTATGGGCCAGCGCCGCCTCGAACTGTTCCAGCGCTTCATCGGGACAACCCGATTCCAGCAGCAGAATGCCAAGATTGTTGCGGGCATGGAAAAGCTTAGGCGACAGCCTGATGGCTTCGCGCAGATGCGGCTCGGCCTCGGCCCCGCGCCCCAATTGGATCAGGGCCGGGGCGATATCGCAGCGGTAATTGGCATTGCCGGGATCGGCAGCGATGGCCTGGGAAATCAGAGCGATGGCTCCCTCCGGCTCGCCTTGCTGGGCCAGGGCCACCCCCAGCAGATGCAAAATCTCAGGCCGGCCCGGCTGTACCGCCAAGGCCCGCTGATAAAGAGCAATGGCCTCGCCCAGCCGTCCGGCCTGATGGGCTTGGCGGGCTGCGGCGAGGAGCGGAACAGGTGTGGAAGGCGTCTTGCGGCTCATGGCAAACCATAGCAAGCTGCCCCGGCAGCCGTCCCTCAAATCTTTGAAACAGAGGATTTCAAACCATGTCCGAAGAGAACCTGACCGCCACCAAGATCGCCCAACAGCTGGGGGTTTCCGACGCCAAGGTGAAGAAAGCCATCAAGGAACTGGCCATCGAACCGGCGGCCAAGCGCGGCGTTTGCAACTTCTATTCCCCCGCCGTCATCCCCCAAATTCAAGCGGCTTTGAAGTAATCTAGCCGCCCTGGCGGATGAAATAGATCAAGTCCAGACCCGGCGCCTGCGCCCCCAGCCCGGTCAGGGCTCCATGAGCCTGACCGCGGTGGTGGGTCTGATGATTGAACATATGAGACAGCGTGCCGGCAAAGGGGGAAGAAACCTGATCCCCATTGCTGGTGCGATAGTCGAGGATGGTGCCCAACTGGGCATCCTTCAGCCCTTTGGTGAAGGCAAGAATTCGCTCATCCAAGGCTTCGCGGGCGGCGATGAAATCGGGCAGCTCCCGATGCAGCACGCTATCCAGGGCCAGCCCCACCGGCGGCGGCTCCCCCTGAAAGCGGGCCAGCCACATGGTGTCACCTACCAGGAGGTGATTCATGGTGCCCAGGAAGGAATGGAAGAACAGCCCCCGATCCGCCCACAAAGCCTGTTCATGCAAAGTGCCGGCGGCGGCCAAAAGCCTTTGATTTGCCCAGCGATTATAGCGGGCCATCAACTGAAACTGCGCGATCATGGGGCTCCCCAGCCTTTAGACGTTTCACATCGGCAACAAGTTTGGCGGAGCCGAAGCCCCGCCGCAACTGCATTTGCAGAATCACTCCGCCTTTCGCACAAAAGCGGCAAAGGCTTCCAATTGGCTGGCGATGAACTGACGGGTCGGCTCGTCGGTCAGAATGCCCTTGTCGGCATCCACCTTGGTCTGAGCCGCGCCCACCATGACCTCGGGCTTGTTCAGCACCAGGGCGTCGAGGAAGACCAGAATCTGGCGCAAATGATACTGTGCGCGCACTCCGCCCATCACTCCCATGGAGGCCGACTGAATAGCCAAAGGCTTTCCGGCCAGAGGCTGAGGCGACAGACGCGACAGCCAATCGATGGCGTTCTTCAACACTCCGGGGACGGAATAGTTATATTCCGGGGTCACAACGATCACCCCGTCCGCATCTTCGATGGCATGGGCTAAAGCCGTTACCGCTTCCGGAAAGCCCTTGGCCTGAAGATCGGAGTCATAAAGCGGAATACCGGCGATGGAGGGAGCCAAGGTGATGCTCACCCCCGCCGGGGCCAGATCCTGCAGGCTGTTGGCGATCATGCGGTTATAGGAGCCTTGGCGCAGGCTGCCGACGATGGTGACGAGGCGCAATGACATGACAATCCCTTTCCAGGGGACAATCCCCCATCCAGATTTAGGAACGCCCCACAACTTCCGCCACCCTTGCTTATGCCAGCCGGACGGTGTAGCCATCGGCTCATGAAGATTTGGGGCAAGCTTATCGGCGTCATGGCCGGCTTTGCGCTGGGGCACGGCTATCTGGGTGCCCTGGTGGGGCTGATCATTGGCCATTGGGTGGACCTGAAGCTGTCGGGCCGATCCGGTGTCGCCAGTGCCGAAGCCCTGCGCCGGGCCGCCGAGCGCCAGCAGATTTTCTCCTCCTCCATCGTCGCCTTGGCCGCCAAGCTGGCTAAGTCGGACGGCGCGGTCAGCCGCGAAGAGGTCGAAGCCTTCAAGGCCATCTTCACCATTCCGCCCTCGCAGATGTCGGCCATCGCCGATCTGTGGGACGAGGCCAAGGCCGACCCCACCGGCTACGAGCCCTATGCCCGCCGACTGGCCGGAGCCTTTGCCGATTCGCCCTTCCTGCTGATGGAAGTGCTGGTGGCCTTAAACCGCATCGCTTTAGCCGACGGCAAGCTGCATCCGGCGGAAGAAGCCTTCCTGCGCAAGGTCGCCGAGATTTTCGGACTGGCCGGCCAAAGCTTCCGCCGCAGCGCCGAAGAGGCCAAGCCCGACGACTACAGCCTGCTGGGGGTTTCACCCACAGCGCCTATGTCCGAGATCAAGGCCGCATGGCGCAAGCTGTCGCGCGAGAACCATCCCGACACCCTGATGGCCAAAGGCCTGCCTCAGGAATATATCGACATCGCCACCAAGAAAATGGCTGAAATCAACGCGGCTTATGACCGCATCTGCGCCCAAAAGGGAGAACATTGATGGCACCGCCGCCCCTTCTGGCCCTTCGCGAGGGCTTTGTCACCTTCGGCGGACGGCCTCTGTTCACCGGCGTCACCTTACAGGTCGGACGTGGAGAGAAATGCTGTCTGGTCGGCCGCAACGGCTCGGGCAAATCGACCCTGCTGAAGGTCATCGCCGGGCAGATGCAACTGGATTCCGGCGAACGCTTCGTTCAGCCCGGCACCCGTCTGGCCTATCTGCATCAGGACCCGGTGATCGATGCCCCGACCATCGCCGAATGGGTGGCCACCGGCCTGCCCGAGGACGAGCGCGACCAGTACTACCGCATCGACACCATCCTGGAAGCCCTGAAGGTGGACGGCAGCCGCACCCCCGAGAATTTGTCGGGCGGCGAAGGCCGCCGCGCCGCTCTGGCCCGGGCCCTGATCGGCGAGCCCGACGCCCTGCTGCTGGACGAACCGACCAACCATCTGGATCTGCCCTCGATCCTGTGGCTGGAGCGGGAACTGGCTTCTTATAAGGGTGCCTTGGTGATCATCAGCCACGATCGCGCCTTCCTGACCGGCGTATCGCGCCAGACCCTGTGGCTGGACCGTGGCCTTGTGCGCCGTTCGGAAAAAGGCTTTTCCGATTTCGAACGCTGGCAGGAAGAAATGATCGCCGCCGAGGAAGCCGAGCAATCGCGCATGGACAAGCGCCTGGAGGCCGAGACCCATTGGCTGCATCGCGGCGTCACCGCCCGGCGCAAGCGCAACATGGGCCGCCTGCATGCCCTGATGGACCTGCGCAAAACCCGCTCGGAGCAAATCAAAATTCAGGGCTCGGTCAAGCTGGGCTCGGAGGTCGGCGAGACCTCGGGCAAGCTGGTGATCGAAGCCAAGGAAATCTGCAAGACATACGGCGAAAAGACCATCGCCAAGGATTTCTCTTGCCGCATCATGCGCGGCGACCGCATCGGCCTGCTGGGCCCCAATGGCGCCGGCAAGACCACGCTGCTGAAGATGCTGACCGGCGAGATCGAGCCGGACTCGGGCACCATCCGCCTGGGCACCAATCTCAGCCCGGCCTATTTCGACCAACGCCGCACCCAGCTGGACCCCAATTCCACCATCTGGAAGACCCTGACCGAAGGCTCGGGCGACACGGTGGATGTGCGCGGCACGCCCCGCCATGTCATGGGCTATATCCGCGACTTCCTGTTCGAGGACCGCCAAGCCCATTCGCCGGTGAAATCCCTGTCGGGCGGTGAGCGCAACCGCCTGCTGCTGGCCAAGCTGCTGGCCAAGCCCTCGAACCTTCTGATCCTTGACGAGCCCACCAACGATCTAGACATGGATACCCTGGACCTGCTGGAGGAAATGCTGGCGGACTATGAGGGCACGCTTCTGGTAGTCAGCCATGACCGTGACTTCCTGGACCGTCTGGTCACCAGCGTCATCGCCGTCGAAGGCAATGGCAAGCTGGAGGAATATGTCGGCGGCTATTCCGACTATATCCGCCAGCGCCCGCCGGAAGTGGAGCAGACCGCCTCGGGCAAATCCAGCGGCTCGAAAGCCGGTCCCACCGCCCAGGCCAAATCCACCGCCCGCATGTCCTTCAAGGATCAGCGGGAATTGGAAGAGCTACCCAAGACCATGGCCAAGCTTCAGGGCAATGTGGAAAAGCTGGAAGCCCAATTGGCCAACCCCGAGCTTTACGCCAAGAACCCAGCCAAATTCGCCAAGGTCACCGAAGAGCTTGAGACCGCCCGCCTGGCCCTGGCCGGAGCCGAGGAACGTTGGATCGAGCTGGAGATGAAGCGCGAAGAACTGGGCGGCGGCAAATAGCATGACGCCGCAGCTGGCAGGCGGAGCCGTGATACAATTTCGCCCTTCGACCAAGGGAACCTTCGCATCATGATCCTTCGCCCCTCGCCCAACTTCGAGCCCCGCCCCGAAGGCACGGTCATCGACATGCTGGTGATGCATTATACCGGCATGACCTCAGGCGCCGAGGCGCTGGAGCGGCTGATCGATCCCTCCGCCAAGGTCTCGGCCCATTATATGATCGACGAGGACGGCACCATCTATTCCCTGGTGTCCGAGGAAATGCGGGCCTGGCATGCTGGGCTGTCCTTCTGGCGCGGCAAGACCGACATCAATTCCCGTTCCATCGGCATCGAACTGGTCAATCCCGGCCATGAGTTCGGCTATCGGCCTTTCCCCAAGGCCCAGATGGACGCCCTGATCCCTCTGGCCCGCAGCATTCTGTCGGCCCACCCCATCCCGCCCCGCAATGTGGTGGCCCATTCCGACATCGCCCCCACCCGCAAAGATGACCCGGGCGAGTTGTTCGACTGGAAGGACTTCGCCGCCGAAGGCATCGGCCTGTGGCCAGAACCCGCCGAAGAGGAAGCTCCCGCCGTCGGATTGGCGGACTATGGCTATGATACTTCCGATATGTCTGCGGCCATCGTCGCCTTCCAGCGGCACTTCCGCCCGACAAATCTTGACGGAGAGTTCGACGCCGAATGCCGTCGTTTGCTGCTCTCACTTCTGCGCATGGCGCAATAAACAATCGGCGGCGAAAAGATGTGACGGTCGTCACAGGCCTTCACATTAAGTAAAACGCAGGAACTGTCTTCAGGCTTCTCTTGGCGAATCGGCGGGCTTGCGCTTTTGCCGATGAAGCCCTAGTGTCCGCCCGCGCCAGATGGCCGGATGGCCGCTTCTCGGGAAACCGGGGAGAGGAAAGTCCGGGCTCCACGGAAATACGGTGCCGGATAACGTCCGGCGGGGGCGACCCTAGGGAAAGTGCCACAGAAAGCAAACCGCCGGTTCGCCAAGCAATTGGCCAGCAGGTAAGGGTGAAAGGGTGCGGTAAGAGCGCACCGCGCGACTGGCAACAGGAGCGGCACGGTAAACCCCACCGGGAGCAAGACCAAGTAGGGACAGCAGGCGTAAGCCAGGCGCATTTCCGCGCTGTTGTCCGGGTCGGTCGCGTGAGGCGTCGGGTAACCGGCGTCCCAGATGAATGGTCATCCAGCTGCCCTCGGGCGGTGGACAGAACCCGGCTTACAGGCCATCTGGCGCAATTAATACCGTCAGGCCGTTCGGCCTGACGTAGGCCCCTCGCCGGGCGGCGCATCCGCGCCTTGGCCGCTCGCTCAATGCTCGCTGGACGCCCCACTCCGAAGGTTTCCCATGAAAACCCATGGGCCATCCCATGCGGCCATCGTTCCTACTGACCGGTATTTTCCGTAGCGATTAGGAACAAATAACGAACGATCTCAACCCTAAATTTCCGCTGCGTCCATTAACCCGCGACGATTCCTCGATTTTTCCTCTGCTTCCCAATCTTATCCACAGGTCATCCGAGATTGAAGAACTCGGCTACAGCCCATTGTTTTACTATGAGATTCCATTGACGCCCATAAAAACCCATGTTATCCCATGATGACCCACCCCCCTCCATCGATAGTGCCCCCAGCACGAAGGTATGGAGGGAGGGGTCGGGGCGGCGCAACTGGGGAAGAAAAGGACGGGCAAGCCAATGGCGCTGTTCGTTTCCACCTTCATCAATAAAGTGGATCGCAAGGGACGGGTCTCCGTCCCGGCGACCTTCCGTGCCGCCTTGTCTGCGCAAACCCATCAGGGCATCGTCGTCTATCCCTCCTTCACCACCGCCGCGGTGGAGGGGTGCGGTATGGATTTCCTTGAGGAACTGGCCGCCGCCACCTCGGAAAGCTTCGACCTTTTTTCCCCTGAGCAGGATGACCTCAACACCTTGATCTTCTCGGCCTCCCACCAGCTGGGCTGGGACCCGGAAGGCCGCGTCGTGCTGCCCGAAGAAATCCTTGCCCACGCCAACATCACCGAGCAGGCCGCCTTCGTCGGCATGGGCCGCAAGTTCCAGATCTGGGAGCCCGAAGCCCTGAAGTCCCATCAGGCCGAAGCCCGCGCCCGCGCCATGGCCAACCGCCCGCAGCTGAACCTGCGCAAGCCGCCGGGAGGTGCCGCATGAGCAACGCCTCTCAGCCGCATATCTCGGTCCTGCTGAAGGAAGTCATCGAGGCCCTGGCCATTGCCGACGGCGCCATCCTGGTGGATGGCACTTTCGGCGCCGGTGGCTATAGCAAGGGCTTCCTGGATGCCGCCGCCTGCCGCGTCTATGGCATCGACCGCGATCCCACCGCCATCGCCCGCGGCGCGGAAATCGCTTCAAACTACGATGGTCGGCTGAAGGTGCTGGAAGGCCGCTTCGGCGATATGGCCGAGCTGCTGGCCGTCGAGGGCATTGCCGCCGTCAACGGCGTGGCCCTGGACCTTGGGGTTTCCTCCATGCAGCTTGATCAGGCCGAGCGGGGCTTTTCCTTCATGAAGGCCGGCCCCTTGGACATGCGCATGGAGATGGGTGGCCCCAGCGCCGCCGATCTGGTCAACAGCCTGCCCGAGGCCGAGCTGGCCGACATTCTGTGGCGCTATGGCGAGGAACGTCATTCCCGCCGTCTGGCCCGCGCCATCGTCGCCGACCGCAAGACCACCCCCTTCACCACCACCCTGCAGCTGGCCGATATGATCGGCCGCGTGGTGCCCCGCTCCAAGGACGGCATCCATCCGGCGACCCGCGCCTTCCAGGGCCTGCGCATCGCCGTCAACGATGAACTGGGCGAAGTCGAGCGCGGCCTTGCCGCCGCCGAACAATTGCTGGCCCCCGGTGGCCGTCTGGCCGTGGTCTCGTTCCATTCTCTGGAAGATCGCGCCGTAAAGGAATTTCTGAAGGTCCGCAGCGGCGGAGCGTCCCAACCCAGCCGGCACCAGCCGATGGTGGCTGCCCCCCGCGAGCCGAGCTTCCGTCTGATCAGCCGCAAGGCCGTGCAGCCCTCTGACGAGGAATGCCGCACCAATCCCCGGGCCCGATCCGCCCGTCTGCGCATCGCCGAGCGGACCTCCGCTCCGGCGTGGCATAACGAAGGAGACCGGGCATGAGGCACGGCGCAACTATTCTGTGGGCCGTTCTGGCGACCGTCGCCGGCACTGGCCTGTTCATGCTGAAATATCAGGTGCAGGGCGAGGAACAGCGGCTGCGCCATATTCAGAAGCAGATCGTTCAGACCGAAGAGGAAATCCACGTCCTCAAGGCGGAATGGAGCTATCTCAACGAACCGACCCGCCTGCGCGAGCTGGCCGAGCGCAATCTGGCCATGCATCCCATGAAGGCCACCCAGCTGTCCTCCATCGAGAGCTTCGGCATGGCCCCGCCGCGCCCCGACGACCAGAGCCAGCAGCCGGGCAACCAGCTTGCCGAAGACCAACAGCAGCCCCAAGCCGCCCCCGTTTCTACCGCTCCCGTTTCGACCGCGCCTGAGCCCGAACCCGACCAATCCCTGCCCCAAGCCCCGCAGATGGCCCGCCCGCTGCAGCAGGCTCCCATGCCCGGGATGTCTGATCAGGCTCCGGTGCGCAGCTTCGACGTCAAGGCGGTGGTTCCGGCCAAGTCCGTTCCCGCCGTCAAGACGATTCCCGCCGCTGTGAAGACTCCGGTCAAGCCCGTGCCCAAGGCCGTGCTCAAGACCGCCGCCGCCAAGACGGCGGCCAAGCCGGTCACGGTTGCCGCCAATATCGCCCCGGCCCCTAAGCCGGCGATGAAGTCGAGCTATCCCTCGATCTATCCGACTTATGCCTCTTATCCGACGAGCTCGGCGCCCGTGGCCACTCAGGCCAGCGCGCCCGGTAACGTCATGGTCATCACCTCACCGGCGTTGGGGGGACGATGATCCAACGGCTTCTGGGATCGCGGGCCAAGAGCAGGCCCATTATCTATCCGGGTGAAAACGCCCAGGAGCCGGGATTTGTGCATCTTGAAGGAACCCAGGACCGCGCCCTGGAAGTCGGTCGCGCCCGCCTGATCGTCACCACCGCCATGTTCACCCTGGCCTTCTGCGTCATCGCCGGGCGCATGGTGGATGTCTCGTTGTTCAAGCATGTGGCTCCGCGCCTTCGTGCCCCGAAGCAGGTGGAAATGACCGTCGAGCGTGCCGATCTGGTGGACCGCAACGGCGTGCTGCTGGCCACCAGCCTGCCCACCACCTCGCTCTATGCCCACCCTAAGGAAGTCCAGAACCCGGCCGACGTCGCCCGGCGCATCGTCTCGGTGCTGACCGACGCCAATGCCATGGAAATTCAGGCCAAGCTGCAGACCGAACGGGGCTTCATCTATCTGCGCCGCAATCTGACACCCCGCCAGGAATATGAGATCAACGCCCTGGGCATCCCCGGTCTCTATTTCGAGAAGGGCGAGAAGCGCATCTATCCCCAAGGCGATGTCGCCGCCCATGCCGTCGGCCTGACCGATCTGGACAACAAGGGCGTGTCGGGCATCGAAAAGACCTTCGAGAAGGAAATGAAGGGCCGGCGCGAGCCCTTGCAGCTGTCCCTGGACATCCGCGTCCAGACCATCTTGCGCAACGAACTGGCCAAGACCGTCTCGGACTTCCACGCCATCGGCGGCATGGGCATGATCATGGACGTCAAGACCGGCGAGCTGCTGGCCATGGTCTCCCTGCCCGACTTCAACCCCAACAATCTGGCCTCGGCCACGCCCGAAGCCATGTTCAACCGGGCCACTCTGGGCGTCTACGAGATGGGCTCGACCTTCAAGCTGTTCAACACGGCGGCGGCGCTGGATTACGGCACCGCCACCGTCAATACCATCTATGACGTCACCCATCCCATCAAGGTCGCCCGCTTCGAAATCACCGATTATCACCCCGAAAAGCATCCCATCTCGGTGGCGGAAATCCTCAAGGTCTCGTCCAACATCGGCTCGGCCCGCATGGCTCTTGACCTTGGCACCGACAACCAAAAGGCCTTCCTGGCCCGCATGGGCATGATGCGCCCGGCCAATATCGAGCTGCCGGAAATGGGCTCGCCGCTGTACCCCAAGGAATGGCGCGAGATCAACACCATGACCATCGCCTATGGCCACGGCATGGCGGTGACGCCCTTGCACGTGGTGACCGGCGTTTCGGCCCTGGTCAACGGCGGTGAATATCATCCCGCCACCTTGCTCAAGCGCGACCCCGAGCAGCCGGTCCCCAGCCAGCAGGTGATCAAGACCTCGACCTCGAACGACATGCGGGCATTGATGCGCATGGTGGTCACCGACGGCACCGGCGGCATGGCCGATGTCCCCGGCTATTATGTCGGCGGCAAGACCGGCACCGCCGAGAAGAACGGCGTCGGCGGCTATCACCATAAGTCGCTGCTGTCCTCTTTCGTCGCCACCTTCCCGGTGACCGACCCTAAATACGCCATCCTGGTGATGGTCGATGAACCCCAGGGCACCAAGGAAAGCTATGGCTTCGCCACCGGCGGCTGGACCGCCGCCCCTTGCGTCGGCCGGGTGGTCAGCCAGATCGCCCCGATGCTGGGCCTGCAGCCCTCAGGCTCCCTGGAAAGCCTGAAGGTTCTAAAGGCCCGCGCCAAGGCCGAAGCCATCGCCAGCGGCAAGCAGGAGGACAATCTTGACGAAGTTGAGTGATCTCCTGGCCCCGATCCTGACCCGCGACCCGGATGTCACCGGCCTGGCGCTGGACAGCCGCGCCGTCAAGCCGGGCGATCTGTTCGCCGCCCTGCCGGGAGCCAAGGTGGATGGCCGCAGCTTTATCAAGACCGCCATCGACAAGGGCGCCGTGGCCATTCTGGCCCCCACCGGCACCCAGATCGACCGCCCGGACATTGCCCTGATCACCGACGACGAGCCCCGCCGCCGTCTGGCCCATATCGCTTCGCGCTTCTATGGCGCCCAACCCGAAGTCACCGTGGCCGTCACCGGCACCAACGGCAAGACCTCGGTGGTGAACTTCACCCGTCAGATCTGGAGCCAGCTCGGCCTGTCCGCCGCCAGCCTGGGCACCCTGGGGCTGCATGCGCCCCATCGGGTTGAAAAGGGCGCCCTGACCACCCCCGATTCCATCAGCCTTCACCGCGATCTGGCCGAATTGGCCCAGTCCGGCGTCAGCCATCTGGCCATGGAGGCTTCCAGCGACGGGCTGTCCCAGTTCCGCCTGGATGGTGTAGCCATCACCGCCGCCGCCTTCACCAATCTGACCCGCGACCATCTGGACACCCACGGCAGCATGGAGGCCTATTGGACCGCCAAGAAGCGCCTGTTCTCGGAAGTCATGCCGCCTTGCCGCGCCGCCGTGGTCAATGCCGATTCGCCGGTGGCCGATGAGCTGACCAGTCTGTGCCGTATGCGCGGCCAAAAGGTGATCCGCTTCGGCTTCAATGGAGACGACATCCTGATCGTCTCGGCCACCCCTTCGGCGCAAGGCCAAGACCTTGATCTTGTGGTGCTGGGCCGTCCCTATAAGCTGCATCTGCCCCTGGCCGGCAACTTCCAGGCCTCCAACGCCGCTTGCGCCTTAGGCCTCGTCCTGGCCTGCGGAGCCGAACCCTCGGCCGCCGTTGCCGCTCTGGCCCATCTTGAAGGTGTGCCGGGTCGTTTGCAAAAGGTGGCGGTCAAGACCAATGGCGCCGCCATCTATGTGGACTATGCCCACACCCCCGACGCCTTGGAAACCGCCTTAAAGGCCCTGCGCCCGCACACCGACCGCAAGCTGGTGGTGCTATTCGGCTGCGGCGGCGACCGCGACCCCGGAAAGCGCCCACAGATGGGAGCCATCGCCGCCCAACTGGCCGACAAAGTAATCGTCACCGACGACAATCCCCGCTCGGAAGAGCCCGCCGCCATCCGAGCAGAGATCATGCCCGCCTGCCCCGGCGCCATGGAGATCGCTGACCGCCGTCAGGCCATCTTGACCGCCGTACTGAACCTGGAAGCCGGAGACGTTTTGGTGTTGGCCGGCAAGGGGCACGAAAGCGGCCAGATCATCAAGGATCAGGTCCTGCCCTTCGATGATGCAATCGAAGCCCGCATGGCCGTGGAGCAAACCCTATGACCGCGCTCTGGACTCAAGCTGAGGCCCTGGCGGCCACCAACGGCAAGGCCTTTGGCCCGACCTGGGAAGCCTTCGGCGTCTCCATCGACAGCCGCAGCGTCGAAAAAGGCGATCTGTTCGTCGCCCTGGCCGGTCCCAGCCACGACGGCCATGACTATGTCGCCAAGGCCTTAGAAGCCGGCGCCGCCGCCGCCCTGGTCCATAAGATCCCTGAGGGTCTGCCCGAGAACGCCCCTCTGCTGCTGGTAGGCGACACCCTGGACGGCTTGCGTGCCCTGGCCGCCGCCGCCCGCACCCGCTCCGCCGCCAAGATCGTCGGCGTGACGGGAAGCGTGGGCAAGACCAGCAGCAAGGAAATGCTGAAGCTGGCCCTTGAGGCCGCTGGTCCCACCCATGCATCCGTCGGCAGCTTCAACAATCATTGGGGCGTGCCCCTGTCCCTGGCCCGCCTGCCGCGCGACGCGCAATTCGCCGTCTTCGAGCTGGGCATGAACCATCCCGGCGAGATCATTCCGTTGACCACCCTGGTGCGCCCCCATGTGGCCATTGTCACCACGGTGGAAGCGGTGCATATGGAGTTCTTCACCTCCACCGCCCAGATCGCCGAGGCCAAGGCCGAGATTTTCGAGGGCGTCGAGCCCGGCGGGATCGCCATCCTGCCCCGCGACAACCGCCATTACGCTTACTTGCGCCGCGCCGCCGAGGCCAAAGGCATCGCCCGCTTCGCCAGCTTCGGCAGCCATATCGACGCCACCGCCCGCCTGCTGGATTGCGCCGTCGATCCGGCCGAGACCGTGGTCTTCGCCCTGATCGGCGACCAGTCCCTATCCTACCGCGTCGGCGTTCCCGGCCGCCAATGGGCCATGAACAGTCTGGCCGTGCTGGAAGCCGCCGTCGCCTGCGGCGTGCCCCTGGCCACTGCCGCCAAGGCTCTTTCTGCCATGCAGGCCCCCAAGGGCCGCGGCCAGCGCCGCAAGCTGGCCTGGAGCGGCGGCGCCGTCGAGCTGATCGACGAAAGCTACAATGCCAGCCCCGTCTCCATGCGGGCGGCCATCAATACTCTTGCCGCCGCCGTCCCGGCCAAGGGTGCGCGCCGCATCGCCGTTCTGGGCGACATGCTGGAGCTGGGACAAGCCTCGGCAGAGATGCATGCCGGCCTTGCCGAAGCAGTGGTGGAGCGGCGAATCGACATGGTCTTTACTGCCGGCCCGCTGATGCGGTCCCTGCACGACGCTTTGCCTCAGGCCTTGCGCGGCGCTCATGCCGCCAGCGCCGACGAGTTGGCGCCGCTGCTGAAGGACGCCATCAAAGGCGGCGACGTTATTATGGTCAAGGGCTCTGCGGGCAGCCGCATGGGCCGGGTGGTCCAGGCATTAAGCGACGCTTCGGCGTTGCTTGGTCAACCGGTCCAGAGTTGAAGGAGGCCCAGGAGTCCCATGCTCTATAATCTGCTCTTCCCCCTCGCTGATCAGGTTGGCCTGTTCAACCTGTTCAAATATCTAACTTTCCGCACGGGCGGAGCGGTGCTGACGGCGCTGCTGATCTCGTTCCTGGCCGGACCGGCGGTGATCCGCTGGCTGCGCAAGCGTCAGGGCCACGGCCAGCCAATCCGCACCGATGGGCCGGAAAGCCATCTGCTGACCAAGAAGGGCACGCCCACCATGGGCGGCTTCCTGATCCTGCTGGCCCTCAGCCTTTCGACCCTGCTCTGGGCCGATCTGTCCAACGCCTATGTCTGGATCGTGCTGCTGGTGACCCTGCTCTATGGTCTGATCGGTTTCGCCGACGACTATCTGAAGGTCAGCAAGCGCAACACCAAGGGCCTGCCGGGCAAGCTTAAGCTTCTGGCCCAGGTGGTGGTCGCCACCATCGCCGCCGTCTGCATCATGAGCCTGGAGCCCGCCGAACTGTCCCAGGCCCTGGCCGTCCCCTTCTTCAAGACCCTGCTGCTGCAGTTGGGCTGGGGCTATATCGCCATGGCCGTCTTCGTCATGGTCGGCGCTTCCAACGCTGTCAATCTGACCGACGGCCTGGATGGTCTGGCCACCGTGCCGGTGATGATCGCCGCCGGCGTCTTCGCCCTGATCTCCTATCTGGTCGGCCATGCGGTCTTCGCCAACTACCTGCAAATCCACCATGTGCCCGGCTCGGGCGAGTTGGCGGTGTTCTGCGGCGCTCTGGTGGGAGCCGGTCTCGGCTTCCTGTGGTTCAACGCTCCGCCGGCCATGGTCTTCATGGGCGACACCGGGTCCTTGGCCCTGGGCGGCGCTTTGGGCGCCATGAGCGTGGTCACCAAGCACGAGATCGTCCTGGCCATCGTCGGCGGCCTGTTCGTGCTGGAGACTGTCTCGGTGATCGTCCAGGTGGCCAGCTTCAAGCTGACCGGCAAGCGGGTCTTCCGCATGGCCCCTTTGCACCATCACTTCGAAAAGAAGGGCTGGGCCGAACCCACCGTGGTGATCCGCTTCTGGATCATCGCCGGCATCCTGGCCTTGGCCGGTTTGTCCACCTTGAAGCTGCGTTAAGGGAGGATGTAAAGCGATGCCTGCGGTTCCTCAGTTGAACGGTAAGACAGTGGCGGTCATGGGTCTCGGCAAGTCCGGGACCTCGGCCGCACGCGCCATTGCCGCCAGCGGAGCCACGGTCATCGCCTGGGACGATAACGCAGCCGCCCGCCAGAGCGCCGCCGCTGAAGGCGTGACGATCCGCGATTTGATGGCCGAAGACTTCGCCGCCATCGATCTGCTGCTGTGGAGCCCCGGCATCCCGCACACCCATCCGCAGCCCCATCCGGTGGCCAGCCGCGCCCGCGCCACCAAGGTTCCGGTGGTCTGCGACGTCGAGTTGCTGGCGATCGCCTGCCCCAAGGCCCGCTTCGTCGGAATCACCGGCACCAACGGCAAATCCACCACCACCACCCTGATCGCCCACATCCTGAAGAACGCCGGCTGCGAGATCGCCGTCGGCGGCAATCTGGGCGTTCCGGCCCTTGATCTTCCGGCCCTTAGCGACAAGGGCATCTATGTGCTGGAGCTGTCGTCCTATCAGCTGGAGCTGCTGGACAAGGCTTCCTTTGACGTCGCCGTGATGCTCAACCTGACCCCCGACCATCTGTCGCGCCACGGCGGCATGGAGGGCTATTACGAGGCCAAGGCCAGCCTGTTCGAACGCCTGCGCAATAACGGCACCGCCGTGGTCGGAGTGGACGACACCTATGGCCAACGTCTGGCCAAAAGCCTGGGCCAAGTGGTCCCCGTCTCGGTGCGCAAGGCCGGTCCTGGCGTCCATGCCGAAAGCGGCATCCTGACTTATAACGGCAAGGCCATCCTGGATCTGTCCAGCCTGCCCATCCTGCCGGGCCGCCATAACTGGCAGAACGCCTGCACCGCCTATGCAGTCTGCCGCGCCCTGGGTCTTTCCACCGAAGCCATCACCAGCGGCATCGAGAGCTATCCCGGTCTGGCCCATCGCCAGGAACTGGTCGAGATCATCGATGGCGTGCGCTATGTCAACGACAGCAAGGCCACCAACGCCGACGCCGCAGAAAAGGCCATGCTTTGCTATCAGCATATCTATTGGATCATCGGCGGTCAGGCCAAGGAAGGTGGCATCGACAGCCTGGAGCCCCTGTTCGGCCGAGTGGTCAAAGCCTTCCTGATCGGCGAGGCCGCTGATGCTTTCGCCGCCACCCTGAAGGGCAAGGTTGCCTTCGAACAGTGCGGCACCCTGGATGTCGCCATCAGCAATGCCCGCGAGGCCGCTCTGGCCAACGGCCATAACGACGCCGTGGTGCTGCTGTCCCCGGCCTGCGCCTCGTGGGATCAGTTCAAAAGCTTCGAACATCGCGGCGAGGTCTTCCGTGACCTGGTCAAGGCGCTTCCGGGCAAAAGGGGGG
>Ga0302187_10000754_pt1 | contig 28667 bp, 27 predicted proteins | sample II_Bog_E1_3_FD_202120 | JGI IMG/M metagenome (GOLD analysis project Ga0302187, IMG submission 202120) | Peat permafrost microbial communities from Stordalen Mire near Abisko, Sweden - II_Bog_E1_3 | ecosystem: Environmental > Terrestrial > Soil > Wetlands > Peat | place: Sweden: Abisko...
CGACACTTTTTCAATGACGCGAGTCAGCAACGCCACGTCGGCCGTATAGTCTTCGGCCAGTGCCGCCGATTGATACCTAGACGTTGCAGAGACGAGCAAAAGACCCGAGGAAATGAGCCCGACCACGGCGCCGATGGAAACTGACGCAATGAAAAAACTTTTGATCTTCATCGAACTCTTTCCTTCACCCTAAATCCACGCAGGATTCTAATCCTTTTAATTCTCTCTATTGAATGACATTTTCTTACAATCTTCAATATATTCCATGGTTTAAAACCCTTAGAACCTTTTCGCTCCGCCACAGGTCATAGCTTGCGTCGTCGCCAGGGGCCATTATCATCAGGCCCCCTACCGGCGGCTTAAGCCCGCCTTATGTCTAAGGCCGCACCCATTCGCGAGGTCTCATGAGCAGCAACGAGCTTTGGCACGGCACCACCATCCTGGCGGTGCGCAAGAACGGCAAAGTGGTGATCGCCGGCGACGGTCAGGTCACCCTGGGCTCGACGGTCATCAAGTCCAACGCCCGTAAGGTCCGCCGCCTTGGCGACGGCTCGGTCATCGGCGGCTTTGCCGGAGCCACCGCCGACGCCTTCACCCTGTTCGAGCGCCTGGAGGCCAAACTGGAGAAACATCCCGGCCAGCTGACCCGCGCCTGTGTCGAACTGGCCAAGGACTGGCGCACCGACCGCTATCTGCGTCGCCTGGAAGCCATGATGGCCGTGGCTGATAAAGACGTCTCCCTGGTCCTGACCGGCACCGGCGATGTGCTTGAACCCGAAGAAGGTCTGATCGGCATCGGTTCGGGCGGCAATTACGCCCTGTCCGCCGCCCGCGCCCTGATCGACATCGAGGGGCTGGAAGCCGAGGCTATCGCCCGCAAGGCCATGAAGATCGCCGCGCAAATCTGCGTCTACACCAACGAAAATGTGACGGTGGAAAGCCTATGATCGCCGCCTTCTCGCCCCGTGAAATCGTCTCGGAACTGGATCGCTTCATCGTCGGCCAGAACGACGCCAAGCGCGCCGTGGCCATTGCCTTGCGCAACCGCTGGCGCCGCCAGCAGCTGGAGGAAGGACTGAGGGAAGAAGTTCTGCCCAAGAACATCCTGATGATCGGCCCCACCGGCGTCGGCAAGACCGAAATCGCCCGGCGTCTGGCCAAGCTGGCCCAAGCTCCTTTCCTGAAGGTCGAAGCCACCAAATTCACCGAGGTCGGTTATGTGGGCCGCGATGTGGAACAGATCGTCCGCGATCTGGTGGATACCGCCATCACCATGATCCGCGAGCGCCTGCGCAAGCAGGTCACCGCCAAGGCCGAGCTGGCCGCCGAGGATCGGGTGCTGGATGCCCTGGTGGGCAACAACGCCTCGGTCGAGACCCGCCAGAAGTTCCGCAAGATGCTGCGCGAAGGCACGCTCAACGACAAAGAGATCGAGCTGGAGGTCGCTGACAACAGTGGCGGCGCTGGCGGCATGCCGGCCTTTGACATTCCCGGCATGCCCGGCAGCCAGATGAGCATGGTCAACTTAAGCGACATCCTGGGCAAGGCCTTCGGCGGCCGCACCCGTCCGCGCAAGATGACCGTCGAAGAAAGCTTCGCCGTCCTGTTGGCCGAGGAAAGCGACAAGCTTCTGGACCAGGAAAAGGTGGTCAAGGAAGCCATCGCCTCGGTGGAAAACAACGGCATCGTCTTTTTGGACGAGATCGACAAGATTTGCGCCCGCTCCGGCGAGGTCAAAGGCGGCGACGTCTCCCGTGAAGGCGTGCAGCGCGACCTTTTGCCGCTGATCGAAGGCACCACGGTGAACACCAAACATGGCCCGGTGAAGACCGACCATGTGCTGTTCATCGCTTCGGGTGCTTTCCATTTGGCCAAGCCCTCGGACCTGCTGCCCGAACTTCAGGGCCGCCTGCCCATCCGCGTCGAGCTTCAGGCCCTGACCCGCGAGGATCTGGTGCGCATCCTGACCGAGCCGGAAGCCAGCCTGATCACCCAGTACAAGGCCCTGCTGGCCACCGAAGACGTCACCCTGGACTTCACGCCCGAAGCCATCGAAGCCATCGCCGACAATGCCGCCGAGATCAACCGCAACGTCGAAAACATCGGGGCGCGCCGCCTGCATACGGTGATGGAGCGCCTCTTGGAGGACATCAGCTTCACCGCCTCGGACAAATCCGGTACAGCGGTGACCATCGACGCCGATCTGGTCAAGGAACGGGTCGGCAGCCTGACCAAGAACACCGATCTGTCGAAGTTTATATTGTAAGAGACACCCAAGCTCCCCTGCCCGATTGCGGGGAAGGGAGCTTGGGTGCGTTCAATGCGCGAAGATGTCTTCCTCGTCCCAGCCAGCCAAATCCAGAGCCGAGCGGACGGGAAGGAAATAGAAGCAGGCCTCGGCCAGATGACGGCGGCCTTCGCGGGCCAGCAGGGCGTCCATCTTGGTGCGCAGGTCATGCAGATAAAGCACGTCCGAGGCGGCATAGGCCACCTGCTCCTGGCTCAGTTCCGCCGCTCCCCAGTCCGAGGTCTGCTGCTGCTTCGACAGATCGACGCCCAGCAGTTCCTTGCACAGATCCTTCAGGCCATGACGATCGGTGTTGGTCCGGCAAAGCTTGCTGGCCACCTTGGTGCAATAGACCGGGGTGCAGACGACGCTGAAGTATTTCTGGATCATTGCCAGATCGAAACGGGCGAAGTGGAACAGCTTGGTGACGGCCTGATCCCCCAGCAGACGGCGCAAATTAGGGGCGTCGTAGTCCTGGGTGGGGAAATGCACCACATGGGCGTCGCCGTCACCGGCCGAGAGCTGGACCACGCAAAGGCGATCGCGCTGGAGATTGAGGCCCATGGTTTCCGTATCGATGGCGACAGAGGTGCCAAAGGATACATCGGCGGGCAGATCATACTGATGATAGTGGATAGCCACAGCTTTGGCCTCTTTCAAATCCAGGATCGATATCGGGGATTATAGAGGCCGGACTTCCCCGGCGGAAGTCTTACAAGAAGACTTCCGCCGGATGGAAGCTTGGTGCCCAGGAGAAGACTCGAACTTCCACGACCTTGCAGTCACTAGAACCTGAATCTAGCGCGTCTACCAATTCCGCCACCAGGGCACAGGGGCCGAACCGCTGAGGGTCCAGCTCGCTGAGGCGCAGAGAAATACTGTTCCGCCCGAGGCTTGTCAAACACTTTTGTGAAGGTTTTCTCGAACTTTTTTCTGGGGGCCGATTCCACGCTCCTGACAGGATGCTGTCAGCAGGGCTTTGCTAGGGTCTGGCCATCAACCCCCCGCTTTGGAGAAGCCCCCAATGAGCCTCAACCGTTCCACCGTCGTCGTCTGGTTTGAAATCCCCACCGATGATTTCGAGCGAGCCATCGGCTTTTATGAAGCCATCCTGGGTGTTGCCTTGCGCCGCGAAAGCATGGCCGAGGGCATTCATCTGGCGGTGTTCCCTTATGAGAAACCAGGAATCTCGGGCTGCGTGGTTTCAGGCAAACCCTACCATCCGGCACGAGACGGCAATGGACCCGTGGTCTATCTGAATTGCGACGGCCAGTTGGACGGAGTGATCGCTCGCGTCGAACCGGCGGGCGGCAAACTGGCCGGGCCGAAGATCGACTTGCCCGGCGAGATGGGAACCTTCATTCATATCATCGACAGCGAAGGCAACCGCATCGGGCTGCACGCCGTTAGGTAAGGAAATGTTCGTATTGTGGAGCCTCGCTGGACATAACCAAATGGCTGAAAACCAGCGCCCATTGCGGGCGCGGCCAAGGGCGCGGATGCGCCCGCCCGGCGAGGGACCTGCGGCGGCGGAGCCGACGGTATTATGAGACGCGCAGACAGGCTATTTCGTCTTCTTCTATCCTTGCGCGGCAGGCGGCTGATCACCGCCCGCGCCTTGGGCGAAGAGCTGGAGGTGTCCGAACGGACCATCTACCGCGACATCGCCGACCTTCAGGCCTCGGGCGTGCCTATCGACGGGGTGGCGGGGCTGGGCTATCTGCTGCGGGATTTCGAACTGCCGCCCCTGATGTTCAGCCGCGCCGCGGTCGAAGCCCTGGCCCTGGGTGCTTCCATGGTCCAGGCCTGGGGCGGGCATGGGGTCGCCAAGGCCGCCGGCGAGGCTCTGGCCAAGATCGAGGCGGTGCTGCCCGACGCCTTGCGCCAAAAAATGGAGCAAAAGCCCTTTCATGCACCCGACTTCCATGTGCCCGACGGCCTACGCCACGACCTCGACCAATTGGCCAAGACGATTCAGGACCATCAGATGATCGAGATCCTCTATGAAGCCCTGGACGGAGCTCAAACCCAGCGACGGCTGCGCCCGCTAGGTCTGCATTTCTGGGGCGGCGTCTGGACTTTGACCGGCTGGTGTGAACTGCGTCAGGGCTTCCGCAATTTCCGGGTCGACCGCCTGCGGCGGCTGACGGTCCTGGACGAGAGCTTCGAAGACCAGCCCGGACGGACCCTGGCGGACTTTCTGGCGCAGTTTTCCGCGCCCTGACCCCTCCCTACGGGTTGCATCATGACCCCAGGTGTTTTAGCTTGCGGGTCACGTTCTATACGACTGTTCAAATCAGGGGAGAGGAACATGGCGAATCGCCTGGCTGTGGTGTTCGGCGGGTCCGGTTTCATCGGCCGTCATCTGGTGCAGCGTCTGGCTGCCGAAGGCTGGCGGGTCCGCGTCGCCGTGCGCGATCCCGAAGGTGCTTCCTTCCTTAAGCCCCTGGGCGATGTGGGACAGATTGTTCCCGTCTTTGCCGACGTCACCAAGGAGGCCTCGGTGACCGCCGCGGTGCAAGGCGCCGAACTGGTGGTCAATCTGGTGGGCATCCTGTTCGAGCGCGGCAAGAAAAGCTTCAAGGCCATCCATGAAGACGGCGCTGGCCGTATCGCCGCTGCCGCCAAGGCCGCCGGCGCCAAGCGTTTGATCCATGTCTCGGCCCTGGGCACCGACGCCGCGTCCGAATCCGCCTACGCCCGCTCCAAGGCCGCTGGCGAGGCCGCCGTGCTGGCCGCTTATCCCGAGGCCACCATCCTGCGCCCCAGCGTTGTCTTTGGGCCCGAGGATGATTTCTTCAACGGCTTCATGACCCTGAGCAACTTCAGCCCGGTCCTGCCGCTGTTCGTCAAGGACGGCTTCAAGCTGAAGTTCTGCGGCAAGATCCCCTGCGGCATCGATCTTTACGGCTCGGGCGGCACCAAGTTCCAGCCGGTCTATGTGGGCGACGTCGCCCAGGCCGCCATCAACGCCGTCGCCTCGGACGAAACCCGCGGCAAGACCTTCGAGCTGGGTGGCCCCACCGTCTATAGCTTCAAGCAGCTGCTGGAACTGGCCCTGAAGTCGGCCGGCCGCTGCCGCCTGATCGTGCCCAAGCCCTTCTTCGCGGCCAAGATCATCGCCACCTTCACCCAGTTCATGCTGAAGCCGCTGCTGACCCCTGATCAGGTCAAGCTGCTGGCCACGGACAATGTGGCCCATGCCGGCGTGCCCGGTCTGGCCGAGCTGGGCGTAAGCCCCACCGCCGCCGAGGTGATCCTTCCCACCTATCTGTCGCGCTTCAAGAACCCCTACGTGTTCCGCAAGCAAGCTTGATACCGGCGGGCAGACAATAAAAAAGGCCGGGATTTCTCCCGGCCTTTTCTTTTGGGCCCAAGCCCCGATCAGTTCCGCCGGTCGCCCAGCAGACGCATCAGCATGATGAACAGGTTGATGAAGTCGAGATAAAGGGTCAAAGCCCCCATAATCGCCGACTTGGCAGCACCTTCCTGGCCGTTGCCGGCCCAATAGGTCTGCTTGATCTTCTGGGTGTCATAGGCGGTCAGACCGGCAAAGATCAGAACGCCCGCCACCGAGATGACGAACTGCATGGCGCTGCTGGCCAGGAAGATGTTCACCACCGAAGCGATGATCAGCCCGAACAGGCCCATGATCAGGAAGCTGCCGAAGCCGGTCAGATCCTTCTTGGTGGTATAGCCGTACAGGCTCAAAGAACCGAAGCTGGCGGCGGTGATGAAGAACACCCGCGCCACCGATTCGCCGGTATAGACCAGGAAGATCGGGGCCAGCGACACGCCCATCAGGGCGGCATAGGCCCAGAACAATGCTTGCGCCGTGCTGGCCTGCATGCGGCTGATGCCCATGGACAGGGCGAAGACCATGACCACCGGAGCGATCAGGGCGACCCAGCCCAGGCCGGTCATGCCATAGCCGCCATTGATGGTCGGCTGGAAGAACAGAGCCTGCATCTGAGCGCTGTTGGCCACGATGGCGGCGACGATGCCGGTCAGAGCCAGCCCCGACGCCATTAAATTGTAGACCTTGAGCATGTACTGCCGAAGACCCACATCGTAGGTGACGGTCTGGGTTTGGGTCCAGGCACGCCGTCCGGTATCGAACGCCATTATATCCTCGCTTTGGGAGTGAAACCGTTCTGCACATCAATATGGCACGGAAAGCCCTTGAATCAAGCGGCTCCCGTTCCAAGAGCAATGGTTCCTCGTTGCCCCCGAGACAAACTGCCGCGAAGGCACTATCCTTTCCCCATTCCAGTCTGGAGCTCATCCGCCGATGTGCAGCGCCTTACCCGAAACCTCCACTCACCTGAAAGCCGCCCAGGTTTCGGCCGGCCACTGGGGCTTGGCGGCCAAGGCCCTGACCGATGCGCTGGAGCCCTTTCCCGAAGGGGCCAATATAGGCTTCGTCTATGTCAGCCAGGATTTCTCCGACGATCTGTCCTCCATCGTCACTCTGCTGAAGGAAACCACCCCCGTCAGCCAATGGTTCGGCGCCGCCGGCTATGGCGTGCTGGGGCCCAAGGGCGAGCAGCGCGAAGGCCCGGCCATCACTGCCCTAGCCGGACGGGTCGCCACTGGCGGCTTCCTGGCCCTGGAAAGTTTTCCCTCCGGCGGCGAGGATGAATTCCGCCGCGCCAACGGCTCCTGGCTGACCAGCCAAAACACCGTCGCCGGGCTGGTCCATGGCAATCCCCGCGATCTTCAGCTGGTGGAGATGATCACCGGCCTGTCCGACGCTGCCGACGCCTATCTGGTGGGCGGCCTGACCCTGTCGTCTGAGAACCCGGTGCAGGTGGCCAAGCGGGTGACGTCCGCAGGATTGTCCGGGCTGCTGCTGGGCCACGATGTGCCGCTGGCGGTGGGCATCACCCAGGGCTGTCACCCCATCGGCCCGGCCCATTTCGTCACCGAGGCGGTGGACAATGTGGTCATGGGCCTGGACGGCCGCCCGGCCATCGACGTCCTAAAGGAAGAAGCCGGCGAGATGATCGCCCGCGATCTGTCCCGCGCCGCCGGCTATATCCATATCGCCCTGCCGCTGGAGGGATCGGACAATGTTCATGATTACGCCGTGCGCAATCTGTTGGGCATCGACCCCAAGCGCGGCTGGATCGCCGTCGGCGAACGCATGCTGGCCGGCGAGAGGCTGATGTTCGTGCGCCGCGATCCCAATGCCTCGCAGCGGGATATGGCCCGCATGCTGGGCGGCCTGAAGCAGCGCCTAAGGGGACAGCCCCCCAAGGGCGGCCTTTATTTCTGCTGCATGCAGCGGGGCAAGGCCATGTTTGGGCGCGAAGGCCGCGAGCTGGAAATGATCCGCGAAACCCTGGGCGATTTCCCCCTGGCCGGCTTCCATGCCTCGGGCGAGATCTGCCATGATCGGCTTTATGGCTATACGGGTGTCTTAGCGCTCTTCCTATGATCAGACTCTTCGCCGCCGTTCCCATCCCCGAAGATATCCGCGAGCAATTGTCCCCGCTCTGCTCCGGCCTGCCCGGAGCACGCTGGAGCCCGCCGGAAAATTTCCACGTCACCCTGCGCTTTGCCGGCGAGATGGACGAGACCCAGGGCGAGGAATTCCACCACTGCCTGTCCCACGTCGAGGCCGAGCCCTTCGAGCTGCGCATCAAAGGCTGCGGCACCTTCGGCACCAGCCGCCGCGCCCATACCCTTTGGGCCGGGGTGGAGCTGTCCGAGCCCCTGATCCGCCTGCAAAGCCGGGTCGAGGCCGCCGCCCAGAAAGCCGGATTAGCGCCCGATTCCCACAATTACTTCCCCCATGTCACCCTGGCTCGGCTGTCCCGCGAGACCTCGATCGGACGGCTGGCCGATCTGATCGCCGGCAACAACCTGCTGGACCTCCGCTTCACCGTCTCGTCCTTCTGCCTCTTCGTCAGCCACCTGGGCGCGGGTGAGCCAATTTACGAGGCTTTGGCGGAGTATCCCCTTTACAATCCTTTCGCTATCCTGCCCACCGCAACAGATCTATGAGGACCACCATGACCCTGTCCGTCGCCATCCAGATGGACCCCATCGAGAGCATCAATATCGACGCCGACAGCACCTTCATGCTGGCGATGGAGGCTCAGGCACGGGGTCATAAGCTGTTCCATTACCTGCCGCAGAACCTCAGCTTCCGGCAGGGTAAAATCGCCGCCTGGGCCAAGCCTTTGCAGGTGCGCCGCGAAAAGGGCAATCACTACAGCCTGGGCGATGCGGAAAGCCTGGATTTGTCAGAGGTCGATGTGGTGCTGATGCGCCAGGATCCGCCCTTTGACATGGCCTATATCACCGCCACCCACTTGCTGGAGCATGTGCATCCCAAGACCCTGGTGGTCAACGACCCGGTCCATGTGCGCAACGCGCCCGAAAAGCTGCTGGTCACCCACTTCCCCGAGCTGATGCCGCCAACGCTGATTTCCTCGGACCGCCGCGACATCCTGGATTTCCGCCTGGAGCATAAGGACATCATCGTCAAGCCGCTGTTCGGCAACGGCGGCGCCGGGGTGTTCCATATCAAGCCCGAGGACGAGAACCTGAACTCCCTGCTGGAGCTGTTCACCCAGCAATCCCGCGAGCCGGTGATGGTCCAGCGCTATGTGCCGGATGTCCGCCTGGGCGACAAGCGCATTATCCTGGTGGACGGCGTGGCGGCCGGAGCCGTCAACCGGGTGCCGGCGGCCGGAGAAGCCCGCTCCAACATGCATGTGGGTGGTCGCCCGGAAAAATCCCTGCTGACCAAGCGCGAGCAAGAGATCTGCGAGGCCATCGGACCGACCTTGAAAGAGCGCGGCCTGATCTTTGTCGGCATCGACGTCATCGGCGATTATCTGACCGAGATCAACGTCACCTCGCCCACCGGCATCCAGGAGATCAACCGCTTCGACGGCGCAAAGCTGGAGGCCCTGATCTGGGACGCCATTGAACGGCGGCTTTAGAGGATAAGCGCCTCGACAGCCCGATTTGCCTTTGACACGGCGTTTGCGGCCAATAAGGGGATGTTCATCCCCTCGGCTCGAACGATTTGCACATCGACGATGCCGATGAACCCCAGGATTTGCCGCAAGTAAGGTTCGACAAAATCCCATGGACGCCATGGACCTTCTGAAAAAACCCCGCCCGAGGCTATGACCAGGACGGCCTTCTTGTCCTTGACCAGACCAAGGACGCCATCTTCGGAATAACGGAAGGTCCTGTCCGGGCGCACGACAAGGTCTATCCAGGCTTTGAGGGCTGAAGGAATGCCGAAATTCCACATTGGCGTTGCGATGACAAGAAGGTCAGCCTCCAGAAGTTCATCGGTCAGCTGATCCGATTGGCGCGCCGCCTCTTTCAGCTTCTCCGCCTCAGCCGGGTCTTTCGTCGAAATGACCCGGAGCGTGGTCTCGTCCAAATGAGGCAAATGCAAAGCGGCCAGATCGCGGCGCAAAAGCTTCGATGCGGGATAGAGGTCGGTAAGCCGTGCGGCAAGCCTATCCGCGACGGATCGGCTTGCCGAATCCGGTCCCCGGGGGCTCACATCAATCATAAGAATATTCTTCATGGCTGTGTCTCTCGATTGATTTGAAATGCTGGTCTTTTAGCGAGCCGGCGCTGTCAATGCGTTCCAGGCTGCAAGAGAGTCCATATAGTCCCGCCAATGCACAATTTTCCGGTTTTCGATCTTAATGATCGAACAGAAGCGGTTATTGTAGGTCACGTTTGTCGCCAGAATGGTCCCATGGACTTCATATTCGATGACGACAACATGGCCGTTGTCTGACGTGTGGGTCGTCAAATTATCGGTGGATTGAAGCGCGATATTTTCGACATAGCCCCTGAACATGGACATCAATTCGGCCCGTCCCTGGATCACGCGGGGCCAACCAGGGAAGTCGTAGAGAACCTCGTAGACCAGATTGTCGCCAATGATGTCGAAGAAGTGCTCGCCATCGACAAGATCGCCTAGTGCCCCTCGAACCAGATCGAAGTAGGGGGCGGCGGCCTCATAGGCCGTGTATTTCGGGTCAGGCATCCCAGACTCTCCATGGGCTTCGCAAGGTTGCTTACAAAATGAGAGCTACCTATAAATCGGAAGCTGATTTCAAAGAAGAAGGCACTTTGAAATCAGTAACTAACACCGAGGTAAGCTATGAAGAAGCCCAGCAAAACCGGCCATCTAGACCCGGCAGCAGTCTGTAGAAGCTCGGACCCCATGGCCGTCCGGGAACTGCTCACGAAGATCGGCGATAAATGGACGATTTTCCTCGTCCTTTCCCTCGATCTTCTCGGCGGACGCGCACGTTTTTCCCAACTTGAACGAGCGATTCCAGGGATTTCACAGCGGATGCTGTCATCAACCCTGAAGACTCTCGAACGAGACGGGCTGGTTATCCGCGAGGTGTTCCCGGAAGTGCCACCCCGCGTCGAGTACGAGATTACAGATCTGGGGAAAAGCCTGCTGCTGCCCATGCAAAGACTGGTCGACTGGGCCAAGGAAAACTGGGAACAGGTCAGAGAGACCCAGTCCAAATACGATGCGAGATAACCGCCAACCAAAGACCCTTGAGCGGTGGCTTTAGATCAAAAGACGGCTGTGCTAAGGTGCCGCCGGTTTTGTGAACGCCTACCGATCGGACCTTTCGCATGAAAGTGGATACGATGCGGCGGATCGATCGTTGGGTCGGGATTCCGCTGTGCTTTCTGTTAACGCTGCTCTCGCCCTTTTTCCTTCGCCGTGCCGAGGGGGCGAAGCCGCGCCGCATCCTCTTCATCGAGCTGTCCGAGATGGGCAGCACCATCCTGGCCGATCCGGCCATGCGCAAGGCCAAGCAGATTTTTGGGGCCGAGCTCTATTTCCTGATCTTCCAGCGCAATGCTCCCAGCCTGGACTTTCTCCGCACGATCCCAGAGGAAAACGTCTGCACCATCCGCGAGGATGGACTGGTCGTTTTAGCCCTGGATTGCCTGCGCTTCTTCCTCTGGGCCCGCAAAAAGGGCATCGACACCGTCATCGATCTGGAGCTGTTTTCGCGCTTCTCGGCGCTGCTGACAGCGCTTTGCGGAGCCAGGCATCGGGTGGGCTATCACCGTTTCCACAACGAGGGCCTCTATCGCGGCGAGCTGCTGACCCATCGGGTGGCCTATAACCCGCACATGCATATCGCCAAGAATTTCGTGGCGCTGGTCAATGCCCTGGCCTGTCCGGTGGTGGAGACGCCCTATTCCAAGACCTATATCTCGGACGAAGAGATCACCCTGCCGCGCATCATCGCCGGCGAGCGGGAAAGCGAGCAGATGCAGGGCCGCATCGCCGCCGTCTTTCCAGCCTATGATCCCAACCATCACCGGGTGGTGCTGTTCAACCCCAACGCCAGCGAGCTTTTGCCCCAGCGCCGTTGGCCGCAAGGGCACTTCGCCGCCCTGGGTAATATGGTCCTAAAGCGTTGGGACAATGTCATCATCCTGATTACCGGCTCGCCGGACGAGGATTTCCAGGCGGAAAAGCTGAAGACCCGCACCGATCATCCGCGCATCGTCAATTTCGCCGGTCAGGTCAAACTGGCCGAGCTGCCGGTGCTCTATGAGATCGCCGCCCTGATGGTGACCAACGATTCCGGCCCCGGCCATTTCGCCTCGGTCACCGACATGCCGATCATCGCCCTGTTCGGCCCCGAGACTCCGGCCCTTTACGGGCCCCTGGGCAATGCCGAGTCCATCACCGCCTCGCTGGCCTGTTCGCCTTGCGTCTCGGCCTCGAACCATCGCAAGACCGCTTGCCGCGATCCCTTGTGCATGCAGGCCATCCCGCCGGAGCGAGTGATGGATTCCATCGAATCGGTGCTGGAGCAAGGCAGCCTGCCGACCCTGCACCGGCTTGCCTGATGGCGGCAACCGTGATAGGCCAATGAAACGTTTTTTTCCCGGGAGTTGACCATGTCCGATCAAGAAGAGCAGCAGGCCCTGCCGCCGTTGCTGGTAAATCTTCAGTACATTAAGGATCTGTCCTTCGAAGTGCCGAATGCTCCGGCCATCTTCGTCGACATGCAGACCGTCCAGCCCGAAATCGGCGTGAAGGTCAACATCCACGCCAATCCCATCGCGGGCAACAGCTTCGAGGTGTCTCTGCAGCTGAACATCGACGCCAAGCTGGGCGACAAGACCGCCTTCCTGCTGGAGTTGGTCTATGGTGGCGTCTTTACCCTGAACGTGCCGCCGGATCATATTCAGCCCATGCTGCTGATCGAATGCCCGCGTCTGTTGTTCCCCTTCGCCCGCAACATCGTCTCGGACACCACCCGCGACGGCGGCTTCCCGCCCATGCTGCTGCAGCCCATCGACTTCGTGTCGCTGTTCCGCGCCCGCCTGGAGCAGGTCGAGGCCGAAGGCAACGCCTGATCTATTGTCGCCGAACGAAAAAAGCCCCCGGCGAAATCCGGGGGCTTTTTTATTGGCTTTCCCTACAGCTCCTTCACCCCGCTGCTGGTCGAATGGGTGAAATGTAAAGCCTCGCCGGGGAAGGCGATGGGATAGGCGGCTTGGGCGGCCATGGCGGCTTCCGAAAAGCCCTGCAGGATCAGCTTCAACTTGCCGGGATAGCTGGAAACATCGCCGATGGCGAAGACGCCCGGCAGATTGGTGGCCTGGGTGCCGGACACGACCGTAATCTGCGGTCCAGACATCTCCAAACCCCACTGGGCAATGGGCCCCAGGTTTCCCGCCAGCCCGAAGAAGGGCAGCAGGCGGTCGGCCTCCAGGCTGCGCAGCTGACCGTCCAGGGTCGAGACCACCACGCCGGTCAGAGTGCCCTCGTCCGAACCTTCCAAGCCATGCAGCTGATAGGGCACCACCAGCTCGATGGCGCCACTGTCGGCCAGTTCCTTCAGCTTGGCTTCGGACTCGGGCGCAGCGCGGAACTTCGGGCGGCGATGGACCACCATGACCTTTTTCGCCACTTCCGACAGAGAAATCGCCCAATCAACGGCGGAATCGCCGCCACCGGCGATCACCACGGTTTTATCGCGGTAATCTTCGCGCTTACGGACGTAATAGAACACCGACTTGCCCTCGAAGCGCTCCAAACCCTCCAGCGGCGGACGGTTGGGGCCGAAAGCACCGGCGCCGGCGGCGATAATCACCACCCGGGCCAAGATGGACTGGCCGTTGGACAGACCCACCTCCCAGCGGTCATCCGGCAGGCGCACCAGACTATCCACCGTCACCCCCATATGGAAGTGGGGATGGAAAGGAGCCGCCTGCTCGGCCAGACGTTCCACCAGATCCTCGGCCAGGATGCGAGGAAAGCCGGGAATGTCATAGATAGGCTTTTCCGGATAAAGCGCCGTCAGCTGGCCGCCGATAGAATCCAGGGCATCGACCACATGGGCCTTCATCTTCACCATGCCCAGCTGGAAAATGGCGAACAGCCCGACCGGGCCGGCCCCGACGATCACGGCGTCAGTTTCAAAACGCGAATGGGTCATGGCGGCGGCAGGCTCCTGAGGGTCTATGGTTGGCTCCAGACAATAAGCAATAGCTGCTTATATTCAACCCTTGGACAGCAAGGGCTTTGGCGGGCGTTGCAGAACGCCGGGCCAGCAGTTACAAACGTCCCATGGCAAAGGTTGTGACTTTGGCGGATGAGGCCGCCACCCATGCTTTGGCCCGGCGTCTGGCGCAAGCGGCCCAGGCTGGGGACGTCATCGCCCTGCATGGTGATCTGGGAGCCGGCAAGACCAGTCTGGCAAGGGCCTTCGTCCGGGCCCTGGCCGGGGAAGAGGAAGAGGTGCCAAGCCCGACCTTCACCCTGGCCCAGATTTATGACTGGGTTGGTGGTACCGTTTGGCATTTCGACCTCTATCGCCTGGAAAAGCCCGAGGATGCCCTCGAGCTGGGGATAGAGGAAGCCTTTGCCGACGGGGTCAGCCTGATCGAATGGCCGGACCGACTGGGGCCTTGGCTGCCCAGGGATCGCCTCGATCTGCGCCTGACCGCTGGTACGGCGGAAGGATCGCGGCAAGCGGAATTAACGGCGACATCAAGTCGCTGGAGCAAAAGATTGCAGGAGCTGTTCGGTGAGTGATCGGCAAGAGGTAATCCAGGAATTTCTCGGGCGGCAAGGCTGGGGCCATGCCAAACACGACCCATTGCCGGGCGACGCCTCGTTCCGCCGCTATATAAGGCTGCATGACGGAGCCAGTCAGGCCATGCTGATGGATGCGCCGCCGCCCAAGGAAGACGTGCGTCCCTTCATCCGCATTGCCCAGCATCTGGTCGATCTGGGCTACAGCGCCCCGCGCATCCTGTCCGCCGACATTGAGACCGGCCTGCTGCTGCTGGAAGATTTCGGCGATGACACCTTCACCCGCCTGATGACCCGTGGCGAGGACGAGGAAGACCTCTATTGGCTGGCCGTCGATCTTCTGATCGATCTGCACGGCCAGGGCGATGCCGCCATTCCCAGCGATCTGCCCATCTATGACGACGACAAGCTTCTGACCGAAGCCTTGCTGCTGGTGGATTGGTACATTCCCGAAATGACCGGCCAGATCGTCTCGGCGCACAAGCGGGAAGCCTATATCAAGATGTGGCGCGACCTCTTTCCCACGGCCAGGGCCGTGCCGGAAACCATGGTTCTGCGCGATTTCCACGTGGATAATCTGATGCGCCTGCCCCGTCCCGGCGTCGCCGCCTGCGGCGTGCTGGATTTCCAAGACGCCGTGGCCGGCCCCATCACCTATGATCTGATGTCGCTGCTGGAAGATGCCCGCCGCGATATCGATCCTTTGCTGGTGACCGGGCTGAAGCGGCGCTATCTCGACGCCTTCCCAGCCTTGAACCCGGCCCGCTTCGAGGCCTCTTGGCGGATTTTGGCGGCCCAGCGCCATGCCAAGGTGATCGGCATCTTCACAAGGCTTTTACGCCGCGACGGCAAGGCCATCTATCTGCCCCATATTCCCCGGGTCTGGCGCCTGCTGGAACAGTCCCTGGAGCATCCCCAGCTGTCGCCCATGAAGCTGTGGTTGGACGAAATGATCCCGAAAAGCATGCGCGGAGTTCCGAAGTCATGACCTTCATGCCCAGCCATGCCATGGTTCTTGCCGCCGGCCTCGGCCTGCGGATGCGCCCGATTACCGAGACCACGCCGAAGCCCCTGGTGAGTGTCGCCGGACGCTGCATGCTGGACCGGGTGTTCGATCATCTGGATGAGGCCGGCGTGCCGAACCGGGTGGTCAATACCCATTGGCGGGCCGAAAAGATCGCCCTGCATCTGGCCGGAAAGCCGGGCGTGACCCTATCCGACGAGAGCGAGCTTTTGCTGGAAACCGGCGGCGGTGTGGCCAAGGCTCTGCCGCTGCTGGGCAATGCTCCCTTCTTCGTCTGCAATGCCGACATCCTGTGGCGCAACGGCCCGGTCTCGGCCCTGCGCCGACTGGCCTCGGCCTGGAACGAGGGCAAGATGGACGCCCTCTTGCTGATGACCCCCACCATCACCTCCTTCGGCTATGAAGGACAGGGCGACTTCTTCCTGGACACCGATGGTCTGGCCCGTCGCCGCAGCGGCTCGGAAGTCAGCCCCTATGTTTTTGCCGGCGTGCAAATCCTGCATCCCCGGCTGTTCCACGATCTGCCCGAAGGTCCGTTCTCGCTGAACGTTCTTTATAACCGGGCCCAGGACGAAGGCCGTCTGTACGGCGTCGCCCATGACGGCGAGTGGTATCATATCGGCACCCCCGAAGCCTTGGCCGAGGCCGAGACCCTGTTGGCCAAGCGAGACAAGACGGGGGGCTAAGGGTCATGTCCGCCGCCTCGCCTTCGGTCTTTTCCATTCCGCCGGGCGAGAGCTTCGTCGATGCCCTGGCCAAGGGATTGCTGGACGAAACGGCGAAAGATCCGCTGGCCCTGTCGGGCATGTTGATCCTTTTGCCGACCCGGCGCGCCTGCCGGGCTCTGCGCGAAGCCTTCCTGCGCCGATCGGGCGGTCGTCCCTTGCTGCTGCCCCGCATGCGGCCCCTAGGTGACGCCGACGAGGAAGAGCTGGAGATCACCGACGGCAAATCCCTCGAGCTGGTCCCCGCCGTGCCGCCCTTGCGCCGCCAATTGCTGCTGGCGCAACTGGTGCTGAAACTGGGCGGCGGACGCGGCGGTCAGACTCCCAGCCCGGAACAGGCGGTGCGCCTTGCCGGAGAATTGGGGCGGCTGCTGGATCAGGTCCATACCGAAGGTCTGACCTTCGAAGGCCTGGAAAAGCTGGTCCGCGACGATTACGCCGAACATTGGCAGATCACCCTCGATTTTCTAAAGATCGTCACCCACCACTGGCCGGCCATCGTCGAATCCCAAGGCTGGATGGACGGAGCCCTGCGCCGCAATCAGCTGATCGAGGCCCAATCTGCGGCCTGGGAGACCCAGCCCCCCGATTATCCCATCATCGCCGCCGGTTCCACCGGCTCGATCCCGGCGACGGCGCGGATGCTGTCGGTGGTCTCACGCCTGCCCCAGGGGCGGCTGGTGCTGCCGGGGCTGGACGTCAGTCTGGATGGCTCCGAGCTTGAACAAAGCCACCCCCAATATGGCCTGCAACAGTTATTGGCGGGCTTAGGCCTGACGCCTGCTGACGTTCCGCAATGGCCGGGATGCACCCTTAGCCCCCGGGCTTGGCTGATCTCGGAAGCCATGCGCCCGGCCCGGACCACCGAACGCTGGCGGCGTTTGTCTCCCACACCCGCCGAAGTGTCCCAGGCCCTGGACGGCGTCAACCGCATCGATTGCCCCGGCCCGCGCGAGGAAGCCGGAGCCATCGCCCTGATGATGCGCGAAGCCCTGGAGCATGACTCCATGACGGCGGCGCTGGTCACGCCCGACCGCTCGCTGGCGCGGCGGGTGGCCGCCGAGCTGAGACGTTTCGATATCGAAATTGACGATTCTGCGGGCCGTCCGCTGGATATTACTCCGGTCGGGGCCTTTCTGCTGCTGACCGCCGAGATGCTGGCCGACGACTTCGCCCCTCATGCCCTGCTCTCGGCCCTGAAGCACCCGCTAGCCATGGGTGGCCTGCCGTCTGGCCGCTTCCGCGCCCTGGTCCGCAAGCTGGAGCGCGAGGTTCTGCGCGGCCCCCGTCCCGGTCCCGGCGTCGCCGGACTGAAGGCGGCGGCCAAAGAAGAACTACATTCCTGGCTGAACGGCCTGGAGCATATGGCCAAACCCCTGGCCGCTCTGATGACCGGCGAGGCGGCCCTATCGGACCTGATCCATGCCCATGTGAATTTCGTCGAGGCCTTGGCCGCTGACGAGGGCGGCGATGGCGCTGCCCTGCTGTGGCGTGGCGAGGCAGGCGAGGCCGCCAGTCTGTTCCTGCGCGATCTCGCCGATGCCGCCGATGCCCTGCCCGCCGTCGAAGGTCGCGGCTATCCCGGCATCTTGCGCGGCCTGATGGCCGGTGTGACCGTGCGCCCGCGCTGGGGCGGCCATCCGCGCCTGTCCATCTGGGGTCCGCTGGAAGCCCGCATGCAGCATGCGGATTTGCTGGTGCTGGGCGGCCTCAACGAGGGCACCTGGCCGGCCGAGACCACCGCCGATCCCTGGATGAGCCGTCCCATGCGCCAGGATTTCGGCCTGCCGCTACCGGAACGCCGCATCGGCCTGTCGGCCCATGATTTCGCCCAGGCCTTCTGCGCCCCCAAGCTGGTGATGACCCGCTCGCTGCGGGTGGATGGCACGCCCACCGTGCCGTCCCGCTGGCTGCTCCGCCTCGACGCTGTGCTTCAGGCCTGCGGGCACGAGCATTATTGGCACGAGGAACAATGGGTGCGCTGGCACAGCCGCCTGGACCAGCCCGACGGTGCTCCCACCCCGATTTCGCCACCGGCTCCCCGCCCGCCGCTGGAGGCTCGGCCCCGCGCCCTGTTCGCCACCGCCATCGAAGGCTGGATGCGCGATCCTTATTCGGTCTATGCCAAATATATCCTGAAGCTGCGGCCCCTGGACCCCATCGACGCCGATCCCGGTGCTGCCGATTACGGTGATGTGGTGCATAAGACCCTGGATGCCTTCTTGAAGCGCCATCCCAGAGGCCCGCTGCCCCTCAACGCCCTGGACGAGCTGATGGCCCTGGGCGAAGCTCAGTTTAAGCCCCTGCTGGAAAGCCGCCCCGGCCTTGCCGCCTTTTGGTGGCCGCGCTTCCAGCGGGTAGCCCAATGGTTCGTTGCCTTTGAACAATCCCGCCGCCCTGAGGTGGCCGAGGTCCAAAGCGAAGTCGAGGGCTCCCTGGAAATCGCCGCGCCCGCCGGTCCCTTCCTGGTCCAGGCCCGCGCTGACCGAGTGGACCTGATGAAGGATGGCAGCCTGGTCCTCATCGACTATAAGACCGGCGCTCCGCCCACTGCCCGCGAAGTGGCGGCTGGCTATGCGCCGCAATTGCCCATCGAAGCGGTGATCGCCAGCCACGGCGGCTTCAAGGATATTCCGGCCAAGAAAGTCAGCCAGCTGCTCTATTGGCGGCTGAAAGGCGGCGAGGCCGGAGGCGAGGAACGTTCGGCGGGAGACGACACCGCCCGTCTGACCGAGCAGGCCCTGGAAGGATTGGCCGGTCTGGTCGCCGCTTTCGACCGCGAGGAAACCCCCTACGAAGCCCGGCCTCATCCGGATATGGCGCCGAAATACAGCGACTATCTGCATCTGGCCCGAGTCAAGGAATGGGCTTCTTCCGCCGAGGAGAGCGAGGAATGACCGTGCTCCCCTTAGCTATCGACCCGGAAAAACCGCAACGCATCGCCGCCGACCCAGCCGCCTCCGTCTGGGTCTCGGCCTCCGCCGGCAGCGGCAAGACCAAGGTGCTGACCGACCGGGTGCTGGGCATTCTGCTGGCCGGAACGCCGCCCCATCGCCTGCTCTGCCTGACCTTCACCAAGGCGGCAGCGGCGGAAATGGCCAACCGTATCGCCGAACGGCTGGGCCGCTGGGCCACCATTGCCGACGAGGCGCTGGAAAAAGACCTGCACCGCCTGCTGGGCCGCGAACCCGACCCCGATATGCTGGTGCGGGCCCGTCGCCTGTTCGCCCAGGTCCTCGACGCCCCCGGCGGCATGCATATCGAAACCATCCACGCCTTTTGCCAAAGTTTGCTGCGGCGCTTCCCGCTGGAGGCCGGTCTCGCCCCCCACTTCCAGGTGATGGACGACCGCGACGCCGGGGAAATGCTGGAGACCGCCAAGGAAGAGGTGCTGGCCCGCGCCCGTACCGGCTTCGAGCCCAAGCTGGCCGAGGCTTTAGGCGCGGTGACGGCGGCGGTGCACGAGACCTTCTTCCCCGAGCTGATGGGGGCTTTGGCAAGTGAGCGCGGGCGGCTGTTGCGGCTGAAGGAACATTACGGCTCGCTGGAAGCCGCCGCCGAGGCGGTCTGGCGACGGTTGGGCCTGGAGCCGGGCCAGGATGCCGGGGCGATGATCCTGGCGGCATGTCGGGACGAAGCCTGCGACATCGCCGGACTTCGCAAGGCCTTCCGCGCCCTGGCGGCGGGGACCGGCAAGACCGATGGCGAACGGGCCGCCCTGATGGAAGGCTGGCTGGCCGCCGCCGACCCTGCCGAACGAGCGATCCGCTTCCCCCAATGGCATAAAGCCTTCCTGACCGACAAGGGCGAGCCGCGCAAGACCCTGGCCACCAAGGGCGTCGAGACCTCGGCCCCCGGCACCCTGGACATCCTGGGGCGCGAGGCCGAACGATTGTTCAGGCTGCAGGACCGCTTGCGTTCGGCCATCACGGCGGCGGCGACCGAGGCCCTTTATCACTTGGCCGAAGCCCTGCTGGACAGCTATCAGCGCCAGAAGCGGGCGCGGGCCATGCTGGACTATGACGACCTGATCCTGACATCCGTTTCGCTTCTGCAACGGGAAGGCCAGGCGGCTTGGGTGCTGTTCAAACTGGACGGCGGCATCGACCATGTGCTGATCGACGAGGCCCAGGACACCAACCCCGACCAATGGGCCGTGGTCCGCGCCCTGACCGACGAATTCTTCGCCGGAGCCGGCTTACGCGACGAGGGAACCCGCACGGTCTTCGCCGTCGGCGATCCCAAGCAGTCTATCTATAGCTTCCAGCGGGCCGACCCAGCCGAATTCGAGCGCATGCGCCAGCGGTTCTCGGACATCGTGCCGCAAGCCAATGGCCGCTGGAACGAAGTCGAGCTGCTGGTCTCCTTCCGCTCGGCCCAAAAAGTCTTGGACGCCGTGGACGGCGTAATCAATTCGCCGCAAGGCCGCTCGGGCGTGGTCAGTTCCGAAGACGGCATCCATCATCTGGCCTGGAGACAGGGGGCCGCCGGTCTGGTGGAGCTTTGGCCGGCCATCGAGCCCCGCCCCAAGGACGAAGGCACGCCCTGGAAGCCGCCCATCGAGCGCATTCGCGGCGACAGCCCCCGTGGTCGTCTGGCCCGGCTGATGGCCCTTCGCATCAAAGACATGACCTCTGGTCGGGAAATGCTGGAAAGCCGGGGTCGGTCCATCCGCCCTGGCGACATCATGGTGCTGGTCCGCCGCCGCAACGCCTTCGTCGAAGAACTGGTGCGCGAGCTGAAAACCCTGGGCGTCGCCGTCGCCGGGGCCGACCGCATGGTCCTGACCGAGCAATTGGCGGTCATGGACCTGATGGCCCTGGGCAATGCCCTGCTGCTGCCCGACGACGATCTGACCCTGGCCACCGTCCTGAAAAGTCCGCTGCTGGGCCTGACGGAAGACCAGCTGTTCCGCTTGGCCTGGGGCCGTCGCGGCAGTCTGTGGGAGGCCTTACGCCACCGCCGGGCCGAGCCCGATTTCACCCAGGCCCATGATCTTTTCGCCGAATGGCTGGGTCTGGCCGACCGGGTCACCCCCCACGATCTTTACGCCCATGTCCTGACCCGTGGCGGCAAGAAGCGGCTGCTGTCCCGCTTAGGCCCCGAGGCCGAAGACCCGCTGGACGAATATATGAGCCTGACCCTGGGCTTCGAGCGGCTGCATCCGCCCTCGCTCCAGGGCTTCCTGCGCTGGCTGGAGCAAGGCGGGGTGGAGATCAAGCGCGACCTGGAGGGCGGCAGTGACGCCGTGCGCATCCTTACCGTCCATGGCTCCAAGGGTCTCCAGGCCCCGGTGGTCTTCCTGCCCGACACTCTTCAGGCCCCAACCAAGGCTCCCCGCTTCTTGTGGCTGAAGGAAGACGGCGTCGAGCTGCCCATCTGGCCGCCCCGCGCCGATGATCAGGACGAAGCCTGCCGCTCGGCCAAGGATTTCGCCGCCCGTGGGCGCGATGACGAATACCGCCGCCTGCTCTATGTGGCCATGACCCGGGCCGAGGACCGGCTTTATGTCTGCGGCTGGAAGACCCGGCGCGAAGCCCCGGACCATTGCTGGTATCACCTGATCTCCGACGCCCTGGCGACTCAGGCCGATCCGGTGGTGGATAGCTTCCTGGCCGCCCAAGGGCCCGACGTGATTTCACCTGAGGTCCTGCGCTGGCAATCGAAGCAGGAGGCCGAAGTGCCGCCGCCCCCCAGCCGTCCCGCCGCCACCCTGGCCGAGCCTTTGCCGCACTGGGCCTTTGAGAAAGCTCCGCTGGAGCCCTCGCCGCCCAAGCCTTTGGCGCCGTCGCGGCCCGACGAAGAGGAACCGGCGGTGCGCTCACCCTTTGGCGCCGACGATGGCCGCAAGTTCCAACGCGGACGGCTGGTGCATCGATTGCTGCAAAGCCTGCCCGATCTGCCCGAGGACAAACGCAAGGCCGCCGCCGCCCGCTTCCTGGCCCGCTCGGCCTGGGAACTGTCGGTCAAGCAACAGGCCGAGATCGCCGGAGAAGTCACCGGCGTACTGGCCGACCCCGCCTGGGGAGCCATCTTCGGGGCCGGCAGCCGGGCCGAAGTGCCGGTGGTGGGCATGGTCGGCGAGCGGGTCATCTCCGGTCAGGTCGATCGCCTGCTGGTCACCGATCGGGAAGTGCTCATCGTCGATTTCAAGACCAACCGCCCGCCGCCGAAAAGTCAGGCCGAGGTGGCCCCGCTGTACCTGCGCCAGATGGCCGCCTACCGCGCCGCCCTGGCCTGCATTTATCCCAACCGCAAGATCCGTTGCGCCTTGTTATGGACCGATATTCCCAAGCTGATGCCCCTGGACTCCGCCCTGCTGGACGATGCCCTGGCCGGGCTACGTTAAGACTTCCCCCCTTGCAAAGCGGGGGTCTCACAGCCACATCTGGGGCATGGCCGACCCAGGGGTGCCTTGACTGCGCCCCGCCCGATCCCTAGAGTCGGGATTCTAATTCTGGGGGCGGCAACCCTTCGCCAATTTCTTCAAGGTGGGATAAAGACATGATTGCAGTGACGGATAGCTCGTTCGAGGCCGATGTCGTGAAGGCTTCCGGTCCGGTGCTGGTGGACTTCTGGGCGGAATGGTGCGGCCCTTGCCGCCAGATCGCTCCGGCTCTGGAAGAGCTGTCGAAGGATCTCGCCGGCAAGATCACCGTGGCCAAGATCAACATCGACGAAAACCCGCAGACCCCCAGCAAGTACGGCGTGCGCGGCATTCCCACTCTGATGATCTTCAAGGACGGCGCCGTCGCCGCCACCAAGATCGGCGCTTTGCCCAAGAGCAAGCTGTTCGAGTGGGTCGAAAGCTCGATCTAAGCGCGCTTGAATTTAAAAAGCCCCCGCCCCTGGACTCCTGGGGCGGGGGTTTTTTGTTTATCGGCAGGCCCGGCAGATTACCTTTCCAGCATTTAAACATGCGGCCCGGAACTTGCATTGACCGGGCCGGCGGTGGGACGCATACTCCGGGTCAAAGTCGGACCGATTTCCAAGGTCCACCTTCAGAGATTGAATTGATGACCCCGCAAGCCAAGCCCCAGTCCCCCGATCAAGCCCAATCCGATCTTACCACCGCCCGTCAGGTCCTGACCGCCGAGGCCGAGGCCTTGCGCGCCTTGGCCGACAAGCTGGATGGGGATTTCGTCAAGGCCCTGGATCTGCTGACCGTGAATGGCGGTGGCCGCGTCATCGTCTCGGGCATGGGCAAAAGCGGCCATGTGGCCCGCAAGATCGCCGCCACCATGGCTTCCACCGGCACTCCGGCCTCTTACGTCCATCCCGGCGAGGCCAGCCACGGCGATCTGGGCATGATCACCCGCCACGACGCCATTCTGGCCCTGTCCAATTCCGGCGAGACGCCTGAGCTCTCCGCCGTGGTGGAATTCAGCCGCCGCTTCGATATTCCCCTGGTGGCCATCACCAGCAAGGCCGAAAGCTCTCTGGCCCAGGCCGCCGATCAGGCGCTGATCCTGCCCGACGTCGGCGAGGCCTGTCCCATGGGGTTGGCCCCCACCACCTCGACCACCCTGATGCTGGCTTTGGGCGACGCCCTGGCGGTGGGTCTGCTGGAGCGCAACAACTTCTCGCCCGCCGACTTCAAGACCTTCCATCCCGGCGGCAAGCTGGGCCAGAAACTGGCCAAGGTGGCCGACCTGATGCATCCCCTGGAGTCCCTGCCCCTGGTCCACCGCACCACCACCATGGGCGAGACCCTGCTGGTGATGACCAACAAGACCTTTGGCTGCGTCGGCGTGCTGGAAGACGATGGCCGCCTGGCCGGCATCATCACCGATGGCGATCTACGCCGCCATCTGGACCCCAGCCTGTTCGCTCGCACCGCTCAGGAGCTGATGACCGCCAATCCCAAGACCACCCGCCCCAACGCCCTGGCGGCCGAGGCGGTGCATCAGATGAACGCCCGCTCCATCACCAGCCTGTTCGTGGTGGACGAGGCAGGCAAGCCGGTGGGCATCGTGCATGTCCATGACTGCCTGCGCGCCGGCGTGGCCTGAGCGAACCCCGAGCCATATCCATGGAACCCAGGCCCGGAGAGATCAAAATCGACGCCGAAGACCGCGCCGCCCACGAGCCTTCGGGTTCGTCTAGGGGCGAAACCGGCCGGGGCGGCGCCGGTCGTGGCGGCACCTCGCGCAATGCCGGTCATAAGCGCACCCGCTCCATGCTGGCCCGCTATTCCCGCTTTGTCGGTCTAATGAAGGTCGCCTTGCCGGCGTTGGCCGCCGCCCTGTTGGGGCTGGTGGTAATCTGGCCGAAGGTAGCCCCCCGCGATGATATTTTCCGCGCCGCCTTCGCCAATTTCAATATCAAGAGCGTCGATACCCAGGCGATGCAGAATCCTCATTACTACGGCACCGACAACCAAAACGTTCCCTTTAGCGTGACCGCCAATTACGCCACTCAGGTCGATCCCCAGAACAATGTGATGGCCCTGGACACCCCGGTGGCCGACTTCACCCGCAAGGATGGCACTGGCGTGATCCTGAATGCGGACTCCGGCCTGTTCCGGCAAAAGGACGAGATCCTCGATCTGCTGGGCCATGTGGACCTTTATCAAGACAATGGCTTCGAGATGCATACCAACTCGGCCCGGCTGTTCGTCAAGTCCAGCGATGCCAGCGGCGACGAACCCACCCAGGCCCAGGGCCCCAGCGGCACCATCAACGGCGAAGGCTTTCGCATGCAGGACCGGGGGCGTCACGTAACCTTCACCGGCAAATGCAAAGCCGTGCTGACCATGGCTAAATCTGGGGCTAAATCTGGGGCTAAGTCAGGAAAATCTCAGGCGAAATCGCCTAAGCCGAAAACCGGAAAGGACAAGTCATGAAGCGCGCCGCCCTTTTCGTTTTATTGGCCGCAACCACCCTGGCCGCGCCCACTTGGGCGAAAGACGCACCGAAGTCGCATGGAGGAGGCGTCGATCTTACCAGCGGTAAGTCGGGCACGCCGTTGGAGGTTTATTCCGATAACGGAATGGAACTGAGCCAGGATCTCAAGACCGTCATCGCCCACGGCAACGCCAAGGCCATTCGCGGCAATATCACGGTCAAATCCGACACCATGATCGCCTATTACCGCGACAAATCGGAAACCCCGGCCGGCCCGGCGACGAAGAAGCCCGGCAAGAAGGCCGACAAAAAGGCCGGCGCCCAGCCGGGCGGCGACGAACAAAGTGGCGGCAGCGAGATTTGGCGGGTCGAGGCCATCGACCATGTCACCATCGCCTCGCCCTCGCAGACGGTCTATGGCGACCATGCCGACTATAATATCGACAACGCCGTGGTAGTGGTGACCGGCAAGGACCTGAAGATGGTCACGCCCACCGATCTGATCACCGCCCGCGACGCCCTGGAATATTGGGACCAGAAGCAGGTTGCGGTGGCCAGGGGCAACGCCAAGGCCACCCGTGCCGACAAAAGCGTCGCCGGCGACGTGCTGACCGCCGATTTCGCCAAGGATAGCGACGGCAAAATGGCCATCAGCAAGGCCCATGCCGACAAGAACGTGGTGCTGACCACGCCCACCGAAGTCGTTACCGGCGATCACGCCGATTATGACGTCGAGTCCGGCATCGTCATCATCACTGGTAACGACGTGCATCTGACCCGCGAGCAGAATACCCTTGATGGTCAATATGCGGTGATCAACCTCAATACCGGCATCAGCAAGCTCTATCCGGTGGCTCCGGGCGGTGCGACCAACGGCACCCAACGGGTGAAGGGCGTCTTTACGCCGCAGAAAAAAGGCGGCGACGATCAGGCGCCGGCCAAGGGCAAGGGACAATAATGACCAGCCAAGACAGCGAACAGCTCCAGGGCCTGGTGGCCACTAATATCGGCAAGCGTTTCAAGAAGCGCCCGGTTCTGCGCGACGTCTCGGTGCGGGTGCAGCGGGGCGAGGCGGTGGGCCTGTTGGGCCCCAACGGCGCCGGCAAGACCACCTGCTTTTACTGCATCACCGGCCTGATCAATCCAGACTCCGGCTCGATCTGGCTGGACGGCCACGATATCACCGGCCTGCCCATGTACCGCCGCGCCCGCCTTGGCATCGGCTATCTGCCGCAGGAAGCCTCGATTTTCCGCGGCCTGTCGGTGGAAAACAACATCCGCGCCGTGCTGGAGGTCAGCGAGCCCGACCGCGATGCGCGTGAGGCCCAGCTGGAAGATCTGCTCAACGAATTTTCCATCACCCACATCCGTCAGGCCCCTGCCCTGGCGCTGTCGGGCGGTGAGCGGCGTCGTGTGGAAATCGCCCGCGCCCTGGCGTCCCGCCCCGCCTTCATTCTGCTGGACGAGCCGCTGGCGGGTATTGATCCCATCGCCGTAGCCGACATCCGCGATCTCGTTTCGCATCTGAAACATCGTGGTTTGGGGGTGTTGATCACCGACCATAATGTCCGCGAAACCCTGGACATCATCGACCGCGCCTACATCTTGCACGACGGCGTCGTGCTGATGGAGGGCGAACCCTCCGAGATCGTGGCTCACGAAGGCGTGCGCCGCGTTTATCTCGGCGAACATTTCAGTCTTTGAGGGCGGAACCGACTTAATGGCCTTATCCCCCCGTCTCGATCTTCGGCAAACCCAGTCTCTGGTGATGACGCCGCAACTGCAGCAGGCGATCAAGCTGCTGCAGTTGAACAATATCGAGTTGTCGGCCTTCGTCGAGATCGAGCTGGAGCGCAATCCCCTGCTGGAACGCGACGATGCCACTCCCGACGCCGGCCCCGGCGAGGAAGGCCCAGCGCCCGAGCGTACCGACCCCGACGTCACCAACAAGCTGGTGGACGCCCTGCCCGGCCAGGCCGAGGAATCGCCGCTGGACGTGGATTACGACAATACCTTCAACAACGACAGCAATGCCGACGGCGGCGACGGCTATGCCACCGACTGGAGCGGCAGCACCCGCAATTCCGGCGGCAACGTCAATTTCGACGACGGCGAGAACAGCCTGGAACAGACCCTGAGCAGCGAGATTTCGCTAAGGGACCATCTGACCGGCCAGCTGAATATGGATCTGCCCGACCCGGTCGAGCGCATCATCGGCCTGCATCTGATGGATATGCTCAATGAGGCCGGTTATCTGATCGGCGATCTGACCGAGCTGGCCTCCACCCTGGGCTGCCGCATGGAGCAAGTGGAGGGCGTGCTGGTCAAGCTGCAGCGCTTCGACCCGCCGGGCATCTTTGCCCGTTCCTTGTCGGAATGCCTGGGGATCCAGCTGCGCGAGAAGAACCGCCTCGATCCGGCCATGCAGGCCCTTCTGGATAATCTGGAGCTGCTGGGACGGCGCGATCTGCCCGCCCTGATGAAGGTCTGCGGCATTGATTCCGAGGATCTGGCCGAGATGATCGGCGAAATCCGCGCCCTGGACCCCAAACCGGCCCTGGCCTTCGATTCCGTCACCGCCCAGCCGGTGACCCCCGACGTGCTGATGCGGGCCGCCCCCGGCGGCGGCTGGATCGTCGAGCTGAACAACGACACCCTGCCCCGAGTGCTGGTCAACACCCGCTATTACAGCAAGATCAGCGGCTCGGCCAAGGGCAAGGACGACAAGGCCTATCTGTCGGAACAGTTCCAATCGGCCAACTGGCTGGTGAAATCCCTGCATCAGCGGGCCACCACCATCTTAAAGGTTGCCACCGAGATCGTCCGCCAGCAGGAAGGCTTCTTCCAGAGGGGCGTACAGTATCTGCGCCCGCTGGTGCTGCGCGACATCGCCGAGGTCATCGGCATGCACGAAAGCACCGTCAGCCGGGTGACCGCCAACAAATATATGGCCACGCCGCGCGGCATCTATGAGCTGAAATACTTCTTCACCCAGGCCATCGCCGGCTCCGACGGCGGCGAATCCCATTCGGCCGAGGCGGTGAGGCATCGCATCAAGACCATGATCGACGCCGAATCGCCCAAGGACATCCTGTCCGACGACCGCATCGTCGATATTCTGAAAGCCGACGGCGTCGATCTGGCCCGCCGCACCGTGGCCAAATACCGCGAGGCCATGCGCATTCCCTCGTCGGTTCAGCGACGCCGGGAAAAGTCCATCGGCAGCTGATAATCGACTGATAAAACTGCTACCTCCAGCCATCTTGACTTAGAATCGTCCCCGGCCTAATGTCCCTCGCTTCCTTGAGGCGCGGGTCAAATCAGCGCCGCCGGAAACCAGCCGGCTCAAGGATGAGTGGAAACGTAAGCTTCGAGCTTTTTTTTAAAGATAATCTCGTCTGATCTGCCCGCCGGCCTCATGTATAATGAGGGAGCGGTGGCAATCGACCGTGAGGCCCATTTATGGAAATCATCGACCTGATCAGCCCAGAAAGCGTGGTGCCCAATTTGCGGGCCACCAGCAAGAAGCTGGCCCTCCAGGAACTGGCCCGGCGCGCTGCCGAGATCGCCGGACTGCCGGAGCGTGCCGTCTTCGACGTGCTTCTGGAGCGGGAACGGCTGGGCACAACCGGCGTCGGCAATGGCATCGCCATCCCCCACGGCAAGCTACCCAACCTGGACCGTCTTTACGGCCTGTTCGCCCGCC
>Ga0302187_10000756_pt1 | contig 28595 bp, 23 predicted proteins | sample II_Bog_E1_3_FD_202120 | JGI IMG/M metagenome (GOLD analysis project Ga0302187, IMG submission 202120) | Peat permafrost microbial communities from Stordalen Mire near Abisko, Sweden - II_Bog_E1_3 | ecosystem: Environmental > Terrestrial > Soil > Wetlands > Peat | place: Sweden: Abisko...
ATCCGCGCCGCCATTCGGCCCAGGATATGCGAAGCCAGATGCTCGACCCGTACCCACGGCAGGATCAGGAAGCGCGTGTTGTAAGCTATGAAGCGGATGCGACTGCGCCGCGCCGCGGCGTCCCAGCTGATGTACCGGTCGCGGCTGCCAAGATGGCGCGGAGCCGATGACCAGGCAAGGCACGCGATGGGTCGGCCTGCAGCGTAGACAACATACTTCAAGTGCTCTCCAACCGGCTGCTCGTAGCCAAGATACACCAGCCTGCTCCGCGCCGAGACGTCCGCGATCAAGTCGCTGGTTGGCGAGCATCTGGACACGGAAGCCGACCTGAAGGCCTCGGGATTGTCGTATACGATCCTGCGCAATGGCTGGTATAGCGAAAACTATACGGCTTCGGTTCCCGGTGCGATTGCCGGAGGCGCGTTTCTGGGCTGCGCGGATGGTGGGAGAATCTCCTCGGCAGCGCGCGCCGATTATGCCGAAGCTGCTGTTGCCGTGCTGACCAGCGAAGGTCACAAGGGCAAAACCTACGAATTGGCCGGCGACAAAGCCTACACGCTCTGCGAACTGGCAGCGGAGATATCTCGTCAAACCGGAAAAGCCATTCCCTACAAGAATCTTACCGAGGCGGAGTACGCCGCGGCGCTTGCGGGTTTCGGCCTTCCTGCCCCACTTGCGCAAGCCTATGCCAGCTTTGATACAGGCGCAGCGCAGGGAGCGCTCTTCGATGACGGATTCCAGCTATCGAAACTCATCGGACGCCCCACGACCCCCATCGCAACATCCGTAGCGGATGCGCTGAAGGCATGAGAGGGTAACGGCATAACACCGGACAGGCGCAGCAGTTGAGGAGGTTTGCCTATCAGCCTCCTCAACCGGCGCCAAATCGCCAAATCACTCGTGCACGGCGGATTGCTACAGGAAGGTCGGCATGGCCACTGCAACTCTGTGCGGCCCGCAAGGCCGATGTTTGAGGGCTTCCGAAACACTATCGCAAGTGCGCAAGCCACACCGTCCGGCCAAAACAGCTCTGATCTTCTGGGCGGTGATCCACTACTGCGAAGCCATGCTCCTCAAGCAATTGGCGGTATTCAATAGCATCCAGGCTCGCATGGTAAAGCGGCTCCCCTTCCAGCCGCCCGACGATCGCTCCGTGCGATGGTCCGGAAGTAAACATAAGTGCAGCCCGTGGTGCGGCATGATTCCGAAATGTTGAAAACATCTTCCGCTGACTGCTGTGGTCCAGATGAAAGAAACTGTCCCACGCAAGGATGCCGTGAAATGTCTCCGGAAGACAGAGCGTTCGCATATCCGCCACCACCGCACGCTGTCCGGGTAAACGGGCTTGAAACATTCGTACCATCGCGAGCGAAGAATCGATCCCCATCACCGCACACCCGCATTTGTGAAGATATCGCGCGATCGGTTCTCCCGCCCCGCATCCACAGTCGAGCACCGATCCTGCGGACGGAAGAAGCGCACAGAAGCGATCCAGCCAAGGCTTTTCATAGAGAGTGCTCTCCAGTAAGCGAGCCTGGACCCAGGCATCAGCGTGGCGCTCGTAGAGAGGGACGATGTTTTCAGATTCGATGCTCATGTGCAAATCATAAGGCCAGGATCGATCCTGAAATGTCGCCATGGCGACTGGAATCTCGTGTCCTTCCTGCCGGGATAGGGTCAGAGCAGGCTCCTGGAGCCTACGGCGTTTTTCCGGGAGTTCGGGACGCTGAGCGCCTGAAAAGCCTCCCTTTTACCGGATATTACCCTCACTTCGAGAGTGACGAACCGCCTGGACTGTGACGCAGTTCTCGCTCAGCGGTGTTTTGTCGACAAATGAGCCATGGCCAATTGTCCGCGGAGCCGGTTATATGGCCAGGTGGACTGGATTTGTAAAACTGGCCGACTTTCCCTTACAAAACCTATCCGGCACCATTTCGCCTGAAAGTGTAGGTGGAAGGCCAGATCCTACTCAACGGCACCACAACTGCTGGGCCACAACGTGCGCATGGACAAGAAATGGAGCATGGACTTGGTTGCGCAGCGGTCGCCAATTGGTTGCTGCATCGGCATTCTGACCGAGGTCGATCAGGTTTCTCGCGAGTACCTCGCCCTGCACACCCATTCAGTTTGCAGCAAGCAGAGAGAAAGGATATGCTTTGACGTGCGATGGAGAAATTTGGCCGCCGGGGTCACTGTTGCCCTTCTAAACTCGATAGATCCCGATCGAGCGGAAAACTCACCGAGACGCGAGTGCCTTGCCGTGGCACGCTATCCGCGCGGATTTGGCCTCCATAGAAGGTAACTAGCGATTTGGTAATCGCAAGGCCTAGGCCGAATCCTCCCGTCACTCGCGCGCGTGAAGAATCGGCGCGATAGAAACGCTCGAAGATGCGCGTCAAGTGGGCCGGTTCAATCCCGCAGCCGTGGTCGGCCACCGTAACAGTTATCAAGCCGGAATCAGCACGACATGTCAATTCAACGACTGATCCGTGCGGACTGTATTGAATGGAATTCTCCAGAAGGTTAAGCCAAATCAACTCAAGATCTGCGATTTCGGCGCGGATCATGGCTTCTTCACTCGTGCTGAAATCGATGCGAATTTCCTTGTCTGAGGCACATTGCGCCAACTTTGCGATTGCTGATTCGCAGGATGACGCCAGATCGACAGGTTCCAGCTGACGCTGATGTCCGACGGCAATTCGTTGTTCGGCGCGCGCCGTCTGCAGCATCCGGTTCAGCAGGCTTTCCAAGCGCTCGCAGTCCTGACTCATCGCCGTCAGGCCGCGCGCGTAATCGACAGGTTCCTGAGGCTTGGATATCAACATTTGCAGCGTGGACTTGAGAATCGCCAGGGAGGTCTTGAGTTCGTGTGCGGCATCCCCAACGAATTCTCTCTGCCGCGTAAAAGCTGCCTCCAGGCCCGCCAGAACAGTACTCAATGCGCCGATGAGCGGTTGCAATTCCTCAGTCCCCCGCGCCGCGGCAGGCGGCTCAAACTTCCAATGCTCCACAGAAATCGCCCCAGCTGCCAACGCGAGGTCACGCAACGGCATCAGCGCCTTCCGAATGCTCCATATCGCCAGAACCATAGTCGGAATCAGTACCGCCAAGCTCACGACCCCGATGATCGCCGCCAGATCCCGCATGGCGTGGTCGAGCCCCCCGGTGGAAGCTGCGTAGACCACCGTTAGTTTAGGCGGCGGCTGGGGGATCCCCTCCTCCGTATCGAGGATAGCTACATCGCGGAGCACAATCGCCCGGTAAGATTGGCCGCTCCAATGAAAGTTCCAAAAGCGAGAGTCCGGCGGAATACTGGCAAAGATTTTCGGGTCGAGCCCCGCAGTATGCCGCTCAAAGTCCCCGTGATCGCTGACTACCGAAAACAGATCACCGTGCCCGCGATGGTCCCCGGGCAGGACCTTCGCCGCGTTAAAGAGCAACCCTGGACTTCCATCGTCCGGGTAGTAAACCAGCGCCGCAATGCTCTCCGCGCGCCCCTCAAGAGACACGTCGAATGCGCGCCGCCCATAGTGGCGTGAGAACGCGGTCGCAATGACTACCAATCCGACTGCCAGCAATAGTTGCGAGGCCACGACCGCAAAAGTCAGCCGATTCTCAAGAGAAAAAGTCTTCATGGCAGTTTATTCTCGCCGGTAGCAGGTAGCCTGGCCGGTGTCACCTGGACTACTGGCTTACTCCCTGAATCCCATCCGTGCTCGCCACAGCCTCGCTTTCCCGCCGCAGCGTATAACCCAAACCGCGCACTGTCTGAATCAACTTCTCACCGGCCACGCTCTCGATCTTCCGTCGCAGGCCGGAGATATATACCTCAATCACATTGCCGAATTTCTCCCAGTTGTAGTCGTAGAGGTGCTCCAGCAGTTCTTCCTTCGACACCAAGGCGCCCCGCCGCATGGCCAGATATTCGAGCACCCGGTACTCCATCGCGGTCAGCACGATCTGCCTGCTGTTCACCTGCACATTCCGTGTTACGGTGTTTACATCAAGCGGACCTGTCTGAATCACCGGAGAATGCTCCCCCTTGCCGCGGCGCAGCAGCGCCTTGCATCGAGCTACAAACTCGCCCAGGTCGAAAGGCTTGGTCAGATAGTCGTCGGCGCCGGCATTCAGCAGCTTGATCACGACCTCTTTCTCATCGCACGCCGTCAGTACCAGTACCGGAGTGCTCCTGCCTTCGCCGCGCAGTCTGGTCAGCACCTCCAGGCCGTTCAACTTGGGCAGCATGAGGTCGAGCACCAGCAGGTCGTACGGATTCCCGCCGGCCAGAAATAAGCCCTCTTCGCCATCGGGTGCAATGTCGACCGCACACAATATGTTGTTGCGCAGGATAGCGGCCACATTCTGCGCCAACCGCTCCTCGTCTTCGACCACCAATACCCGCATGACTACCAGTCTAACGTCAGTTCGGACAAATCGCTGAGCGCCGCTGGGCGGGACCCGCCCAACCAGTTCAGCTACGCCGCAACCTCTTCTGTAGCTTCAACTCTTTTTCGCGTCAATAGATAGTACACCAGAGGCGTAATCACGAGGCTGAGCACCATGGAAATGCACAGCCCGCCAATGACCGCAATGGCCAGTGGCTGCAGCATCTGTGATCCGGCGCCAATGGCGAAGGCCAACGGAAGCATGCCACAGACAGCCGCCAGTGCCGTCATCACGATCGGTCGCAACCGGCGCTGCGCCGCGTGCATCATGGCATCGCGTGCAGAGGCGCCTTCGGCTCGAAATTTCTCATCGGCATCGAGCAGAAGAATGCCGTTCTTCGCTACGATGCCGATTACCATAATGAGCCCCATGAACGAAGCCACGTTGAATGTTGTTCGCGTGATGAGCAGTGCGAGGATCACACCTGCGATGGACAGCACCGAAGAAGTCAGAATGGCGATTGGCGCTTCAAAATTACGGAACTCTGCGAGTAGCACCCCAAAAACCAGCGCCAGCGCCAGCAGCAGTACCTGCAGCAAATCGTGGAACGACTTCTGCTGATCTTCGTACTGACCGCCATACTCAATGCGCACGGATGAGGGCAGATTCAGCCCGGCGACTGTCTGCTTGACCTTCGCCACAGCGGTACCCAGGTCCGTACCTGCCAGGCCAGCCGTCACTACTACGAGCCGCTGCAGATTCTCGCGCCGGATCTCGTTCTGCGGCGGTAGATCCTCGACGTTCGCCAATGAGCCAAGCGAAGCCGTGTGTCCCGAGGCGCTGTTGAATACCGTATTCTTGATTGCATCGAGAGATGCGCGATGCTCATCTGCAAGCCGCACTCGAATCGTGTATTGCCGGCTGTTGGCTATCAGCGGAGTGGAAATCGGAATTCCATCCAGGATCGAAGTCGCATCCTGCGAGGCCTCCTCCGGCGTGAATCCCAGCCGCGAAGCCACATTTGGATTGATCTGGAAATTTGTCGCCGGTCCGCTGATCGTGTTCTCGATTCCGTTTTCCACGTCCACCACGCCGGGGATCTTTCCGATGGCATCGCCTACGCGCGACCCAAGCTGCGTCAGCATTTGTTGATCACTGGAGTAGAGTTTTATCTGGATCGGCTCGGGTGCATTCGAAAGGTCGTTGATATTGTCCTGCAGAATCTGGGTCAGTTCGATGTCCAGTTCTGGTTCCGTCTTCCTGACCTCTGCGCGCACGTCGTCCATCACGTCCCATACGGAGCGGCTGCGATGGGCTTTCAACCTCACGGTGAAGTCGCCGCGATTGCCTTCCGTAACCGCCGCGTAACCCAGTTCCAGGCCTGTGCGGCGGGATGTGCTCTCCACTTCCGGCATGGAGTGCAGAATCCGCTCCACGTGTTCCAGGATGCGGTTGGTTTCAGCCAGCGAACTACCCGCCGGCGTGAAGTAATCGAGGATAAATCCGCCCTCGTCCATCTGTGGGAGCAGATCGCTGCCGAGCGACTGGTAGCCAAACCACGTGCCTGCGGCCAGCAATACGCAGATGCCCCCCACCCACAGCGGCTTGGCGAGTGCCCAATCCAGTACCCTGTGATGTGTCTTGAGCACCCTGGTCATCAGCTTGCCGGCCTTGTGAAGGTCTTGGCTCTCGTCTCCGGAACTACCGCGTTCTTCTTTCAAGAAGACATAGCTCAACCCTGGGGTCCAGGTAAGCGCCAGCCCCAGCGACGTCAGCAGCGCCGCTGTCATGGTCACCGCAAGCGCCCTGAAGAACAGTCCAGTAACGCCGCTGACTGAAATCAGCGGGAGAAATACCACCACGGGCGTGATGGTTGACCCAATCAGCGGAATTGTGAGTTCGCGGAACGCCTTGCGCACCGCCTCGGCGCGGGATTCACCTGCGTCGCGGTGCATCACGATGTTCTCGACCACCACAATTGCATCGTCAATGACAAGGCCGATGGCCGCCGCTAACCCGCCCAGCGTCATCAGGTTGAAGCTCTCGCCCATGAGCCACAGCACCCCGATGGTGATGGCAACGGTGACCGGAATCACGAGACCGGCAACCAGCGACGATCTCCAGTCGCGCAGGAACAGGAACAGGATGATACAGGCCAGGACCAGCCCGATGAAGATCGCGTCGCGCACGCTGCCGATCGCGTTGCGCACTAGCTGAGATTGATCGTAAAACGGCTCCAGTTTCACGCCCGGCGGCAGAGCCTTGCGCAGCTGCGCCACCTGCGCGGCGACGGCATCGGCTACCGCTACCGTATTGCTCGTCGGCTGACGCATCAGGCTCAACAGCACGGCGCTCTTGCCGTTGGCTGTCACGGTGGTGAAGACTGGCAGGGTGCCATCTTCCACCGTGGCAACATCGCCCACGTGCACCGGAGCTCCCGCGGGCGTGGTCTTCACTACCAGGTTGCGGATGCCATCGAGATCGTGCACTTGCGCGCCGACCAGTCCGAGAACGAGCTGATGGTTGGCCTCATAGAGTCCGGGCGAATCGACGATATTCGAAGCCTCGATCGCGCTCGCCAAGTCGGGTATGGTCACGCCCGCATTCTGCATCTGGGCGAGATTCGGGACAACGTGAAACTCCGGCACCTGGCCTCCCTGGACCAACACCGTGCTCACGCCCGCGGTGCGATTGAGGGGAGGCTTCAGATCATAGGTGGCAATCTCCCAGAGGCGGGTCAGCGGCACCGTGTCCGAAGTAAGGCTGTAACCCAGGATCGGAAAACTGGCGAACGTGAGCCGCTTGGTGGAAATGTGCACCGTCGAGGGCAGCGTCTGCTGCGCCATGGACAGCGCTGCATCCACGAGCTGCAGCTCTGTGACCATGTCCACATTCCAATTAAAAAAGAGGCTTACCTCGGCTGAACCGCGACTCGTTGTCGAGCGCACCGTTTCAAGGCCGGGAACGGAATTTACCGCGGCTTCGATGGGCCGCGTGATGGTCACCTCCATCTGTTCCACCGGCATCACTCCGTTGTCTACTGCGATGATGACGCGCGGAAAACTCGTCTCCGGGAAGACGGAAATTGGTACCTTGAATGCCAGATAGACGCCCGCAGCGGTGAGCATAAGGGCGAAGAAGAATATGGTCCGGGTGGTCCGCGCGAGCCAGAACGACTGGCCTCCGCTTTCGGGTTCGTTGGCTTGGATCCGCATCACTTGTCGTTTCCGCCTTTGTCTGCCCCAGCGGACTTGAGGTCAGCATCGTGGCCGGCCTTACCGATCTTCACCCTGGTGCCAGGATCGATTCCGTACGATCCGGTTGTGATCACCTGCTCTGAGCCATCTAGTCCAGTCAATACCTGAATATCTTCGCCTTCGGTGATGCCCAGCGTGACCATCTTCTTCACGGCCGTATTGTCGGACCCCACGATCATCACACTCTTGCCGCCATCGTCGGCCGTCAGCACCGCCGATTGTGGAATCTTCATCGCGTTTTCGACGGAGCGGCCAGTGATAGCAACCTTCACCGGCGCTCCCACCTTGAGTTTGCCGCTGCGGTTGTCGATCTTAAGCCACACCTCCACCGTCGTGCTTCCTGGATCGAGTGCGGGGCTGATCATAGCCACCTTGGCCGGTACCGCATCTTCTGCGCCAGGCACATGGATCTCGGCATCGGCGTCCACCTTCAATCGCTGAGCCAACGATTGAGCAATATGCGCCTTGGCCAGCAGCGTGTTTGTTTCCATCACCGTGATCAGGGGCGCCCCTGCCGCGGCGGTTTCGCCTGCAAATAGCGGTCGGTCGGTCACAAATCCATCGATGGGACTGCGAATCTGCGAGTAGCTCACCTGTGCCTGGGCGCCCTTCAGTTTGCCCTCGGCCGAGGTCAGATTACCTCGCGCAGCTTTGAGTGCGGCCTCATGCGTTACCGCACGCATCGACTCCAGGTGCTTGGATGCGGCGTCAAAAGCAGTCTGCGCTTGCACCAGAGCGGCCCGAGCCGTGTCAAGATCGCGGCCCGGAATCGCTCCCTCAGCAAAAAGCTGCTTACGACCGTTCACGATGCTCTCATTCAGATCGAGACTAGCCTTGGCCTGCGCCACATCGGATTCAGCCTTAAGTTGATCCTCGGGCACCTGTGCCTTGGTTGCCGTGGCATAGGTGGCCTGCGCCGCCTCGTACGCGCCTCGGTTGTCCTGTGCTGCCGCTGCTAGGTCGGCATTCTCGAGTACAGCAAGAAGCTCGCCGGCCTTCACCCGCTGTCCGCGCTCGACATAGAATTTCTTCACCGGCGCTGTAATCTTCGGCTCGATGGCGGCCTGCGCAATCGGTGCCAGGACAGCATCTGCCAAGATCTTCTCAGAGATCTCGCCGTGTTCTGGCTTCTCTGCCTGCACAGTTACTTGAGCCTGAACCTCCGCTTCCTTTTTGCAGCCGCCCAGAACCAAAGAGAGCGCCAGCACGCCCACTGCCAGCATGCTTAACGCGATCCTATTCCGCTTCAAATCCGTTCCCATCGTTTTGCTCATCCTGATAACCGGGCTCTTCTCGAATTCCCGAGCCCTCACTCTTACATCGTTCCGGTCAGCGTCTGGAGATCGGCGAGCGCGGCTTCGTACCGCACGCGGCCGTCTTCACGCGCGTTCTGTGCGGCAACGTACGCGCCTTGCGCGTCCACCACCTCCAGCACGGTTGCCTCGCCCCCCCGATAGGCCAGCTTGGTGAGCCGCAAACTCTCGGCGGCGGTGTTCACGCTAAGATCCAGCGATGCGAGCTGGTCCCGCGCCATTGCCGCTTCGGAATACGCCTCGTCCAGTTTGGCGATCAGCTGCCGCTGCTTGGCCGTCAACGCCACCTGTGTCGATTGCCGCCGAATCTGGCTCTGTTTTACACGCCGCTGGGTATTCAGCCAGTCCCAGACAGGAATGTTGAGCGTCACGGTCGCCGAGTAGCCGAGATTGTTCACGTGGTCCGGCCCTGGCCCTGTCGTTGCAAATTGCGGGGCGTCGATACCGTACGTGTATTCCAATCCGAGATTGGGCAGGTACGCGGCTCGCGCCGCCAGCACATCCGCGTTGCTGGCTCGCAGCGCTTCAATGGCGCTCTTCAACTCGGCATTGTTTTTAGCGGCCGCCGTATCGATATCCTCGCGCGAAGCCAGCGCAGGCGCAGCATCGGGGGCGCTCAGCGTGTAAGGTGTGCGCGGATCGGGAAACAGCAGCACACCCAGCTCCAGACGTGCTTTTTCGGCCGCGACCCGCGCATCGCCCAACTCGCGCTGCCGTGATTGCCCCTGGAGCTGCGCCTTCACCACGTCGGCATGTGCCGATTCGCGAGCCTGTTCGCGCTGACCGGTCAGCTTCGTGAAGTCCGCAGCTTCTTGACTCGCGCGCTCGGCAACCGCCAGCTTGTGATCGGCCGCCAACGAGCCGTAGAAGAGCGAAACTACGGCCGACACCAGTCCGCGCCGCGCAATCTCTTGCTCCGCCGCGGCCTGCGCCGCCAGTGCAGCAGTGCGTTGAGCGCTGGCTATGCTCGCCAGGCCAATCGTCTCGGAGACCGTACCTTGGCTCACGTATTCACGGGGTGCGTTGTTGGCGATGTAAACGGGTGCGGGCTCGGAAGATCCTGGCACCGACGACGACTTGCTGTAGGGCCGCTGGGGCTCTGTATAGAGAAGAGAATTGTTGTACGTCACGCTGGGTAGTAGGCCAGCATAGGCGATATTGCGATCGAGATGCGCGGAACGCTCCTCCGCCACCGCCGCCAAGTAGTTCGCCTCGCTGCTCTGCGCCCGGTGAACTGCCTCTTCCAGCGTGATCACCGCCGGTGGCTGCGCCGCAGCTTGATCACTCTGCCCAGCGGGTCCTTGACCGCTGGCGCCCCTTGCCGCTGTCAGCAATATCGCCGCGAGGGTCACAATTGCGAGCTTTCCATGTACCTTCATTTTCAGATTGACATCATCCTTAATCGAGCGCGACTCTGTCCGCTCACGCAATCCCACTCCTGCGATCTTTATCGCAAAGGTCGCGGATCAATCCCCGAATGAGAACTTGACGTCACGCAGGCAATCGGCTTGAACTTAGCCTCCGGCGAGCTTTCGCTTGCCGGAGAACCCCTCACTGGCCAACCTCGATGATCATGAATGTATCCGGCTTGGACTGTGGACGGGCGTTACCCGCAGCAGGAAGCATCTCTGCCGCGGGCAGGTACAACTTGTGAGTGATCTCGTCAACGCCCATGGTGCGCGCCGAGGCCGCCGTCTTCACCATCTGCGCTGCCGTCCATTTACCGCCTTGCATGCTTGCTGCGGTCAGAGTGCCGTCGCCCGCGCTGGCGTACGCCACGCCCGCGTCAAACTTGGTGGCATCCACGCCCTTGCCGATTGGCAGTGAGTCCACCACCGCGCCCGTATCGGCGTTCATGATCACAAGCTTCTGCGGATTGCGGCAGCCAACGAATAAAAGACGCTTGGCCGTATCCATAGCCATGCCCACCGGATGTCCGCCCGGCGTAACCGGCCAGCGCGCTTCGACCTTGCGCGTCTTCAGATCAACCTTCGCAACCATGTCTTTGTCTTCGAGATCAATGTAGACGTTGCCCGCGCCATCAGCAGCCAGAAACTCAGGTCCGCCGCCTAATTGAATGGGCGACTCCATCTTGCCGGTCTTCGGGTCGATATCGGGCTTGATCGTCATCAGCGCATCGCCATCGCCCGACACCGCCAGAACTACTTTTTGGTCAGCGTCATAGATGATCCCATCGGCGTCGGGCATGGCTGCAATCTTGCCCAGCACGGCGTAGGTGTTCAGGTCAAATATGATGATCGCGCCCTGTCCACCGCCGTCGGTGATAAAGCCGCGGTTAAGCTCCGGGACGAGAGCCACGCCATGCGAACGAATCTGTCCGGGAATATCGCCCAGCACCTTGCCAGTGTTCTCGTCGATTGCCTGCGTATGCGTGCTGCGGGTGACAAACAACCTATGGTTCGGAGCATCCACTGTGACGTAATCCCATCCGCCGGGACCACCTACATGGAAGGTGTTCAGGACTTTCCAGGAGGTTTGGGCGGATGCTGGAAGAATGCTGGCTGCTAGCACCATCAGAATTTGCGGCAGGACGTTTTGGGTTTTGCGCACGTTGCTTCTCCTTACGGTCACTTGAGTACTCTCGGTCACGCTTAGTGCCTCCAGGTCAGAGCCTGGTTGCCGTGCATCATCTCGGGCGGTTCGTTCTTATTGTTGTCGATGAAACCTTAACAGGACCTTAAATCCCCCGGTTTTCTGGTTCCACTTGGCATTAAGATTGGGACACATCATGCGCTCTTCCTTTCAAGGATTCATCGCAATCACGTTGGTCGCAAATGCTGAACGCCTGAGCGCGCGAAACGGAGAACAGGTCATCTTAGATCTGTAGGCCTCCGAATAGCCATTTGAATATATTGTCGAATTTCCCATGCTTATCCGCGATGCCGGAGCTGGCTGCGGAAGGTTTTGGCTCTAAGACTACTCAGTGGAAATCTGCATCTTTCGAAAGTCGACAGTGATTGGAAGCGTCTGCGAAATTAGATCAAACCCGAGGATTCCCGCTGCCCATCTGCTCTCTCCGGTATTGACCTTGAGGAGAACTGTTGCTGGTGAGAGGACGACGCTCTTCCCAAAAGACAGATTTACTGGAGGCACAATGAGAACTTCTTGAGGGCTGCTGCCGGAAGGGCCGGTTACATTTTGATACTGCCTCCTGGATGAGCGCGCCAAACCGGGCACAGCCGCGATTAACGGAGGGTATAGATACGATCGTGCCGCACCCGTATCGAAGATGAAACTCAAGGACTTCCCGCTTACCCCAATCTGTGCCACAGCCGATGCACCATTAAACACAATCGGGAGGCTCTTTGCCGTGGACTTGGGATTGGAGAGTATTTCTAAACGATTGTCCCTCTCGATTCGAAATGCTCCCAAGGCAATCAAGATTGAAATTCCAAGGATGCCTTTGTGACCTTCGGGAAGTTCGACAAATGGTTCGTTCGAATCGGGATAAACGGCGAAGGCAACATGTTTTAGATGCGTCTTCCCGATCCATAAATCCGGTGCTTCAGCCAATCGCATGCCGATGCCAGTTCCGCTGAGATCCAGTGTTCTCGACGCAGTTTCATGCGATATCAGTCCCAGTCTTCGGGCTTCAGATTCGCAAATCGCCGAAACATTTGCGCCTGTGTCCACAATATAGGTTCCGTGGATGCCGTTTACACTTACGGGCAAAAACAGATTCCCTTCAATGGTTTCAGCTTGCACCTCCGAAGGCTGGTTCCTGACGATCTCAAGATCTGGATACTGAGAAAGAACGGAAAAGAAGGAATGTACTTACTTGGCGTCTTCTGCCGAGGGCTTCTCAATCAACTCCATATCGAGTTGATGAAGTGCCATTCGATATCGCCCTTCCCGGTAATACATGTTTCCGAGGGCCTCGTGAGCGGCCACGACGCTGGCGGGGTCAGGGTGCCGGCGAATGAGTCCGCCCAATTCGTGCTCGGCAATCGAGCGCCGTTCCAGGCTGGCGTCTACAACCCCTTTGCAGAGCACGGAAGCCTTACCCGCTTGCGCCTGTGCCCTCAGCAGAAACCAATCATTGGTTTTGCAAGAAGCAGGATAATTCTGACCGAGCCCATATGTGCGAACGACTAAGAGGAGGAAAACCGTGGCAGCAAGCCTCCAGGTGCTCAGGCCAAGAACTTCATCACTTTTACACACTCTCAAGCTACCTCTTTACGCTTGATCCATTTTCTCATGCGAAATAAAACGCATGTGCACAGCTAGTTGGGAACTCGACATCGTTGCCGAAATGGATGGCTTGTTGCCCATCCGCGAAGCGACAGAGCCAGCTGACCGACCAAACACCGACAAGATCTTCAACCGCATGTCCCTGTATATGGCTCTACGCGTGTTTTAAGTCCCAGGCCTGCGATTCATTAACGCATTTGTAAAGTTCATCTTCTATTTTCCTCGCAAGGCTACTTTCGAGTGAAGAGACTTCTATTCCTGAGTGATGGAGAGGCCATGAACCGTCGAACCGTTCGCCGTCCCCTGTTGGTGATCGTGCTGGGTTTATCCGCGGTCTTCTGCGCACTGTCGCCAGCAGCGTCTGCCCAAAATCAGGCCGGCTCCATTTCCGGTACGCTGACCGATCCCGCCGGCGCCGTATTGAGAGGGGCCCAGGTATCGATTCCTGATAAAAGCATGATCGTTTCCAGCGACGAGCAAGGCCGCTTTTTCTTCAGCGGTCTTCAGCCCGGCAGCTACACGATTTCCGTCAGCTACATCGGCTTCCAAAAGCTGACAAAGACCGTCACCGTGAATCCAGGGACGTCGACCACTTTGAGCCTGCAACTCCAGGTCGAGTCGCAAAAACAGAGTGTGCTGGTGACGGCCGGAAGCGCATCGGCTGAGGTGGAGGCGGTCAATGAAGAGCGCGCCGCGGACAACCTTATCCAGGTCATGCCCACCGAGACCATCACCAGCCTGCCCGACCGCAACCTGGGCGACGCGATCAGCCGCATGGCCAGCGTCGCCCTGACGCGGAACGAGGGCCAGGACAATTTTGTGGGAGTGCGCGGAGGCGAGCCCCGACTGACCAACACCACCGTCGACGGCTTTAACATGCCTTCCCAGGATCCCGGAATCCGCGAGTTCGATTTCTTCTCTGTTCCCCCAAGCATCGTCGGTTCGGTCGTGATGAGCAAGACCCTGCAGGCCAACATGGATGGCGATGGAATCGGCGGCTCAATCGATCTCGTCACCAGGACCGCGAGCGATACCCCGACCTACCAAATCACCGCGATGGGCGGCATCGGCGCCATGGGCGGCTTCACACCCATCGAAAACCCGCGTCCTAACGCAGATGTTTACGGCACTTGGGGCAGGCGCTTTGGAGCCGGCAAAAAGCTCGGCTTCATCGTCGGCGGACAGTATAGCTTCGATGGCACCGGCTATAACGACGTCGAGCCCACCCCGGACGAGGCCACCCTCTCAAACGGTCAAAACGTACCCTGGGACGACGGACAGGATCTCCGCACCTACGTTTTCCACCGTCCCCGTTATGGATTTGGCGGAACCCTCGATTACCGCATCAAGCCCGGGTCCACGATCTTTTTCCACTATCTCTATTCCTTTCTACGCGACAGCGGCGACAAATCCGTTTACAGCCTTTTCGACAATACGCCGGGCGTCCAAACGGTGACTGTTGCCAACGGAAGCTATAGTGGTGGATGTTCCGGCACCGCCAACGGGATAACGACCGGGCCCTGCAACACCCCGCCACGTTATTACAGCCAGCTTGAAGATGCCCGGATCTATTCCGACAGCATCATTCTGAGCGGCACGCACGTGCTGACCAATACTTGGTACTCCTGGAGCGCGGCGATCGGAAACGGCTACTTCGGCGACCAGCCTTTCGACTCGGCCGACTTCACCAACACCGCCACTACCAGTTCGTGCCAGTTCAACCAAGCCGCCACCAAGGACTACTTCGTGCCTCAGTGGACCCCGGCATGTTTTGCCGAGATCAACAGCCCCCAGAACTACTTCTTGACAGATACTCAGCGTGAATTCGGCCACGAGGAGCAGATCAACATTGGTTTCGAAGGTTCCGGCGCATTCCGCTGGCATCTCGGCGGTCATCCCTCTACCTTCGAGTACGGCGCCAAGTTTCGCGGCATGCACAAATACAACAACCAATACAACTCTGTAGAAAATTACGCCGGCTCCGGCGCCGGCGTCCCGATGACGGCCTTCCCCAACAACCTCTTCCAAAAGAACTATTACAACGGGGCGTATCAGGACGGTTACAACGTGTGGTTCGGCCCCGCCCAGGACTACGTCAACCAGCACCCCACCAGTTTCATCCTGGATAACAGCGATAAGGGAGTGGACTCCTCAAACTACTCGCTCGTGGAGCATATTCCCGCCTACTACGTGATGAACACCACCGACTTCTCCAACGGCATCCGCCTGATCCTTGGCCTGCGCGCCGAGACGACTTCGGACAACGTACACAACCTGGCGTTCGATCCCAACGGCAACGCTACGCCGAACAAGTTTTCCGGCTCTTATTACGACCTGCTGCCCAGCGCATCGCTGCGCTTCAACGCCGGGCACGACAGCTATATGCGATTGATCTACGCGCGCGGCGTCTCCCGACCCGAAGAAAGCGAAATCGCGTCGGACGTGAGTTGGGGCACCGGCGGGAACGGTGCCTACAAATTTACGGTTACCTTCGGCAACCCGAACCTCAAGGCGGAAACTGGCGACGATATCGACGTCCTCTACGAGCACTACTTCAAGACCTTCGGCGTGTTGTCCGGCGGGTACTTCTACAAGCACCTCGCATCTCCGCCCATCAGTACTCAGACCGTGCTCAACAACTATCTTCCTCCGGGCGCGCCACCTTCGGACCAGGGCACTTACCTTGCCACCTACTACATCAACGCCGGCAGCGCCTGGATCAGCGGGGTGGAATTACAGTACCTGCAGCATTGGTCGAATCTGCCCGGATTCCTTGGCGGCCTAGGCATCAATGCCAACTACAGCTATATCGGATCCAAGACCAGTGGCATCGCCGGGCGCAGCGATAAGCCGCGGCTGCTGGAGAACGCCCCGAATCTCTTCAACATCGGTCCCACCTACACCAAGGGGCCCCTGTCGATGGCCATGAACATCAACTTCAACGGGGCCAGCATTTACTATTACCAGTACACGGACGGGGCTCCGGGCGGACCAACAGGCCCCCTTGGCGATAACTACAACTACCCCCATACCCAAGTCGACGCCCAGGGCAGCTACGTGCTTCCACATGGCTTCAAGTTGCTGGTCTCCGGACTTAACCTGACCAATGAGGAATTCGGCTTCTACTACGGCAGCCCGAAATATGACACGCAGCGCGAATTCTACCACCCTACCTACTCGTTCGGCGTGAGCTGGACACCTCAGCGCGAGAAATAGTCCGCCAAAACTGAACCTCGTCAGCAGCGAAAGGGCGCACCGAAATGTCGGTGCGCCCATCCAACGTGAAGCAAGGGTAGAGGAAGTTATACGACCACGAAACATCTGTTAACTGCGTTGCACGTCGCATGCGGCGACATTTTGTCTTCGTTTGCCGACCAACTTATCCCGATTCTGTTTCGGGCAAGTCGCTAGACCCAACGTGCTACAGATGCGCATATCGCGAACCATCTACTGCACCTGGGGTGTCAGCACCGGCGCACGCAGCGGCGCAGTTTCGATTTCGATGCGAGTGTCTTTGGGGAAGACGACGTCGCGGCCCGACCGCAGGAAATTCTCATAAAACGAGAGCGCTGCGGCATAGTAACCAATGCCTGCTGCCAGATTGCGATTGGCCGCAGTTACTCCGACGATTCGTCCTACCAACCCGAAACCATTGGAAGCCACGCCAGTGCCGACTGTCATATTGCCGTCTGAATCGAGAGCCCGCCCGGCCAGCATCGTCAGCAATAGCGGCGCGATAGCACTCGACTGATTCTTGGGACTGATCGTGCCTTCTGCGTCGAGTGAAAGATTCTGTGTTTTTTCAGTTGCCGCGCCGGCCAATGAACCCTCTACCGGGCGATTGTATCCCTCCTGGAACTCGATCTGCTGAAACGTGAAACGGAGTAAGCCGTTCCGCCCAAGCGAGCGCGCCGCGCGCGCTGAGGTAACCTTCCCTATAAGGATCGATCCCTGTGGCACAATGAGCAGTTTATCTTTGTCATAGACGGGCTCGACTACAAGCGCCTGGACCGGATCTCCGGACTTGGCGCTTGCTGAAGACAGGTCGTGCGTAAGCAACGCATGGACCGACCACATCTCAGGATTACCTGCCGATCCTGCATTGCCAGCCATGGCAGATGCGGCAAGCTGGGGATGATCGGGACCGCCAGGGAGTTGGAGAGACTGCTGCAACTCAAATGACCATGCGGTATGCGCCTCGATCCGCTCCGGATGGTAGGGCAGTTGGTGATAGAGCAATTGCATTGCCCGATCTTTTTTGCCGGGCGCAGTGAAGAGGGAAATGCTGTTGTGTAGATTACTCTTTGCCTGTGCCCACTCGCGCGCCACGAACGACCGTTTTGGTGAGGCGCCGGGCGCAGAAAGGTGCAGCACCGGTGCGCCATTTGCTGCAGTAGAGCCGACAATCGTCAGCGGCCCGGACGGAAGCGTTAGTTCATCGAATCTTACCCGGACGGTATGAAACGGCGTGAAATCTCCGCGAAGGCGCGCATGCCAACGGGCCTTCCTGTCCGCTTCCAGATCTACCACCTTACCGCGGAGCATCGTGTTTTCGGGCACGGCCAGCTTGCCATCGGCGTAGATCGGATGGAGCAGCCTGCATTCAATTGGCTCGCCCGCTTTGACCGGATAGGCCCTCGAAATCTCAACCTGCAGACTTGTACCTTCAGGGAGCTCAGACTTTTCAACAGTCTTTTGCGTGCGCGGTCCGACTGGGGCAGCAGGCTTTTCCATAGGGCGCTGCTGCAAGGTTTGTGCCCCAGACAGTGAGGCGGTGGCGATCGCCGCGACAGCGACAAATAAGCTCGATCGGCGGCTGATACAAAACGGCATCATGGGGAAACTCCTGCGAGTGAATTTTACCGTCTCAGACGTTAAGCATGGGCAAACGGAAGCGTTCTCCTTCAATCGCCGGCAATATGAGTACGTAATGCCGCAACATCACTGGCATCGCCTAATTTGTCATCTGAGATGACCAAAAGGGAAACGCGCAATAGCAAAACGCTCGGTAGGTTCCCAACGAGTGACACCAGTTTTTAAGCAGGGATTGATCGTACCAAAAGCCGGTTGCAACTATACTTCCGCGCAGGAGGTCTCAACCATGTCGAAACCCCATCGATATTCCTCGACAATCAAACCGCGGGCAGCCGCCGGCAAAGCACCAGTTGATCGTGGTACGGCACGAAAACTGACAGCGACGAAAAGCGCCCGCAGAACCATCGGGAAAAAACCTAGCAGCTCGTCGAGTGGCCAGCCTGTGTTCGCGCAGCCCACTCCGTCGTCCGATCCTACCAGTTTCAAGAACCCTGTGACGGATTCAAATGTTCCAGATACCGCAGGTGTGCAACCTGTGCCGGAACCAATCACCTCCGCAGCCGAACCGATTCTCACCCTAGCGCAGATTTATGGCGACCGGGGCTCAATCACCGAGAAGAATATCGAGACCGCAAGGCAAATTGTCTTTCATTCCGTGGGCGATACGGGGAGCGCCAAAGGACCCGGCACGCAATCGCTGGTCGCAGACAAAATGGTCTCGGATTTCGCAGAGGCCAGTGCGGCAGACGCACCATCGTTCTTCTACCATCTTGGCGACGTCGTCTATTACTTCGGCGAAAGCGAGTACTACTACGATCAATTCTTTGAGTCTTACCGGAGCTATCCCGGCCCAATCCTTGGGATTCCCGGCAACCACGACGGAATCGTATACCCGTCGGATCCGGCCACGACACTGGCGGCCTACCTGCGCAACTTTTGCGCCGCTGCAGCAGCACCTTCACCTGACGCGGGCGGGCTGGCGAGAACAACCATGGTCCAACCCGGCGTGTACTACACGTTCGACGCTCCCTTCGTTCGCATCTTCGGTCTGTACAGCAATGTACTTGAAGACCCGGGTGTGATTTCAGCTCAGAACGGCACTTATTCCACGCTCGATCAGCGCCAGGTCGCTTTTCTTACTACCGCCCTTGAGCGCGCAAAAAACGAGCATTACGGCGGTGCATTGATTATCGCCACACACCATCCGCCATTCACAGGTGGTTCGGATCACGGGGCAAGCCCGCTGATGCTCAACGACCTTGACAATGCGTGCACTGCAGCCGGAATTTGACCACATGCGGTGTTCTCGGGCCACGCCCACAACTACCAGCGCTACACCCGTATTGTGAATGGCTTCCAGATTCCTTACGTGGTGGCAGGGTGTGGCGGACACTCGCCCCTTAGTGTGATGCGCTCAACGATACGCACTCCATACAAGATCGACAACACGCTTACGCTGGAAAGTTACGATGATAATGACTACGGCTATTTGCGGGTGGTCGTGAATGCAACAACCATGCGGATCGAGTTCCATCCTCAATCTGACGGGAGCACAACGAAGACCCCCGACGACGTTGTCACCATCAACCTGTCCACTCGCCAAATCAGTTGATGCATCAAGAAAGGCACTACAAGGCGCGTCTGTCCGCGGTATGAGTCCGAGTCTCGAAACTGCCGAAGATCCTTGGCTTCGACTTTGCATAGTTGTTTTGCTCGCCTCCGGTCGACTCGTCGCAAGAAGGAAGATGCAGACATTTGTCGCGCGGCCTCGCTGAGTCTATGGACATTGAATGGTACTTTTTATGATTAACGAGACAGGGCTTTGCAGTGAAGGGTCGAAACAGCATCCTCTTTCGGCCACACAGCTTCAGTGTGTCACAATCCGCTTTGAATAGAGTGTGTCCCATCTGATCAGAGCACCGGCGCGCGCGCGGGCGTTACTTCGGCCAAACGGCCACCCCTCAATGGTCCCAGATTATGTGCGAATTATTGGATTATCCCCCAAAGACGTACCCAAGGCCCAGGGTTACCATAGAGAGCGCTTCGCGGCGGTCATCCACTAGGACGAATAGTCGGCTTTCCGGAAAAATAACCAGCGGTATAGGCGCCCACACTGAGTTCACCTCTCGAATAGGTCCCGATATGTCGCCAAGGGTTCGCGGATTGTCATAGGCAAGGCCGTCAACTTTGGCGAACAGCCTGGCCGCGTTACGCAAGAAGTTCCAGTTGAACAGGACGAACATGGTCCTTGAAGGGAGGCTTCTTGCCGGACATGCTCCTTCGCATCTCCTGCGCGAGTCGAATCACAAGCGGCAGGGCAAGATGGTCCGCATCGTTGTGGTGAACGAAGGCAGTATCTGCAGTCCAGTGAATGCCGGCGATTGGCCTAGTCGTGAGAGCTGGGTCGATGAGTGTTTTCTGGTCGATGAGCGCCACTCCATACCCGGCGCGAACCATCCATTGAATATCAGCCGGAGTGGTAGCTGAACAGGAAACCTCCGGGACGATTCCAACTTGCGTCAGCATTTCCATCAGTCGATTGTGCGCGGATGGATGCACAGCCGGGTCGCGGAATATTGTCAGTCGTTCGGCCAAATCGGAAAGCGAGACCTGGGCGTTGCGTGCCAGAGGGTCTTCCTTTCGCATACACACCACCAGTGGGTCGCGCGCGACTTGATGCATTACCCAGTCTTGGCCGTCAATAGGCATCGGAAACAGCGCTCCATCGAGTGCTCCTTCTTCCAGCCGATGAAGCAATTGCAACGGGTCGCCCCCCGACAGGTGAATCAGGCAATCCGGGAGCAGCCTGGCATAGGCATCGCGAAAGAGCTGAAGCAGGTCTGGATTGATGAAGGAGGAAAAGCCGAGTCGGAAAGGGGGCACCTCTCCACGGTGAACAGCACGCGCCATCGCAATGATCTTGGTTCGATTAAGGAGTGCTTCCTGGGCGTACGCGACGATCATCTGCCCTGGTGGCGTGATGCGCACGCCCTGACGGGTTCGCACGAAAATCGGAAATCCCAGCGCGTTTTCGAGATCCTTGACCTGTTTGCTGAGGGACGGCTGGGCAAGGAATAGTTTTTCGGCGGCGCGCGTAATGGTGGCCGCCTCCGCCACCGCGACGATGTACTTCAAATGCCTGAATTCCACGAGATCTGACATGGCATTGAACTCCTCTGCTTGAACGTTGCGAACCAAGGCTAGAAGTGAATCAACCATTCGGAAGTCGATCTCAATGCCAGCTTCTACAGAAAGTACCTTGCGAGTCAATAAGGCACTTTTTTGTTCCCTTGGTTCCCAGCCTGTCCGGTCCTTTCATAGACAAAAAGTATGGCGGCATAGACAGGAAGTATTGGACACTCGGTGTGTGTTCGTTCATGCTCACAGCATCATGACGATGAGGGACCGCTATGACGAAAAGACCAATGGAACTTGAAAAGTCGCGGCAGAAGCGTAGCAATCATCTGGAGCCTCTTTATGACAGTCATGAGGTCGCAGTGCAATACAAACTTTCGGAAAAGAGTCTGCACCGTTGGGCGCGTAAGGGGATGATCCCTGCGGTCAAATTCGGAAGACTCTGGCGGTTCAGAAAATCGGCTATCGATCAGTGGATGAATTCGAAGTCGAGCAGCCCGAGCTCGATCTGAATCTGATGGCGATGCAGGCGCGGATCAAATACCATAACTAGTAGCCACCTGTTTCCGCTCACAGGAGAGTATCCATGAAGCGGATTCGATATCAGCAAGGCACACTCCGGCTCGAAGAGCGCACGAACGGAAGCCGCGTTTGGGAATACCGTTGGTATGAAACACAATTGGACGGTACGCGCAGACGCCGTAGCGCAATGATTGGAACACTTCACGAGTTTCCAACAGAATCTTCTGCGCAGAAAGCGGTCGCCGCGCTTCGAGCAAATGTCAACGCAGAAACCCCTCGCACCCAGATCGAGGCGATCAGCTTTCAGACGCTGGCGCAACACTACCGGGAAAAGGAAATGTGCGTGGGAGCAGGAAAGACTTTCGCAACAATTCGGACGAATGAAGGCTATCTGGATCGTTGGATTCTTCCACGCTGGTCTTCGTACCGTTTGAAGGACGTGAAGGCGGTCATCGTTGAAAAATGGCTGCGAGCACTACCGCTGGCAAATGGTAGCAAGGCAAAGATCCGCAACCTGATGCACACAATCTTCAATCACGCTGTTCGCTGGGAGTGGCACGACCGAAACCCGATTACGCACGTGCGTCAAAGCGCGAAGCGGCAGAAGATTCCCGTTGTGTTGAATATCGAGCAGCTCAAATCTCTGCTCGAACATCTCAAGGAGCCAGGCAAAACAGCCGTACTCCTGGATATTCTGACCGGTCTGCGAGTCAATGAGTTGCTGGCGCTGAAGTGGTCGGACGTGGATTTTGAGAATCTCGAACTGCACGTCACCCGTTCCATTGCTCTTCAGCGCGTTGGCCCCTGCAAGACGGAAGCATCGCAAAAGCCGGTTCCGCTTGATCCCGAATTGGCTGACGTCTTGCTGATGTGGAGAAGACGGTCGCCATACCCCATGGACGACGACTGGGTATTCGCCAGTCCTGCCAGCAAGGGAGAGTTGCCGTACTAAAACGGGGTTTAGAGGAAGTGTTCAGTTTCCTTCCTCTCCTCTTTGGATGTGAGCGTTCGGTCTCTTGTCTGGTTCGGTGCGCAAGGCGCGTAGGCCGTAGGCCGGAGCGGCTTGCGCACCGAACCAGGGGCGGCTACAGGGGTCTCATTCCTTCCCAGCGCCGCATATGACCCCGTGTCCAGTTTCCGCCGATCCGGCGTGAGTAGAACGGGGTCACAGCCTGTGTCCAGTTTTAACTGGAACATCATTGCCCGTTAACGCATTTCGTGGACACTGGTCCTCGAAACGGGGTGGGCGATGGCGGACACTAGGAAGACATTTTCGGTTCTTCACATTGTTCTCGATACCGGAGAGCGCCTTCCGTGCCTGGTCGATGCGGCGAGTTGGATTCCAGCGCGTGTTGCTCTGCGCTGGGCCATGCGGTACCGACGATACAGGGTTCAGTCGTCTACTCTGGCAGCCAACCTTCGGGTTTTGGGGAAGGTGTACCGGTGGACGCAAGAGGCCGCAGGCTTTGACCTCGATGATCGCCTGACCGGGGGACGAACGCTTCAGAACCGCGAGATCGAGTCGCTGGCGCGAAGTTTTCGTGGCAACACAAGTGCTCAGGAACTGGACACGGGGGCCTTCGATCAGCATCTGGCGATTGTTGAAGATTTCCTGAAGTGGTCTCTGGATAGCGAAAACCGTGGTGGCTGCAGGTCTCTCGATCTCGCGCAACTCGCTCAGGAACGGAACAGGATTGAGCTGATTCTTCGTTCGCTGCGGTCCGGTGCGCACGCCTCGGACCGCATCGAGCCCCTGGAAGAGGCGGAGATCCGGGCGATCCGCAACAGCATTGGCCCACGGCGCGATGCACAAGGCATACTGAGTTTTCCAGAAGTCTTCTCCGCACATACCCGGCTACGGAACTGGCTGATGTTTGAAGTGGCGCTGGAATTGGGGATACGCCGGGGCGAGCTTCTCAAGTTGCGGCTGGATTCTCTGCCAAGGGGAGGTGACGATGGCATTCGCGTACTCCGGCGTCCGGACGATCCGCATGATTCACGGTCCAAGGAACCCGCGGTCAAGACCGCCGAGCGAGTGATCCCGGCCTCGCGTAACCTGCTGACGGCCATCCGCGCGTATCTGACTTATCCGCGTCCTCTGGGAAGGATTTCAGGCAGAAGTCCGTACTTGTTTGTTGCGCGTTCCGGCAGCCCGGTGTCGATGGATACCGCTGACGACGTGATTGCAGCCATCGGCAAGCACAGCGGCGTATCGCCTCTGTCCTGGCATCGTCTGCGGCACACTTGGGCTGAGCGGATGGCCGAAGCATTCGCGAGACAACCCAACGGCATGGACCGGCTCGTCTACCTTGGCGGATGGACGAACCCGCACTCGGCTACGCGCTACATCCAGCGAGCCCTTGCACGCCAGGCGAAGGAAGCGGTTCGCAGTTATCATCGCAAGCTGTACGGGGAGGCGCAGGATGCGTAACCTCGCCCGGCGGTCATCCCCGCTTGCCGATTTGCCTCTACTTCCTCGAAGCGAGGTTTCCTTCGACGGCCAGCACCTCGACACCTCACAGACGATCTGGCGCATTCGCACTTCGCTGGACGGCGGAAAACTGATTGAGCTCGATTGGGCGCGCCAAGAGAAGGCAAACGTCCTTGGCTCCCGCGCGCTGCACCTCGTGAAGCTCTATTTCGCCGATCGGATCAGCCGGAAAAAGGCACGGACCGTCGAGAACGATTTTCGTATGTTCCTGCGCCTGCAGAAGTGGTTGCGCTCATGCAATCAACCATTGGCGGAGTGGGTGGACCTGACGGAGGGGACTGTTCGCGCGTTCCTCCAGCATGGCGTCGAGCACACTGCGGACAAGGGCAACGACTTCTCGCGCCTGCGCGCGTTCTATCGTTGGGGCGTCACCTGGCAGTATGAGGACTTTGATCCAGGATTTCTCGACATCCTGCGCTCTATCACGGCAGTCGGAAACGCCAAGGGTCACAGCGTCCGCTTTCGCGATGTCCTTCGAGGACCATTTACCCCCGATGAACTCCTGTTGATCGCCAGAGCCGTCCGCGAGGGCCTTGGTAGCAGCCAGGACCGGGCGATCGTCATGCTGCACATGGAACTGGGTCACAACCCGGTCGCAAGTGCGCGGATGCGCAACAGCGATCTGGTTCGTTACGAAACCAGTTCGGCAGTTATGTGGCAACTCGACGTGCCACGCGTCAAGAAGCGGATTCCCCGGCGCGAGACCAAGCGAAGGCCGATCAGTGCTACCCTCGGCAGCCTGCTTAAGAGCTTACAGCGGGACGGACCGGATGATCCGCTTCTCCACTGGCTCCCGGCTTCTCAACCGGAAGGTGCGATCAGCCTGGCGATGCGGCGCTTTGCGGAGGCAGCCGGTCTCGTCTCGCCGCGCACGCAGCAGCGTTTGAGGATAAACCCGCGCCGGTTCCGTTTCTCCATCGCCACGCATATGGCGGAAGAAGGCGCCTCCCTATTTCACATCGCAGAGGTTCTCGATCACAGCGATACGCAAAGTGTAAGGGTTTACGTCGAGACCGCTTCCTCGATCGCCGATCCTGTGGCCCAGGCCACGGATGGTGCGCTGATGCCGTTGGTTCGTCGCTTTCAGGGCCGGATTGTTGAGGACGATGCCGGCGGCCTCTCGCATCGGAAGATTCCCGCTGTCGCGCCTCATCTGGGGCTTCCCCAACTGGATGTCGGCGGCATCGGCTACTGCGGCCGGGATGCTGCCAGAGAGGGTCTCTGCCAACTGCTCCCACCGCTGAGCTGTTACCTCTGCCCATCTTTTGCGGCGCTCCAGACCGGGCCGCATCGGCAGATGCTCGCATCGATCGAGGAGTTCCTCGAAGTCCAGGAGCCGCAGAGCGACCGCAGGATCCTTGTACAGCTCGATCAGGTGCGGGCGGCGATCCGGCAGGTCATCGAAGGCATCGATGCGCAGGAGACGGTCCTATCATGAACGCCGTAACCGAGAAGCTTGTCGCCATCGCTCGCAAGAAGTTCGCGGCCGACTTCGGCCTGGACCCAAGTTTGTTTGAATCGCCAGTCTGGGATATAGGCCGCTTCCGAGATCGCACGTTCAACCGGACGAATCGAAATCTGTACTTCACACGCTATGGCACCCGCGATCAACTTTTGCCGAAGGATTTCTCACGAACCGTTAAGAGCTGGCTGATCCTCGATCGCCATTCACTGCGCAACATGGGTGCGCGGTTGGACTGCATTCGCATCCTCTGGGAAGCGATCCTTGCACGGCATGGCGGCGATCATGTGACATTTCGGTGGCCCGATCTTCGCGAGGAGGATCTCAGCCAGGCTGAGCTGCTGATGAGGAGTTACTGGGCGCCTTCGACGACATACAAGCGCATGATGAGCCTGCTTGTGTTCACCAGGTTTTTGGCCAGACGGAACCTCTGCCGTCCGCTTTACTACTCTCCGCAGAGTCCGCGCATAGAGGACTTCAACCGTCACACCATCGCCGGCCAGCAGGCGCGGCGCGACCGGCTGCCAACCGAGGCCGCGCTAAACGGTCTCGCGGATATCTATCGCCAGCATGCCGTGGAGCCGAAAGACAGACTGCGGGCCGCCGCGCTCGCCATCCTGGTTGTCACCGGCTTCCGCGTTGGCGAACTTCTCACCCTGCCATTCGATTGCGAAGTCCGCGAAACGCGGGCAGGACAACCGCGCTACGGCCTCCGATACTACCGCGAGAAGTCGCGAGGCGGCGCGCGCTTGCTCGCCGTTCGCTGGCTGACTCCGATCGGCGCAGAGTTGGCCCAGGAAACGATCGGCCGAATTCGTAAGATCACACACGCCGCGCGGCAGCGCGCCAAGGTGCTCGAACTTTCCCCGCATCGCGTGCCCATCCCAGGCTTTCATTGGGGCGCGCGCATGACCCAGCGCGAAGTTGCCCGCATCCTCGGATGCAACCATCGCAGCGTTTTCACGATCCGCCGAGACAAGCTCATTTGCCATCGGGACTCAAGGGGGATCTATTACCGCGCATTTGAAGTAGAGGCTTATCTGCGTAGTCTCCGCGTCGGGCAACTGTGGACCATCGATCGCCGCGACGGGACACAACAGAAGTTTTCCGAATCGCTGTTCATCGCATTCCGCAACTTCTTTCACACGACAAGGTCCGCGTGTCCCCTCCTTGTCGAACCTGTACTGCTTTCGCAGATCGCCGACTTCGTTACTTGCAGAGCGAACGCGAAGTCCGCCTTTGAGAGATTCGATATTCGCGAGCCGGACGGCGCCTTCTGCCGCATGACAACCCACCAGCTCAGGCATTGGCTCAACCACATCGCTGACAAGGGCGGCCTGCCCGTAGAGTTACAGACGCGCTGGCTGGGTCGCGAGAACGCCAGGGACACGGAAGCCTATCGGCACGCCACTGTGAGCGAACGGCTGGAGTGGGTCAAGGCCGGCATGCGTGAAGGGACACTGAGTGGAGTCAAGACGGATGTCTATTTTGAATTGCCTCTCAGTCAGAGAGAAGCCTTCCTGGAAGGCGAGCTACAGGCCGTTCATTTCACCGCCTTCGGCATCTGCCTCCACGACTTTGCCGTGACTCCGTGCCCCTTCCACCTCAACTGCGTCCGAGGTTGTCCGGATTACCTCCGCACGCGCGGTAATCAAAAAGAGCGGCAACACCTGATTCAGATCCGCGCCGCTACCGAAGAGGCACTGGCCGCTGCTCGCCTTCAGACCGAGCACGGCGCAGGCATTGCGGAGCCATGGGTCCGTCACTGCGAAGAAACTCTCGACGGCATCGCGAAGGCCCTGGCCGTAGACGAAGATGAGGAAGACAGTGGTGCATCGGTAGCTTTTTCGGAGGGCGGGCGATGCCGCGTGTAAGCGTTCGCGACCAGTTGCATCGGCACCTCCGCGATTACCTCGCGATCGCTGAGGCCCACCCACCCGCTGAAATGTCGCTGGACGTGCGAAGTGTAGCTGCCGTTCTCCACGTCAGTCCTACAACCCTGTACAAGTACAGGTTCAACGAGGAGATAAATGCCGCCGAGCGGCGCCAACGAGGAAAAACCCACTTATCCGGGTCAGAGATAGAGAAGCGTTTCTTCGCAGAACAGCTTGATCAGTTGAAAACCGAGTTGGAAAAGGAAAGGGAGAGAAACAGGCAATTCGTCGGCCGCATCGCCGTTATCGAGGCAAACGCCGGCCGATTGGGAATCGATCCAGAGGAGTTGTATCGAGCCGTTCTGAAGCCTGTCAGAAGTTTGTCCCGCGCAGGCTCGAACATGAGTGGCGCGCGGAAGCGCTTTCGGCCTTTTTGATGCGCGCCCAATGCGGATACACTTCCTCTGTGACCGTAAAACCCTTCACTCACAAACAGGGACAGTATCTCGCCTTCATCCATTACTTCAGCAAGGTCAACCGCCGGCCTCCCGCCGAGGCCGACATGCAGAGGTACTTTCAGGTGAGCCCGCCTTCCGTACACCAGATGATCCTCACATTGGAGGCCAACAGGTTCATTCAGAGAACGCCGGGGCAAGGACGATCGATCCGGCTTCTGCTCGCTCGCGAGGATCTCCCGGACCTGGAATAGCCGCAGTGAGCGTGCTCAACGAAGATACAAGAGCCGCTGCAACTGCATCCTTGTGGCTCGCTTCATTGAGGCCACATAACCGGCCAGTTCGTATTCATTGAATGTCCGCCAGATCGCCGCCAGAAACCGGGGAAGCTCCTTCGCAAACTCCGGATGCTGCTCCGCCGCCTCGGCAAAGCGAATGAGTTTCTCGCCAATCAAGTAGTCGAGGGCGCTCTTCGCACCGAACTGTCGGCGAATCCGGCGCGTAGCTCTGCACTGCTGAACCCAAATCCTCTCGAATCGCATCCCCATCAGCCTATCTGCAACACTGGACTGGCCGCAACAGCAAAACTGCACAGCGGAGTCGCTGATTTCACCGCAAGTCTTTCTCTTTGTGCAGCTTATCAATGTGAACACGGCGAAAACCGCGTAAAACC
>Ga0302187_10000760_pt1 | contig 28484 bp, 19 predicted proteins | sample II_Bog_E1_3_FD_202120 | JGI IMG/M metagenome (GOLD analysis project Ga0302187, IMG submission 202120) | Peat permafrost microbial communities from Stordalen Mire near Abisko, Sweden - II_Bog_E1_3 | ecosystem: Environmental > Terrestrial > Soil > Wetlands > Peat | place: Sweden: Abisko...
TGTTTCTGTGGCGCACGATCAATCCGCCGGAACTGCTGCATCGACCTCGCGTGGCGCCACAGAAATGATGCCCTTGCGGTGCATGAACTTCAGGATGCCGTTGACCGTGTCCTCAAGCGTCGGATCAGGCTGACCCCACTTGGAGGCGTCACGCGCCAGTTGATAGGTGGAGTTGTCGTAGCGCTTGAACTCCATCGACGTGATGTTGTCCACCGAACCGACCAGGAAGTCCAGCAGCGGGAACAGCAGATCCTCCTTGCGGCAGCGGCGGATCAGCTCCGGCACGAACTCCTTCACCCCGAAGACATCGAACTGCCGTCCCGTGGACTTGGTGATCAGGTTGGTGATGTCCAGCATGTTCGCGTAGTCGTCCCGAACGATGTGGTACATCTTGTTCGCCGTACCCGGGGTCGTCGAGACCGCGACGATGTTGTTCGCCACAATGTCTGCCGGTACAAAGCTCACCTGGTTCAGCGCATCGACGCCGATGCCGTGGTTCACCATGAAGGCCACCAGACGCACCGCGATGTCGAAGTTGTTGCCGCCGCCATCGATCGAGGGGCTCACCAGCGCGGGGCGGAAGATACGCGTCGAGAGGCCCTTGCTCTGGGCATCCGCAACGACCTGCTCCGCAACCCACTTCGTCTGGCTGTAGCCAAAGTCCAGCAGCTCGAGATCCTCGTTGAAGTCCGTCTCCCACAGCACGTCCTTCACGGCCCAGCCGAAGACGAAGGTCGTCGAGACGTAGTTGAACTCCTTCGGGCGGCCTTCAAAGGCCAGTCGAAGAACCTCATTCGTCCCCATCACGTTCGCGTCGCGCATGCGGTCGTAGTTGAAGAGGTAGTTCACCGTCGCTCCGTTGTGGAAGATGGTGTCGCACTCGCTTGCGAGGAAGTCCCAGGCATCCTGGGCAAGGCCAAGGCTGGGCTGCCCAAGGTCGCCGCACATCGGGGTAACGCGGGATTCGAACATCTGCATCAGCGCGTGGCTGCACGGGCCCATGGACTCCATGGCGCCGCGAAGCCGCTGCTTGCCTTGTTCGTCATCCGAGGCGCGCACCAGCACATAGATTCTCGCGGTGGTCTGCTCCAGCAGGCTCTTGATCAGGAACGGTCCGATGAAGCCGGTGCCTCCCGTCAGCAGAACGTGCAGAGGAACCGGCACTGCAGGTACGGGCTTTGGCGCGGGAGGATTGAAGACCAACTTGCGGTCTTCGCTCATCATCTTGCGCTCGGTCTCGCGCTGCTCTTCGCGGAAGACATGCAACGACTGGCGAAGGTGCTCGATCGCCTCTTCGGGCGCGCTCTCCAGGTGTTCGGCGAGCTGGAAGAGCTCGGCCACGCTTACGCGCTGGATCACGCCGATATCGACCTGCCGCGCCAGTACATCGGCACCCTTGTCCTTCAGCAGCTCCTTGATCTCGTGCATGAAGACCACGAGGTCCAGCGAGTCGAGCCCGGCGTCCACCAGGTTGTAGGACTCCTGACCGGTGAGGTTGTAGCGTGCCTTCAGCTCGTCGAACGGTGTCTGCTTCTCGAAGTCTGCCGCTGAAGCTCCCGCATCCTTCTCGCGCGAAAACTCATTCAGCACCTTGAACTCGCCGGCCACCCACATCTGCTTGGCCTTGTGGCGCATGATCTTGCCCGAACTCGTACGCGGAATGGCCCGCGGCGCGATGAAGGAGATCAGTGCCACCTCGACGTTCAGGAAGTTGCGCACCGCCTGCGCAATCTTGCGGGCATCGGGAAGCTGCGAAGGGTTCTTCACCTCGGCCACGATGGCCAGGGCTGGCTCGCTGTCTTCATGGATCTGAAACGCCGCCACGCAGTGTGCGCGGATCAGCGGAGACGCGCGCTCCACCACGCCTTCAATGTCCTGCGGATAGTAGTTCTGCCCGCGCAGGATGATCATGTCCTTGATTCGGCCGCAGACGTACAGCTCTCCGTTGTGGAAGAAGCCCATGTCGCCGGTGCGAAGGAAGCCATCGTCGTAAGGTGTGTCGTCCGTCAGGCGTGCGCGGAACTGCTTCAGCGTCAGCTCAGGATTGTTCCAGTAGCCAACGCACTTGCCGAGGCCCGCGATCCAGATCTCGCCGATACCGCCGTCCGGCAGCGCGTTGTGCAGCTCCGGCTCGACGATGCGGACATCTATGCCGGGCAGTGTCTTGCCGCAGCTCACAACCTGCGTTGACGAGGTGATCTCGGAGACCTCCGTCGTCAGCCGCGCCCGGCCCATGGCCAGCGCCTGCTTGCTGACGGCGATGATCGTGCGTCCGCCCAGCGAAACTGCCAGCGTGTTCTCCGCAAGCCCGTAGGCAGCGTAGAAGGCCTCGGCGTGGAGACCGTAAGGCTGGAACGCCTCCAGGAAGCGAGTGTACGTGTCCGCCTTCACCGGCTCGGCGGCGCACATCAGCACCTGCAGCGAGCTCAGGTCGCACAGCTCCATGCTCTCCTTCGGAATGCGTCCTGCCCGAAGGCAGTACTCGTACGCGAAGTTGGGAGCAGCCGTGTGGGTCGCCTTGTACGTGCTGATGGTTTCGAACCAAAGCACCGGGCGCTGGATAAAGTCCGTCGGCGAGAACCCGTAGGTGGTCCCGCCACGCAGGGCCGGGTAGAGGTAGCACCCGATCAGGCCCATGTCGTGGTACTGCGGCAGCCAGGAGACGACCACAGGCGAGGCGTGATCGATGACCAGCGGGGCAGTGCGCAGGATGTTTTCGTGCGTCACCATCACGCCCTTGGGCTCCATCGTGGAGCCGGACGTGTACTGCAGGAACAGGATCTTCGCCGGGGCAGGGTAGGTCATGCCCGGGATCGCATCGGCAAAGGTCTCGGTCACGATCCACGGCATGCCGGAGATGTAGTCGATATCGACGCCTGACGTCGCGACGCCGCTGCGTGCCAGGTTGGTCTTCAGCGAGGCGTGGTAGTCGCTGCTCGTCAAGACGCCTGCCGCCTGGCAGTCCTTGGCGATGTGCACCATCTTGTACAGCGCGCTCTGGAAGCCCCGCGAGCTCGGCGGATACACCGGTACCGGAATTAAGCCCGCGCGGATGCATCCAAAGAACGCGCAGATCATCTCAAGTCCAGCAGGGTACGCAAGCAGCAGGCGGTCTTCCGCCACAAACCGCCCATCCTTCAGCAGATGGCTGGCGATCGCCTTCGTCCGCGCGAGGAACGAAGCATAGGTGTAGCTCTCAAGCGTGTTGCCGTTCAGGTCGAGATAGGAGAACAGGAGCTTATGTGGTTGCTCCTCCCCCAGCCGGTCCAGTTCCTCTAAGATCGAAGCCATATTAGATCAGCTAAGTCCCTTCCTGCGTTGAATGCAAATCCGAACCGAAGTACCACCGTGTCTTGTGTGTTCCAGGGCTTCCGGCAGCTCCCCACGTCCATGACGTTGGGGGCAAGCAGGATAGCCTGACCGGAGCGGAACGAGGAAACGGAATCGGTTCGCTCCGCCCGTCGTCATCCGCAACGAGAAATCTTCTGTCTCAGAAAGCAAACGGGCGAACATGGTCCGGGGTCTCCGGATGCCGATCAACCCGCTCGATTCTGTGCAGTTATCCGTTCATGCTAGCAGAGCGTGGATCAATCGCTATACAGCGGGACGGCTGGGGCGGTCACCGGCCGCATCTTTCGTCGGAACGGGAAACGGCGTTGCAGTTGGGTGAAACACCTTGATCCGTCTCCACGTCCCAGCTACGATCAGCACTGGCAGGCCCGGACGTGCCGCCTGACGGCAAAAAAGCCGAAGTGGGCAGCAAGCCGGGAATCAGGAAAATCTCAACAGGATTGTGGAGACGGTCGTGATGTATCAGCGCGTGGCTTCCCCCATCGACACCCCAGGCGCGCCCGGCGTTGTGGTGGAAGATCTCGTCCCGCACGAGTCCATGCCGGAGACGACCCAGGCCACGGATCCTTCCTTCCCCAAGGTCCTGCGCCGCCGTCTCGATCGCTACTTCGCGGACCAGAACCTGTCTCCTAAAGCCAACAGCGCCATGTGGATCAAGATCGGCGTGGGTCTGGCAGTTCTTGCTGGCAGCTGGGCCGCGATCTACGCGATCCACCCGTCCACGCGCTCGTTCCTTGCGCTCTATCTGCTTGGTGGACTGGCCCAGACCTTCCTCCTGCTGAATATCGCCCACGACAGCAACCACAACGCCATCTCCTCCACCGCGACCGTGAACAAGGCGCTGAATTACGCCTTCGATTTGTGTGGGATCAACTCCTACATGTGGCGGATTCTGCATCACCGCGGTCACCACTCGTGCGTCAACGTGCACGGAGAGGACGATGCTCTGACGGGCCGAGGCCTCCTTCGGTTTACGCCCCACGAGCCGCTCCGGCCCCTGCAGCGCTTCCAGCACATCTATGCCCTGTTCCTCTATGCGGTCTTCTCGCTCGACTACGTCTTTGTCCGAGATTTCGAGTGCTTCTTCAAACCGGAACACGACTATCTGACCCGCACCAAGCACCCGGCCCGGGAGTACGTGATCCTCTTCGCCAGCAAAGCCTTCTACCTCACCTACATGCTGGTTCTGCCGGTGATCCTGCTGCACATGCCGATCCTGGTGGTCGCTGGGGCGTTCCTGATGGTGCACCTGATCGTCGGCCTTAGCGTGGCGCTGGTCTTCCAGACGACTCACACGGTCGACAGCACGTACTTCCCCGAGGGCCGCAACGAGTTCGAAAACGGGGTGTACCACATCTTCGCGACCACGGCCGACTACGCCACAACCAGTCCCATGGTCGGCTGGCTCACCGGCGGCCTGAACCATCACGTCGTGCACCACCTGTGCCCGTTCGTCTGCCACACGCACTACGCTCCGCTCACACGGATCGTGGAGCAGACTGCTGCCGAGTTCAATGTGCCTTACCGCCAGCACCCCACCATGACGCGCGCGATCTGGCATCACCTGATACTTTTGAAGCAACTGGGCGACGGAACCTGGTCCTGATTTCCCGCCTTTGGCTTCCTGATTTCCCGAGCTTGATTTTCCGAGCTTGATTTTCCGATCGAAGACCCCACGTACGGCTGCAAGGCAAGACTCCCGTCCTTCGCCATAACCGGCAGCCCCGTACCTGCGGCGAGGTGTGACGTTGTCCGCATCCATCCCAGCAGTCTCCCGCTTCCGCTCCTTCAAGGATTCGCCCGCGATCGCGCGCAATCCTGTCACGGTCCTCCAGACCTACACCGAGGAGTTCGGCGACACCTTCCGGTTCTACCTCGGCGGCCTCAAGGAAGCGATCGTCACGATCGATCCAGCCGTCATTCAGCATGTGCTGAAGACCAACGCCGAGAACTACCAGAAGTCCGAGATCCAGGTGAAGCGGATGGGCCACTTCCTCGGCAAGGGCCTGCTGACGACCGAAGGCCAGCCGTGGCGTGACCAGCGCCGCCTCATCCAGAAGGGCTTCGACCGCAAGCAGCTTGATGCGCTCACTGCCATCATGCAGGACTCGCTCGACGCCTCCATGGCTGAGTTTGACCGCCGCATCCAGGCGGGGCCGGTCGATATCTACCCGCAGCTCATGGAGATGACCTTCGCCATGGTGGCGCGGTCGCTCTTCGGCGCCAAGCTCGACCGCAAAGATATCGACCTCGTCAGCCACACCATCTGCACGGTGCAGGAGTTCATCGTCCGGCAAACCCTGCAGCCGTACCTGAACCCCTGGTTCGCGGCTTCCGGAGAGCTGAAGAAGCACGACGACATGCGTGTCAGCGCCGACAACGTCCTGCTCGAGATCATCCGGCAGCGCCGCCACCAGCCGCCCGGCACCGACATGCTGCAAAGCCTGATGGACGCCCGCTACGCCGACGGCGAAGGCATGAGCGATGAGCTCGTGCTCAGCGAGAGCATGCAGCTGCTCGTCGCCGGACACGAGACCTCGTCCAACGGCCTCTCCTGGCTGCTCTACCTCCTGAGCCAGCATCCCGACGCCCTCGCCCGTGTCCGCGAGGAGTTTGACTCCGTGCTGGGCGACAACCAGCTCACCCACGGCGACGTGATGAAGTTCCCCTACACGTCGCAGATCATCGCCGAGGCGCTGCGGCTCTATCCACCGTTCTGGATGGTCGATCGTATGGCCATCAACGAAGACCGCATCGGCGATGTGGTCATCCCCGCCGGCTCCATGGTTATCGTGTACGTCTACGGTGCGCACCATGCGAAGAGCCGTTGGGACAGCCCGGAAGAGTTCCGCCCCGAGCGCATGACCAAGGAAAACGACAAGCTGCGCACTCCGTTCACCTACCTGCCCTTCGGCGGAGGACCGCGCATCTGCATCGGCAATCAGTACGCGATGCTGCAGATCCTCATGATCCTGAGCACGCTGCTGCGCCGCTATGACTTTGAGCTGACGCCCGGACAGGACATCGAAGAGCGCGCCATGGTCATCCTCCGCCCGAAGAACGGCATCCGCATGAGCTTCAACCGGGCCGCCGCTCGGGACCGCCACGCGGAAGAAGTCCCCGTCGGCGTATAGGCGCGGCAATGATCTTCGCCGGGTAGGCTCCCGCCTGCCCGGCCATGCGATACACTGCTCCGCAAGCTTGAAATTCATTTGATCCCCAAGGGCCCTTGGCGCACCTGCGCTATGTGGACCCCTTCTCTGTCTGCCTCCGCTTCGTGCAGCTCTGAGCTTCAATCTGCCGTGCCTGCTCCTCGTAACCCAAGTTCCTAAATTGAATCGTGAAGTGATTCAGTGATTTCTGGAGTGACTATGCGCCAACGGTATCTCGCAGCATGCCTTATCGCCGCAACCGGACTCAGTGGCTGTACGAAGGAGAAGGCCAAGTCCGTTGCCTCCGCCCCCGTGCAAAAGCTTGGTATCCGCCCTTACGGCGATGAAACCGTAAAGATCGACACCAGCAAGATTCCGGCCGACGAGAAGAAGGCCTTCGACTACATCGACGCCCACATCGATGAGCACGTTCAGAATCTCCAGAAGTGGATCCAGCAGCCCAGCATCTCGAACTCCGGCGAAGGCATGCAGGAGTCGCCCGAGATGGTGAAGGGCTTCTTCGACAAGCTCGGCTGCCAGAAGACCCAGATCAACGACGTTGGCATCACCAAGTGGGGCCAGCCCGGCAACCCGGTCGTCTACGCCGAATGCAATGAAGGCGCCCCCAAGACGCTGCTCGTCTACTGGATGTACGACACCATGCCGGTCACGCAGCCCGAGCTTTGGGTGGCTCCGCCGTTTGAGGCGCGCCTCGTCGACGGCAAGACCGCGGGCATCGATCCCGGCTTCAAGAAGGTCCTCATCGGCCGCGGCGCGGTCAACTCCAAGGGCCCGGAGATGACGCAGTGGAACGCCTTCCAGGCCATCAAGGCGGCCAACGGCAAGCTCCCGGTCAACCTCATCGTCATCGCGGAAGGCGACGAAGAGCGCATGTCGATGGGCCTGAACAAGTTCGTCACGACCCACCCTGACCTGCTCAAGCGCGCCGATGCGATGCTCATGTTCGGCGGCCAGAATGGAGCGCGCGCGGCATCGGTGATGGGCGCGTCCGAAGGCCTGATGTACATCGAGCTCACCACCAGCGGTACAGCATGGGGCCGCGGCCCGACAGTGTCCGACATCCACGGCATCTTCAAGCGGTCCACCGATTCCCCGGCGTGGCGTCACATCCTCATGCTCGGCAGCCTCATCGGCAAGGACGGCAACACCCCCACCATCCCCGGCTTCATGGACAACATCAAGCCCATCGATCCCGCCACTGACAAGCGTCTCCATGAAGCTGCGGGCAAGGTCGATCTGAAGAAGATGGCGGACAACGTCGGCGTCGCCCGCTTCATCTCGGACGATCCTTACCAGGTCCTCAAGATGTCGAGCTTCGGGACCGCCTTCAACCTCGATGGCATCTGGGGCGGCAACATGTACGCCGGTGGCTCGGGCGCGATCCTCCCCAACAAGATCACGTCCAAGCACAGCATCCGCTACGTGCCGGACATGAACAGCGGCGACATCCTCAAGAAGATTCGCGCACGCCTCGATGGCCAGGGCTACAAGGATGTGCAGCTCCGCCTCATCGGCGATCAGCCCTGGTCTTCCATGGACTTCGACACCGACGTCGCGCACTCCGTCGAGCAGATGTTCGACAAGTTCGGCATCCCGTGGACTCCGCCGCTGAGCAAGACCACCACCATGGATGCCGAAGACACGAACATGGGCGGAGCGTGGCCCGGCTACCTCTTCACCAACGGCAAGCAGGGCGACCCCGGCACCACCCCCATCGGCCTTCCCATCGCCGGCGGCAGCGCGGGCTACGGTGGCCGTGCTCACGCAGCCAACGAGTTCTGGGTCATCGAAGGCTCAGGCAAGGTTTACGGCATGGCCGGCGCCGAGAAGTCCATCGTCGACGAGCTCTACAACTTCGCCAACAACAACACGACGCCGCCCAAGAACGGCCTCAAGTAAAGCGCATTCATATGCAAGCAGAATTGGCGTGGCGCAGAGATTCTGCGCCACGCCAACTCTCTTTCCCAGACAACGATCCTCAATCCAACATCGGCAACACTTCGAGCGCACCGCTCTTCATGCTGCGCTGGGCCGCTTCCATCAACGCAAAGACCTCAAGCGTCTCGTTTGCACTGACCGGCGCCGCCTTCGAGCCGTAGAACGCCACGATCTTCCGCAGCAGCGGGGCATAGTCGACTGCGATGGGGCTAAGCACCTTTGCTTTGCCACCCGACTGAAAGACCACGATGCCGAAGGCCATATCCGGACGCACCAGGTGAATCGAACCGACGCGCCCATCCGCCCACACGGCAGTGATGATGTCCGTATCCGCTGTATGAAGCCGCGTCACCGAGCGCACTCCCGGACCCATCACGGCATAGAGCAACTCGATGGAGTGAATCCCATACCAGGAGAGATCGAGCGCGTACCCTTCGCCCAGCGCACCCGGCCCCCATACCTCCGCACCACGAGCACCTTGTCGAAGCGACTCAACCTCGCCGAAGCGTAACGCCGACGCACTGAACCACGCAACATGATGGCGCTCCGCGTAGTCGGCCATCTCCCGTGCTGCCTTTAGCGTGGGCGCAAACGGCTTGTCCACGAAGATAGGCTTGCCACAGGCAGCTGCCTCGCGAAACTCCGCAGTCCGCGTCTCCGGATCTGCACTCAGCAGTAGCAGCCCATCAATCTTCGGGCATAGATCCGCGATGCGCGGCACGAACGGAATCTTCCAACGTTCAACAAGCGTCGCGCTGAAAGCCGCAATGCGATCACGACTGATCGCAAGGTGCGGGCTTCCGCCTCGATACGCCGCCACCACCCGCGCTCCACCCACGTGGTCCTTCGCAGCCACGTCATTCAACATCCGCGTGAACTCTACCGCGTGCGAGGAATCGGTACCGATGATCCCTACGCGCAGCTCCGCCGCCATGCACGAATGAGTCCCAAGCCATCCCACGCAACATAGCGCCGCCCGAGTCGCCCAGCTGATTCGTGAAGAAAACTTCAGCTTCATCTCTCGCTCCTGAGCACCACCAGCGGCACACCGTATTCCATCACCTTCACGATCGTCGCAGTACCCAGCGTTGCAACCTCGGTCCGAAACCCTTCGGGATCACTCAGGTTGCATCGCATCATGTCATAGTGGGTCGGGACTGCGATCCGTGGTTGAATCTCCACCACCACACGCGCCGCCTCACTGGAGCTGAGATTACCAAAGCGTCCATTGATGCAGATCGCGCAGAGGTCCACGTCTCGCGGTAGCAAGCGCGCGAGGCCCTCGGAAAACGCGGTGTCCCCCGTGTTGTAAAAGCGCACCCCATTCGCCGCTTCAAACAGCAGCCCGATGTGATTCAGATCGGTGTCATCGGTTGGAATGGCAAAGGTCCCTCGCACGGACACACCATTCAACTCCACGGTCTCGTTCGCATGCAGCAGCCTGCATGAACTCGCGTCGACGCCATATGTCAGGAGCTTCTGGTACGCATCCCACGGGGCGAGAAACAACGCATGGCAGCGAAGCCGCCGCACGGTGGCCTCGTCGAGGTGATCTTCATGCGAGTGCGTGATCGCATACACGTCCACATCAAGATCTTCAGGCTCAAGAAAGATCGGTAGCTCGCGACCCAGATCGAACGGCGAGTCGGCGAACTTCGAGGGGCAGCTGTCGGTCAGATATGGGTCGATCGCGCACACCAGCCCGCTGGCTGTCTTGATCAAGAAGCCGTTCTGCCCCAGGAACCAAACACCGAGCCCGTCATTGGGGACCTCGAATGCACGGACCGACCGCATCAGTGCAGCGCTCGTCAGCGGTTCCGAAATATCGGAATGTGTCTCCATCGTCTTCCCCATTCCACTCGCGCTGCAGTATTTCCGCGTCGGATTCAGTCTCTCGTTGACAAGGTATGAATGTCTCTTTATGTTCAGAGTAACAAAAGTAGAATCTGTTCTAACAGGAAGAATGCACTTGTCAGTCTCCGCGCAGATCTCCTCCCTTTCCGAACTCGATGAACTCCTCACGCGGCCCTCGTCTCGTGATATCGAAGCCGCACGAACGCTCGACGGTGACCTCCTCGTCCTCGGCGCCGGCGGCAAGATGGGCCCCAGCTTCGTCGTCCGCGCCAAGCGTGCCATCCAGGCTGCCGGGCTCTCGCACCGTGTCATCGCGGTCGTTCGCAAGGATCGCGAAGGTGTCTTCGCTGCTCATGCCGATGGCGTGGATCTCGTAGAGACGGACCTGCTCGACGCCGCGAGCTACGCGAATCTTCCCGACGCGCCCAACATGGTCTTCATGGCCGGACGCAAGTTTGGCTCTGCGGGCGATCAGCCTCTGACCTGGGCCACGAACGTGTGGATGTCAGGGCTCGCCGCGCATCGCTTCCGCGGCTCACGCATAGTCGCATTCTCCACCGGAAACGTCTATCCGTTCTCTCCGGTGAATGGCCTCATCGCCAACGAAGCTACGCCACCCTCACCCATGGGTGAGTATGCGCAGTCCACGCTTGGCCGCGAACGTCTCTTCGAATACTTCGCCAGCCACGCCGCGACGCCCACGCTGATCTACCGCCTCAACTATGCTGTGGACCTTCGCTATGGCGTGCTCGTCGATATTGCTGAGAAGGTGCTGCAGGCCAAGCCCGTGAGCCTGGTGACAGGGTACTTCAACGCAATCTGGCAGGGCGACGCCAACTCCTACTGCTTCCGCTCGCTGGCGCTCTGTTCCTCGCCCGCGCGCGTGCTCAACGTTACCGGCCTGCGTACGCTCTCCGTGCGCGACGTCGCCGACCGCTTCGGCCAGTACTTCAACCGCAGGCCTATCTTCGAAGGCGAACCCGCTGAGACAGCACTCCTAAGCGATGCTTCGCAATGCGTTGCAGAACTCGGTTCGCCTGAGATTGAAGAAGAACAGTTGATCGAGATGACGGCGATGTGGCTTCTCGCGGGTGGCGAGACCCTTGGCAAGCCCACCAAGTTCGAGGCGCGTGATGGCAAATTCTGAGCCATGGCGCGTCGCCTTCGAAAAGGGAGCCGCGATCCCTGCGCATCCGCTCGCGTTGACCGCGGCCGGCAAGCTAGATGAACGCCATCAGCGCGCCCTTGCCCGATACTACCGCGACGCTGGCGCTGGCGGCATCGCTGTGGGTGTTCACTCCACGCAGTTCGCCATACGTGAACCCTCCATCGGGCTCTATGAGCCGGTTCTCGAGCTTGCCGCCGATACCCTCTCGGGCAGCAACATGATTCTGGTGGCTGGAGTATGCGGCAAGACACCGCAGGCTGTGAATGAAGCGCAGACGGCGACGCGCCTCGGCTATCACGCGGCGTTGCTGAGCCTCACAGCGATGGGTGACGCAAGCATCGACGAGCTCATCGCACACGTCCGCTCAGTCGGACAGGGCATCCCGATTGTCGGCTTCTATCTGCAGCCTGCGGTAGGCGGTCGCATCCTTCCGGTGGAGTTCTGGCGACGCTTCGCGCAGATCGAATCCGTGATCGGCATCAAGATCGCACCGTTCAACCGTTATGCCACGCAGGATGTCCTCCGAGGCGTCATCGAATCGGGGCGAAGCGAAGAGATCACGCTCTATACCGGCAATGACGACCACATCATGCTCGATCTGCTCTCGCCCTTCCGCTATGCAGGCAAGACCGTACGGATGCGTGGCGGTCTCCTTGGCCACTGGGCGGTGTGGACCAAGCCCTCCACTGAGCTGCACGCGAGAGCGCGAGCCGCAGCGGAGCAGGGCTCCATCGATTCCGAGTGGCTCATCCTGAACGCCGAAGTCACCGACATGAATGCAGCGGTCTTCGACGTTGCGAACAACTTCCACGGTTGCATCGCCGGCATCCATGAGGTTCTCCGTCGCCAGGGACTCATGCAGAATCGCCGCTGCCTCGATCCGCACGAAGACCTTTCGCGCGGACAGAGCGAAGAGCTTGACCGTGTCATCGCGGCCTATCCTCACCTCATCGACGACGCCTTTGTTGCACAACATCTCGATAGCTGGCTCTCCTAGCCGCAAAGGCCCTGCACGTAGTCACACCGCACCCTATCTCCCTCTCGCACGAGGCAAACCTTGAGGCAGTCTCTCGATCGAATCGTCTTCGCGCTCTACCTGCTGGGAAATCTGGCGGTGGGCTTGTGGGCGTCTCGCAAGAGGGGCTCCGGCACGCGCGGTTACTTCCTCGCGGGCGAGCAGCTGCCCTGGTATGCCATCGGCGGCTCCATCATCGCGGCCAACATCAGCACGGAACACTTCATCGGCATGGCCGGTGCGGCGTACTCGGTCGGTTTTGTTGTCGCGCAGTGGGAGTGGGGTAACTGGTTCACCCTCTCGGTCCTGCTGTGGATCTTCCTGCCCTTCTACCTACGTGGCGGCGTGTACACGATGCCGGAGTTCCTCGAGCGCCGCTTCAACCGTACCTGTCGCTACCTCTTCGCGGTGGCATCGCTCGTGCTTTGGATCGTCGCCCAGATGGCCGTCGTCATCCTCGCAGGGGCGAAGGCGCTTAACGGCATGTTCGGCATCAACCCCATCTACACCACGTTGGGCCTTGCCATCCTCGCAGGAACCTATACGATCTATGGCGGCCTTAAGGCTGTGGCGTGGACGGACTTCATCCAGTTCGTGATGCTCACCATCGGAGGAGCGATCGTCGCCTTCCTCGGTGTGCAGCGTGTGGGCGGCCTCGCCTCGTTGATGCAGGCTGCGCCGCACAAGTTCAAGCTCATCTATCCGGCTACGGATCCCAACTACCCATGGTTCGGTATCCTCACGCTCTTCCTCTCCATCGGCATCTGGTACAACTGCACAAATCAGTTCATTGTGCAGCGATGTCTTGGCGCTCGCTCGGAGTGGGATGCCCGCATGGGCGTCATCTTCGCGGGCTTCATGAAGTTCACGATCCCCTTCCTCGTCGTGATTCCGGGGATCGTTGCGTTCCGCCTCTTCCCGGGCCTGCCCGACCCCGATGAAGCCTTTCCCCGGCTAGTGCGTGAGGTCGTTCCCGCAGGCCTTGCCGGAATCGTGATGGCTGGCATCGCAAGCGCGTTGCTCTCACACCTGGCATCGGTCCTCAACTCGGCCAGCACCGTCTTTACGATGGACCTCTACCGCCCGCTGGTAAAGCCCACCTCGACGGATCGCCATCTTGTGCTCGTTGGTCGCTGGAGCACCTTCATCATTCTCGTGCTCGCATTGGGCATCTCGCTGTGGCTCGCCCGCGGCAGGTATGGCGTCTTCTACCTCATCCAGGATGTTGGCGCGTGGCTGGCTGCACCCATCTCGGCGGTCTTCCTGCTCGGGATCCTGTGGAAGCGTGCGACGGCAGCGGCTGCTACCTGGGTACTGGCCCTTGGTATCCCTTACACGGCGCTGATGCAGTATGTCTTCTTCGCGCGCGTCCCCATTCTGCGACCGTATGACAACTACCTCAATCGGACCTTTGCCGTCTGGGTGAGCTGCCTCATCGCGATGGTGCTGATCTCCATCGTGACGACCGCCCCCTCGCAGGAGGTCATCGACGACGTCGTTTGGACGAAGCGCTTTCTGCAGCTGCCGCTGTCCGAGCGGGCTGCGAATACCGGTATTCGCAATCCCTTGTATTGGTGGCTGCTTCTGTTGGCTACCGCAATGATGTTGTACGGCTACATGATCTGGTTCCAGTTCTTCCAACACGCAACTGTGATCTAAGAGAGGAAATCCCATGCAAACCACCAAGAGTGTCCCCGCCGTGGAGCGAGCCCTCATGCTGCTTGAGGCTCTCGATCACTCCGCACGTGGCTTGAACATCGCCGAGCTCGCTCGCCGTCTGCGCATTCCGCGCAGCACCGCGCACTCCATCGTGCTCACGCTGGAGCGTTGCGGCTACATCACCCGCGACGAGTCGCAGCGGCACTGCACGCTCACTTCGCGCGCCTACCTGCTGGGCCGCGAAACCATGAGCAGTGAGCTTCTCGCCAGCGCTGCACGGCTCCCCATGCTCCGCCTCTCCGCGCAGACTGGCCTCACCTCCCACATGGCCATGCTGGAGGATCACCAGGCGATCTATATCCAGAAAGCCCGCGGCTCCAGCCGCGCCAGCCTGGACACGTATGTGGGCAAGCGCACCAACCTGCACTGTACGGCTGTCGGCAAGGTCCTCCTCGGCTACGCACCCGAGCCCTTCCGCGAGAAGGTGCTGGAGCGCGGCACCTATGCCCGCTACACGCGCAACACCATCACCGTAGCGACCAACCTGCGTACGGAGCTGCGCAACGTCCGTTCGCAGGGCTATGCGCTCGATGACCAGGAGGAGGAACTCAACATCCGCTGCCTGGCTGTTCCGGTGTTCTCTGCGCGCGGAGACACCCTCGCCGCGCTCTCCATCAGCGGCACCTGCGAGCAGCTGCGCGATAACAGCCTGCGCACGGCGGTCGAGTCGCTCTACCGTACTTCCGCCAGCGTGGTGGAGCAGATGCGTGTTACGGAGTCGAGTCATGCTGCCTAGCAGCACACAACAGCCTGCAGGATTACTGGCAGGGACCGGCCGCTGCGACATCACCCCGGCACCTGGCACTCCGCAGGGCGGCTGGGGCGCGCAGTTGCATGAGCGCGGCTCAGAGGCGGACATGCACCTGCTCGTCACCGCGCTCGCGCTCGCCAGTGGATCGGAGCGCTTCCTCATCGTTGAGGCGGATGCCATCGGTTTCAACGCCGAGTGGACCAACAAGATCCTCGAAACGATCGAGCAGCTTACAGGGGTTGCACGCAGCAATATCCGCTTCTCGTGCAGTCATACTCACTCCGGCCCCAACACCTTCCGGGTCGCCAACATCTCCACGGGCTTGGACATGATCACGTCCTACCTCGAAAGCTTGCCGCTGCGCATCGCCTCTGCCGCATGGCAAGCCGTGCAGCAGATGGAGCCGGCCCGCCTCGCGTGCAGCACCGGTGAGTGTTTCATCAATCGCAGCCGTAGAGTTCGCTCGCCTGCAGGCGAAGTCATCGTTGGCGTGGATGAGGATGCGCCCGCCGATCACGCGTTGGGTGTCCTGCGTCTCGATCGTCATGACGGATCGACGCTCGCGACGTTGCTCCACTATGCTTGTCATCCGACGACCATCGGCTGGCAGTCCGATCGCTTCACTCCCGACTATCCAGGTCCCGCTAGAGCCGAAGTCGAGCGTGCGGTCGGCGGCCATTGCCTCTTCCTTCAAGGTGCCGCAGGAGACCTCGGTCCGCGTCGTGGATTCACCGGTGACGTCGCAGTCTATCGCCGGCTGGGTGAAGAACTCGGCCTCGCCGCAGCCAGCATTGCGATGAGTCTCGATCCGCTGCACCGCACCCAGCGCTTCACCTCGGTGATGCCCTCCGGCGCCAACATCGCTCAGTATGAGTACGATCCGCACCCAGCGAATGACACCTGCCGCATGATGTCGCGCAGCCTTGACCTTCCTATCAAGCAGCTTCCGCCGCAGGAAGAGATCGCCCGCGACCTTGAACAGCTTCGCGCTCAGGTGCAGCAGGCACGCGACGCTGGCGACCTGCAGTCGATGCAGCGCCTCCAGGCCAAGGCTACCCAGATGGGCTGGCGACTGGAGAACTCTCGCCTCTACGCAGGCAAAGCGACAACGCGGTGGCCCATGCAGGTAATGCGCCTGGGTGACATCGCGCTCGTCTCCATGGCGGGTGAGCCGTTCTCCTCCATCGCGCAACGCATCCGCGAGAGCTCACCCGCACGCCACGCCTTCGTCTCGGGATACTCCAACGGCGGCTTCGGTTACATCCCAGATCGCAAGGCCCATGAAGAAGGCGGCTACGAGGTTGAAGCTACGCCCTTCGCCGCAGAGGCAGCAGACATCGTCGTGCGCGAAGCGCTCGAAGTCCTCAACGAACTCTTTCAGGAGCAGAAGTCCAAGTGAAGATCACACGCATCTCAACCCTCGTCGTCAACGCGCGCATGCGCAACTGGATCTTCGTCAAGGTCGAGACCGATCAAGCTGGTCTCTATGGGTGGGGCGAAGCCACGCTGGAGTGGAAGACTCGCGGTGTTGTTGGCGCGGTCGAAGACCTCTCCGTGCTGCTCATCGGACAGGATCCCCGCCGCGTCGAGCACTGCTGGCAGATCATGCATCGCCAGTATTTCTGGCGTGGCGGCATCACCAACTACTCCGCGATGAGCGGCATCGATCAGGCTCTGTGGGACATCAAGGGCAAGGCGCTCAACGAGCCCGTCTGCAATCTCCTTGGCGGCCCCGTTCGCGACACGCTGCGCTTCTACGATCACCTCGGCGGTGGCCTGCTTGAGAATATGTACAAGACCATCGAGCCTTCGCAGTTCGCCGAGCGCATCATGATGAGCGTCGAGAAGGGCTTCACCGCCGTGAAGGCGATGCCCATCCCGGTCTCCGAACTCATCGAGAGCCCATCGACACTGAAGCGTGCCGCGAAGTGTGTCGAAGCCATGCGCAACGCTGTCGGCGATGACTTCGACATCATGCTCGACCTGCATGCCCGCTGCACACCCGCAGCCGCTATCCAGTTCGGCCGCATGATGCTCGACTACAACCTCTACTGGTACGAAGAGCCCTGCTGGCCCGAACACATCGATGCCCTCGTAGAAGTCGCGCGCGCTCTGCCTATGCCGATCGCCACCGGGGAGCGACTCGTCGGCCGCTGGGAGTTTCGCGAACTCTTCGAGAAACGCGCCTGCTCCATCGTGCAGCCTGACGTCTCCCATTGCGGTGGCATCAGCGAGGCCCGCCGCATCGCCGCGATGGCGGAGACCTACTCCATCTCGGTCGCTTGCCATAACCCGCAGGGTCCCATCTCCACTGCCGCATCCACGCACGTCGGCTTTGCCTGCCCCAACTACCTCATCCAGGAGATGGTGCGCGCCGACGTCCCATGGCGTCAGGACATCGTCTCGGAATCCATCCCGCTCGAGGCGGGCTGCTGCACCGCCCCCACCAAGCCGGGGCTTGGCATCGAGATCAACGAAGCTGAAGCCGCGAAGTATCCCTTCCAGCAAGAGGTCGCCATGGCCTATCACCATCGCGACGGTTCTGTTGCAGACTGGTAGAGGATGAGCGATTCGCTTACAGGAAAGATCGCAATGGTCACAGGCGCTTCCCGGGGCATCGGGCGCGCCTGTGCGCTCTTGCTGGCGCACCGAGGTGCTGACCTCGTCCTCAATGATCTTTCCGTCGACGACGACCTCAACTCGCTCGCCGCAGAGATGCGCCAGCTTGGACGGCACGCGCATATCGCATGCGCCGACGTCGCAAATGCTGCTGCCGTCGAAGCGATGCTGTCAGCCTCTCACGACGCTCTCGGGCCACTCGACATCCTCATCAACAACGCCGGGTGGAGCGTACGGAAACCCTTCCTCGAGATGCCACTCAAGGAAGCCCGCCGCACCATGGATGTCAGCTTCTGGGGAAGCGTCTACTGTTCCCGCGCTGCCGCCCAACAGATGCTCGGGCGCGGCGGCACCATCGTGATGGTGAGCTCCGTCCATGCCTTCCGGCCGTATCCAAACGCGTATGCGTACAACGCTGCCAAGGCCGCGCTGAATCACTTCGCGGCGTCGCTGGCGCTAGAGCTCGCACCGCATCGCATCCGCGTCAACACGGTCGAACCCGGCTGGACAGATACTCCTGGTGAGCGCGTCCACAACACTGTGGAGCAGATCGAGGAGCGCGGCCAGGGGCTTCCGATGACGCGCCTCGCACGACCCGAAGAGGTAGCCAACGCTGTGGCCTACTTGTGCTCCGAAGAGGCGTCGTACGTCACTGGTTCGACCCTGCGCGTCGATGGTGGCTTCTCTCTCCGCTTCTGAGCGAAGCCGCCATGCTACTTCCTTACCGTGAGCCGCACGCGGATGATTCGCTCATTCACCTGCAGCCAATGGTCAGGATCAGCCTTCAGCTTCAAGGGGACACGCAACAGCGCGACTGCATGCTCCAGCTTCGTCTCTGGCCCGTTGCGGTACGGGTTGTACGGGAACACCGGCCACTGCAGGCTTGCTTCGCTGTCTACGGCGAGGCTCCAGTCGGCGTGGCCCAGCTCGCCTCCAAGTTCAGCAGAGGCCCACACGACAGCGTCCTTCGACACAGTTGCGGCCTTGCCTGTGGCGCTGCGGAGCTCCTTGCCCTGGGTAAGATTCAGCTGAAGCCCAATCACCGCATCGTCCGGCACAGGGCCGCGTCCATTGATGCGGAAGACAATCTCCATCGACTCTGCGTGTAAAGCGATGGGAGGCACGAAGATCTCCGCCGAGAAGCTGTTGTGGGCAACCGCCAGCAGATCGCCTGCTTCGGTTTGCTCCAGCCGTCCGCCGCGCGGTCCCGTCTCCCATACATCGGCGATGTGCTCGCCAAAGGTGGCGAGCTCCGGCTGGTGCTTCGAGTTCGCTCCGCTGAGGATGAGCCCCACCCTCTCGTGGAAGACCGAAAGATTCGCCTGCCGCTCCAGGAACCATTGGCTGCGCGGCAACGGGGTATCCACGATGCCGCACAGTGCGACGCTCCAGTCACCGCTCTTGCGCAAGCCTGCAGGCCCGGCAAGCCGCCAAACGTAGCGCTCACGCTCCTGCGGACAGGGCGCTACAGGACCTGCGTGATAGTACAGCGCATTTACTCCCAGTAGACCCAGCGTATCCAGGTCAATCTCATCGTCGGGAATGTTGCGCGTCAGCATCTGCGCGTAGCCGCGCCCCATGGGGAAGTGCGTGAACGCGAACTGCCCCCATGGGCTCACCTCCCAGTAGCGATTCCTGTCGTTGAAGAGCTCAATCAGGTTGCCATCGCTATAAGTAGTCGCGGAGTGAAACGCCGTCGCGCGCCGCAGCGCCTCCAGCGCATCGGGATCGTGCGTGTGCTCCCAGTACACTCCCACCGCCAGCGTTGAGAGATAGTTGTAGCCTCCGGTCGGGCTGTTGGTGTTGTGCTCGCCCCAGTATCCATCGGGGTTTTGCTCCGTAGTGGCGAAGCGCCGCAACACGGACTTGCCCAACTCCATCCACTCCGCGTTGCCCAGTTGCACGCCGCCCGTGAGCACTGTCGCAGCCCACCACGCAAAGTGATTCGGCGAGGTCCCAAGGAAGTTCTCCGTATACGCCGCAACATCCTTCCATGCCTTCAGCTCCGGCACCAGCAGCGCCACGTTGCGCGTCAGTGCAGCCTTCCACGCAACTGCACTCGAGGCGTCCAGCTTGCCTTTGATCAACCCGTACGCTTCCAGCCAGTGATACACATCGCGATAGCTGTCCAGCCGTGGGCTGAAGCTTCCAGCAAGATCCTCACGCACCAGCAGATCGCCGATCGCGATCGTGAACGCCAGCATCTCTGCGCTGCCATGCCATGGATTCGCGCGGTTCGGCAGCGCATAGAGAACCGCCGCAGGCAGCACCGTGTAGGGGAAGTGATACCACCCACGCTGCGCTTCCAGTTCGCTCAGACGCGTTTCTGGATGCTCGTGCAAATGCTTCCGCACCACGTCGCACCACTTCGCCATGCGGCGAAAGTACTCGTCGGGAAGCTCGCTCGGAGAACCTGCAGGGGCAGGCGTCAGAGCGGGCACACGTCCCGGCAGGCCTGCGATAGAGGCCATGGAAATTCCCTTGAGGAAGTTGCGGCGCGTCGGCACGTCGTTCTCCTTGTAAGAACACGTTCTACTAATGCAGAAATCCTACATGATCTTCTGCATTCCGCGCTGCCCCTTTTCAGCTTCGTCCCGAGGGCAGGGGACGAGTGAAACCAGCGTCCTCCAGATCCTTGGAGATCCTCTTTGCGGTCCGCACCACGGCTGTGATGATGGATTGCTTGCGAGTGTCGGAGCAGCGCGCCGTGGGCGTGTTGATGCTCAGCGCACCGCACACAGCGCCCGTCGCGTCGAACAGAGGCGCCCCGATGAGCAGGGCACCCGCAACGGTCTCCTCGTCGTTGATCGAGTAACCGTTCTCGTGCGACTGCTTCAATTCGGCCTTCAAATGCTGCACCTTGGTCTTGGTTCGCGCGGTGAACTGTGCCAACGACTGCCCCTGGAGGAACGTCGTCAGCTCCTCCGGCGTCAGGAAGGCGGCTACGGCTTTGCCCAGCGCCGTCGCATGGATGGGGCAATCGTCGCCGATGTGGAATGAGAGCCGCAATGGATGCGAGGTCTCAAGAACATCCACCAGGACCACGGAACTCTGCCGCCTCTCGGCCAGCGCTACGGATTCATCCAGCGCGTCCCGCAGATGCGTCAGGTGCGGGCGAGCGATCTCGGTGAGACCCAGGCGATCGGTATTTCGGCGCGCCAGGCCTGCCGTGCGCAGCGTCACGCGATAGACGCCGTTCGCTTCGGGCTGCTCCACATAGCCAGCCTCCTTCAGCGTAAAGAGGATCCGAAAGACCGAGCTCTTGACCAGACCGACCTCGGAAGCGATGTCGCGAAGCGCTTTGCCATGTTCACTTGCGGCGAGCGACTCCAGCACCGCCATGGTCTTCACTACCAGCTCAATGTGATTCTTTGCAGCCATACGACTCTCCCGTGCAATGCATCGCCAGAAACGCAGGTGCGTTCTGATTCGACCTGCGCTAATCTCAATGTAGAACTTTCATAACGCATTCTACCTTACAGAACGCTGCGTAAAGGTAGCTCTTGCGTCCCGCATTTCGGATGATCCGACTGCGTCGCTTGAAACGGGCCCCAGAAACAGCGATGGTTCCATCATCCTCGCACCGACGGGAGTACTTCATGAAACAGTTTCTCTGGCTGTTATGCTTTGCCATCTTCGCTCCCTTGGCCTGGGCGCAGAGTGTCACCGGCTCTCTGGTAGGCACCGTGACCGATCCCCAGGGTCGCGTCGTTCCGAACGCATCCGTGGTCGTTACTGCGGTGGCAAGCAACACCACCTTCACCACGACGTCGAATCGTGAAGGCGATTACCTCGTAAACAACCTCGGCCCTGGCCTGTACCGGATTCACATCGAAGCTCCCGGATTCCAGACGGTCGAGGTTCTCAAGGCCGAACTCCTGTTGAACCAGACGCTGCGCACCAATGTGCACCTGGCAACCGGCGAGGTAAAGCAGACAGTCGACATCACGGCCGAAGCTCCGGTCATCGAGACGGACACCTCTTCGGTGGCTTCGATCATCGACGGGCACACCCTCACGTCGCTTCCGACGAACGGCCGCACCCTGGACGCCTTCGTCCTTACGGCTCCCGGCAACACCGGCGAGGACTCCGGCTCGAACCCCAAGATCGCAGGCTCCCAGCATTGGGGTGGAACCTCCTTCACGGTCGACGGCGTGAACTTCAACGACCTCGGCAACGGTGGTGGAGCGTATTCCTACCAGACCTCGCTGACGACGCAGCCCAGCCTCGACACTATCCAGGAGGTCAAGGTCGAAAGCAATAACGCGAGCGCCGAGTACAGCGCGTCCGTTGCAATCTCGATGGTGACCAAGGGCGGTACGAACCAGTTTCACGGCACGGCCTTCGCCTTCGACCGCAACACGCTCTTCGCGGCCAACGACTATTTCGCGAACGCCAGCGCCATCCCGCGCAAGCCCTATAACCGCAACGAATTCGGTCTCACCGTTGGTGGCCCAATCTACAAGGACCACACCTTTTTCTTCTTCTCGGTGGAGCAGTGGATTCAGCGCACCTCCAGCACCGGTACCTTCTCCGTGCCAACGGCGGCCCAGCGTTCCGGATGTTTTACCTCCAAGATCACCGACCCTTCTACCGGCCTGGTCTATCCCTACAACACGTCAACCTGCGCGAACGGGTACCAGATTCCTGCCAACGAGCTCGATCCGCGCACCCAGGCGGTGCTCGCCTTCGTTCCTTTGCCTACGAAGGCAGGCAGCACCTCCAACCTGGTGCAGTCGCTGCCCAATCGCATCAATGTGCGTCGCTATGACTTCCGCCTGGACCACAACTTCAACGTGTCCAACCGCCTTTCGCTGATCGGCACGCACTCGAACGGCGGCAATCCGTACTCGGTGAATCTGTACTCGCCGGCGCAGTACAACAACTACTCCAATGCCGGTTACACCACGCAGTCGCTCGCGCTCACCTATACGCGCATCCTCACATCGCACATGACGAACGAGCTGCGCGCGTCCTACTTCGATCACGCTTCGGTGCGCCAGGGCCAGAACCTCAACTTCGATCCGTCCTCGATCATCAGCGGGCTCTTTCCGCATGCGGTGGGTGGCCTGCCGACGTTCTCCATCTCCGGTATCACTGCCATTGCAGACCGTGGTGGTTCATCGCCCAACCCGCAGATCGTCGAGTCCGTTGGCGATACGTACACATGGGTTCGTGGCCGGCATGAGATTAAGGCCGGTGCGGACCTCGCCTATAGCCGCGTGAAGACGAACGCTTCGGTCGCTGCCTCCACGTTGGGCTTCTTCTACTTCGGTGCATATCGCTATACGGGCGTGGCACTGGCGAACGCGATCATCGGCGACCCCAATGACGCGGTCCGATCGCAGTCCACGCCTCCCGATGACATCGGCCTGAACCGCTACGGCTTCTACGCGGAAGATACCTGGCACATCGCGCCGAACCTCACGCTGAACTACGGTCTCCGCTACGAGCTGCAGACCGAACCCACGGAGAAGTACGGCACCTGGGCGAACTTTGACTTCAGCAAGGGTCTCAACACGGTGCGCACCGTCAACGGCGCGTTCCCCGTCACGACCAACCAGCTGCTGCTCTCGCAATACCCGTACCAGACATCGGAGGCTGCAGGCTGGGGCTCGGACGTACTCCAGTCCGACCGCAAGAACTTTGCGCCACGCCTCGGATTCGCGTGGCGTCCGTTCAAGAATGACCAGACCGTGCTGCGCGGCGGCTTTGGCATCTTCTACAACATGCCGTCCATCTACCAGGGCATCTACCAGCTGGGCATCAGCAATCCCCCGTTCCGCCTCACGCAGGAGTTCGACAGCGCTTCGACCACGCCAACCGTTACGCTGGCCAATCCCTTCGCGGTCTCCGTCAACGTGCCTGCCAATCCGCAGCTCTATGCCGTCGACCGTCACCTGCGCAACACCTACGCCGAGGAGTGGAACCTCACCGGCGAGCAGCGTCTCGCCGGTGGCTTCGGCGTGCGGCTTTCCTATCTCGGTAACAAGGCGGTGCATGCGCCCTACGTGAACTACAACATGAACCTGCCGGCGGTCATGCAGAATGCCTCCGCCCTGCAGTCGATTCGTCCCTACCAGCCTTATGGCGACATCCTCGCCATGCGGTTCACGGGAGCATCGTTCACCAACCAGCTGCAGCTGGAAGCGACCAAGCGCTACGCGCACTCGCTCTACTTCAGCACCAACTTCAACTGGACGAAGGGCCTCGACGATGTGCCTGAAAGCGGCTCCCCGCAGGATCCGTACCACCCGGGTAACGACAAGGGCAACGCCGATGGCGTCCGTCATCTCACGTTCTTCTTTACCGGTGGATATGATCTTCCCTTCGGTCCCGGGCAGCGCTTCCTGAATCACGGCGTGCTGTCTCGCGTCGCCGGCGGTTGGAGCATGAGCGCCATTGCCCAGGTCCTCTCGGGCTCGCCGTTCACGGTTACCTACCCCAACCCCGGAACGGGCTGGTACGCCACCCGTGCCAACCAGGTGCCCGGTGTCAATCCCTATGCAGCTACCAAGTCGCGGACTGGATGGTTGAATCCCGCAGCCTTCACGGCGCCCACGGTCAACTCCTTCGGTACCGAGCAGCGCAACGCGGTCTTCGGGCCCAACCAGCGCGGCGTCGATGTCGATCTATCGAAGAACACCGTGATCACCGATCACCTTCGCTTCGAATTCCGCTTCGATGCCTTCAATCTGACCAACACCACCAACTTCACGAACCCCACCGCCGACGTCACCGTCCCGAGCACCTTCGGAACGATCACGGCGACCAACGTAGCCATTCCCGCCCGCACGCTCCAGATCGGCGGCAAGCTCATCTTCTAGCCAACCCGGGGCGCACGCCATGCAATGGCGTGCGCCCCGAACACAGGCCACTGGCCAGAAGCAGATCCCTCATGAGCACCGTAATGACACTCCACCCAACCGCCGGTCGCGCCCCTGAGCCCGGGGATCGCAGCCGCAAGTATCTCGCCGGAGGCATCGCCTCCATCAACCGCCTCGTCGAGCCCAATATCCAATTCGCCCGGGCCCAGGGCTCGTCGATGTGGGACGTCTCCGGCCGGCGCTACCTCGACTATCACGCAGCCTTTGGACCTTACATCCTTGGCCACAACGCGAAGTGTGTGAACGACGCGGTCGCCGAAGTTGTGCAGCAGGGCCAGAGCTTGTACGGCTCGGGCACCACCGAACTCGAAGGCCAGCTCGCAAGCCTGATCGCGGGCAGCGCGCCGTTCATCGAATCGGTCGCCCTGCTCAACACGGGCAGTGAAGCCACGTATCAGGCACTGCGCCTCGCGCGCTCCGCCACCGGCCGCGACCACATCATCGTGATGCAGGGGGGGTACAACGGCTGGCATAACGACGTCGCCTGCAACCTCATGACGCCGCTCTCGCAGCTTGGCCCACGCATCGAGTGTGGTGAGTACCCGTTCCTCCCCATCAGCGCAGGCATTCCGTTGTCGCACCAGGCGCTGGTTCACCCGGTAAACTTCAACGACCTCGACGCGATCCGCCACGTAACCGCGAAGTATCCCGTAGCTGCCGTGCTGCTCGAGCCCATCCTGCAGAACATCGGCATCGTGAAGCCCCAGCCTGGCTACCTCGAAGGCCTGCGCAAGCTCGCCGACGAGAACGGCTTCATCCTCATCTTCGACGAGGTCAAGACCGGCTTCCGCCACGCGCTTGGCGGCTACGCTTCGATCGCCAACGTCTCGCCGGACCTCGCGGTTTACGGCAAGGCCATCGCTAACGGCTATCCCATGGCTGCTGTCGCGGGCAAGCGTGAGCTCCTGGACCTCTTCGCAACGCCGGACGCCTCGCGCCGCGTTCTCCTTGCCGGTACCTATAACGCACACCCTGTGCCGACGGCCGCGGCTATCGCAACCATCGAACAGCTTGGAAGCCGCAATGGCGCCATCTACGCTGAACTCGACGCCATGAGCGCCACGCTCCAGCACGCGCTCGAAGAGCTGGGCCGCAGCTATGGCATTCCGCTGCTCGTCGCGAGACAGGGTTCTGCACTCTGCCCATACTTCATGGATCACCTCCCGGTCGACTGGCATGACCTGGCGCAGAACCACGACTTCGAGATTGACGCTACCTTCCGCCGCAGTCTCGTCGACGCAGGGATCTACGTCTTCCCCATCCCCGTCAAGCAGTGGTCCATCTCAGCGGCGCACACGCAGGACGACCTCCATCACACCATCGCAGCATTCACGAAGGCATTCCGTACGCTTAGTCTGGATTCACGTCGCTGAGCGGGAAATCGCAGGGACACAACATAGCCCGCCAGAAGGCCACAAGAAGGCCCACAACGAGGACCGATTGATGCAATCCCGTCGCGTCGCGCTCTTCCTCTCTGCCGTCGCCCTGTCCACGTTCTTGTGCGGGGCGATAGTGGAACCCTCCGTGCGAGCCGGAGCCGTTGCTCCCCAGGCCGCACCGGATGTGTCTGCCGCGGCCGATGCGCAGCGTGGAGAGAAGGTCTTCGCCTCCAACTGCGCCATGTGCCACGGCCCGACAGCCAAGGGCTCTACCATGGGCGTTAGCCTCATCGACTCCACACTCGTTCGTCACGATAAGGCCGCTAGCCTCATCGGCCCTGTCGTCAAAGAGGGGCGTGCCGACAAGGGCATGCCCGCCTTCCCACGCCTCACACCGGCGCAGCTCGCGGATATCGCGGCGTTCCTCCACGCTCGCATCGCAACAACCGACAGCGTGGAGACCGCTGGCCCCAAGGGTGGCTATCAGCTGCAACACCTGCTCACAGGCAGCGCCGACGCTGGCAAGCGCTACTTCAACGGAGCTGGCGGCTGCTCCCGCTGCCACCAGCCCACCGGCGACCTCGCGGGCATCGCAAAGAAGTACCGCCCAGCCGAGCTCGAAGCCCGCTTTCTCCATCCGAGTGGAGGCGCCTCCAGCGCAGAGGTCACGCTCCCTTCGGGCAACACCGTCAAGGGCACCCTGCAGTACCGCGACACATTCAACGTTGCCCTCATCGATGCCGAGGGCCACTATCGCTCGTGGCCGCTAACCTCGGTCAAGGTAAAGGTCGATGACCCCGTGGAGGCACATGTCCGCCTGCTCGACCTCTATACCAACAAGGAGGTCCATGATCTCTTCGCGTATCTTGAAACGCTGCAATAAGCCCAAGCTGCTCGCAGCCACGCTCCTGCTTGCGGGAGCGATTGCCCCTGTGTCTTCGTTGGCGGAACTTCAGGCACCCGAGGCACCTCAGGCGCAAGACGGCTACAACACCGGCAGCGTGCCCGCCGTGCAGGACCAGTGGCCCACCTTCCTCGGCGATTCCTCGGGCAAGCGCTTCAGCAGGCTCACGCAGATCAATAAGGACAATATCTCCACGCTCACCCTCGGCTGGGCTTTCCAGACCCATGGAGCGGCCATCAAGTCCACGCCGCTCATGGTGGATGGCGTCCTCTACTTCACGGTCCCTGACCATGTGTGGGCCGTCGATGCCCGCACGGGCGCAAGAATCTGGCAGTACGACCGCGTCGTCGAAGGCGATCACGTTGGCAATCGTGGCGTTGCCTTCTACAAGGGCCGCCTCTACTTCGGCACGGTAGACGCACATCTCATCTGCCTCAATGCTTCCACGGGCAAGCTCGTCTGGGATATCGAAGTCGCAGACGTCTCATTCGGCTACTACATAAGCCTTGCTCCGCAGATTGTGAAGGACCTCGTCATCGTAGGCACCTCCGGTGACTCGGCCGACGTGCCGCATGCCATCCACGCATTGCGTTGGGACACCGGCAAGGAAGTCTGGCAGACCAGCACGACTCCCACCATCGGAAGCCCGGCCGCGAAGACTTGGTCCAGCAAGAAGCAGATGCTTCGCGGTGGCGGCTCCGTCTGGATGAGCGGCACCTATGACCCGGACCTGAACCTCATCTATTGGGGCACAGCCAATCCGCACCCCGTCATTGCCGGTGTCACACGCGAAGGTGCGAACCTCTTCACCGACTGCATCCTTGCGCTGAATCCGGACGACGGCAAGATTGCGTGGTACTTCCAGGCCAACCCACACGACACCCGCGACTGGGATGCGGTGCAGACGCCTATCCTCTTCGACGCTCCGTTCCACGGCACGCCGCGTAGGCTGCTCGCGCAGGCCAGTGGCAACGGCTACTACTTCCTGCTCGATCGCACCACAGGTGAGCATCTCGTCACGGAGCCATTCGTGAAGGGCAACTGGTCGAAGGGTGTCGATGCCGCAGGTAGCCCAATTCCTGATCCCGCGATGGAAGCCAAGCCCGATGGCACGCTTATCAAGAGTGCAGGCTTTGGCGGCACCGACTGGATGCTCCCCAGCTTTGACCCGCAGACCAACAAGCTCTACGTCACGGCGCGGGAGGGCTACTCCCTCTGGTACCTCGCGCTCGATAAGAATGGCTTGCCCGAAGATCACCAGGGCGGGGGTTCTGTCGCTCTGCTCTCGAAGTACTACACCACCGCCATCAACTATGAGACCGGCAAGGTCGCATGGCGCCGGCCGACGGGCCAGGGCTTCGGCTTCCCCGGCGTGCTCACCACTGCTGGGCATCTGCTCTTCACAGCCGATCTTGATGGCAACCTGCTCGCGCTCGATCCCGACAACGGAGACGCCCTGTGGCACGTCCGCGCAGGTGGACTCATGAACAGCTCGCCCATGACCTACTCCGTGGACGGCCAACAGTTCGTCATTACCGCCGTCGATAACGTGATCTATGCCTGGACCCTTCCGGCAGCAGCATCAGCATCGCATTAGCTTGCAGAAGTCTGAAGGACCGACCATCTTGAAGCAGCGATTGGAGAACACCCCTGTGCCCAGCAAGCAGCCAGTCTTTCGCGGATGGTGGATCGCAGCTGCAGCGGCCGTAACGTATGGCATCGCGCA
>Ga0302187_10000767_pt1 | contig 28315 bp, 25 predicted proteins | sample II_Bog_E1_3_FD_202120 | JGI IMG/M metagenome (GOLD analysis project Ga0302187, IMG submission 202120) | Peat permafrost microbial communities from Stordalen Mire near Abisko, Sweden - II_Bog_E1_3 | ecosystem: Environmental > Terrestrial > Soil > Wetlands > Peat | place: Sweden: Abisko...
CAGAGAGCTGCGGCCATGCGGTCTTGGCCGCAGCAGAGTTCGTCGCGCCCGAACCGTTCTGCCCGAGCCCGGCGAGCAGCGTGTTCGCATCCGAAGGATGCTGGGCGAGACCGACAACCTCTCCCAGCGAGCCTCCTGCTCCGATCGCTGCGTTGAGGTTGTCGAAGTGGCCGGCGTCGGTTGCCGAACAGGGCGCACCCGTTTCTGCGACGCCATCCAGCGAACGCCACAGGCCGCTGTCGTTGCCGAGGAAGAGCAGGGGATACCCCGAAGCCTGCGCCAGCGTCGCGATTGCGTGCTGCGCGGGAGCCACCAGTGCCGGTGCCGCGCAGCCATTGACCGCGTTGGTCGTGTTGCGCCAGCTGCAGGAGGTTCCGTTGTTTGCCAGTGTGCAGCGATAGAGATCGATCGTTCCGGCATAGAGCTGGGTCTCCCCGGAGGTGGCGGGAGCGGCTGCGAGCGTGAGGTTATACGTCCCCTGCGCGATGGTTGTGCTGCCCAAGCCCACGTCCAGCATGCCGTTGTCGAGCCGTGTGGTGAAGGTTGGCACGGGCGACGTGCAGACGCCGCTGGTAAGCCGGCAAAGATCCTGCCAAAGGCCTTGATCGTTGGAGTTGGCATCGACCGTGAGCGCGTAGAGATCGCCCGTGAGGGGTTGGGCTGCGAGCGCGCCGCGAAATAGCGGGCAGGTGATGGAGTTGGTGGCCGTGGGGCAGTGCGCCAGCGTGAGCCCCGTGCCCGGCTGCGCGGCAAGGCGGGTCCAGGTGGAACCGTTGGTGGAGGTGTAATAGCCGTGGTAGCGGACGGCCGCCACGAAGATCGCGCGTTGCGCGTCCCACACCACCGAGGTGACGGGGTTGCCGGGCTGTGCTCCGGAGTAGGGCAGGGGCTGCTGCACGACCTGCGCGCCGTCGTAGACGCTGGCCATCTGCCACGTCTGCCCTGCGTCGGTGGAGTAATAGAGCCCGGCGGTCGCGTTGGTGGATGCCCCCGTAAGGATGCCGTCGGACGACGTGGAGAAGGCCGCAACGACGAGCGTCGGCGTCGCGGTGGAGAAGGCGATGCCTGCAGTCGCAAGGCCGATGAAGCTGTGGTTGCCGTTGGCGCCATCGTGCGAGCCCTGGATCACGGTCCAGGTCAGGCCGCCGTCGGTGGAGCGCAGCAGGCCTTCGCCGTAGAGCGAGTCCGTCGCGTCGTTGGGGTCTCCCGTGCCTGCCAGCAGCACGGGATTGGCCTGAGGCTGGACAGCCAGCGCGCCAACCGACAGCGAAGGAAGCACCGAGCTGCCGGCATTCGCGCTGAATACGGGAAGATCGTCCGTGAGCGGAGCGAAGGTGACAGAACTCAGCGCGTCGGCGGCGTTGGTGGATTTCCAGACCCCGCCGCCGGTCGTTCCGAGATACACGGTGTTGCCGGTAGCATCGTTCGGATCGAGCGCGATGGCCGTGATGCGGCCGGTGACATTTCCGAAGCTGAGCGAGGCCAAAGAACTCGGCCCCAAGGGCTGCCATGGTGCGGTGAGTGATGCGGCGTCCGGCCGCGCAGCCCGGGCCGCAGCCATCTCCTGAGACTGCCTGCGAGCGGCGAGCAGGGCCTGAGCCGCAGACGGCGAGGCGGTGCTTCCTGTTGCTGGTGGGGCAGCGACACGCGCCGCAGCGAAGGCTCTTGCGAGCGCACGACGTGTTGCAGACGGCAAAGTACCGCTGTGGTGCGAAGCGTTCTGGCCAGAGGAGTCGGAGGGGTTGGCAGACGCCTGAGCCTTCGCTCGAAGCGAGCCTGCGAAAGGAAGGAGGGCTCCCAGCAGGACAATCGCAACCGAGCTGAAAAAGCCTCTGAATGGCGCACAAACACCCGTGCGCGGCGACGTGGAAGGACACGCCGAGCTGTTGGGCAGGCTCGCGATACGGCTCAGCGGCAAGCAGGCAGTCCCGAATACAGCGTCAAGTTGGCCCGGAGTCCGGCTCATCTCCACATCTTTGGCGGGCCGGGCGACGGGTGCGAGGGAGCCAATCACACGACGCGCAGCGGTATGCCGAATCGGAACAGAGCCAGGAGCTTCAGGTTGGCGCTGAGTGTAGCAGGAACCCGAACTCGGTGCCCGGATTCATAGCGACAGGGCAACCTTTCCCCTCAGGCAACCCATTTCTTTTGGTTTGCTTGGCTCCAATGGCGGGGTTCGCCGCCTAAATCTGGCATCCGAATTACAAGGTGCGGACGTGCACGCCCGGGCCCAGATGTATCGGCGTGCACGCCGCCCCGCTCCTTGGGGCCGTCGGGTTGGGGCGTCGGTTGGCGGCTTTGCCGTCGGTGATGGAGGCCGTTGGCCGTTTCCGATATAACGAAGCACATGGACCCGATGGACTCGCTGATGCAAAAGGCCGCACTACTGCAGACCGTCGAGCTGGGCTCGCAGGGTGCCAACGTGTCGCGGATGGGCCTCGGCTGCATGGGGATGTCCGATTTCTATGGGCAGCGCGACGACGCCGAGTCGACACTGACGATTCAGCGGGCGCTCGATCTCGGGATCACCTTCCTGGACACGGCCGATGTCTACGGCATTGGCGACAACGAGGAGCTGATCGGCAAGGCCATCGCCGGACGGCGCGATGAGGTCTTCCTCGCGACCAAGTTCGGTCAGTGGTACACCCGCGAGACGCCTCCGAAGTGGACCACAACGTGCACGCCCGAGTATGTGCGCCAGGCCTGTGATGCTTCTCTGCGGCGACTTGGCGTTGAGGTGATCGACCTGTACTACCAGCACCGCGTCGATCCCGACGTGCCCATCGAGGAGACCGTGGGCGCTATGGCCGAGCTGGTAAAAGCAGGCAAGGTGAGGTATCTGGGCCTCAGCGAGGCTGGGCCGGAGGCGATCCGGCGCGCGCACACCACCCATCCCATCACCGCGCTGCAGACCGAATACTCGCTTTGGAGCCGCGACGTCGAACAGGATGTGCTCCCGGTGTGCCGCGAACTGGGTATCGGCTTCGTGGCTTACAGCCCGCTGGGCCGGGGATTCCTTACCGGCACGGTGAAGAAGGAAGACCTGCTGCCCACCGATCCACGAGTCACACGCATGCCGCGATTCCTGGGCGAGGCCTGGGACCGCAACGAGCAGCTTGTCGAAAACGTCCGCCGCATTGCGGTCCGCATGGGCGTCACCCCGGCGCAGCTCGCGATCGCGTGGGTGCTGGCGAAGAGCGATGAGGCGGGTGGGGGAATCGTACCCATTCCCGGCACCAAGAAGCGGAAGTATCTTGAGCAGAACGCTGCCGCGGCAGAGATCGCGCTGACGCCCGCCGACATAGCTGAGCTCGAAGCAGCTGTGCCTCCCGACGCCGTCGTCGGTGACCGCTACAACGAGTTCCAGATGCAGCTGATCGCCAAGGGACGGTAGGAGTAGCGGAACAGCAAATTAGCAGAACAGCAGAACAGGGAATGGCGCGCCGTTCAGCTGTTCAGCTGTTCAGCTCTTCTGCTAGTGCCCGGTGTCCTCAAGCCGCTCCAGACCTCGCTGACGAGGACACTGTTGCCGGGGTTGCGGGGGTCGTAGCGGACCTGCACCGGCTGGTCGAGGCGGAATCCACGCACGCGATCAGCCAGCGCGGAGACATCCTGAGCGCAGTTATAGACCACGCCTGCGAGGCGGTAGCTGTAGACCAGCACCTCGGGCTCGTCGGAGATGCTTTCTTCCCCCGCAAGCGTGCGGGCGTCGAGGATGAAGCCGTCGGTGATGCGGCCCTTTTCGGAAAGGTGGACCCGGCGTCGGCGCTCGACTTCGTCCGGCGTGGGCCGGCGCCAGCGGAAGAACAGCCAGATGCCGAAGCCCACCAGCAGGAGGCCGCCCACCATGGCTCCCAGCACACGCAGGTCGATACGTTGCAGCGTCTGCACAAGCTTGTGGACGAAGGGCTTCACTTCAAAGGGTTCCCGAGGGGTCTATTGAGGCCAGCATATCGCAGCCGGGCTACGCGTGCGATGAGGCGGTCGAGAAGGAGGGATATACTTTGAGGCTGTGCCGAAGAGGACTATGAAGCGAACGCAGACTGCTCGAACGAACTCGCTGCACGGCACCCGTGCCCGCGCCGACCACCCACTGGATCTGGCGGACGGACGCCGCGTGCGCTCGACGACCGTGCTGTGCGTGCGCCGTGGTGCGGATACGGTCATCGCCGCAGACGGCCAGGTGACCCTGGGCGCGACGGTGATGAAGCGCGCGGCGAAGAAGCTGCGGCGGCTCTACAACGAGCGCATCCTAGCGGGCTTCGCGGGGTCCACCGCGGATGCCTTCGCGCTGTTCACGCGGTTCGAATCCAAGCTGGAACAGTTCGGCGGTAACCTGAGCCGGTCGGCCGTGGAGCTGGCACGCGAGTGGCGCACCGACAAGCAGCTTCGCCAGCTTGAGGCTCTGCTCATCGTCGCCGACGGGAAGCAGATCTACGTGCTCTCCGGCGATGGGGACGTGATCGAGCCGGACCCGGTCCGCAACGCCGCGGGTGAGACCGTCGGCTACATCGCGACGATCGGTTCGGGCGGCAACTATGCGCTGGCTGCCGCAACCACGCTGCTGGAGAACACCGATCTCAGCGCGCGCGAGGTCGTGGAGAAGAGCATGAAAATCGCTGCTGAGATCTGTATCTACTCCAATGACAACGTGACGTTTGAAGAGCTGAAAGCAGAATAGAATACTGATATTGGAGGCTTTCCATGCAGGAGTGGGTTGCTGCTGATCCGAGCCGAACGATTCGCATCTTCGAGTCGTTTGAGGAGCAAGACCGGGAGACGATCCGGTACTGGAAAGCCCAGCCTTTCGGGGCCAAGATGCGGGCGATCGCGGAGATGGCGGAAGCGTTCTCACGCCAGCATGGGATCGATACGGATGCTCAAGGACCAAGAAGAGTTACTCGCCGCATTCAACGCGCACGGGGTTGAATACGTTGTCATCGGCGGCCACGCTGTGGGTGCCTACGGCGAACCTCGCTTGACGAAGGACCTGGACGTCCTGATTCGGAGTACCCCTGACAACGCACAACGTATTTTCAAGGCGCTGGCAGAATACGGAGCACCGATCGCCGGGTATCAACCGTCGGATTTTTTCGAACGTACCGGCCAGGTAATTCAGTTCGGCGTTCCTCCGAATCGGATCGATGTGCTGCAGGCCATTGAGGGCGTATCAACGGAAGAAGCTTGGCGAGACCGAACTATCTGCTTCCTCGATGGAGGAGTGCAAGCTCCGGTTATCTCCCGCGAACACCTGATTCGAAATAAGAAGGCCGTCGGCAGGCTGCAGGATCTTGCGGACGCAGCTATGTTGGAACAGTACGGTGACACGGAATAATGGCAATTTACCTACCCGCAACCGCAGAAGACCAGGCCGTCTCGCTTGAGGACATGACGCCGCGCGAAGTCGTCGCGGAGCTCGACAAGTACGTGGTCGGGCAGGCTGCGGCGAAGCGCGCCGTGGCTGTGGCGCTGCGCAATCGCACGCGTCGCCAGAAGCTTTCGCCGGACATCGCCGACGAGGTGATGCCGAAGAATATCCTCATGATCGGGTCGACCGGCGTGGGCAAGACCGAGATTGCGCGGCGGCTGGCGAAGCTGACCAACTCCCCGTTCCTGAAGGTCGAAGCCTCGAAGTTTACCGAGGTGGGCTACGTGGGGCGCGACGTGGAGTCCATCGTGCGCGACCTCGTCGAGACCGCCATCGACATGGTGCGCGAAGAGAAGCTGGATGAGATCGAAGACCGCGCCGAGCTTGCCGCTGAGGACCGCATCCTCGACCTGGTGCTGGCACAAATTGAGCGCCCCGCGCCAGTTCGCCCCGATCATCCTGCAGGTGTGACGGAGATCGCCGCCCCCGCAGTCCCCGCCGCCGAGACCAGTGGGATCCATGCCGTTGAAGGTTCTGCAGCTCCTGAGTCCGACCGGACCCGCGAGCGCGAACGGTTGCGTCAGCAGTTTCGCGAAGGCCGGCTCGACGATCGCATGATCGAGCTGGAGACCCGCGATCGCAACCAGCCCCAGGTGGAGATCTTCTCCAACCAGCCGTCGGACGACATGGACTCCAACGGCATGAAGGAGATGCTCTCCAGCATGTTTGGGCAGCGGACCCGGCGCCGTCCGATGAAACTCGCGGAGGCCTTCGACTACCTGGTGCAGGAAGAGGAAAGCCGGCTCCTCGACATGGACCAGATCACACGCGTCGCCATTGAGCGCGTCGAGGACTCGGGCATCGTGTTTCTCGACGAGATCGACAAGATCGCTGGTCGCGAAGGTGGGCATGGGCCCGACATTAGCCGTGAAGGTGTGCAGCGGGATATCCTGCCCATCGTCGAAGGCACGACTGTGAACACGAAGTACGGCTTCGTGACGACGGACCACATCCTGTTCATCGCGGCCGGCGCCTTCCACGTCTCCAAGCCCAGTGACCTGATCCCCGAACTGCAAGGTCGCTTCCCCATTCGCGTTGAGCTGAAGCCGCTGACCGTCGACGACTTCCTGCGCATCCTCACCGAGCCGCGCGCTTCGCTGGTGAAGCAGGCGCGGGCGTTGCTAGAGACCGAAGGCCTGACGCTGGAGTTCACCGAGGATGCGCTCGCCGAGATGGCGCGTTTCGCCTTCACCGTGAACGAGCAGACCGAGAACATCGGTGCGCGGCGACTGCACACCATCCTCGAGAAGGTGCTGGACGAGGTGAGCTTCTCCGCGCCGGATATGATTCGCGCAGCGCAGAGCGGCACGGGCTCCGCGATTGAAGGCGTTCCGGTGCTGGTGGACCGCATCGTGCATCGCGACAACGGTGAGGACACCACGGAACGGGTGCTGACCATCGACCGCGCGTACGTTGCCACGCAGGTGGAGAGCATCGTGAAGAACGAGGATCTTAGCCGGTACATTCTTTAGCAGAACAGCGGAACAGCGGAACAGCGGAACAGCGGAACAGCGGAACAGCGGAACAGCGGAACAATGTGACATCGACGCGGCCCCTTTGGGGTCGTTTCTTTTTTGAACGTGTTCATTTTTAAGTTGCGCTGCGATCCGCATGGGTGTATTTCTATTTTTGAACATGTTCAGAAGCGAAATCGGGGCGAAACGGCACCAAGGAGAACGAATATGAATATCGGTTTGATCTACGCGCTTTACGTCGCCATTTCACTGGCCATGACGGCCTGGGTGGCGCGCACGCTGCACCGCAACGGCAGGGTCTTTCTGGTGGATGCCTTTCGCGGTAACGAGGTTCTGGCCGACGCGGTGAATCACCTGCTGGTGGTTGGGTTCTACCTCGTCAACATCGGCTTCATCCTGCTGGCGCTTAAGACGGAGTACTCGATGGCGAACCTGCGGGCGGTGCTGGAGGTGGAGAGCTGGAAGCTTGGTGTCGTGGTCACGGTGCTGGGGATCATGCACGTCACCAATATCGTCATTCTGACGCTGATGAGGTTTGGCACCCGGAACCGGGCAAGCCGCGAAGGGGAGCTTCCGGCGACAGCGTAGAGGTTCGTGCCGCCGGCTCAGTTCCAGGGAGTGGCGGGTGGCATGAGCAGTTCGCGAGACACCCATGACAAGCATGCTCAACCGGAGATTTGCGATGCCTACCCCAGCAACGAGTATCCTCATCCTGAGCCTGGCCGCTGTGGCCAGCTTATGGCTCTGCACCCGAAGCAAACAGCACAAGAGTGCTGCATCGAAACCTCTGCGTCGCGCCGTGCATCGGCCATCGCAGGTTCTGGGAGATCCGTACCATCTGCGCAGCTAAGAAGACACCGAGGATCGAGAAGCCTGCCAGGCCAGCGCGCAAAGCGGCGGGCACCGAGGGAGGGACGAAGAGCGAGGAGACGCGTGCGCGCATCCTCGCCGCCGCCCTTGCGATCTTCCGCGAGCATGGATTCGAGCGCGCAACGATGCGTGAGATCGCTGGTGAAGCCGGGGTCGCCACCGGCGCGGCGTATTACTACTTCGACTCAAAGGACGCGCTGGTGATGGCGTTCTATGAGCAGTCGCAGCGGCAGATGGTGGCTGATCTCGAAGTGAAGCTGGCGCGCGCCAAGACGCTGGAGCAGCGGCTGCGCACCATCATCGAAGAGAAGCTCGAATACTTTGCGCCCAACAAGCGGTTGCTTGGAGCGCTCTCGGCCCATACGGACCCGGAGCATCCGCTGAGCCCCTTCGGGAGCGAGACGAAGGCGATCCGTGAGGAGGACCTGGGCTTCTTCGAGCGGGCGGTTGCGGACTCCGGCGTGAAGCTGCCGAAGGACATTGCGCCTTACCTTCCGCGGCTGCTCTGGATGTACCAGATGGGGTTGATCCTCTTCTGGGTCTACGATCGCTCCCCGAATGGGCGTCGCACGAAGGCTTTGTTCGATCAGACGTTGAAGATGCTGCTGCTGACATTGAAGATTGCGCAGCTTCCCCTCATGCGCCCGATGCATCGCATGGCGGCGGAGTTGCTTCGCGTGGTCTACGACGAAGAGTAGCCTTTGCCGCGAAGCGATGAGCCCGCTGCGCTATGCTGACCCTATGCAGCGTGTGACAAACGCCTCGGCCGGGAATGGAGCCGGGATCTGGGCCCGGCGTCTCCTGATTGTGTACGGCGTGGTCCTCTTCTTCAATGGGATTGGCCTCGCAAAGTACGACAGCTATCAGCTGGATGGCGACGCGGTCGCGTTCATGGATATCGCCTCGGCGATGCTGCGGCACGACTGGGCGATGGCCGTGAACGGCTATTGGAACCCACTGTATGCGGTGGTGCTTGCCGCGGGCCTGAAGCTGGCCCACCCCACGCGCGTGCATGAGCTGCAGGTCTTCTACTACTGCAACTTCCTTCTCTACTGCTGCGCCTTTGCGGCCTGTGCGTACATGATCTCCGGGCTGGTGCAGCTGCGTACCAAGAAGGATTCTGACGCCACACATGCGTTCTCGGGGAGCGCACTTTACTTCTTCAGCTTCGCAACGCTGCTGGTGTCGTTCCTGCGCGAACTTTCGCTGGGCAAAGTACGCAGCGATGCGCTGATGATGACGCTGTTCTTCGTTGCGGCGGGAACGTTGCTGCGCATCCAGGTGGAGCGCAGGTTCTGGCTCTTTCCGCTGCTCGGTCTATCGCTTGGACTTGCCTATTTGACCAAGTCCTATGCGATGATTCCGTCCGTGTTGCTGCTCGGCGCGCTAGGCTTGTATGCCTTGCTGCGCGAGCGGCGGATGCTTGCGGGCGTGGTGCTCGCGGGCCTTGTGTATGTCGCACTGGCAGGGCCGTATGTGTACGGCATATCGAAACAGCGCGGCTATCTGACCACCGGCGAGAGCGCACGTATGAACTATGCCTTCTTTGTCGATGGCACGGCGCGGTGGCACGAGTGGCGGACCGGCGACCTGGGCCACGCCAGCGCGAAGTGGGCGCATCACGAAGACTTGCTGCTGGATTCGCCCGCGATCTACAGCTACCGCGGCCACCAAGTGGGTACTTACCCGCTGTGGTTCGATCCCTCGTACTGGACACAGGGGCTGAAGCCGAAGATCTACCTGATGGGCCATGTTCACCGGCTCATCCGTACCACTGAGCTGCTGACTCGCTTCCTGCTGGAACGTCCAGAGCCGCTGGTCGTGCTGCTGTTGTTCTTTCTGCTTGGGGCCCGGTTGCCTGCGAGTTGGCGCGAAGCGCTGCCGTATCTCGTGCTGGCAGGATGGGGCGCGTTGCTGGTCGCGATCTACATGCCCATCGACCTGCAGGATCGTTACGTGCAATTCGCGTTCATGTTCGTGCTCTTCCCGCTGGCGGCGATGCTGCGCAGCGGAAGGAGCGCTGCACTGCCGGCAGGCATCGAAGTCGCGTGCATCGCGCTGGCCTTCGTGCTGCTGGGACAGAGCGTGCGTGAGATTGCGCAGACACGCCGCATCGACAACGTGACCGCGCAGCCCGGTGGAGCGTACAGCAAGCAGACCTATCCGGCAGCGGTGGCGTTGCGGGCACTGGGAACCAGCCCCGGGAGCTACGTGGCATGCCTTGGAGACCAGGCCTGCTATGTCGACCAGTACTGGGCACGCCTCGCCGAGATGTCCATCGATACTGAGATTGAGGTGCCCGACAGCGGTGACCCGATGGCGTACTGGGACTCTCTGCCCAACCAGCAGCAGGTCCTCGATACTGCGCGCCGCAATGGTGCGGCGGCTATCGTGGCGTACTCCTCGACCACAACGGCGACGCCGACCGGATGGCAGCATGTGCCCGGCACGAACTTCTTCGTCTATGCGCTGAAGCGGTAAGGCTTGAAGGTCTACGGCTCGAAGAACGGGACGTCGAGGTAGCGCATGCGGCGCACTTCCGCGCGGCCGCGGGCCACGGAGTCCAGAATGAGACCGCAGAACAGCGAGAGAGCCGAAAGCAGCATGATGCCCATGGCGAGAATGGCCGTGGGGAAGCGCGGCACAAGATGTGTGCGATGAAACTCCAGCACGATGGGCAACGCTAATCCGATGCTGAGGCAGAAAAGGACCGCAGCCGCGAGGGAGAAGAACAGCAGCGGGCGCTCATCTTTGACGAGCAGGATGATGGTGCGAAGGATGCGCGCTCCATCAGCGTACGTATTCAGCTTCGACGTGCTTCCCTGCTCGCGATCACGATAGGGCGTTTCCACCTCACCCAGCGGCATGCGCAGCTGTAGAGCATGTACCGTAAGTTCGGTCTCGATCTCGAAGCCATGCGAAGCAGCGGGGAAGCTCTTGACGAAGCGGCGCGAGAAGACGCGATAGCCGCTGAGCATGTCGTGAATACGGCTGCCGAAGATGCGAGCCACCAGCCCGGTGAGCACGGCATTGCCGAGGCGGTGGCCGGGCCGGTATGCAGCCTGAATCTCGGTCACGCGCGCGCCGTTGACCATATCGAGGTGCTCGCGCAACAGCAACTCGATCATCTGCGGTGCATATCGCGCATCGTAGGTGCCATCGCCATCGACGAGCACATAGATATCCGCCTCGACGTCAGAGAACATGCGGCGGACGACGTTGCCTTTGCCGGGCAAGGTTTCGCGGCGGACGATCGCACCATGCGCGCATGCAACCTCCTCCGTGTTGTCGGTGGAGTTGTTGTTGTAGACGTAGATCGTTGCCGAGGGAAGCGCGGCGCGAAAGTCATCGATGACCCGCGAGATCGATACGGCCTCGTTGCGGCACGGCACCAGGACAGCTATACGGGGAGCGTTCACCATGTCTTGAGCCAAGGCTATCACCGTGCTCCGGGGAGGCATTGGCCCTGTCGTGCGAAGCTACCCTGGAGATGGAGCTGCTCCAGCGTGCTCTCGGGAGCGTCGCAGGGAAGGTAGGCAAAGGCCGGTTGATCGGTCGTCGTGTCGACCTGACTCATCGGTGCGAGCATTTGCTTCCGATAGGTTTCCGCGAAGGGCGCCGCATTGAAGAGCCAGTGTGGACTGTAGGACTCAGGGACACGGTCGAGGAAGATGGCGGTGAAATGACGCTGTGCGAGGGTGGAGCGCACGTCGGCCGCGAGAGCAGGATCGGTGTCGAGCGCGGCGTCCAGCGCATCCATCTCCGCGTGCGGGGCTTTTTCGGCCATCACGGAGTCATAGCTGTGGTTCGTGAGCCAGACGTCGCCCGGGGTATTGCGCAGCAGCTGGATGAATCCCTGGCGCTGCGCCAGGGTGTAGGCGTCAGGAACGAACTGCACCGGACGATAGAGGTGCGCGGCCATCTGCGCGATGACCATGAGCCAAACGAGGCAGGCGAAAACAGGCGCCGCGTCTAACAGTGCCAGACGGGCCAGGGCGACGCCCAGCAGCAGCGCCATCCAGACGTAGACCGGCATCACGGTGTTCAAATTGGAGCCATCGTGGGCGCGCGCGAAGCCAATGCTTCCGACCATCAGCACGGTGATCCACGCATAGAAGAGGCCGGTGGACTGCATCCAGCGCACCGGGCGCAACAAGACCGCGAGCAGGCACAACATCACCGCAATCGCGAGCGGCTGCAGCAAATCGAACGGCAGATACAGCAAGGCCATACGCTTCGAAGCCGCGAGCTGCTTCACGGTGCCGAATACGTAGTAGCTGTACCAACCACCGCTGACGTGTTGCATCCACTGGATGCTCGCGAAGGCCAGCACCACGTAGATGCCCATGTTGAGCGCCATGCGCTTCGGGGTGCGCCAGTATGCGAGGAAGACTAGCAGGCCGATGGGCAGGAAGCCCTGCTTGGTCTGGAAGGCGAGCACCCAGACGATCGCCGCAATGGGAGTGGGCGCAAAACGCATGCAGTAAAGCGCCAGCACGAAGAAGAAGACCGACAGCGAATCGACACGACCGATGTCGTACCAGCCGAGGCACCAGCTATAGAGCGAGAGATAAACGCCCGCAGCACAAATGGCGGCGGCACGATGATGTGTCTCGCGCCAGACATGCAGGTAGAGGACGACAACCGTGCCCAGCGTGGCGAGCAGTGAGACAGCTCGCAGTGCGGCATAGCCGAGGCCAACGGTCTTGCTGAAGGCCAGTGAAGCGTAGAAAAACAGGGGAGCGTAAAGGAATGGAGTCCAGTCGAGGGACGGCCTGGCGTAGAGTGGCTGGCCGTGCGCGAGTCTCCACACGGAGGTCATCATCGCGGACTCCATCCGATCGAGCTCGAAGGGATACCGCAGGCGGCGCAATGCCGTGTACACGAACAGGAGGAGCATCAGCCCGGACAACGTCATGGCAATCCGCGCGAAGCGTGCCGCCCAGATGGCGGCAGCCTCAGTCGGGTTCCGTTGTGCCATGGAGATGCTCTCGCCGAAGAAGAATAGGTCTAGGGACTTCTGACGAAACAACAAGGCGGACCGGTTGCCTTACGGGCCGGTCCGCCTTGTGGGATGGAGCTGCGAAACTAGGCGCTGACCGGCTCGGCCTTAAGTTCTGCCACGCGCTTGGCGAGCAGGGCTTCGAGATCTTCGAGCGCCTTGGAGAAGCCTTCGATGCCTTCCTTCAGCTTGTCGTGAGCCATCCGGTTCTCTTCGTGCATCTTGTCGAAGGTCGCCTTGTCGACGACGATCTTCTGGACGTCTGAGGCTTTCGCCTTTTCAGGATCGAGCGCGCGGACGAGGGTGCCTTCGGTGGTCGAGAGCTTCTCGAGGAGGTCCGGCGAGATGGTGAGGAGGTCAGAGCCGGCAAGTTCGATGATCTCGCCCGTATTGCGGAAGCTGGCACCCATGACCTGGGTCTTGTAGCCGAACTTCTTGTAGTAGGTGAAGACCTCGGTGACGCTCTTGACGCCGGGATCGTTCGCGCCTTCGTAGTCGGCGGGCTCGTTCTTCTTGTACCAGTCGAGGATGCGACCGACGAAGGGCGAGATGAGGGTGACCTTGGCTTCGGCGCAGGCGATGGCCTGGTGCAGGCCGAAGAGCAGCGTCAGGTTGCAGTGGATACCCTCGGTCTCGAGGATCTCGGCAGCCTTGATGCCCTCCCAGGTGGAGGCGATCTTGATGAGCACGCGGTCGTTGGTGATGCCGGCGGCATGGTACTGCGCGATGATGTCGTGCGCGGCGGCGAGGGTGCCCTCGGTGTCGTAGCTCAGGCGGGCGTCCACTTCGGTCGAAACGCGGCCCGGGACGATGTCCAGAATCTTGAGGCCAAAGGCGACGGCCAGCGACTTGAAGGCCGCGGCGGCGATTGCCTTGTCGTCTGCCGACTCACCCAGCGAAGCCTTGGCCTTGTTGAGGGTGTCGTCGATGATCGACTGGTACTCGGGCATCGTGGCAGCCTTGGCGATCAGCGACGGGTTGGTGGTCGCATCGGTCGGCTTGTACTTCTTGATGGAGTTGATGTCGCCGGAGTCGGCGACCACGGTGGTCATGCTCTTGAGCTGATCGAGAAGATTTGCCATGGTTGGCTCCCTTGCGGCAACGATTTTGGGCGCGGACGGCGCGTCGCCTTCCATTATAGATGCGCCAGACGTTACACCCGCATGACGAGACGGGATCGCAATACACCGGCTCAATTTAGGGACTACTTCCGAGCTTCGATCAGTTTTTGGTAAAGCTCGATCGTCTGCTGGGCGATGGCGGTCCAGCTGAACTGGGCCTCGACACGACGGCGGCCAGCCTCGCCGAGGGCACGGGCCTTCTCGGGATTGGCGAGCAGATCGTTGAGCTTCGCAGCCAGGTCGCGGGAGAACTTATCCTCGTCCCTGGGGAAGGTCGTCACGGGATCGGCCTCAAAGGGGACGAGATAACCGGTCTGCTCGAGCGACTCGCTGGCTGCCCGGGCATCATCCACGACCACCTCCAGGATGCCGCCGGTGGCCGAGGCTACGACGGGCGCGCGGCAGGCCATCGCTTCCAGGTTGATGATTCCAAAGGGCTCATACACACTGGGGCAACAGAACACCGCACAGTGCGAGTAGAGCTGGATGGCTTCCTGCTTGGAGACCATCTGCTCGATCCAGACAATGTTGTGCCCGGTACCGGTGGGATCGCCGGTCGCGGTGGCATGGCCTGCGGGATTCGAGACGCCGTCGCTTTCGACGGCAACGAGCGCGGGCTGGCTGCCAAGGGTGGAAGAGCGAGCCTCTTCCACCTTGGCGCGCATCTCCGCGGCGATCTCCGGGGTATCGGGGGCTCCGGCGCAGAGGACGACCTGGGTCCCCGGCGGGAGGTACTTGATGGCGTCGACGAGATGCGTGACGCCCTTCTGGCGGGTGATACGGCCCACGAAGAGGACGTAAGGCTTATGCGGGTCGACGCCGTACTTGAGCAGGGCGTCCTGGTGCGGCGTGTACTGGTACTGCTGCAGGTCGATGCCGTTGTAGATGACGTGGATCTTCGCGGGGTCGACGTCGGGGTAGGCCTTGAGGATGTCGGTGCGGGTGCCCTGTGAGACAGCGATGACCGCGTCCGCGTCAAGGATCGCGGTGCGTTCCATCCACGAACTGAGGGCATACCCGGAGCCGAGCTGTTCGGCCTTCCACGCGCGGAGGGGCTCCAGCGAATGTGTCGTGAGCACGAACGGGATGTTGTAGAGCTTCTTGGCGAGGAAGCCGGCCATCGAGACGTACCAGGTGTGCGTGTGGATGACGTCCAGCCGGGACAGGTCCAGATTCTGGAGCAGGTTCAGCGACAGGGCCTCGAGGGCACCCTTGAACTTCTGCGTGGTGCCCGTGCTGATGGCCTCCCACGGCTGCTCGAAGTGGACCTCAAGCGCCGCAGGCGGCTCCTCGCAGTGGTCACCACGTGGATCGCCTTGTTCCTTCGGCTGCTCACCCCAGGCGTGGACCTCGACCTCGATCTGCCGCGCCAGCTCGCGGGAGAGGTATTCGACGTGAACACCTGCACCTCCATAGACATAGGGGGGATACTCACGGGTCATCAGGCCAACACGCATCAGCGATTTCTCCTCGGCAGGGCTTTGCGGAAGACGCAAAGGGGGCTGCCGCGATTCAGTCTAGGCGTTGGCCTTGCGTCGCGTCCATCGGACGAGCCCAGCTGGCAGGCCTCGTTGAGGGGCGGACAACAAATTTCGTCAGACCGTGAACGGTTTTGCCCTGGCTCCGGTCTTTGAGTGTGTAGGGCAAGCATGATCAAACCTCTGGACCCCGGGCAACGAAGCAATCGAGAGGACCGCGATAGCGTCTTGGCGCGGATTGCGGCGGAGCACGCGCGGCTGCTGTATCGCGTGGCCTACGGCGTTCTGCGTCACCCTGAAGACGCCGAGGATGCGGTGCAGGACGCGCTGGTAAAGCTCGTCCGCGGCGACAGTTGGCAGGCGATGCAGAACGAGCGGGCGTTCCTGGCACGAACGGTGTGGCGCACGGCGCTGGATCGCCAGAGTGCGCGAGGAATCGGGCTTAGTGACGAAGCGGCCGATATGCGAATGCCCGATGGACGACCTTCGCCCGAGCAGACCGCAGCGCAGAACGACGAGCGGGCGTTGCTGGGTGAGTGGATCGACGAGCTGCCGGAGGAGCTGCGGCAGACGTTGCTGCTCTCGGCGATCGAGGAGCTGACCTCGCGGGAGATCGGCGACGTGATGGGAGTGCCCGAAGGCACGGTGCGCACGCGGCTGATGCGGGCGCGTGCGCAGCTGAAGGACAAATTCACGGAACGCTGCGTCGCTGGCCGGGAGGTCACGGCCAGCAGAGGAGGCGGACGATGATCGACGGCAACGATGTGGAACTCAACGGCAACTTCGAGGCGATGCTGCAGGGTGTGCTCGCTGAACGCAGCGCAGAACAGGAGCTGCCAGCGGGGCTGGAACAGCGGCTGCTGGCTCGGATGAGGCTGGCGGCGGAAGAGACCCACCCAGCTTCGGGATTTGTCCCGAGGTTTGGTTTTGCAGACAGCGTAGCGACGAAGCGCAGCCGGACCTCGATGTGGACGGCGTTCGGGCTGCACGCAGGCGCGCTGCTGCTGGTGCTCACGATTACGGTGCATCACGTTGTGCTTACGCAGCCGCTGAAGATGCGGCATGTCGAGAGCCTTGTTCTTCCCCCTCCGCCGCCTGTTCTTCCGCGCGCTGATCGCATCGATGGCGGGGGTGGTCAGCACGAACTCTCCCCGGCCACGCAGGGGCATCTGCCGAAGTTTGCTCAGCAGCAGATGCTGCCGCTAAAGGCACCTCCGATGCAGGAGGCGAAGATTACGATCGAGCCGACCCTCGTGATGCAGAAGGACCTGAAGATGGCCGACAATACGCTGCCGAATCTTGGTCTGCCGAGCTCGTCGCTGCGCGGCGTCTCGCTGGGCAATGGCTTGGGGACGGGGCTTGGGTCAGGCCATGGCGCCGGCATTGGGCCGGGAGCCGGGGGGAATACCGGGGGCGGGGTGATGCACATTGGCGGCTCGGTGAAGGCGCCGATCGTCCTCCGCTCGGTCGATCCCGAATACAGCGAAGAGGCGCGCAAGGCCAAGTTCTCCGGCAACGTGCAGGTGTACCTCGTCGTGGATGAGAACGGGAACCCCACCCATGTGCGCGTGGTGCGTGGCATAGGAATGGGGCTCGATGAAAAAGCCGCCGAGGCCGTGAAGCAGTACAAGTTCAAGCCCGCGACGCAGAACGGCAAGCCGGTCGAGGTGGACATGTACGTCGATGTCGGCTTCCAGATCTTCTAGAGGATGCGGCCGGGAGACGAAAGCTGAGCACTTGTGGGAGAAAGACCTGTAGCTCTGTGCTGCGACGCGCGGAGCTACAGGTCTTTCGTGATGGGCGAGCGGAAGCTGCGCCCCGGCTTTCGGACCGGGGGGCTGGCGAGCAGGGTTGGAGGCTATGATTGCGCCGTTTCTGCGTCTTTCGAGAGATTTCCGCCGTACTATTTCCATAACCCCGCTTTTCCCGGAGATCGATACATGCGCTTGAAAGTTGCCGTGGCAGGCCTTGGCCTGTCTGTGCTGTTGCCTTCCCTCTTGCCTTCGCTTGCGACCGCGCAAGAGATGCCCGCTCGTGGCGAGCGCACCACCACCACCACCACGAGCGCCCCCGAAGGTCCTCGTCGCGTTGCCAGCCTGCCGGCGGACTCTGTCACCGAAGGTTCGGTCAAGGTCGGCGGCAAGGAGATTGCGTACAAGGCCGTTGCCGGCCTGCTGACGGTCGGCGCCACGGATGCGCAGGATGCGACCCTGGGCTTCGACGGCAAGCCGCTGCCGGAGGCGGCTGTCGACCTTCCGGCCCGCCCCGAAGACCAGCCCGCGACCGCGAAGATGTTCTATACCGCCTACTTCGCCAAGGGTGAGGATGCGGGCACGCGCCCGGTCGTCTTCATCTACAACGGTGGCCCGGGTTCGGCGACGATGTACCTCCGCATGGGCTCACTCGGCCCAGTGCACATCGCGGTCGCCGATCTCGACCACCCGGCGGGCGGACCGTACAAGATCAACTCGAACCCGTACTGCCTGCTGGACGTCGCCGACCTCATCTTCATCGACGCGCCGGGCACGGGCTACAGCCGCGTGCAGGGCAAGGATGCGTTCAAGGCGTTTTACGGCGTGGACCAGGACGCGGCGGCGTTCGACCGCTTCATCCGTCGCTTCCTGACCAAGTTCAATCGCTGGGAGTCGCCGCGCTTCCTCTTCGGCGAGAGCTACGGCACCACCCGCGATGCTGTTCTCGCTGCAGTGCTGCATGACCATGCCGTGGACTTGAACGGCGTCGTCTTCCTGAGCCAGATCCTGGGCTTCGACAACTCGGCCGACGGTTCGGACTCGAGCCCCGGCATGGAGAACGGCTTCTTCCTCGCGTTCCCTAGCTTCGCGGCTACCGCCTGGTATCACCACAAGGTGCCGAACGCTCCGGCGGACCTCGAGACCTACCTCCACGAGGTCGAGAAGTTCTCGCTCGGCGACTACGCTTCGGCCCTGCTGCAGGGCGCGGATCTCGAGCCCGGCAAGAAGGCTGCCATGGCCGCGAAGCTGGAGAGCTATACCGGCGTTCCTGCCGCGACGTGGCTCAAGGCCAACCTGCGTATGACCGGCTCGGAGTTTGCCAAGTACGTGCAGGACTCGTCCAACATCACCACGGGCCGTCTGGACTCGCGCTACGAAGGCCCGGCGATGGATCCTCTCTCGCAAGGTACCGGCTATGACCCCTTCACCGAGTCCATCGACTCCGCGTACCTGGCGGCGATGAACACCTATGCGCACGAGACGCTGCATTTCGGCGAGCAGATGACCTACAAGCCGAGTGCACGGGAGCCCGGCTTCAACTGGGACATGGGACATCGCGTTCCGGGTCGTGGCTTCGGTGGCGGTGGTGGAGGCGGCAAGACGCTGAACGTCGTTCCCGATCTCGCCTACGTGATGAAGTCCGTGCCCAAGATGCACGTGCTGCTGATGGGTGGCTACTTCGATATGGGAACGCTGTACTTCGGCGCGACCTACGAGATGAAGCACCTGCCCATGCCCGTCGAGCTGCAGAAGAACATCGCCTATAAGTTCTTCCCCACCGGCCACATGGTTTATGTGAACGAGGAAGCGCTGAAGGGTCTGCACGACCGTACGGCGCAGTTCATCCTCGACAACAAGATCGCCAAGTAGCGCAGCGTGTCGTAACCCAGGGCAGCACAATTCGCGTCACCACCAAGGCCGGGCATCTCGCCCGGCCTTGGTGCGTTCGTGCGGTCGAAGTCAGCTCCTGGTCTGGGCTCGCTACTGAAGACCCGGGCCGTTCGTCTTTCGATAAGGCACCGGATTCCCGGCCGGGCCATAGAATCGAGCCCAGTTGGAGCCGGACGTTTCGCATCGCAGCACCTGAAGCATCTAAACATCTGCAGCGAAAGGAGCAATCCCCGATCATGCCTCTCCCCTGGCTGCCCGTGCATGATGACTTTGAAGCGCAGCTTTGCGCAGCGAAGTCTGCCGCTCCCTCCGCTGCCGTCACGCTCCTGCGCGCCCTTGCTTCCTCGCAGATGGAGTTCACCCAGCTGGGCAAGCTGGATCGCGCGCTGACAAAGTTGCTCGCTGGTCAAGAGCCCACGAGCCTGGAACCCGTTCGGCTGGCGATTCTCAGCTCTTCCACGACCAACCATCTGCTTCCGGCGATCCGCGTGGGTGGACTCCGCCGCGGGCTAGCGATCGAGGTCTACGAAGCTCCCTATGTCATGTACCAGCAGGAATTGCTGGACCCGGACTCGGGCCTTGCGCGCTTCCGGCCGGACGTGGTGCTGCTCGCGCTCGATGCCCGCCATGTAGCGTCCAGCGTTGGCTCCAGCGCCGATGACGCTATCGCGCTGCTCCGTGGCTGCTGGCAGCAGGCCAGTGCCCGCTTTCAATGCCAGGTCATCCAGCAGACGCTGCTGCCCGTGCTTTCGCCGGTGCTTGGAGACAACGAAGAGCGTATGACCTGTTCCCCAGCTGCGCGCCTGGAAGCGATCAATATCAAACTTCGCGCCTGCGCCGAAGCTGAAGGCGTAGATCTTCTCGCGGTCGACCGTCTGTGCGCAGTGGACGGCCTGCGCGAGTGGCACGATGCTGCGCTGTGGTATCGTGCGAAGTATGAGGTGCATCCACGCGCTGCCGAGATGTATGGCGATCACGTGGCGAGGCTGGTCGCGGCGGCGCGAGGGCGCTCCGCGAAGTGCCTGGTTCTGGATCTCGACAACACGCTGTGGGGAGGCGTCATCGGCGACGATGGCCTGCATGGCATCCAGCTGGGTCAGGGCAGCGCGGCGGGCGAGGCTTACGTGGAGCTGCAGCGGTATGTGAAGGCGCTGGCCATGCGTGGCGTGGTGCTCGCGGTGTGCAGCAAGAATGACGAGCCCAACGCGCGGGAGCCCTTTGAAGCTCATCCCGAGATGGTGTTGCGTTCCGACGACATCGCCTGCTTCGTCGCCAACTGGCGGGACAAAGCCACCAATCTGCGCGAGATCGCGGCGCGGTTGAACCTTGGTCTCGATGCGTTGGTCTTCCTCGACGACAACCCGGTGGAGCGTGCGCTGATTCGGCGTGAGCTGCCCATGGTGATGGTGCCCGAGATGGGCGAAGACCCTGCGGAGTACGTCCATACGCTGGCCGCGGCAGGGTACTTCGAAGGCCTGCGCATCACCGCGGAGGACCACGACCGCGCGGCGATGTACCAGGCCAACGCGGAGCGCGAACGCTTGAAGCAAGCCTCAGCAGGTGGATCGGACACGAACTTGGCGAGCTACCTCGCATCGCTCCAGATGAGCCTCACAGCTGGGCCGATCGATGCCAGGAGCCTGCCCCGCGCGACCCAGCTGATCAACAAGACCAACCAGTTCAACCTGACCACAAAACGCATGACCGAGTGCGAAGTCGCGGCCGCGACGCGAAATCCGAAGATGGTGACGTTGCAGGTACGGCTGGCGGACCGCTTCGGCGACAACGGCATGATCGCCGTGCTTTTCGCCTGTACAGACCGCGACGAAGCGCAGATCCAACTCTGGCTCATGAGCTGCCGCGTGCTGGGCCGAAGCGTCGAGCACGCTTGCCTCAACCTGCTCGTCGAGCAGCTGCGCACGATGGGCGTCGAGCGGGTGTATGGCTTGTACAAGCCGACCGCCAAGAACGCGATGGTTGCTGATCTTTATCCAAGGCTGGGCTTTTCACGGCTGGAGCAGAGCGGTTCCGAGACACCCAGCTTCTGCGAATCGAGTTGGATGCTGGAGCTCGCAAAGTACACACCGCATGATGTGCCGATGCGGATGGTGGTCACGAGCATCGTGGCAGACAGCTCCGTTCCAGCGTAAGCAGGTTGTGCAAGCGAGCAAGAATCGTGCAAGAGGAGTCCACCCTGATCGCTGCCCCTCACTTGGTTTTGCACCACGTCGGATACACCGTGAAGGAGATCGAGCCCCTCGCCGCGCTCTACGTCGAACGCTTTGGCTACGAGGTGGCGTCGCCGGTGATCCACGATCCGTTGCAGACGGCATGGGTGCAGTTTCTGCGCATCCCCGGCAACCCGGCATACCTGGAGTTTGTCGCTCCCGATGGCCCGGCCAGCGTCCTTACAAATGCTGTCGCCAAGGGCGGCGGCCTCCATCATCTCTGCTATATCTCCGGGCCGCTGGAAGAGACGATTGCGCACCTGAGAGCCTCGCAGATGATCCTGATCTCCGAGCCCAAGCCGGCGGTCGCCTTCGACAGGCGGAGGATCTGCTGGCTGATGGGGCGGGATCGATCGCCGGTGGAGCTGGTGGAGCGGCGGGCTCCTGACGACCCCTGCACCCCTCTGACCGAAGTAGAGCTCTGAGCCCCTTCATGCGCCGCTAGAATGGCTCTTGCATGGCAACGCGCGTTCGATCGTTTGCGAAGATCAATCTCGGCCTGGCGGTGGGACCGCTGCGGCCGGACGGCTTTCATGGCCTTTCGACCATCTACCAGACGATTGGGCTGCATGATTTTGTGACGGTCTCCGCGCGGCGTGCTGCGGAGACGCGGATCACGCTGACGGCGAATCATCGGGCCGTGCCACGGACCGAGAACGGCGACGCGGAGAAGAACACGGCCTGGCGGATGGTGTCTTCGGCTCTGACCCGGATGGGCACGACGGCCGAGGTCTCCATCGACATCGACAAGCGGCTGCCGGTGCAGGGCGGCCTGGGCGCGGGGTCGGCGAATGCGGTTGCGGCTTTGATGGGGCTGGAGCGCGAGCTGGGGTTGGCTTTGCCCGGAGCGGAGCGTCTGCGGCTGGCGGCGGAGATTGGGTCGGATGTGCCGCTGTTTCTGCTGGGCGGGACAGTGCTGGGTGTTGGGCGAGGCGAAGAGGTGTATCCCTTGCCGGATCTTGGGGTTGCGCCATGTGTTGTAGCGACGCCGGGCGTTGGGGTTTCGACGAAGCAGGCGTTTGCGGACCTGGACGCGCGGTATGGAAGCGGGAGCTCGACCGCGCCTTTGTTGACCTTTGGTGTGGAAAACGATAGACTCAATAAGTTGAGCTGCGCGTCAGCTTCCATTTGGGCCTGCAATGGCATTGCGAATGGGACTGTGCCGCACTCCTCCGGTACCACCCCAACCGTTTCCCCGGAACAGGATTCCGGGACTCCACCATCAGGTGGGCAGTTCGAGGGTGGTCTGGCCGAGAACCCACTTCTCGCGCTTGTCCGCACCGGGATCGAGAACGACTTCGAAGAGGTCGTCTTCTCACAGCATCCCTTCCTGCGTTCAACCAAGCGTGAGTTATTGGGAAGCAGCTCGAGCCAGGCGCTGTACGCAGCGCTTTCCGGTTCGGGGTCGGCGCTGTTTGGTCTGTACTTCAGTCAAGCAACGGCGCGAGAAGCTCAACAACGGGTCGAAGAGTCGGGCACCAGGGCCCTCCTTACGGAGATGCTGAACCGCAAGACATACTTCGACACGATGTTCGCAGAGTAGCTTCGTCGGCACTGTAGTTCAGGCCGGGAATACTGGGCGATCGACTAACGGTAGGTCAAGTGCCTTTGACGCACTCAGTCCAGGTTCGAATCCTGGTCGCCCAACCAACCTTAGCCGTTCGCCAGGTCCATGAAACAAGCCATGGGCCGCGCGAGATGTAGTTTCGGGACTTTTGATTTTTGGCGCGGAAGCAACGTGATGCGCCGGGAAGTTTTTTGCAGTATGCCGCCGGGCGGGGAGTGATTCCTGACATGGCGGAGGAAGTAAGAAAGAAGAGTTTCTGAGCCTTCGGAGTAGCGGGCAACACACGCACGAAGGCCAAAGAAGGAACCAGCGTTCTAGCAATAGGGCCGTACGCGCACAAAACGGCGTACACGGCATGAGAGCAAGACAAAGCAGCTGAGCAAACATCAGGTCAACCAACCTGGAGGGTTTCTCGAACGTGAGCCAAAAAGACACGACTGCGGTTCCAACCCAGAGTTCTACGAGCGCAACCAGTGACGGCGCGGGGATTGACCCGACGAAGCCGGCTGCGGATGCAGCCGCTCCTGCTCAGGCAGGCAAAGCGGCAGACAAGAAGCGAGTGTCGAAGGTAGTCGACGACAAGCGCTTCAAGATCTTCTCCGGTTCGGCAAACAGGCCGTTGGCGGAGGAGGTCGGGAAGTTTCTCGGTGTACCCGTCGGTGAGACGCGCCTGGTGCGCTTCTCCGACGGCGAGACCCACTTCCAGCTCCTTGAAAATGTGCGCGGTGTGGATGTCTTCGTCATCCAGCCCACCTGCCATCCGGTCGATCAGAACCTGATGGAGCTTCTGATCATGATCGACGCGCTGCGACGCGCTTCGGCCGGACGTATTACTGCCGTTGTTCCGTACTACGGCTATGCGCGCCAGGACCGCAAGGACAAGCCCCGTGTGGCGATCACGTCGAAGCTGGTTGCTGACCTGATGGTCTCAGCCGGAGCGCAGCGAGCGCTCTTCGTCGACCTGCATGCAGCCCAGATTCAGGGCTTCTTCAATATTCCCGTGGATCACCTGTTCGCCAGCCCGGTGCTGGTGAGCTACTTCCGCGATATGAACCTGCCCAACCTGACCGTGGTCAGCCCGGACGCCGGCGGCGTAGAGCGTGCGCGCTTCTTCGCCAAGAAGCTGGAAGTTCCGTTGGCCATCGTCGACAAGCGCAGGACAGACATCAACGTCACCGAGGTCATGAACGTGATCGGTGATGTGAAGGGCAGGACCTGCCTGATCCTCGACGACATCGTCGATACGGCAGGGACGCTGGTGAAGACCGCCGAGGCATTGCTAGACCAGGGCGCGGACCGCGTACTGGCCTGCGCCTCGCACGCCGTGCTGAGTGGCCCGGCCGTGGAGCGCATTACAAACTCCCGCCTCGAGCAGCTGGTGGTAACCAACACCATCCCTCTGAGCGACGCCGGGCAGAAGCTTGAAAAGATCAAGGTGCTTTCGATCGCCGGCCTGCTGGGCCGCGCAATTGAAAACATCCACCTGGAGACGTCGGTATCGACGCTCTTCAATTAAGCCGCTAGCTGCTAGCTCCTAGCTTCTAGCCCAAGACAACGCGGCAACGCCGCAAAGGGAGTCGGAAAGACGGATTTCGATGCACGCAGCCTCTAGCTAGAAGCTAGGAGCTAACGGCTAGAAGCTGTTTCCCGCGCCCGAAAGGAAGACACAATGGCAGACAAGACAGTCAGCGCAGTGGTTGCAACCCCGCGCACCGGTACCTTCAACAAGAACCATGCACGTCGCGTGCGCGTTTCGGGCCTTATCCCGGCGGTAGTTTACGGCGCTGGCCTGCCCTCGGTTGCGGTCACGGTGGACCCCAAGGTCATCACGAAGATCCTGCACTCCGATTCCGGCCACAACACGCTGTTTGACCTCTCGATTGAGGGAGCTCCTGCGGCCAAGGGCATGATCGTCGACTGGCAGAACGAGCCTATCAAGGGCCACCTGCTGCACATCGACATCAAGCGCATCGCGATGGACAAGATGATGCGCGTCAGCGTTCCCGTGCAGCTCGTTGGCACCCCGGTGGGCGTCAAGATGGGCGGCGGCATCCTGAGCCAGGTTCTGCACGAGGTCGCGATCGACTGCCTGCCGAACGACATCCCGAGCCACATCGACATTGACGTCACCGAGCTCGCTGTCGGCCAGTCCATTCACATCTCCGAGCTGCCGCACACCGCGAGCTACAAGTTCATCGGTGGCGAGCAGACGATGATTGCGCACATCACCATCTCCAAGGCTGAAGCCGAGGCTGAGGCCGGTGTGGCTGCTGCTGCTGAGCCGGTTGTCGCGAAGAAGGGCAAGCAGGACGCTGAAAAGCCGGCGGCAGACAAGAAGAAGTAGTTCTGAAGTGAGTAGAGAGCAGTGAGCAACGAGTCGTGAAGGCAAGCATGAGCGTCCAAATGTCTACTCACTCCTCACTGACCTCTACTCACACGCTCCTCTCCGGGGCGCGCCGATGAAGCTGATCGTAGGCCTCGGCAATCCTGGAGCGGAGTATGAGTTCACCCCGCACAACGCGGGGTTCCTCGCGGTCGACCGGCTCGCCCTTGTGGCGGGCACCACGGTTGGCAATCGACGAGGAAGGGCTCTGACGGGGAAGGGACGGCTGGCAGGGGAAGATGTCCTGCTAGCGAAGCCTGAAACCTTCATGAACCTGAGCGGGCTTTCGATCGCCGCACTGCTGAAGGAGTTGGAGCTTCAAGTAGAGGACCTGATCGTCCTCTACGACGAGCTGGCCATTCCGCTGGGTTCGATTCGCGTACGCGAGCGGGGTTCAGCGGGTGGGCATAACGGGGCCAAGTCGGTCATCGGGGTGCTTGGAACGGAAGAATGGAAGCGCATCCGGATCGGGGTCGGGAAACCGCCGCTCGAGACCGGACGCGAGGTAAAGGCCGGCGGCAAGGATTACCTGCTCTCGCCGATGACGAAGCGGGAGCTGGCCACGCTGGATGTAGTGCTCGACGATGCTGTACGCGCCGTCGAGGCCGTGATGACCAAAGGGGTCACTGCGGCGATGAGTGAGTTCAACAGCCGAGTGGTAAGTGGAAAGTGAGAAGTGGCAAGTAGAGGCGCGGAACACGAGAAGTCGAACCGGACGCCCTTTCTTATCACTTCGCACGTGTCACGTATCACTCAAGAGAAAACGCCAAGCCGTGTCGAGTTCGCTCAACACGGTGCGGGGCAAAACCCCGCGGAAAGAACAACAATGAATCGCAGCTACGAAATCATGTTTATTGTTCGGCCGGATACCGATGAGGCCGAGACCGAAAAGCTGATCGAGACCTTCTCCGGCTACGTCACCACCGGTGGCGGCACGGTCAAGGCCGTCGAGAAGATGGGCCGTCGCCGTCTCGCGTACACCGTTCGCAAGTTCAACGACGGCATCTACATCCTGCTGATCGTTGAGGCCCCGGCCTCGCTGATCACCGAGATCGAACGCCGCCTCCGCGTCTCCGAGCAGGTGATCAAGTTCATCACCGTGCGCACGGACGAGGAAGAGAAGCGCGTTGCCAAGATCAAGAAGCACCGTGATGCGCATGTGAAGCGTTCGGCGCTGCCGCAGGTGAGCCCCGAGGCCGCTGCTGTTGTGGCTCCCGAGCCCGTGGCCGCACCGGTTGCAGCTCCTGTAGCTGTGGCTGCTCCTGTGGCTGAGGCTGAAGCTCCGGCCCCGGCGGCTGCCGAGACCGTCACCGCGTAAGACTTTCCTTCGCTTCGGCGAAGGACCTGACGCAAGAAGGCATCAAGACCAACGCCGCAGGACGCTTCCAATCCTGCTTCACGAGTGGGCCGAGCACACGAGACGCCCGCACCGACCGAAGCAGTGCAATGTCCACAGGCCCCTGAAGGGTCTGGAGCGTGAGCGGCAGAACCGGCCAGCCTAGAGAGCTGGCCACGAAAGAAGGAGCAGCAACATGGCTGACGAAACGACTCAAGCAGCAGCGCCGGCGCCCAGCGAGACGCCCCGTACCGAGGGCAGCAGCTCACCGCGTCCCGAAGGCGGATCTTCGCGTCCCGAGGGCGGTTCGCCCCGTCCCTCCGGCCCCGGCGGTCCCCGTCCTGGTGGTTCGCGTCCTCCCCGTCCCGGTGGTCCTGGCGGCCCTGGCGGCCGTAAGTTCTTCCGCCGCAAGAAGGTCTGCAAGTTCACGGTGGAGAAGATCGACACGATCAGCTACCGCGATGTGCGCCTGTTGCAGCAGTTTGTGAGCGACCGCGGCAAGATCATTCCGCGCCGCCTCACCGGCACCTCGGCCCCGTTCCAGCGCAAGCTCACGCGTGCTATCAAGCAGGCACGGTCGATCGCCCTGCTGCCGTACGCCGCGAAGTTCTAGCCCCGTCGCCCGGGCCGCAGACGCGGTTCCCGGGCGCATGCGCCGCTACGAGCGGCCACGCAGTATTGGAGACAAGTCATGGAAGTCATTCTGAAAGAGGATGTAAACAAGCTGGGCCACGCCGGCGACGTCGTGAAGGTGGCCAACGGCTACGGGCGCAACTACCTGCTGCCCTACAAGCTGGCGATCGAAGCGACCGTTGCGAACAAGGCCGTCATCGAACAGATGAAGGGTGCCGCGATTCGCAAGGCTGCGTCGGAGAAGGGCGGGGCTGAAGAGCTCGGCGCCAAGCTCAACGAGGTCGTTGTGACCTTCGAGCGCAAGACCGGTGAGAGCGGCCAGCTGTTCGGTTCGGTCACCTCGTCCGACATCGCGCACGAGCTGGAGAAGCAGGGCTTCACCGTCGACCGTCGCCGCATTCACCTGGAGCAGCCGCTGAAGACCACCGGCGAGTTCCACGTGCCTGTGAAGCTGCACCGCGAGGTGTCGGCCCACGTGCAGGTGACCATCAAGAGCGATGCCCCGGAGATCACCACCGAGGCGGCTGCCGAGGACACCGGCTTCAAGAGCACGTACGACGGCCCATTCGATACCGATTTCGACTAAGAGCCGCAGCGCTGCGCGTTAGCCCCTCCGGGGCTAGCGTGCTGCGCACGGTAGAGCGCTCCCGCGTCAGCGGAAAGGCCTTTGAAATAGCGTCGCAACTTCGGTTGCGACGCTATTCTTTTTGCTTGAGCGAAGGATAGTCCGAAACTACTCGTACTTCAGCGTCGACACCGGATCGAGCTTAGCGGCCCGATTCGCAGGCAGCGTGCCGAAGACCACACCGACGACCACCGAGGTCATCAGCGCGGCGAAGGCGCTCCACCAGGTGATAGGGATCGCGAAGTCGGTGAAGAAGTGCACGCTCCAGGGAATCGCCATGCCAATCACCGTACCCACAAGGCCGCCCGAAAGCGAGAGCAGGACGCTCTCCGTAAGAAACTGCAAGCGAATCTCGCGGCTCGTCGCTCCCAGCGCCTTGCGGATGCCAATTTCCTTGATGCGCGACTGCACATTGGCCAGCATGGAGTTCATGATGCCCACACCGGACACAACGAGCGTGATCATGGAGGCCAGGAGCAGCACGATCTCCAGCATGTCGGCGATCTGGCCGGCGGTCTTGAGGAT
>Ga0302187_10000769_pt1 | contig 28271 bp, 15 predicted proteins | sample II_Bog_E1_3_FD_202120 | JGI IMG/M metagenome (GOLD analysis project Ga0302187, IMG submission 202120) | Peat permafrost microbial communities from Stordalen Mire near Abisko, Sweden - II_Bog_E1_3 | ecosystem: Environmental > Terrestrial > Soil > Wetlands > Peat | place: Sweden: Abisko...
GAGCCGGACCATTCCCGAGGGAACTGGCTGTCCAACGGATCGCCAGTCCCTGATAAACATTGGATGGATCACAACTTCCCTGACGCACATAGAACGGCCACTGGCTCGCTGCAATGGAGGTGCTTGTAGCCCCCTCCGCCGGGATAACGGGAATCGACACATTGAAGTTATTGCCATAAGTGTCGTTCCAGGGAGGAGTCAGCTCGTACCGGAGACCCGCAGAAATGGTGAGCTTCGGACTGGCCTTGTAGGTGTCATCAACGTACGCAGCCTCGACGTTACGCACGAAGTTTGCATTCGCCACAGCCACCGCAACAGTGGACTGGTAGAGATTCCCGAGCAGGAAGTCCGCAAGCGCGTCGCCCTGAGAGAGGGTCACATTCCCCGGAGTGCCGGATTCGAGCGCGGTCGCGAGTGGCTGGCTGCTGAACTGGCCACGTGAGAACTGGTTGCCAAGCTGGTTGAAGGTCTGTCGGTTGTACTCGAATCCGAGCCGAAGGGAATGCTTGCCGCGAATCCAGGAGACATTGTCGACAATCTGCCAGGTCGGATCATTCACAACGTAGGGTCCATCTCCACCTACGTCACCAAAGGTATTGGTATTCTGGCCAACCCAGATGCTTGGCGTGGTGCCGGCCGGCCCGGAACCCAGTTGAACTGCGGGAATACCCCAGGTTGCCGGAAGGCCTCCATTGAGGCCCGGGATTCCGAGGGGAGTAACCACATCGTTCGTAAATGCCGAAAGCAAGCCCGTCGAATTATAGAAGCTCGTATAGCCAAATCTTGCTTCGTTCACAAGGTGTGGCGTCACAGTCCACGTGTTGGATCCCATGTACTGGTAGTAGTCGGTAACTGTCTTGCTGCCAGCTCCTAGCAACCCCGTCGATATAAGAGTTTCGTTTCCTGAGCTATAGCGAAACGCCCACTGCGATCGAGGGGACTGGATGAAGTCGCCACGAACCGTGAGGCTCTGACGATCCTGAGGCGAGCTGGTCGGGTAGGTGTAATTCGTGACTACCTGACCATTCTGGAAGAAGGGCTGCGAACTTGTGCCGAGATATTTCAACAAGGCCGCAGATTGCGGAGCGATCCTGTTTGCAGGAATCGTGTTGTTGGGGAATGGCGTTCTACCCAGCCCATTGGCGTCCCCTGTCGCCGGGTCGTAGATGGTAACCGGAGTTCCGTCCTTCCTGGTGAAGCCCTGGAAATTGCCGGATGCTATCGCTGCAGAAGGAACAGTCGCATAGCCAAAGCCGTTCGAGCGTATGCGCCTCCACTCGTCATCGACCATGAAGAAGAACTTGTCTTTGCCGTTGTACAGCTTGGGGATTCTGATCGCACCGTCAAGCTCAAAACCGAAGTCATTCCATTTGTAGGGATTCACCTTCGGGGGCGTATTGCCGTTGTACGAGAAATAGTAGGGATTGGCATCCGCGATGTTGTTGCGAATGAAGTCGTACAGACTGCCGTGGTAGGTGTTCGATCCGCTCTTGCTGACGACGTTGACCTGGGACGCTTCGTGGCCGAATTCAGCCGAATAGACGCCGGTCTGAACCTTGAACTCCTGAATGCCATCGACAGAAGGCAGGCCCACATAGGTGTTGAAATCAGGATCGGTATTGTTGACGCCGTCCAGCGTGTAGTAATCGAACATAATGCGCTGGCCGCCGACAGAAATTGATTGGCTCGCTCGGTCGCCCCCCAAACGAGATCCTGCCTGGCCCGAGGTGGGCGAAAGCGTATTCACATTCGAAGCGAGGGCCACCAGACTCAGGTAATTTCTGCCGTTGAGTGGCAGTTCATTCACCTGCGCATTGTCGATGACTGTGCCCAATGAGGCGTTGTCTGCTTGCAACAGCGCTCCCGACGCATCCACCGTGACGGATTCAGTCACCTCGCCAACCTGCAGCGTGAAGTCCAGCCGCACGCTCTGCTGAACCTGTAGTTCGAAACTGTCACTTTGCGCCGCCTTGAATCCTGGATGCTTGGCCTGGAGCTTATAGCTTCCTGGCGGAACCTCGGTGAAGGTGTAGTCGCCAGCAGAAGTAGTCTTCGTGGTTCGGGCCGAGCTGGTGGCAACATCCGTGAGGGTCACTTCGGTCTGCGACAGCTGAGCCCCGGACGAATCGGTAAGGTGACCCGCGATGGATCCCGCCGTTTGCCCCATCAGGCCCGGTGCACCCACCAGGCCCAGAAGAATCACGAATAGCGTCTTTCTAATGCTCGAATTCAACATCTGAACAGCCTCCAAATGAAAGTTCCCTTGCTTTAGTTGTGAGACAAGCGTCTACTCGCGCCGGGAAACGGGTCGCTTATTTTGACGGCGAAAAATAGCATCCCGCCGATTCGAGTGTCAACATCTATTCAGCGAAATCAAAATAGTGATTTCACTGGTTGAAATTCATGGCACAGGCTGAAAACAATCGAAAACTTCGAATACTAATGATTGAATATGGAATGATTGGCAGATCTTCGGCCGACGGAATTCAGTGCAGGCCCGCCGAAATCCGCATAATCGGAGATTTCATCACCGCTATTGGAAGGTGCTCCCCAAATCGTCATCGAGTGGGTGCTTGGACAGTTCCCATGCGAGAAGAGTGAAACGGGAAGGTGAGCCTTTGACACCCCTTGATTGGCCTGCTAGCATCCGTGACAATCTAACCCCGGATAAGTGGTGATTACTTGAAAGATATCGTCCTTACCACAGCGCTCCTGTCCTCACTTGCTTTTGCGCTCGACGGCCAGATTGGTATCCACGACCCGTCCACAATCGTGCAATGCGATGGGAAGTACTACACGTATGGAACCGGCGGCTCCAGCCTGGTTTCCGACGATGGTTGGACTTGGAGTCGGGGGGGCACTTTGCCGCGCAGAGGTCTCGCCCCGGATGTGATCCATCTTGGAGATCGCTTCTATGTATATGTCGCCGCGAATATAGGAGCTCAGCCCAAAGCTGCCATCAATTTGATTTCGAGCAAGAGTCTTGACCCAGCTTCGCCCGATTACAAATGGGAAGAAGGGGGAGTCGTAGCGTCCTCCGACGGTGTCGAGGAATCCAATGCAATTGACCCGGGAGTCTTTCTGGATCCAACCACCGGCAGATTGTGGCTCGTTTACGGCTCGTACTTCGGATTCATCCGCGAAGTTGAGCTCGATCCAAAGACCGGAAAACGCCTCCATCCCAACGACACACCTCGCGATCTGGCGATCAACTGCGAGGCCTCCGACATGATGTATCACGAGGGGTGGTACTACCTGCTTGCCACCCACGGAAGCTGCTGCCGCGGAGCTGACTCTGGCTACAACATCCGTGTGGGCCGATCGAGAAAGGTCACAGGCCCCTTCCTCGACGCTGAAGGCATCGACATGATCCAGGGTGGAGGAAAGCTATTCATCGGCTCCGAGAGTCGCAGGATCGGAGCCGGTCACTTCGGTCTGTTGGACCTTGGTGAGGGCGTGCAGAAATTTTCAATGCACTGGGAAGCCGATCTGGACCGTGGGGGAGCCAGTGTCCTCGATATCAGGCCGTTGCTTTGGCAGGACGGTTGGCCCATCGCCGGTGAAAACATGAGCAACGGCACCTTCGAGATTGAATCGGTGCGCACCGGGACGGCGCTCGAGCTGGCGGTGGAAGGAATGCCCGTCGGCGGTAGGCCCGTCAGAAGACCGCGTCCACCTGGTGCGCCGATGCCCTCAGGGTCGCCTCCTGCTCCTGATGGCATCGGAGGCCCTCCCGCTGGCTTCGGTGGGATATTCGCTGGCACCGGCGTCCCCATTCCACCCCAGGATGTAAATGAAGTTGCGATGAAGTGGCCGGCCGGCCCCATCGATCTGCGCCTGGCCAACTATCTATCGCAGGCTCAGCAGAAGTGGACGGTCACGGCTATGCCCGAGGCTGGCGGCTATCCTGGATCGCCTTACTTCAAGATCACACTAGCAGGCACGGATCGTACGCTCGCCGCATCTCCCGGCCTGGAGCTTGTTGTCGTTCCGGCCTTCACCGGCGCACCCGAGCAACTGTGGCGATTCGACCAGCTTGCCGACGGCACTTGGCGGATCATGCCAAAGTCCGTCTCCGGTTCTAAGACGCCAGTAGCTCTCTCCGCCATAGGCAGCAGTTTCCCCACACTGGAAAAATTCGATGCCCTCAGTGCAAAGCAGCACTGGCTGCTCAAGGCCCAGTAGCTTTCCCGAGCGCAGTTTATCTATACCTCCAGTGGCTATTCCTGAAGAACAGACACCCGTGAGGGGAGACTCATGAGAACATTCCGCACGCACCACCGGTTCGCGAAGATTGCTGTTCTCTTCGCATCGATCCCGCTCCTCAACCAGGTTGCTTCGGCTCAACTCCCGCCGACCACGCTGACCAAACCTTCCACTCCGGAAAAGGCGCCCAACGCTGACGGCTTCATCCAGCGCTGGGTCATCCTGGAGCCCATCGGGGCTCAGGGTCTAACCGAAGGCGCTGTCCGGGCAGAGGTAAGCAAGGAATATTTCCCCGGCCAGTTGACGATAATCCCACACGACGGAGACCGGGTTACCGTGGCTGGATCCGAACTCGTCTGGCATGCTGTCGATACAAAAAATTACAACGTCAACCTGTTTCACTTCGCGCGTTCACTGAGCAAGCCCACCTCAGACGTTCTATTCTGGGCGGTTACTACAGTCAATGCGACGCAGGAGATGCATGACGTCCGGCTTGCCATCGGCTCCAACGCCGCCTCCGTGTGGTGGGTCAACGGCCAGGAAGTTATTGATATCTACGGAGATCGCCAGACCGTAATCGACGACGGCGTTTCCCATCGTATCGACCTCAAAAAGGGGGCTAATCTGATACGGGTTGCAGTCATCAATGGTGGCGGGGCCACCGATTTCTGTGCGCGCTTCCTCGACGCTCACGACAAGCCCATCAGAGGTTACACTGTGACGGTCGGTCCCCTGGCGACTAACCTGCCGTAGCCGGCCATAATACCTACGCGACAATGGAGACCGTCGAATGGCCTGTCTGCGCACAGGCCTCAGTCGCGGACAGTCTACTGTATGCGTCCTGCGGCCTTTGTCTGAATCGCATACAGCCCGGAGCGTGCGCCAACATACAGGGTCTGATGCTCCGGTCCTCCGAAGGCAAGACTCGACGGCCTCTCGGGCACTTCAAGGGTGCCACGGAGATTGCCTGAACCGTCATAGAGGAATACCTGCGCGCCCGCCACGTAGACGTTTCCGTCCAGATCCTCCACCACAGACGTTCCGCTGCGTGCGGCAAAGACAGTGGAGGAGATGTGCGAAGCGGAAGTAAGTCGCACGCGGTAGACCTTATCGTCATCCTCGCTAGCGACTAGTCGCGAATCTCCAATCCGAAATGGTGCAAATTGCATCGCCTGGAGATCGGGCTTCCATGTCCCAATGCTGTTGGCCGCACCGCGAGGCCCGACACCAACAGCTTGCACAGCTGCGCCTGCGCCTTCGATCGCAACCTTCGTGCCCGGAGCGTAGTAGAACGTTCGCGGTTCGTGGTCATTGAAGCCCGTCCGTGCCATGTTGCTGCGCGGGGCGTAAACGTATCCGGCGCCGGCGACCAGCCGCTCCAGGGTCGCCTCATCGTCATGCAAACCCACCGGTAGCAGCAGCGTCGAGTCGTTTGCCCAAGGCTGTGGTGCAAGCATTACAGCAGGAGCTTTGCTCTCGCTCGAAAGAGCGAATACATGCTTCGCATTATCCATAATAAGAAGCGTGGATGGGGCCACAACGGCCGCCGACTGAGGAGCGTCGATGTCTTGACTCAGCACAACAGCCTGCCTCGTCATTTCGTCCCAACCGTACACCCGATGGTTGACCGAATCCGTGAAGAAGATCGCGCCTTCTCCATTCGAGGTAAGTCCCGTCGCGTTGCTGAAACCATCCGCAACCTTCTCGAGTTTCGCATTGGGTTTGAATGCCGTGGGTAGAGCGAGCGGCGCTCCGGGACTGAGTTGTTGCCCGATCTCGAAGGTATTGAAATCATGGGTGCGGACAGCCACCCCGCTGGTCTCGTCGATGACGCTGTTGTCGAACGCAAGCCGGGTCTGGCTGAAGTTATGCATGTTCTCCAGCCGCACCGGGCCAGAGCTCCGCGAGACCACGGCCGCGATCTTGGGTAGAACATTGCGCGAGACTCTGTAGTCGAAGAGATTGGCAAACGTGATGTCGCGCGCGTGATCTAACTCGACTGCAGTCGCCTCCGTTCCATCCGGACTCTCCTCTTCGGTCTGAAGCGCATAGATCGTCCAATGTGCGGCATCGACAAGTTGCACTTCATTCTTAGGATGGTGCTCGCAGCTCACCTGGTACGCGATCCCCGGCGTCGACGTGCCTTCGATGCGCCAACCCGCACGCGCCATCGTGTTCGCCGTCCATACGTTGCGAATCAGGCCCCCTCCACCGTCCCGGATCCAGAGGCTCGCAAATTGCGAGCCGCGGAATGGCTCAATGGCCCGTGCTGCTTCGGCGAATGCCGCTGGAGAACTGGGTATCGGAGAGCCCGTTGCCCCGCCTATGCGACCGCGGCCTCGTGGAAAATTCACATCGTCGATCAATGACCGCGAACCGCCACGCCACACGATTCCCGCTGCGCGTGGAGCCACGTCACCGGTCGCAACAGCAATCCCTGTCACAATCTCCGCCCCGCCTCTCGGGGTATCGAGTAACGGCACCGTGCTGCCTTCACCCAGGAACGCTGGGTCACGCTCCTTCAGTGTCAGCATGGTCGTCGCCGGATTGAGGCCGATCAGTACGCTATCCTGCCGCATGTGCAGTGTGCCCGAAAGACGATACGTCCCGCTGGGCAGATACAGGACTCTATGGGTGCTGATCGCCTCTTGCATAGCCGCCGTATCATCGGTTACCCCATCGCCAGTTACACGCAGCGACTTCACATTAACCCACGCCGCCACGTCTGGAAGTTCGGGAATGTCACTGACATCCAACGCAGGCTTCGCGCGTAACACCTCTTCTCGATGACGAAGCGCGATCGCACCTTCGCGGCCATCATTGCCAATCCCCTGGCCCAGGGTCAGCTTCCGCTCCACAAAGTACCTCGCCGGCGCTGGAATCGCTGTCCAGCCTGCGGCGAATTCACCACCCTCAAGCATCTGCGTCACATTGTCACAACGAGTCTCTTCGAGCGTGACCTGATGGTGTTGCTGACTGACATCACCCAGCACCACCGCTGTGCGGGAGATATTGCGTAGCAGCAGATCACGCCCATACAACTGCTCCGGCTTGCCGTGGCTGATCTCTACCGCAACGGGCGCGTCCGCAAGCTCAACCCGAACCAGTGTCATCCCGACTTCTTCGGTGTGAATGGCAGCGCGACGCTGGCCAGTGATGTGTGAATCCATCAAAAGAAACTGCCACGCCGGAGATGTCCTAACCGAGACAATCCCGTAGTCTCCTCCGCGTATCGTGACGTCGTGCGCCTGATTTCCCACATCCTCGATGCCCGCACGACCATTGCCGACCTGAATGTCGACATGTGCGAGGAAGGAATGTTGCGCGACATGGAAGCGGATCGCGATCGCCGCAGGATTTCCATCCCCTATCTTGAAGTCGACATTGCTGACGCTGCTGTAAAAAGTGAACTCGTTGGCGTCTATGATGGGACCGTCTGGCGCGGGGCGACGAGAGGCGAACTGCAGCATGTAGCGCCCCGTGCCCAGAAAGCCGTGGCCCTCGTCGAATCCTGGAGTGTGGTCAGCAAGCACTAACGTCGGGCGATGCTCTCCATAGCCGATGAGCCGAATGCCCGACCATAAATAGATCGTGTGCGACAGGCGATACTTGCCTTCGGCGAGAAATACGATTCCTTCACCCGTCGTCTCCTGCACATGGTTGATTGCAGCCTGGAGCGCATCGGCATCATCGGCGAGTCCATCGCCATGCAGACCCGCAATGCCGGGACGTGCGTCGACGGCCCGCGGATCGTCTGGCCGCTGCCGATACACAGATTGAGCCGACATAAAAGCCGTTGGCAGGAAACACAGGGTTACCCCAATCAAGCACTCACAAACCGCACGAAGAGTTAAACCATTCATCTTAGGAAAGCGGTGACGAGTAAGACCCATTGCGCTTCCGCTCCTCGAATCTCTTACTGACAGCCGGACTTGAAGCAGAGGTTCTTGCTGAAGAATGGCATGACATGATTCTGGAATCGATCCGCGACCGCACTCGTGTGGGTACCGGAATAAATCTCGAAGTTGTTTGCTATCCCGTACTTGTCGAAGATGCCATGGAGCTTTGCGGCATCAACGCGCAACCCATCCTGATCCCCAACGTCCATGGAGATGGCGCGATACTGCTTCAGATTTCCGATGTACTGATCGACAAACACCAACGGCGCATTCGCTGCGTACTTTGCCTGTATCTCCGGAACAGGGACTCCGTCCTTGGTCGGGAGGTCGAAATACAACGGGGGATTCGATGGATCAGGGGCCCATGCCGCAGCCGTAGCGTACTGCGCTGAGCCAAAGCCCGGCGACTGGGCGGCCAGGTCCGCGGGAGACTTCGCAGCGGCAACCTTCTTCTCGTTCGCGATCGCCATCTCCTTCATCCGGTCCGAGGATCCCGGGCCACCACCGCTCATCGGAGACATGCAGCACGGACTCATGATGTAGAGCGCGCCGAAGACATCGGAGTGCTTCATACCGATGCGCGAGGCACCGTAGCCTCCCATCGAGTGCCCAACGAGCCCACGGCTCGTGCGCTCCGGGATCGTCCGATAGTGTGCGTCCATGTACGCCACAACATCATGCGAGACATACCGTTCAAAGTCGCCCGTCGTCGGAGAGCTCGAATACATGGAGCCGTTGTAGATCGTCTTCGAATCCGGCAGGACGACGATCATCTCCTTTGCGCCCTGGGCAAATCCTCCCTCGATCGTCTGCGGCACAAGAATCTCGTGGCTCCATTGCTCCGCCCCGATTGAATATCCGTGCAATGCATAGACCACCGGGTAGCGCCGCGACTTCTCTTTGCCATAACTCGGCGGCAGAAAAACAATGGCGTCGCGGTCCACCGCATCACCTTCGAGATTGCCCTCCAGCGCCTGACCATGAATCTTGATCCGTTCCACCGTCACCGGCTTTGCTCCCAGCACCGCCGGAGGAACGATTGTGTGAACCTGCGCCGCAATCGTCGATCCCATGGCCAGTGTCACCACCAGCGCCAACACATCCCATCGCCGTAGAACCATCGCTTTATTCCTCCATTTTAATTTCGGGATATCGAGCCGCTGCAATGGCCTCAGCTAACTCCCGTCCTTCGCAGCTACCGTATCTTGAGTCGAATCTCATTGCCTTCATATGCCACGGTAGCGTTCGCCGTGGCCGCTACGGCCGCCCCTGCTCCGTGGCCGGGATCCACCAGCACGATGCGGAAGCTGCGATGCTTGATCATGCCCGGGAAAGAACCTTCCCGCGCTCCAACGCTGAGCGTCCCGGTGCGGTCTTCCCAGCGCAGAGGAATGATGGAGTGCTGCCCATTTTCATAGGCGTAACTATCTCCTGCATCTTCGTAGAGATCGAAGCTCCCATCTGCACCCCGGTAAACACGGACTTCGATCGTGCCGCCCGAGTCCTGCGTCGCATACTCCACCTCCGGGCCTAACGGGACGATAGATCCTGCGCGGACGAAGAGGGGCATCCGATCTAACGGCGCATCAGCATCGATCTGCTGGCCTCCGCTGAGAGATCGCCCCGTCCAGAAGTCGTACCACAAGGGCGCGGCCGGCAAGTACAGGCTTCTCTTCACGGCGTCTGCCTTCAACACAGGACTCACCAGGAAGGCGGGGCCAAACATGAACTGGTCCCCGAGATTCCAGGTCGCGGGATCGGTGCGCCAGTCCATCACCAGGGGGCGTTGGATGGTGTAGTCCTCGCTCGTCACCTTCCACGCAAGCGAGTAGATGTACGGCATCAACCGGTAGCGCAGCTTGTCATAACTGACGAGGATGGGTTCGACCTTATCGAACGACCAGATCTCATTGTTGGGACGGTGGCCATGCGTCCGGAAGATCGGGCAGAAAGCGCCAAACTCAAACCAGCGGGCGTAGACCTCCTGATAGGCGGGATCCGCCAGCGGATTGTCATGGGGCGGCCAGTAACCACCAATATCCGTCGTCCAGTATGGATATCCCGATAAGGCGAAGTTCAACCCCGCGGGTACCTGGCGACTTAGTCCCCAATAGTTGCCATATACATCGCCCGACCAGACAGTCGCCCCCACGCGCTGCTGGCCCACAAAGGCAGATCGCGTGAGGAGAAAGACGCGCTTGTCCTGAGTAGCAGCCTTCCAGTGATCCTGCACGCCAAGCGTATGAAGCAGCGGAAAGACGTTGGTGTATTCCGCGCCGTTCCCGATATCCAGCTTCTTGTTGCGCAGAATGCCGTCGCCCATATGCGGCCAGAACTCTTCCGGCTCCGCGCTGTCGAGCCAGAACGCATCCCATCCCTGAGCGAGAAGCTTCCCCGGCAGCCGGTCCCAATAGATATCCCGCGCGTCATGACTACTCGCGTCGTAGACGTGCGCATCGGGTATCAACAGGTGCTTCGCATCGAGTGCTTTGTAAGTGTCGGAGCCAGGATCGAGCAGCCCCCAGACCGAGATCATCGCATGGACATTCTGCTTGTGAAGCTCCGCAAGATCCTTCGCCACGTCGTGATAGTTCTCGTTGAAGACCGGGTCGCCTTCCTTCTTCCACCAGAACCAGTCCTGCACGATCGCATCCAGAGGAATGTGCTCCCGGCGGTAACGGTCCGCGATCCCGCGAATCTCGTCGAGTGACGTGTAACGGTCCTTGGACTGAAAGAACCCGTACGCCCACTTCGGCAACATCGGCGTGTGGCCCGTCATCGTCCGGTACTCATGAATGATCGTGTCCATCTCCGGACCGTAGAGAAAGTAATAGTCCACAGACTTGCCGGCTATCGAACTGAGCGTCAGATCAAGCGGAAAACGGTTGTCGACATAGGTCAAGGCGGCGGTGTTCCACAACAGCGCATACCCTTTGCTCGACATCAGGAACGGAATGGCTACATCCGTATTGTCCTGAGCCAGTTCAACCGTTGCGCCACGGTAATTAAACAAACCACTCTGGTGCTGCCCCAGCCCGAAGAGCGCCTCGTTCATCGGTGGAGAGAATCGATCGGTAACGCGGAACGTCTGCTCCCCGTTCACCTCCACCGGTTCATAGGTGCGAGGCACGCTCGAACCCTCATCCAGCAGTTTGCCCTGATCCGCCGACCGAAAGGAGAGATTCCCGCGCTCGATGTTGAGCGTCACCTCAACTTTGGCCGTCTTGAGAGTAACGGACCGCGCATCGCGCACCACCGTAAACGGTGCGCCCGGGCAGGACTGCTCGGCACCAAGAATCCAGGGGCGTCGGGCAGGCTCCGAATCCGGTTGTTCCGGCCTCGCCACAACATGAATCACCGATTCGCTACAAATTGTGACGTCAAGCACTTCCTTCCCCGAAGTACCGCGCAGGCCCTGGGTCGTCTGCGTGACTTCGGTCGGGGGAGGGCCAACCGCCTTTTGGCCGGGCATCTGCGCCGTCATCGAACCCGGCATCGCGAGGAGCGACAGCAGCACAACCCCGAGGAAGGCCGACGCAAGGGAGACATGAGCCGTCTCGTCCGTGTCGGGTCTTCCAATCCGGCGTCTGCGCATCGGCATCCTTTCGATCATGCGGTGCTTGCAATGAATTGCCATGAGCCCAACCGGCGAAAGCGGCCAGTGACGCGCGATCTTCCCCTCCGATCGCCCGTCGGAGCGAATAGGTTCGTCGTCGAAATAAATGGCCCAGCCGGGATCACACTCGCGAGGAATAGGCACTTTACGGTCTCCTCCAGAAGCGAACCTCTTGCTGCTGCCTCAGCACAGGCGATGCCCCTCTCGAAGAGAGTCCACGGCGAGTTGGCGGCACGCTTCTGGAACCATTTGAAGTTACACAGCGAGGCGAACGAGAGCAAGACGGATGCGTTGGGTTATCGCATTCGTTTGTCTCGATAGGTTTTACCATGGGAACAATAGATTTCGCCTATTGAAACGAGCCGTCAAATGATTTCAGGACTGGCGTTCATACCGAGCAGGTCCGCCAGCGCATTCAACTCGGGATTGCTTGCGTTGAGGTCCCTGCAGACGAGGTTGAGCCTGACCTCACGGGTCTGTCCCGCGGTGAGAGGTATCGGAACGAAGTCGCCTCTGTCCAGTTCTCCCTGGATTCGGTAATTTGGCAGCCAACCAAAGCACAGTCCGCTGCGGACTGCCGCGACGGCGGACTCTATCGTCCCGACTGGCATCAGAGGTTGCGCTACTAACCTTGGCTGATGCTTCAGCGTGCCAGACGACGTGCCTTCGATCGTGACCAATGTATGCTGCATCAGGTCGGAGCGTGTGATCCTCCGTCGAAGCCCGAGGAGCGGGTGATCACTGCGCGCCACCGCTATCATCCGGATCACGAGGATCGGTTTAACGAAGAGTTCGCGTGACATCACACCCGTAATACAGAGCTGCGCATTGTTCGCCGAGAACTCAACGTCAGCTGAGAGAAACGTGCCTTGGCGCAGCTTAGGCTTTACATGAGGAAACTTCTTCACGAAAGCTGCCAACACCTCAAACAGCCGGTCATCCGGGTAGATGCTGTCGATCGAAAGCCGTACCTCCGAAGCCCCGCCCGACGCGATCAAGCGGGCCCGCTTTTCAAGCTCCTGGAAACCCGCAAGATGCGATTCCGCGTCCGCGAGCAGTCCCCTCCCGACCTCCGTTAGCTGTGCCTTCCTTCCATGAATTTCAAAGAGCTGCACTCCCAGCTGCTTCTGCAGTCGGCTAATGGCATAGCTGATGGTCGACTGGGATCGATTCAACTTCTTGGCGGCGGGAGCAAACCCTCCCAATTGCACTACCGCTTGAAGAACTTGCCACGCATCCAGCGTCGTATTCATGAACATGAGCCTACATCGAATAAATCGATGGGCTTCACGGAAAATTGAGACTATCCTTTCAGAAATTCTATGAGGTACCATGCCGCTGCTCAGAAAATGCATTTCTTAGCGTCGTCAAAAGAACTTTCGCTGAAACTGTGATCGACGGACACCACGGGCCATGGGGCGCACAACAAGCCAGCTGTTGCTGAACGAGACCGAGGATGGAGAGCCACTTCATGAAGAAACTTGCTGTCGCCCTGCTACTGCTTTCGACCTACGCCGATGCGCAGACCCCATCTGACTTCCATCCCACTCCTACGAACGTCTGGAATGCGGAGTATCCCCGTGTCGACCCCACCGGAAGAGCGCAATTTCGTCTCAAGGCACCAAGCGCCACGGCTGTGAAGCTCAACTTCTGGAGCAATCCGAAGCTAGACATGGTGAAGGGGGCGGACGGATTCTGGACCGTCACCACGCCACCTCTCGTTCCCGGGCTTCACTACTACAACTTCGACGTCGATGGCGTGAACGTCAACGATCTCGGGAGCCATGCTTTTTACGGTGGCAGCAGGGATGCTAGTGCCATTGAGATTCCTGAAGCCGGAGCGACATACTATCTGCCGCAGGACGTCCCCCACGGCGCGGTACGCGAGGTCTGGTATCTATCCAAGGTCACCGGCTCGTGGCGTCACGCCCTGATCTACCTGCCCCCGGGCTATGACACGCATTCGAAGATGCGTTATCCGGTGCTCTATCTTCAACACGGTGGCGGCGAAGACGAGACAGGATGGATCAGGCAAGGTCATGCCAACTTCATCCTCGACAATCTCATCGCCAGCGGAAGCACAAAGCCCATGATCCTCGTGATGGCCAACGGCTATGCACGTCGCGCCGGCCAGGTCGATCAGGATACGGCAGCCCAGCCCTTTGGGTCCCCCGCGATGATGAAGGGTATGCAGGATATGGCGCAGGTGTTTGAGGACGACCTGATCCAGGCCTTGATTCCGTACGTCGACGCTAACTTCAGAACCGTTGCCGATCGCGAGCATCGGGCGATGGCCGGACTCTCCATGGGAGGAATGCAGACCTTCCAGGTTACCTTCGACCACCTCGAGCTCTTCTCCTACATCGGTGGATTCAGTGGCGCTGGCGCGCTGGCGATGAATTCCGAAAAACCGGATATGAAGACGGCATTTCACGGCGAGCTTGCCAACCCCGCGGCTTTTTCAAAGCGGGTTCATCTGTTATGGATCGGTGTCGGAACCGAGGAACCTGTGCAGATGCGTGCGGGTATCGTCCGATTGAACGACGCCCTCACCGCCGCAAGCGTAACGCACGTCTTCTACGAGTCCCCCGGCACTTCGCATGAGTGGCAGACGTGGCGCCGCGATCTGAAGGACTTCGCGCCCAGGCTCTTCCAGTAAGTAGCAGATGTATACGTGAGAGCTTTGAGAATCGAATCCAAGCGTCCTCTACAGTCACTCCACGCAAAGGTGTGTCGAATGGAGTTGGTGGCATGATGTCAAGATCGGGGACGGCCAAGGCACTCGCGCTCATCGTCGCATGGGCCTGCGGGCTGTTGGGAGCAATGCTGCTCCCAGCCCAGCAACTCGCCCCCGCGAGTAAGGACTTGCTCTGGTACCGCGCACCGGCGGCCATCTGGGATCAGGCCCTTCCCATCGGCAATGGCCGGCTCGGCGCGATGGTCTTCGGCGGAGCCAACTCGGGCGATAACAATGGAGACCTGCAAGCCTCAAAGCAAAACACTTCCCTGCTCGATGGCTCCCATACGTCAGGCGCGGACGAGCATCTGCAGTTGAATGAATCTTCGCTGTGGAGGGGAAGCCGCGCCAACCGTCTCAATCCTGCGGCACACGCCGCAGTCCTGGAGATTCGGAAGCTTCTGCTCCAATCCGGTGGAGTGGATGGCGAGAAAATTGCTGCCGCAGAAAAGCTTGCTCAGAGCAGCATGATCGGCGTGCCCCCAGGCATGCCGGGCTATAGCACCCTGGGAGATCTCTACCTGAGAGACCTCCATGAAGCCTCCGTCACCGACTATCGCCGCCAGCTCGATCTTGCCACCGGCGTCGTAACGATCCACTACACCATGCAGGGAGTGCACTACACCCGTGAGGTCTTTGCCTCCGTTCCTGACGAGGTCATCGTCGTGCGGCTGAGCACCGACAGGAAAGGCTCGATCCATTTCCGCGCCACAATGGACCGGCCTGAAGACTTCACGGTTCAGACCCAGGGTCAGAACTCGCTCGTGTTGCGCGAGGGTCCAGACCACAAAGATGAGATCCGCTTCGCAGGCAAGACGCTGGTCCTTCCTTCCGGTGGCAACGTGCATGCAGAAAACTCCGGGATCGTAGTGAGCGATGCAGACTCGGTCGTGATCCTGATTGCAGCTGCCACCACCTTCAAAGGCGGCCCGTTCCTCGGCGGAGATCCAGTCGCCCGCTGCGAAAGCCTCCTCGCGCAGGCCCGTATTCGTTCCGTCGAAGAAATCCTGAAGAGGCAACTCGCGGTTTACAAGCCCCAGTTTGATGCGATGAGTCTTCGCCTCGGCGAACAGAAGGACACCCGCAGGAATCTTCCCACCGACGAGCAGATCAGGCGCGCCAGTGCTGGAGAAGACGATCCCGGCCTGCAAGAGCTCTACTTCGACTTCGCCCGATACCTCCTGATCGGTTCGTCACGTCCGGATGGGCTTCCGGCCAACCTCCAGGGGATTTGGGCAGGCTCCATCAACAACCCGTGGGGATCGAAATGGACGATCAACGTCAACACCGAGATGAATTACTGGCTGGCAGAAAGTGCCGGCCTCGGGCAATCGACGTTGCCACTCATCAACCTCATCGACATGATTCGAACTCCTGGCAGCGGCACAGGCATGAAAGTCGCGCAGCAGTACTACGGCGCTCGCGGATTTGTGATCCATCACAACACCGATCTGTGGGGCGACGCTGAGCCGATCGATGGATACAAGTGGGGCATCTGGCCCATGGGCGGTGCCTGGCTCTCGCTGCATGCGTGGGATCACTACGCCTTCACTCTCGACGAGCCGTTCCTGCGGGAGCGCGCCTGGCCCATCCTTCACGATGCCTCCCTGTTCTTTCTCGATACCCTCGTCGACGACGGTTCCGGCCACCTGGTCACCGGCCCATCCATCTCGCCGGAGAACAGCTATCGCCTCCCCGATGGTTCAACCCATTCGCTCACCATGGCTCCCACCATGGACATTGAAATCCTCCGGGAACTCTTCACTCGCACCCTCGATGCGGGCCACATCCTTCACCAGGATCCATCCTTCCTTCGCCACGTCGAAGATGCTCGCGATCGGCTGCCTCCGTTCAAGATCGGCAAGCTCGGTCAGCTTCAGGAATGGCAGCAGGATTATGACGAGCCCGAACCCGGACATCGTCATATCTCGCATCTGTGGGCACTCTTTCCCGGCACGCAGATATCGCTCGAACACACTCCCGATCTCGCCTCGGCCGCCCGCGTCTCCCTCGAGCGCAGGCTTTCCTTTGGCGGTGGACAGACAGGCTGGTCACGCGCCTGGGTGATGAACTACTGGGACCATCTGCACGACAGCAAGCAGGCCTACGAAAGCCTGCAGGTGATGATTCGGCAATCGACGTTTTCAAACCTGATGGACACTCATCCTCCTGGTCTCTTTCAGATTGATGGAAACCTCGGAGCCGCGAATGGCATGCTCGAAGCAATTGTCCAGTCGCGCTGGATGCCGGACGAAACCGAGATCGACTTACTGCCCGCATTGCCTGTGCAATGGCCCAACGGCTCAGTGACTGGAGTCCACGCCCGTGGAGGCGCTGTCCTCGACCTCACCTGGAGGAACGGAAAGCTGACTGCGATGACCATGCACGCTAAGAGCAACCGTCGCCTGCGAATCATCCTGCCGCCAGGACAGTCAATTTTGCGAGTGCGCGCATCCGATCGCAGGCTCGTCGTCCTCGACCCGGCACAAACAATTGATGCAAGGAACGGCGCGGTTTATACGATTACATTTCACTAGGACGTGCCGCACTCACGATGCGAGCCCCATCTCTTTCTTCCCGCAGTGATCTTGCGAAGCCATATTGAATTTCGAAGGAGCAACATGAAAAACCGCGTGATAAGAATCGTGGGAACCATCGTCCTGTCGTTAGCCCCGTTCTCTCTCCTGAAGCTGCCACACGCCACGGCCCAGGATGCAGGGAAACTTCCGTACCTGAACCCAAAGTTATCACCCGAGCAGCGCGCCACAGACCTCGTGCATCGCATGACGCTCGCCGAGAAAGCATCGGAGATGCAGAATAACTCCGCCGCCATTCCACACCTCAATGTTCCCGCGTACCAGTGGTGGAGCGAGGCCCTGCATGGCGTCATCAACGATGGCGTCACCGAGTATCCCGAGCCCATCGGCCTGGCCGCTACCTTCGACGCCCCCGGCATCCACACCATGGCGGCGCAGATCGGCATCGAGGGACGCATCAAGCACGTGCAGAATCTGCGCGAGGGACACACCGGCATCATGGGCGGCCTAGATTTCTGGTCCCCGAATCTGAACATCTTCCGCGACCCGCGCTGGGGTCGCGGTCAGGAGACCTACGGCGAAGATCCCTTCCTCACCGGCCGCATGGGCGTCGCCTACGTCACAGGCTTGCAGGGTGACAATCCGCGGTACTATCTCGCCATCGCAACTCCCAAGCACTACGCCGTGCATAGCGGTCCGGAACCAACACGTCACTTCGCCGACGTCGACGTCAGTAAACATGATCAGGTTGACACCTACACGCCGGCCTTCCGCGCCGCCGTCGTCGAAGGCAAGGCCGGCTCAGTCATGTGCGCCTACAACGCGATCAACGGCGAGCCCGCATGCGCCAACCAGTTCCTTCTCCAGGACCAGCTCCGCGGCAAGTGGGGCTTCCAGGGATACGTCGTCTCCGACTGCGATGCGGTCCGCGATGTCGCCGCCAATCATCGCTATCGTCCCACGCAAGCCCAGGGCGCCGCCATCTCTGTCATCCGCGGCATGGATAACGAGTGCGTCACCTTCACCTCACGTTATGGCGATCCCGTCGAGAAGGCTTACATCGACGCCGTCCAGCAAGGCTATCTTCCCGAAAGCACCTTGGACACCGCGCTCATTCGTCTGTTCACCGCGCGCATGAAGCTCGGCATGTTCGACCCGCCGGAGATGGTGCCCTATACCAAGATCGATGAGAAGGAGCTTGATAGCCCCGAGCATCGCGCCCACGCCCGAAAGCTCTCCGAGGAGTCCATGGTGCTGCTCAAGAACGATGGCCTGCTGCCACTCAAGCCGGGCATCCGAAGCATCGCCGTCATTGGCCCACTCGCCGACCAGACCCGGCCGCTGATCGGAAACTACGCCGGCGAGCCCACGCACATCGTCACCATCCTCGATGGCCTGAAGGCCGAGTTCCCCAACGCGACCATCACGTACGTTCCCGGAACCACATTCCTCAGCATCGAAGGAACACCCATTCCAGCAAGCGTTCTGACCACTCCCGCTGGAAAGCCCGGCCTGAGCGCGGAGTACACGGAAGACACCCCCCACGGGATGCCAACGTCGGAGTCCAAGCCCAAGCCCATCGAAACCCGCACCGAGTCCAACGTGCAGCTCAACAGCGCCAACCTTCCGTCCAAGGTCACCCGCGGAAAAGCGTTTGGAGTTCATTGGTCGGGGTTCCTTACACCCACCGAATCCGGCGACTACATCCTCGGCATTCACGCGCATGGCTTCGCTCGGCTTACTGCAGATGACAAGCCCGTCGCCATGTCCTACGGTGGCCGTGGTCCCATCACCACCGTCGGCCGCGTGCATCTGGAGAAGGGCCGCAAAGTAGCACTCGACATCACCTATGGCGGAGCGAAAAGCGACCCGCTCGCGGAACTCATCTGGATGAAGGCAAACAATACTCCTTCCCCTGAGGCCATCTCCGCTGCGAAGAACGCCGATGCCATAATCGCCGTCGTCGGCATCACCAGCCAGCTGGAAGGGGAAGAGATGCCTGTCAGCGAGCCCGGCTTCCTAGGCGGAGATCGTACAAGCATCGATCTGCCCCAGCCCGAAGAGGATCTGGTCGAAGCGCTCGCAACCACAGGCAAGCCCCTGGCCGTTGTTCTCATGAATGGCAGCGCTTTGTCCATCAATTGGATCAACCAGCATGCCAATGCCGTGCTCGAAGCCTGGTACCCGGGCGAAGAGGGCGGAGCCGCCGTCGCTGAGACCCTCAGCGGAAAGAACAACCCCGCAGGTCGCCTCCCGGTCACGTTCTACGCCGGCGTCGATCAGTTACCCAACTTCGAAGATTACGGCATGGCGAACCGCACGTATCGCTACTTCAATCACAAACCGCTCTATCCCTTTGGCTACGGACTCAGCTACTCCACCTTCAGCTACAGCGACCTGATGGTCCCTGCACAGCCCATCGCTGCGGGCCAGCCCTTCGGCGTCGACGTGAAGGTCACCAACACAGGCAAGGTCGCTGGCGACGAGGTGGTTCAGGTCTATCTCAAGTTTCCTCAGGTCAAAGGTGCGCCTCTTCTGGCCCTCCGTGGATTCCAACGCATCCATCTCGACCCGGGCGCCAGCCAGAACGTCCACTTCGACCTGAAGGATCGCGACCTCGGCATGGTCACCGAGGATGGAAATCCCATCATTGCCCAGGGCGAGTACACCATCAGTGTTGGAGGAGGTCAGCCCGATACGGGCGCACCCGGCGTGAAGGGTCACTTCCAGATCACAGGCCAGATCGCCTTGCCCGAGTAACTTGCACCATGCCACGAGGGCTCAATCCACCCCGGATTGAGCCCTCGTTTTCTTTGTCCCTCGATGCTAGGGAAATACCCTAGACCGCACCCTGCTTATAGACCCCATCCACGAATCTCCACATGGAAGCATTCGGAGCCTCGTCGCAAAGTGCAGCCGGCAGTCGAGCGTTGCGGACGTTGTCGTAACAGTGCAGTGCCGCAAAACGCAATAACGACGCAGGGATGCCGATCGCCGTAAATCCGGGATGGCCGGTCGACGGATACGGCCCGCCATGATTCATCGCCGGGCTCAGCGCGACACCCGTGGGCATCTTGTCGTTCAGCAGCCGCCCCACCTTGAACCGCAAGGCCGCGGAGACCTCTTCGTAAAGATCATCGTCTGCCCGCGCCGCGCTCGTGTCCTGAAGAAGCTGCGTAACTGTTCGCACAGGCACCACCTCGCGAAATGGGCAAACCGGTCTCGAGGTGCGCCGACTCAACCAGCTCACCCGCACGCTCCTCGGTCCTGGCCGCGTAATCTTCAAGGAAAGCGCCGATCCTCTCGGGTACAACGGTACAAGGTACCGGCGGAGTTGCCTATCGTGCGCACCTATGCGAAGACGGCCGACTACCAGATCAGCCCGGCACACTGAACGTAGAAATACGCTCTTCCCCACGCTCATTTTCGCCGTTCCGAATTGCCACAAACCATACAGGACCACTGCCCGAAGTTGTCAAGACTCTTCCGCATGTGATTTGCATGTCGGTATCGTAATTTCACTCAATGAAATTTGCAAGATGGACACAACCATCGATTCTGATGCTTTTCGTTGAGTAGGAGTAGGGTGATTAAGGTATTCTCCTATTCGTCGCGATGATGAAAAGTGAGAAACTTGGCGCACGCGCTGGGCGTCTACACTTCAATGCGCTATAACCATTTTCGGTTTCGAGCCTGAACGCGCTTCGTTCAAATGATGAAACCATGCTGTCAGATCCACACAAGCCAAGGCTCGAAGAGTGGATCTGCAAACTTTGAAGCGCCGACCAGAGTCGACGCCCGTGACATACAAGGGCACACACCATGAAGATTTACCGGACAGATCAAGGCGTTTTCGTTGAACAGCAAGGGCGGTACTTTCCGGTTGCAACAAGCAGTTGGGATGAGTTGGTGTGCAGCGATGCAATATTCGATCGGGTGACGAGATCTATCGCAGGTCCAGGACTCTCTTCCCTGGACGGTCTTCGCGTTCTTCCTCCCGTCGAAAGCCAGGAGGTCTGGGCCGCTGGGGTAACGTATTACCGCAGCCGGAATGCGCGCATGGAAGAATCTAAGGACGCAGGCGGTGGCGACTTTTACGAACGGATCTATACCGCTGCCCGACCCGAACTGTTTTTCAAGTCGACCGGGAGCCGTGTCGTCGGTGACCTGGCGTCGGTTCGAATTCGTCGCGATGCGCGCTGGTCAGTGCCAGAGCCAGAGCTCACGCTGGTGATCACTCCAAACGGCCGCATCATCGGATACACGATCGGCAATGACATGAGCTCTCGTGATATCGAAGGAGAGAACCCCCTGTATCTGCCCCAGGCGAAGGTCTACGACGGTAGCTGTGCCATAGGACCCTGCGTCCTTCTCTCGTCAGAGCCTTTACCGCCGACGACTGAGATCGCGATTGAGATCTCAAGGCAGGCCTCCGTCGTATTTAAGGAGCGGACCACACTCGCCGAGTTGAAAAGAGATCCCCTTGAACTCGTCGAATATCTCTATCGAGAGGTCTCGTTCCCTTATGGGGCTCTTCTCATGACGGGCACCGGCATCGTTCCTCCGGATGAGTTCTCCCTGGACCATGGGGATGTGATCAAGATCTCGATCGATCAGATCGGCACATTGGAGAATGCCGTAGGTTGACCCTGTTGGCGTACCCGCCATAAACAGATGGAGTGCTGCGACAGCGTACCGGAAGGTATCGTAGACTATCGTCGAATCGATGGATGGCTATGAAAAAGATGAAATCGTCTCCTGTAGGTGTGATCGACAAGGTCCTCATCCTTTTGGAACTACTCGATCAAAACCCGGGCGGGCTCAAACTCAAAGAAATTGCCGATCAATCAGGGATCAACAAGAGCACGGCTCACCGCTTCCTGAGTCATCTCGAAGCGCAAAAGTATCTCTTCCGCGACGATTCAGGCGCCTACATGATTGGCCCCAGGCTCACAAAGTTGGGAACCGGGATCAACTTCCATGCGACCCTGGCAAAGATATGTCGTGGGGTCTTGGAGAAGCTTCGCGCGGTTACAGGGGAGACCGTTAACCTGGCCGTCCTTGACGGATTCGAGGTTCTCTACGTCGACGTACTTGAGACCGGCCATACGTTTAGGCTGGTGTCGGGTGTCGGCACGCGCAGACCCTTTTACTGCACGTCTTTAGGAAAAGCGATTCTCGCAAACATTGAGGATGAGCTCAAACGCGAAGAGCTCTTCGCTGCCATCCGCTTCGAGCCTGTGACACCTCGCACCATTACCAACCTTACCCGGCTCAAAAAGCAGCTTGCTGCCATCAGGAAGCAGGGTTTCGCTCTCGATGACGAAGAAGCCGTAGCAGGAATCCGTTGCCTGGGCGCCGCCGTTCTCGACGCGGAGGGAGAGGTCTTAGGCGCAATCAGTGTTTCCGGCCCGGTGGTGAGAGTCACAACCGACCGATTGCCTCTTTTTACTGAGGAAATCTGCAGAGCCGCACGCGAAATCACATGGCTGCTTGGCAACAGCTCCGTCAAGCCTTCTCGCGGCCGGTAGCTCGGCGAGCATCCCCTGGGAAGCCGCTGCACTAAGTATCGATTTGCTGACTGCGATGGTGGGCAGCGTTCGAGATTGAGGTGGCTACGGTCGTGCCCCGTGTCGTAAGTTCCCCCCCTGGAGACGGCGGCGCAGGCTGTGATGCGTTCGACCTTGAGGCGAGCAGCGCTGCCGCCACTCCGAAGAGCAACAGCAGCGCCGCGATTCCAATTCGACCAACCCCACGCCTCCTGACAAGCCTCTACAGCGTGTCGGAGTAGATCATCCGCATGAGGAAGTTCTCGATCTGTTCCTGCTTGCCAGAGCGAGGACTCGGGTTCAGGCTGCTACTCAGCGCCTTCTGCTCCAGGTCCGCGAGCGAGTACGTACCCGCCAGCATCGCCTGTCCCTCTTCGCTCTTCCAGCCTGCGTAACGATCCGCAAGCATCGCGTCGTAGCGACCATCCTCGATGATTTTCGCCGCAGTAAGGAACGCACGCGCGCAGAGATCCGCACCGCCGACGTGTGCGTGGATCATGTCCTCTGCCGTGAAGCTCTGGCGTCGCACCTTCGCATCGAAGTTGCATCCGCCCTTGCCCAGGCCACCAGCCTTGATCACGTGATACATGCTCATCGTCATCGTCCAGAGATCGTTCGGAAACTGGTCCGTATCCCAGCCCAGCAGCGCATCACCGCGGTTGATGTCGAGCGAACCAAGAATGCCTGTCGCGCCAGCCGTGGCAATCTCATGCTCGAAGCTGTGTCCCGCCAGCGTTGCATGGTTAGCCTCGATGTTCACTCGCACCTCGTTCTCCAACCCGAAGCGCTTGAGGAAGCCATAGACGGTCGCCACATCGAAGTCATACTGATGCGACGTCGGCTCCTTAGGCTTTGGCTCGATGAGGATCTGCCCATCGAAGCCGATCTTGTGCTTGTACTCGACCACCAGCGTCAGGAAGCGGCCCATCTGGTCCAGTTCCTGCTTCATGTCCGTGTTCAGCAGCGTCTCGTAGCCCTCACGGCCGCCCCACAGCACATAGTTCGAACCACCAAGTCGCTTCGTAGCGTCCATGCAGTTCTTCACCGTCGCAGCGCACCACGCAAAGACATCAGGATCAGGGTTCGTCGACGCTCCCGCCATAAAACGCGGATGCGAGAACAGGTTCGCAGTACCCCACAACAGCTTCGTCGAGTAGCCCTGCATCTTCTCGCCCAGGTAATCAGCCATGGTGTGGAAGTTCTTCAGCGTCTCGGCAAGCGTGTCGCCAGCAGGCGCAATGTCCGCGTCGTGCCAGCAGAAGAACGGCAGATCCAGCACACGGAAGAGCTCGAACGCTGCGTCTGCCTTTACCTTCGCCTGTGCAATCGGATCTCCCGCACTCATCCACGGACGGAAGATCGTGGGACCACCAAAAGGGTCCGACCCCGTCATCGCAAGCGAGTGCCAGTACGCAACGGCGAAGCGGAGATGCTCCTTCAGCGGCTTGCCAAGCACTACGCGCTCCGGATCATAGAAGCGATAGGCCAACTCGTTCGTGCTGGCCGACCCCTCATACTTCACGGTAGGGAATGAACTGAAGATCGTCTCGGACATAAATTCCTCTCTCTAAGCGTTGCAGCGAAATCGTTGTTTCTAATTCCAAGTTGTGCGAATGGACGTTGTGCGAATGGACGTTTCCTTCGCGGATATCGTCGCTCACCAATCGGTGAGGGTACCGTCGAGCTTCCTCGCGATCGGCAGGTACGCGCGCTGATACGGATAGCGCCCTGCCAGTACCTCGTCGATCTCCACACCGAGCCCGGGCTTGTCACCCGGATGCATGTATCCGGCTTCGAAGCGATATGCGTGCGGAAACACCTCATCCGTCAGTGCACTGTGAGCCATATGTTCCTGTACGCCGAAGTTATGCACAGCGAGCCCTATATGGAGCGCCGCCGCCATGGCGACGGGGCTCAGGTCGGTAGCACCGTGATAGCCCGTGCGCACATTGTAGATTGCAGCGAAGTCGGCCACCTTCCTCGCGTGAGTGATACCTCCACCGTGCACTGGAGTCATCCGGATGTAGTCGATGAGCTGGCGCTCGATCAACTCCTTGCAGTCCCACAACGAGTTGAAGACCTCACCTGTCGCGATTGGCGTCGTCGTGTGCTGACGAATCAGCGCGAAGCCCGACTGCAACTCCGCCGGCACAGGGTCTTCCATCCAGAAGAGGTGATACGGCTCAAGCGCCTTGCCTAACCTGGCAGCTTCAATCGGCGTCAGGCGGTGATGCACATCATGCAGCAGATGCACATCCTCGCCAACTGTCTTGCGCAGCTCCTCGAATAGCCGTGGAGCAAAGTTCAGATAGCGTTCCGTGGACCAGAGACTCTCGCCTGGCAACCCACGCTCCGCAGGCTCATAGGGCTTGCCGCTCTTCGGCACACCATAACTCGAAGCGACGCCCGGCACTCCCGCCTGCGCGCGCACAGCAAGATAGCCCTCAGCGATCTTCGCCTGCACCGCGTCGACCGCCTCATGGATGTCCGCGCCGTTCGCATGGGCATAGACCATGCATCCCTGGCGGCTCGCACCACCGAGCAGGTTATAGACCGGTGTATTAAGCGCCTTGCCCTTGATGTCCCACAGCGCCATGTCGACGGCGGCGATCGCGGTCATCGTCACGGGACCGCGCCGCCAGTACGCTCCGCGATACAGATACTGCCAGATGTCCTCGATCTGCGAGGCATCGCGCCCGATGAGACAAGGCAACACGTGCTCCTCAAGATAGGCAGCTACCGCCAGCTCGCGTCCATTGAGCGTGGCATCGCCAAGACCGTGGATGCCCTCGTCTGTCTCCAGTCGCAACGTGACGAAGTTGCGGTCCGGCGAGCAAACGATGAGCCTGGCTGCGACGATCTTCATAAGCGAAACGTTGTCCTTGAGGTCTAGCGCGGAAGTGCTGCGGATCCACTGATCGTGAAGGTTGCAGTTTGAGCAGGCGTAGGAGCCTGTGAGTCCTTGGGCTGCGCTCCACCCACTGTCAGCGTGTAAGCGCCAGCCTGCACCGAACGGGCACCCTCGGCATCGACCTCGGAAAGGTTGCGTGGCGTAAGTGTGAAGCGAAGGTGACGGATCTCTCCCGCCTTGAGCTTAACGCGCTGGAAGCCCGCGAGCTGCAGCTTCGGAGAAAGCCCGCCATTGCCGTTGGCAGGAGCAATGAGATAGACCTGCGCGACTTCATCACCATCGCGCTTGCCATCGTTGCGCAGATCGACCTCCGCGACGAGGTCTTTTCCTGCGTCCAGCGTCCCGGTTGAAAGCTTCAGATGCGAATATGTGAAGTGTGTGTAGCTGAGCCCATAGCCGAAGCCATACAACGGAGTTCCGCTGAAGTAGCGATAGGTGCGGTCCTTCATCGAGTAATCCGTAAAGGGCGGCAGGTCCGCGACGGAGCGATAGAAGGTGACCGGCAGACGACCCGCAGGATTCGTCTTGCCAGTCAACGTCTCTGCGATGGCCTCGCCCCCATACTCGCCCGGGTACCAAGCTTCGAGGATCGCGTTCGAGTGCTCCTTCGCCCAATTCACCGCAAGCGCAGAGCCATTGAGCAGCACAACCACCATCGGCTTACCAGTCGCCGCAACATCCTCCAGCATCTTCCGCTGGCTCGCCGGCAACACGATATCGGTGCGGTCGCCGCCGGCAAATCCTTCTGCGGTGACCTTCATCTCCTCGCCCTCAAGCTCCGGCGAAAGACCCACCATCGCAATCACCAGGTCGGCATCCTTCGCGGCTTTCACGGCCTCCCGCTGCAGCATACCTGCGGGTGGTACCCACTCCAGCGTGACCCCGCCGCCAAACAGAGGCGCCTCGTGAGCGTACTCGATCACGACCGCGTGGGGCTCCGTGTCAGCAAAATGCATCATGAAGCGCGGACTGGAGCTATCTCGAGACTCTCCCTTGGCGGTGCCAAAGTGCCCTGCCTCTTTGCCATCCAGCAATACGCGAACCTGCTCATGGTCACCGCACGGATAGCAATGCGCCAAACGCAGGTTGAACTCGAAGTCACCCGACTGCGGTACTGCGATCGTCCCAGTCCAGCGGACACTGAAAGCATCCTGCTGCTGGCCGTCCACCGGCGCGGCTGAGTTCCAATCGAAGTCAACCTCCGGATCGACGCGAGTCACTACCGGTGAGGTGAAGTCCGGCTTCGCAAAATAAACCGCCTTCAGTCCTTCGCGACCATCTCCTGCTGCCGGGTGGAAGAGCGTGCGAGGTACTGTCAGAGCCACACCATCCGCGTAGGGAGCGCCTTCCGCATAAACGACGCTCGCACCGTGAAGCGTCTCACGCAATACGTCGACAGGCATCTTCGGATCCCTTGGAATCGCGTTGTAGTTCCCTTCAAGCGCCGCGAGCGATGCGGCGTTCGGCCCAATCACCGCTACGCGCTTGTACTTTCCGGCGGCCAACGGCAGGATTCCATCGTTCTTCAGCAGCACCATCGACTCGCGCGACGTCTTGAGCGAGAGTGCAAGATGCGCAGGCGAACGATCCTGTGAGAACGGGATCTGCGCATAAGGGACGCTCGCAGGGGGATCGAAGAGCCCCAGTCGCACTCGCGCAACGAACAGCCGCTCCAACGTGCGGTCGAGATCGGTCTCCCTCAGCAGCCCGGCTTTCACAGCCGCTGGAAGCGCCTTGTACGTGGATCCGCAGTTGGTATCGGTCCCCATCAGCACAGCAGTCGCGGCCGCATGTTCCTTATCCGGCGACGTGTGGTGCGCATTCTTTTCGAAGAAGTCATCGACCGCACCGCAGTCCGAGGTCACAAAGCCTTCGAACTTCCAGTCCTTGCGCAGAACCTCATTCAGCAGAAGGTCGCTCGCGCATGCGGGCTGGCCTTCGATGGCGTTGTAAGCGCACATGATCGAAGCGGCTTTGCCATCGACGATCGCCATGCGGAACTGTGGCAGGTACGTATCCCAGAGATCGTGCTGTGTCGGATCGACGTTGAAGCGATGGCGATCACTCTCCGGCCCGCTATGCACGGCATAATGTTTTGGCGTCGCGACCACACGCGGATGCAGAGGGTCCGGCCCCTGAAGTCCACGGATGAAGTTCAGCCCCAGCGTACCCGTGAGGAACGGATCCTCGCCATACGTCTCCTGCCCACGGCCCCAGCGAGGGTCGCGGAAGATATTGATGTTCGGGGACCAGATCGTGAGGCCGAAATAGATGCTGTGGACGTCGTGGCGCACCGCCTCGTTGAACTTCGCGCGTGCCTCCGTCGAAACTACATCGCCAATTCCCTCAAGCAACGGAGCGTCCCACGTCGCGGCCATACCGATGGCCTGCGGGAAGAGCGTCGAGTAGCCCGAGCGCGCAACCCCGTGTAGACCCTCGCTCCAGTAATCGTAGGCAGGAACACCCAGGCGCGGAATGGCCGGCGCCGTGTTCATGCTTTGTCCAGCCTTCTCTTCAAGCGTCATGCGCGACACAAGATCATGGGCGCGCCGCTCCGGAGTAAGCCCCGGGTTGAGATAGTCAGGACGTTGCGACTGGGCCCCAAGGGCAGCAGGGATAAGCGCGAGCGCGACGACAGAACAGGAGAGAAGACGCATCAGGTAGCTCCGGCAGAGGTGCCCGGTCACGGGCTAACGGCGAGACAGCAGCCCGCGTGGACAATTATATGTACCATGCGAAAGATATCGTGCGCCAGAGGCCAATGCAGAGAACTGTCAGGAAAAAATGACTTCTGCCGGGAATCAGCGATTACAGAG
>Ga0302187_10000774_pt1 | contig 28241 bp, 21 predicted proteins | sample II_Bog_E1_3_FD_202120 | JGI IMG/M metagenome (GOLD analysis project Ga0302187, IMG submission 202120) | Peat permafrost microbial communities from Stordalen Mire near Abisko, Sweden - II_Bog_E1_3 | ecosystem: Environmental > Terrestrial > Soil > Wetlands > Peat | place: Sweden: Abisko...
CCTGGAACAACCCTTTGGAAAAAAGGAAAAATTTAGGCAAAAAAATACCCCCAGAACGGGGGCATCACGAAAGCCGAGGGAAATGGATTTTAGTAGCGGCCCGAACCGAAACGGCGAGCCAGAGCCTGATCTTCGCTGACCGGGACCGCCTGGACGGCGGCATCGGGCTTGTTGGCGTCCTGAACCTCGGTCTTGATGACGCGGGCGGCACCTTCGCTCAGGACCGAAGCGATCTGCAAGTCAGCCGTAGCAAGCCGCTGGTCGCCATGCTGGCTCAAGCGCTGCAGCGGGGCCGAAACGGCGGGAGTAGCAGCCACCACCAGAGCGGCAGGTTTGGCCTGCTCGACCTGGGTCGGCTCGACGGCCCGAGCCTGTTCGCCACGGGCGATCTCGGCCATGGGCGGCTCGGGGATATAGGAGGCCATCTGCACATGGGCAGCATGGCTGCCAGGAGCATAGATGAAGCCGTAAGTGGGATAAACACGGGTGCCGTAATCGTCGGAGCGGCGGTTCCAGACACGCACCTGGGACCAGTCGTTGCGCGGCGAAATATCCACCACCGACATGCCCTTGGCGATCTGGCCACGGCCACCGGTGCGGCGCGAGCCCCAATTGGCGTGGTCCACCAGCACTTCACGGGAATTGACCACCTGGGTGACCACGGCGACATGGCCATGGTGCATCATGCGGGTCTTTTGGAAAACGACGACGGCGCCGACGCGCGGGGTCTGGCCCCGGTCATAGCTGCCAACCGCCGAAGACCACCAGGTCCAGGCGTCGCCGCGAATGCTGATACCGGAAATATCACGGGCGAAGGGAACGCACTGAAGGGCGCTTGCAGGGGCGGACACGGTGATAACCGTTCCGAAAACCAGAGCCGCGATCAATCGGCTGAGCACCCTTCCCCCTCCTATACGTGGTTTATACCTACTATTCGTAAACCCGATTGTGCTGATCAAGAAAGCCGAACGCAACCTTTGATTCCACTTTAGGCGAAAATATTTTCAAACAGGTGATCTCCGTCACAGCATTCGCAAATGCGAAAGAGACTCCAAATCAGCATTCGTGAGCGGAACACAGACGTGACTTGACGGTTCAAGATCACTATAACTCTGGCATGGCTTTCACAGTTCGCATGATGCTGATTTCCACAATGGCGCTTCTCGCCAGCGCGCCATTTGCCATGGCTGATTTCGACGAAGGCGTGACCGCCATGCGCAGCGAAAACTATGCCGCCGCCAAGGACGCCTGGGAAAAATGCCCTGACGATTCCCGCTGCCAATATTCGCTGGGATATCTTCAGCAATTCGGTCTGGGCGTACCCGCCGACTATGGTCAGGCCCGCGATTACTATCTCAAGGCCGCGGCGCAGAACCATCCCGACGCCCTTTATGCCCTGGGCCTGATGTATGAAACCGGCAAGTCCGGCCAAAAGGATCTGGCCAAAGCCATGAGCCTTTATCGTCAAGCCGCCGACACCGGCAAATCCCCTGATGCGGAATATGCCGTGGGCCGCATGGTCCTGCGCGGTCGCGGCGTGGCCCGCGATCCAGCTGAAGGGGTGAAATGGCTGCGCAAAGCTGCCGATCATGGCCAGGTCGCCGCTCAATATATGATGGGCGCCGCCTATGAAGCCGGCTGGGGCGTCAGCCCCGATCTGGCCGAGGCTTACTACTGGTATCGCCGCTCGCAGCAAGGCGACCCGGTGGAACTGGCCGACCACGACATGTCGTTCCAGCCGCAGATCGCCCTGGATTCCCTGAAGCGCCGCCTGACGGAGGATGAAATCCGCCTGATCGAGCTGCGCCTGAAGCGGACCGCCAAGAAGGCGGCTCCGGCCAAGGGCGGGGAATAACTTAACCCTCTCCCGCTTGGCGGGAGAGGGAGAAACCAGACCTCAGACGTTCCAGCTCTTCACGTTCCAGATCTCATCGGCATATTCCTGCACGGTGCGATCCGACGAGAATTTTCCCATGCGGGCGACGTTGAGGATGGCCCGGCGGGTCCATTCGTCCTGGTTCAGATAAAGCTGATCGACTCTTTCCTGGGTGGCGATATAGGCGGGGTAATCCGCCGTCAGCAGGTAGTAATCGCCGCCATGGGTCAGTCCATCGACGATGGGGCGGAAGCGGTCGGCCTCGCCGGGCGAGAAATAACCACCGCCAATCATCTCCAGCACCTGGGCCAGTTCGGGATTGGCGGCGATGGCGGCCTTGGGGTCATAGCCGTCGCGATAGACCTTGGCCACTTCCTGGGCGGTCAGGCCGAAGAGGAACATGTTGTCCTCGCCCACTTCCTCGCAGATTTCCACGTTCGCACCGTCCCAGGTGCCGATGGTCAAGGCACCGTTCAGGGCCAGCTTCATATTGCCGGTACCCGAAGCCTCGGTGCCCGCCGTGCTGATCTGCTCGGACAGATTGGCGCCGGGGATGATCAGTTCGGCGGTGGAGACGTTGTAGTTGGGAACGAAGACCACCTTCAGCCGTCCCGCCACCACCGGGTCATTGTTGACCATATCGGCGACATCGTTGATCAGCTTGAGGATCAGCTTGGCCATCACATAGCCGGGAGCCGCCTTGCCGCCGAAGAAGATGGTGCGCGGCACGATATGGGCCGTTGGATTAGCCCGAATACGGTTATAGCGGGTGACGATATGCAGCACGTTCAGCAACTGGCGCTTGTACTCGTGCATACGCTTGACCATCACGTCGAACAGCGAATGCATATCCACCGGAATGCCCAGACGCTGCTCCACCACCGAGCCCAGGCGATGCTTGTTATGTTGCTTGGCGGCAGCAAAGGCGGCACGGAATTCGGGGTCTTCGGCGAAGGGCACCAGGGCCTGAAGATTGTTCAGATGCGACACCCAATTGGGGCCGATCTTGCTGGTGATCAGCGAGGCCAGGGCCGGATTGGCCGACAGCAGCCAGCGGCGCGGCGTGATGCCGTTGGTCTTGCAGTTGATCTTGCCCGGCGAAAAGCGCTCGAAGTCGGAGAAGATGGTGCTTTTCATCAGCTCGGTATGAATCTCGGCGACGCCGTTGATCTTGTGGGAGCCGACGATGGCCAGATTGGCCATGCGCACCCGGCGGCCACCGTTCTCGTCGATCAGCGACATACGACGCAGAACGTCGTTGTCACCCGGCCAGCGGTAGCGGACGGTGTTGAGGAAGCGCTGGTTGATCTCGAAGACGATTTCCATATGGCGCGGCAGCAGACGGCTGAACAGATCGACCGGCCAAGTCTCCAGGGCTTCCGACATCAGGGTGTGGTTGGTATAGGCGCAGGTCTTGACCGTGATATTCCAGGCCCGATCCCAGTCGTAGTGATGTTCGTCCAACAGAATGCGCATCAGCTCGGCCACGGTCATGGCCGGATGGGTGTCGTTCATCTGGATCGCCACATAATCGGGCAGCTGATCGAAGTTGGAATGGCCCTTGCGGAAGCGGGCGATGATGTCTTGCAGCGAGGCGCAGACGAAGAAATATTCCTGGCGGAAGCGCAGTTCCTTGCCGCTGGCGGTGGAATCGGAGGGATAGAGAACCTTGGACAGATTCTCGGACTCGTTCTTATCGCTGACCGCCGCGATGTAATTGCCCTGGTTGAAGTAACGCAGATTGAACTCGCGGGTCGATTTGGCGGCCCACAGGCGCAGATTGTTCACCGCCTTGGCTTCATAGCCCGGCACCGGGATGTCATAAGCCATGGCCATCACTTCCTCGGCATCGACCCACTGGTGACGCCAATGACCCTCGCCGTCGCGATAGCGCACCACGCGGCCGCCGAAGCGCACCGGGTACATCACGCCGGGGCGCTGGAATTCCCAGGGGTTGCCATAGCGCAGCCAGTTTTCCGGGCTTTCGACCTGCCAGCCCTGCTCCACATGCTGGGTGAACATGCCGAACTCATAGCGGATGCCATAGCCGAAGCCCGGCATGCCCAGAGTAGCCAGACTGTCCACCAAACAGGCGGCCAAGCGGCCCAGGCCGCCGTTGCCCAGCGCCGGCTCGACTTCCCAGCTTTGCAGCTCGTCCATATCGTAGCCCAGCTGGGCCACGGCTTCCTTGAAGGCGTCATAAACGCCCAGATTGATCATACCGTTGGTCAAAGCCCGGCCGATCAGGAATTCCATGGAAAGGTAATAGACCCGCTTGACGTCCTGGTCGTAATAGCCGCGCTGGGTTTCCATCCAGCGGCCGATCAGACGATCGCGCACGGCGAAGGCGGCGGCCAGGAACCAATCGCGAGAGGTGGCCATCATGGGGTCTTTGCCCACCGAATAGAGCAAATGGTCGGTCAGACTTTGCTTGATGCCTTCGACGTCGTTGGCCGACGCACGGGTCTGGACAGCCGAAGTCTTTCCGATTTTTGCCATTCTTTCGCTCCTCGCGAGATGCTCACACCAGGACACGCAACTTTGCGCCGCAACATCCTGCCCCATGGCCTCACTGCACCCGTTCCGAGACTCAGTCAAGGCGAAACTGTCGGTGCCGGGTTCCTAATCCCAAGACAAATCCATGACGCTTCCAGCTTGGCAGGAAGCCCCGGGCCGTCCTATTGTGCCGACCATCATGATCGGTGTCTTTGATTCAGGCCATGGCGGCCTGACCATCCTGCAAACTTTGGCCCGGCGGCTTCCCGACCGGCGGTTCGTCTATTTAGGCGATCACGCCAATGCGCCCTATGGCGATCGCCCAGCCGAAGAGGTCTTCGAGCTGACGGTCAGGGCCATCGACCGGCTGTTCGACCAGGGCTGCCATCTGGTGATCCTGGCCTGCAATACCGCCTCCATGTCCCTGCGGCGCATCCAGCAGACCTGGCTGGCCCAGACCCATCCCGAACGCCGGGTTCTGGGCGTGGTGGTGCCGATGATCGAGGTGCTGACCGGCCTGCCCTGGCTGGCCGACCCCAAGACCACGCCATCACCCAAGCCGAGCTCCACCGTGGCGGTGTTCGCCACCCGCCGCACCGTGGAGGCCGGCGTCTATCCCCAGGAAATCGCCAAGCGCGCCCCGCAGCTGACCGTCGAACAGATGGCCTGTCCGAAGCTTGCCGCCCTGATTGAGCAAGGGGCGCCGGAAACAGAACTGCGCCACTTCGTCCATCGTTATGTGGGGGAATTGTTGGAGCGCTTAGGCGATCGGCCGCTGGATGCCGCCCTGCTGGCCTGCACCCATTATCCCCTGGTGGCGGAGCTGTTCCAGGAAGCCCTGCCGGACAGTGTAGCCCTGCTATCCCAGCCGAGCCCCACCGCCGAGAGTTTGGCGGCCTATCTGCAGCGTCACCCCGAGATGGACGCCATCTCGCCCGGCGGCGTGAGCTTTTACACCACCGGCGACCCGACCCGCATCAGCGCCATGGCCTCAAGCTTCTATGACGGCGAGACGGGCTTCATTGGCATGAAGCGGATTTAAGTTATCCCCCCTACTCCAACCGTCCCAATGACCTCGCCAGCACCAGATAGAGCTTGCCCACCTCGGCGCTGGTGAAGGCCCCGGTCAGGACGTCGGCGCGATCCGCCAAGCGGGCCTGATTGAGCAAGGTCTCAAATTCGGCCAGATAACGGTTCACGAACTCGCGGAACTGGCTGTCTTCCTCGTAACGGGTGCGGATGGCGGCGATCTGGTTGCGGTCCAGGTTCTTCAAGATCTTGCGCAGGAACACCGACTGGTCGCCGGCATGGAATTCCCGCCAGGTCTTATCGTCGACGCCGGACTGGAAGATGCGGCTGATGTCCACCGACAAGGATTGCAGCTTCTCGACGATGAAGGCCGCCGTCTGCAGGAACTTCTCCACCGAGACGTTGCTGCGCTGCTGCTCCAGCTCCTTGGCCTGAGTCTCGGCGGCGCGGGAGGCCTTGATCAGATCGTCGGTCTGGCGACCATAGGTCTGAACCAAAGTCTCGGCGGTATTGGACAGACGCTCGCCGGTGATGCCCAGATCGTTGGACTTCTGACGCAGCATCTCGAAGACCGTCTCCAACTGGGCCGCCGTATGTTCGGTGGCGTCCGACAGTTCCTGGGACTGACGGCGGAGCGATTCGCCGGCACCGCGCACCTGGGCGGTGATGCGTTCCGAGCCGGCAGCCAGATCGCGCACGCCCAGCTTCAGCTGTTCCGAGACGGTCATCACATGAGCCGCCGTCTTGCCGGCTCCCTCCTCGAACTCGCGGGCGGTCTGGCGCAGGGCGTCGCTGGCGGCGCGGGACTGCAGCTGGGTCTGCTGGGCGGTGTCGCCCAGCTCAACCGTGTTCTGGCGCAATTGCTGGCCAAAGGCCTTGAGCAGTTCCGAGGCGTCCTCGGCGATGCGGGTGACTTCCCCGGCCTGATGCTGCAGGGTCTGGCCCACCGAGCCGATATCCACATTGGCCTGATCGGCGGTGGTGATGATCAGCTCGGTCTGACGGCGCAGATCATCGCCGGTCATGCGCAGGCGGGACGCTGCCTGCTCGGCGGCATGGGCCAGCTGGCTGGAGCGTTCGTCGAAGCTGTCGGCCACCATCTGCACGTCTTCAACGGCCCGCTGCGAGGCCGAGGAGACATCCTGGCTGCGCAGACGCAGCACTTCGCCCACCGACTGCAATTCAGCCCCGACCCGGCTGGCGACGCCCATCAGGTCGTTGACGTTGTGACGCAGGGCGTCGGCAATGCCCTTGACCCGGGCCATGACCTGCTCGGAGGTGGAATTGAGATGGCGGGCCTGCTGGCCCAGCGAGGCTTCGGACAGTTTGGACTGGGTCGAGACCAGATTGGCGATATCGGCCAATTCGTCGGCCTGCTTGCGCAAGCTGGAGCGGATGGCCTCGGCCTGTCCGGCGGCCTTGTCGGCGCCACGGCCCAATTCATCGATATGCTGACGCAGGGCGTCCAGCAACTCGCGGGAACGCTGGGTCATCTGGTCGGTGGAAGCGGAGAGCGAGCGGCTCTGGCCCTGGAAGGCCTCGCCCACTTCACGAATCTTGGTCAAGGACCGTTCGCAGCCGGCCTCCACTTCATCCTTGCGCTGCAAGAACACCTCGCCCACCGCGCCCAACTGCTGGGTCGCATCGTCGGCGGCGGCGCGCAGGCCTTCGTTATGGCGGCTCATGGATTCGCTGAGTTCGCGGAAACGGGACAAGGCCTGATCCGAGGCAGTGGACAGCTCGCGGGTCTGAACGCCAAGGCCTTCCTCGACGATCTTGACCCGGGCCAGAACCCGCTCGGTGATCTGGTCAAGGCCGACGGCCTGCTGCTCCAGCGAGGTGGTGATGCGTCCGGTCTGCTCGGCCAGCCGCGAGGAGGCATTGGCCAAATCTTCGTTCTGACGGACGAACAGATTGTCCAGAGCGGTGGCGCGGCGGTTCAGATCGCTGGTCACTTCCTCGGCGCGGCTGCCGGCGCGGTCGGAGACGGCGGTAATGGTGGCGGACTGAACCTCGACACTGCGGGCCATTTCCTCAACCTTGCCCTGAGCCTGGGCGACCGAGCGGCTCAAAAGATCGGTGGCCTTGGACAGAGTGGCATTGACCCCCTCGGCCTGATCCGAGGCCCGCGAAGCGGTAGAGCCCAAATGTTCCACCTGCTCGGTCATGGAGACGCTGAAATCCTTGGCTCGGGCCAAGGCCTGCTCGGTGGCGTTGGTCAGCTCCTGGGTGGCGTGGCGCACCTCGACGATGCGGGCCATGGTCCCTTCGGTGCTGTGGGTCAGGGTGACGATCTCGGCCTTCAGGCTATCGACCACCCGCTGGGTCTCGCCGCCGACCTTGTCGGCCAGCTTGGACAGTTCCTCGGTCTGGCGGGACAGCACGTCATGAATCTGCTCGGCCCGCTCGGCGGCCACCACAGAGGCGGCGGTCAAGGACTCGGCCTGACGGCGCAGAGCATTGGAAATGGTGGTGACCCGAGCCTCGGCCTCTTCGTTGGGATAGGCCAGACGGTCGAGATAATGGCGCAGGTGGGCCGCCTCGCGGCGCATGATGGTGCCACGGTCAAGAAAGGCGACGAACAGCCAGAGGAAGGCCATCGGCACCACCGTCGCCCCCAGCACACCGCCGAACTCTTGGGGCTGCAGCAGGAAGACGTTGGACCAGCCCAAGGACTTATCCACATAAGTCACGGTCAGGATCAGCCAGATCAGGGTGATCAACGTCGCCCCGCCATAAAGCAGGTGATGTCGCCACATGCCTTCGGCTCCGCCATGCTCGTCTGTGGAAGGCAAAGCCTTTCCAGGACGCCGCTCGGCGCTTAAAGGACGCACGTCATCTTCGGGCGTGACGGAGGTAGGAGTCTCGTCGGCCATAGCTTATCCGATCTGGCAATATTTCCCCGACGCGACGTTGCCACAATAGCCGGCAAGGTCAATTGCTTTCTGGGGATTTTTGGGGGCTTTCTGATAACGGAAGGATTGCAGCCGCCTCTTGGCGAGGCGGCACCATGCGGTCTTGGCCGCAAACCACGCGAATGATCAGCCGCCGAAGAACTTCATCAGGCGGCTGTTCAGGCTCTGGGCCTCGGTGGTGGCGTCCAGGCTGGTCTTGTTGGTCATATAGTTGGACAGCTGCTGAAGGCTGTCGGCATCCAAGGAAACATCCGAAGGACGCGAGACCTGCAACACCGCATCAGAGGTGGTGGTGTTGCTTTGGGCGTCCAGCGAGACGGTGGACGGCTGGCAGAGATTAAGAATCTCTTGCGGGATGTTTCCGGACGAGTCCCGGGTCTGGGCCTGCGTCGAAGCCCGGAAGAGCGAGACGTAGTCCACGGAAGCCAGGGCACTTGTCGTCGAGGTTGAGTTGACTGCCATTGTCAGCCTCCCTCCAGGCCGCGAGAATTCTTTAGTTGGTTTCGATCATTCCGCCCGGATTTTTTACATGGGTCCCGGCGGACCTTTTTCCCACAGTTGAGAAGAATAAACGGGATTTGTTAAAAAATGATTGAAACCAAACAGCGATTTAAATAGCGCCGACCATGGCCCTCGCACCCCGCCACCAGCCCCTCGCCTCACCCCCAGGGAAACAGACCAAAGATCTAGCCAAAGAGCATATATGATTGCGGATAATTCGCCTCGAAAGCCCGTCGCGGCTTCATTTCGGCGCACTCTATGTGAACAGGCGTTAATGTTTCCATCGCCTTGGCTTGATCCCATAAGCAAAATAGTTTTATTACGAGACAGGAATAATGATAGTGAATTCCTAGGCAAGCTTGGGGTTGGGGAATTTCAGCGTGAACAGAAAGCAAACCTTACTGGCCGCCACGGTCATTTCCGCGGCCTGTTTGTGCATGGCGACCACCGCCATGGCGCAATCGGTGGGCGCAGAGCGCAGCCCGGAAGATCAGGAGCGCCTGACGCAAGGTATCCGCACCTCCAATCAGGCGGCGGCGGAATCTTACCTGCGCAATCTGGCCGAGGGGGCCGAGGTCACCTATGCACAGGTACTGGCCAACCCCGACGATCCGGCCCTGAACGCGGCCTATGCCCGCACCCAGATCAGCCATGGCGACATATTGGGGGCCTCGGTGACCCTGGAGCGCCTGCTGCTGGTCCATCCCGAAGCCATGGAAGCCCGCCTGATCTATGGTCTGGTGCTGTTCCGCCTGGATGACACCGTCACCGCCAAGGACGTGCTGCAAAGCATCGATCCCAATCAGCTGCCTCCGGACGGCAGAGCCGAGCGCGAGCGCGTGCTGGCCCTGATCGAACAGCGCAAGAAGCGCCTACGCCAGTCCATCACCCTGACCGCCGGCGAGCATTTCGACACCGACCGCAACGCCGCTCCCAATTCCGGCACCATTTTGATCAGCAATCTGCCCTTCACCCTGCAGGGCAACGGTCGCGCCATGAAGGACTGGGGCACGCTGATCGACGGTGCCTATGATGCCGAATACGACCTGGGCACCGATCCCCGCATGTCGGTTTTCGGCGGCGTCAACGCTCTCAGCGACACTCAGGCCCAGGTCAAGACCCTGAACAACCAGACCGGCGGCCTGACCACCGGCCTGAAGTTCGAAGACGGCCCCCTGAACGCCATGGGCGGGCTGTTCTGGAACAGCATGAACCTGCAGTCGGACTATTACTTAAGCGACTACGGCGTCAACAGTCGGGTGGGCTATAAGCTGCAAAGCGACCTGGAAGCCTTTACCGAGCTGAAGTACGACATCCAGGCCTTCCACAATGTGCCCGCCGACACATCCGGCCACGAGAACAGCGGCACGGTTCCCTCGGCCTGGGTCGGGCTGACCTGGAATCCGCTGCCGTCGCATCTCATCAGCGGCTCGGCGGGGGTGACCCGGCGCTATGCCTATGCCGAATATATGTCCAACAGCCGCCTGGCCGGGCGTCTGTCCGACACCTGGCTGCTGGGCCAGGGCCAGTTCCTGACCACCCAGGGGGAATATGGCGGCAATGTCTATGACGCCCCCAACACCACCCTCAGCACCATGACCCGTCACGATCACGACATCCGGGTTGATCTGACCTACGGCCTGCCCATGTCCACTTTGGCCGATGCGGTCGGCGGCGGCGAATTGCCCGAGCAACTGGCCAATATCGTGCTGTCGGCAAACGCCGAGTACTATCATTCCATGTCGAACATGGCGAACTACACCTATACTAACATCCGGACCCAGTTCCTGGCGTCCAAACATTGGGAGTTCTGAGCATGCGCGGCATGAGCAACACCCACAGCCTGATCCTGGCCGGCCTGCTGCTGGCGACCTCGGCCCCGGCTTTCGCCGACATCACCGGCGTTCAGGCCGGAACCTCGGGCGGCGTGCATGGCGACGTGCAGATCGCCAAAGCCGAATATGCCCCCTCCCAGCGCCAGATCGGCCATCAGATCGGCAGCGGCGAGCCAATCTATATGGGCGACCAGATCGCCACCGGCACCAACGGCGGCCTGCAGGTGATGCTGCTGGACCAGACGGTCATGACCCTGGGCCAGAACGCCAAGATGACCGTCGATGAAATGGTCTATGACCCCAAGTCGGGCACCGGCAAGCTGAACTTCAACGTCAGCCAGGGGGCCTTTCGCTTCGTCTCGGGCCAGATCGCCAAGGCCAACCCCGAGAACGTCAAGATCACCACCCCCATGGCCACCATCGGCATCCGCGGCACCATCGTCGGCGGATCGGTGGACAGTGGCAATGCCATTATCGCCCTGCTGGGCCCGGGCGGCGAGACCAACACCAGCGCCCGCCACGGCGCCATCCAGGTCAGCACCCCCAGCGGCACGGTCGATATCAGCCGTACCGGCTTCGCCACCATCATCACGCCCGGCCAACCGCCAAGCCCGCCCGCCCCCGCCACAGCCGAACAGCTGCAGCGCTTCGGTCAGGCCGGAGCCGGTTCCAACAGCGCCAGCACCAAGAGCCTGGCCGCCGCCAGCACGGATCAGACGGCTTCGGGCAGCCCCGCCCCCACGTCGCAAACATCGGGTACTGGCAGCAACGCCAGCAGCATCAGCGGCAATACCCTGGCCGTTGGCGGCGCCCTTTCCACCATCATCACAGCGCCGCCCCCGGTCACCATTGCTGCGAACGACACGACGTCACCCGCCCTTGCAAAGACCATCAAGGACAATCAACCCGCCGCCGCGGCTTCTGCCGCACCTGCCGATACCGGCCCCTGGGCCAGTCTGGACGGCACGTCGGTCGGCTATAATCGCGCCTATCTTTATTACAGCGATGATGCTCCGGGGATTTCCGACGACGGAATAAACAGCGCCACACTGACCTTCACCAGCACATCGAACTGGACCTTCACGGATCCCGAAAATGGCAGCTCGACCTTTCCCTATCCTGCGGACTCGGTCAATTTGTCCAACTGGAGCAGCACGTCAAACGACACGATCAGCAGCATGCCAGTCGGCACCAAGTACGCCAGCGCAACGGTGGGCAGCAACAACTACTACGCCTATGATCTGACGGATACCGCCGGGCTGACCTACTCCAAATTCGGCATTTGGCTGGGTGGCAGCAACTTGTCTTGGAGTGGAAACCAGCTCGCATCCACCGACCCAATGATCAATGCCACTCTGGGCGCCTACAGCTTCGGCGTTGCGACACCGAGTGCATCCATGCCCTCGACCGGCTTCGCGACTTATACGGGCACGTTCGGCGCTCTTGGCTATACGCCTTCGAGCATTTATGCCGTCACCGGCCAAATGAATTGGAGCGCCAATTTTGGCAGCAACACCCTCAACGGCTACACCGGCATCCTCAGCTTCTCGACCCTGAAAGGTGCGGATGTGGGCGCGCCCTTCACCCAACTCAACTTGTATGCCACCATCAATGGGGCATCATCCAGCCTCTCCGGCAGCTCAATCACGGTGGATAACGCCCAATTGGCTAGCAACACCGCCACGATCAAAGGCCAGTTCAACGGCCCCAACGCAGAGGAAATCAGCGGCGCCTTCAAGGTTGTCGGAAAAACATCCGGGTTCAACAACGGCAGTTACCTTATCGGCTCATTCGGCGCCGCCCGAGGCGTCATTTCAAATTCACCGCCGTAAGAGCCTCAGCGCAGCGGCGGCGGATAGAACAAACCGCCGTCGCTCCAGAGCGCGTTCTGGCCGCGATCCAGGGACACCGGCATGCCGGGGCCGAGGTTGCGGTTATAGATCTCGGCGTAATTGCCGACCTGGCGGATCACCCGCTTGGCCCATTGCGGGTCCAGGCCCAAGTCCTTGCCGAAGTCGGGATCATGGCCGGCCAAGCGAGCCAGCTCGCTATCGCCGCCATCCACCAGGGCATCGATATTGGCGCTGGAGACACCTCGGGCCTCGGCGATCATTGTCACCTGCACCACCCAGCGGACGATGGTGAACCAGCGCTCGTCCCCCGCACTCACCACCGGCCCCAAGGGCTCGCGCGAAATGGTGTCGGGCAGCAAGACCCAGCGCCAGGGGTCGCTGGCCATGGTGGCCCGGCGCGCCGCCAGTTCGCTACGATCCCCGGTGACCAGGGTGCATCTGCGAGCCGAAAAAGCGTTCCACTTCTCCTCGCTGGAGGGAAGTTCTAGGACCGTCATGGTCCAGCCGTTGCGGGCGATGGTGCTTTTCAAAGTATCGATGCTGGTGGTCTGGCTCTGGGCGCAGACGCTGGCCCCCTTGGCCTCGGCCAGCCGCTTAATGCCGCTGTCCTTCCAAGCCACGAATCCCTGGCCGTCATTGAAATTCACGGCTGTGAAGTGGGTCCCCAAGGCATAGTCGCGGCTGATGGTCCATGTGGCCATGCCCAGTCCAATGTCCACTTCGCCACTGGACACCGCCTTGAATTTATTGGCGGAACTAATGCGCTGGGTGGTGATCAGGGAAGGATCGCCTAGCGCGGCGACGGCGACGGCGCGGCAGAAATCAACATCGAAGCCGGCAGCCTCGCCATTGCTGGCGATCTGGCTGAAGCCTGGGGTCATATCGACGGCGCAGCGGATCTGTCCGTTATGGCGGACCCGGGCCAGGACGTCTTCGCCGGCCTGAGCCGAGGTCTCCGCCAGTGCCAGCAGAGCGAATGCCAGAACCATCTTGCCAAACATGCCAAATACCTATTTCCGCAAAGCCGAAGAGCCGTATTATGCTGGTCCCCATAGTGCCCCGCAAGCCCGAGAAAGACTTAGGATTTTGCCCCCTGTTTCGACGCCGCATTCCTCGCAGCGCAGCCTGACCCGCTATTTCTATTGGGTCACGGCGGTCTTTACGCTGCTGCTTATGCTGGTGGGCGGCATCTCCCTGGCTCTGTTGGACCAGACCCGCAAACAATCGGATAGCATGGGCGAAACCCTGCTGCCGCGCTCCATGGCCGCCGAACGGCTGAGCATGGACGCCGGCCATCTGGCCGCTTTGGGCGCCGACATCCCCGCCGCCGTCAACGAAGCCGAGCGCCAAACGGTGCTGCAACGCATCGCCTCGACCAAGGCCGCCTTGAGCGCCGATCTCGAGCAATTGAAGACCGCCGGCCTGGGCAATGAGGCCCTGATCAAGATCAGCGACACCGTCCAGTCGCTCTCGGCCGGCTCGGACCTGCTCAACAGCCTGATCGACAAGGAATCCGCCCTGCGGCTGGAGCTGTCCGCCCGCCAGTCCGAAGCCCTCGGCCTCTGTCGTGGGGCGCAGCTATCCGCCGACTGCCGGCTGCTGCTGGAGATCCTGGCCCAGCCCGGCGATATCACCGACCCTCGCGCCGAAGGACTGGCGGCGCTCAAGCCGGTCTTGCAAAGCCAGCGGGAGCTGCAATCCATCCAGCAGCGCCGCCAAAACATGTCGCGCCGCCAAAGCGAAATGGTGGGCCGCCTGCTGTTCGTCGCCAGCAGCCAGTCGGACGACGCCTCGCAAGAAAGCATTCGCCTGCAAAAGGAGACCGCCGACTGGACGGTGCGCATCGAATGGCTGCTGGGGCTGGTCATAGTGCTCGCCCTGATACTGCTGTTCGGCGCCCGCACCCTGTATCGCCAGCGCATCGCCAACCGCCTGTCGGCCCTGGAAACCGCCATGCTGCACTGGCGCGACAACCGCGACTGGCCATCGGCCCTAAAGCTGGACAATTACAGGCAGTCCGATGAGATCGACGACATGTACCGCGCCCTGCGCGAATTGCTGGAGGAAGTGGACAAGCGCACGGCGGAGCTGAACCGCTCCAACGCCGAGCTGGAACAATTCGCCTATGTGGCCAGCCACGATCTGCGCCAACCTTTGCGCATGGTGGCCAGCTATCTGACCCTGATTCAGCGCCGCCTGGGCGACGCCATCGAAGGCGACGTTAAAGAATATTTCGGCTTTGCCGTCGATGGCGCCAACCGCATGGATCAGCTCATCCTAGACCTTCTGGATTATTCCCGCATCGGACGCCTGGGGCCGACCTTCGAACCCGTGACGATGGGGCTAGCCATCGCCACCGCCCTGACCAACCTGACTCCGGCCATTGCCGATTCCAAGGCCGTCCTCCATGTGGCCGACGGCTTCCCCACGGTCATGGGGAGCGAAAGCGCTTTGACCCGGCTATTCCAGAACCTGATCAGCAACGCCATCACCTACCAAGCGCCTGAGCAGACTCCGAAGCTGGAGATCGGCTGGAAAGACGGCGGCAGCGAGTGGATATTGTGGGTCAAGGACAACGGCATGGGCATCCGCGCCGATGACTTCGAGCGGGTCTTTGGGGTCTTCCAACGCCTTGTCAGCCGCCAGCAGTTTGAAGGCACCGGCATCGGTCTGGCGGTCTGCAAAAAGATCGTCGAGCACCACGGCGGGCGCATCTGGATCGAATCCATCTTGGGTGAAGGCAGCGGCTTCTTTATCGCCCTGCCCAAAATCACCTAACCCCATAAAGCAAAAGGCCCAGTCTCTCGACCGGGCCTTTCTTCCTTAAATCAGGACTGGCGATCCTTCGGCTTACCCTTCCAGGGAGCCTTCTTCGGCCCCGAGAAGTCGTTCGGCTTGCCAAAGTCGTTATGGGCAGGGGCAGCGCCAGGACCCGCATTGGGCTTGCCCTTGTGACGCTTGGGCTCGCCTTCCGGCGCCGGACGCGGGGACTCGCGCTCGGAGCTGCTGGGAGCCTCGGCCAGACGCTCGATGCGGACTTCCGGACGTTCGATCTGATGGGCCGAGGTCAGAAAACGCTCGGCCACTTCGGCATTGATCTCGAACTTGGTCTCGCGCTCGAAGATGCGGATGGCGCCGATCTCCTGCTTGGTGATCTTGCCATGGCGACAGATCATCGGGATCAGCCAACGCGGATCGGCATTCTTCAAGCGGCCGATGTTCAGACGGAACCAGACGGAGCCGTTGGCGAAGCCGTTGTCACGCTTGCGCGGCTCGCGGGGTTCGCGGTCGTCGCGATCGCGGAATTCGCGGGGCTCACGGGGGTCACGCGGGCCAGGCATACCCGGACCCGGATCGAACACTTCTTCGGCGGCGGGCAGCTGGGCGCGGTACATGCGCACCAGGGCGGCGGCAATCTCTTCCGGCGAGCGTTCGGCCAGCAGAGCGCGGGCCAGCACCAGATCGTCCTCGCCAACTTCGCCGGTCAGCAGGGGATGCTTCAGCAGCCGCTCCTGGTCGAGCTTGGCGATGTCTTCGGCGGAGGGAGACCCACCCCAAACCACGTCCTTAAGGCCGGCGGACTGCAACAGCATTTCGGCCCGACGGCGGCGCGACAGCTGCACCAGCAGAACGCTCACACCCTTGCGCCCGGCGCGGCCGGTACGGCCGCTGCGGTGCTGCATGGTCTCGGCGTTGCGGGGCATTTCCGCATGGATCACCAGATCAAGGCTGGGCAGATCGATGCCGCGAGCCGCCACATCGGTGGCGACGCAAACCCGGGCCCGGCCATCGCGCAGAGCCTGAAGCGCATGGTTGCGCTCGTTCTGGCTCAATTCCCCCGACAGAGCGACCACACCGAAGCCGCGCTCCAGCAGGATGGCCTGAAGATGGCGCACCGCCTCGCGGGTGTTGCAGAAGACCATGGTGGTGGGCGATTCGAAATAACGCAGCAGATTGACCACCGCATGCTCGATCTCGTTGGGGGCGATGCGCACCACCCGATGTTCGATATCGGCATGGCCCTGAGGGCCGGTAGCCAGGGAAATCCGCCAGGCATCGCGCTGATAGCGCTTGGCCATGGTGACGATTTCCTTGGGCAGGGTCGCCGAGAACAGCAAGGTCCGGCGTTCCTGCGGTGTCGCCTCGAGGATGAACTCCAGGTCTTCGCGGAAGCCCAGGTCGAGCATCTCGTCGGCTTCGTCCAGCACCACCACTTTCAGATTGCCGGTGCGCAAAGCGCCGCGCTCCAGATGGTCGCGCAGACGGCCCGGGGTGCCGACGACAATGTGAACGCCACGCGCCAGCTGGCGCTGCTCGGCCCTGGGGTCCATGCCGCCGACGCAAGAGACGATCTGTCCGCCGGCCTTAGCATAGAGCCAGGTCAGCTCGGAGTGCACCTGCAGGGCCAGCTCACGGGTGGGAGCCACCACCAGGGCCAGCGGATCGCCCGCCTGCTCCAGTCGCTCGGCATCGCCCAGAAGGGTGCTGGCCATGGCCAAGCCATAGGCCACGGTCTTGCCGGAGCCGGTCTGGGCCGAAACCAGCAGATCACGCTCGGCGGCGCGGGTATCAAGAACCGCCGACTGAACCGAGGTCAGGTCGGTATAGGACCGCTCGGACAGAGCCTGAGCGAGGGGATGGCCGGAGGGGAAATTGGTAGGGATTTGGTCCGTCATAAAGTACGTCACTTCTCTTGAACTGATGGCTGGCCGGTGGCGGAGCACTCACCTGAGCGGCTCCGGCCTGCACCCATGCAGGCCTCGGGGCCATCAAAAGAGGACGTCCGGAGGTCCGGGAAAAAACGAAAGGCTCAGTCTTTCCGACTGAGCCTTTCACTGATGGTTGGGTATCCCACCAAATCTTGGTGGCCGCACAAGGACTCGGACCTTGGGACTACCGATGAAGAGACCCAGGAACGTTTCGAGAACGTGCGTCCCAAAAGGCTAAGGGTGGGATGACTACCATGGAATGATCGCGCGTCGCAACCCCAACCTCTCACTCCCGAAGCCCATCAGCCATGTCCCGCGCCTTCAGGACCCGGGCCAGTTCGGCGAACAGACTTTCAGGCGTGAAGGGCTTGGGCACATAGCCGTCCATGCCGGCCTCGATGCAGCGGTCCCAGTCCTCGCTCATGGCATTGGCGGTCAGGGCGACGATCGGCAGCCCATAGCCCCTGTGCCGCAGCAGCCGCGAGGCCTGAAGGCCGTCCATGACCGGCATCTGCATATCCATCAAGACCAGATCGAAGGAGCCGCGCTCCACCGCCTGGACCGCCTTCTCGCCGTCACCGACGCAGACGACCCCATGGCCGGCCCGCAGCAGAATAGCCTCGGCCACCTTGCGGTTGACCATATTGTCCTCGGCCAAAAGGATCGACAGGCTTGGCAGAGGAGACGCCTCCGGCTCGACCGGCTTTACAAGGGCCTCCTTCGCCAAGGCAAGGGTCAGCTTGAACCAGAAACTGCTGCCCTCGCCGGGCATGCTGCGCAGGCCGATGACGCCGCCCATCAGTTCGACCAGACGATAGCTGATGGCCAGCCCCAATCCCGTGCCGCCGAAGCGTCGCGAGATGGAGCTGTCGGCCTGGGTGAAGGCGGTGAACAGCTTGCGTTGCGCCCCATAGGGAATACCGATGCCCGTGTCGGATACCTTGAACAGCAGCCGAGCCTGCCCCTCGTCCGTGCCACGGCAAGACAGCTCGACGACGATGCCGCCAGCTTCGGTAAACTTCACCGCATTGCTGAGAAAGTTCAATAGAACCTGACGGATGCGATTGCGATCCCCCACCACCTGGGGCGGCAAGTTGGGGGCCATGACGGTAATCAGCGACAGTCCCTTGGCCTCGGCCGGACCACGCATCAAAGCGGCCACCCCTTCGACGAAGGGAGCCAGTTCGAAGGGCATCTCCTCCAGGCTCAGACGGCCGGCCTCCAACTTCGAGAAGTCGAGAATATCGTTGAGGACAGTCAGCAGCATCTCACCCGACTGACGGATGGTCTCGATGCAATCTTGCTGCTGATCGCTCATGCCGGCGCTGGCCAGCAGATGGGTCATGCCTAGAATGCCATTCATCGGCGTGCGAATTTCATGGCTCATCATGGCCAGGAATTCCGACTTGGCCCGATTGGCCTCGCTGGCGATACGGGCCTGTTCTTTATGCAGCCGCACCTGGTTTTCGGCCAGAGCCAGATCCAGCCGGCGCTGACGACGCAAAAGCAGATTGAGTATCACCCCGGCAGCCACGATCCCCAGGCTCAAAGCCACCACCCGGTCGCGGGACTCAGTCCAATCCCGCAAGGCCTTTTGGCTGGCGACGCCGACGACGGCATAAAGCGGATAGTGCGGCAGCTTGCGAAAGGCGAGGATACGATCAACGCCATCGATGGGTGAAACCCGGCGATAGCGTCCCTCGACACGCCCTTCGTCCAAGGCCTTGGACACAGCATCGACCACCACCGGACGATTCATCGCCGTATCATCGACGGGATAGCGCACGACAATGCGATGGGTCATGTCGCGCAAGGATATCAGCGTGCCTTCGGACAGATTCAAAGTCTGATAGAAGGCTTCGAAAGATTCACCCATCCCCACATTGGCGACGATCATGCCGGCGAAGCGGCCATCGGACCAGTGCAGTGCGCGGGCCATCTGCAAGCCCCATTTGTGGGAAAAGCGCCCGAAGATCAGTTCCGAGATCACCGGCTGGGCCGAGTTCTGCTCCAGCAGGGTCAGAAAATAACCACGGTCACCCAAACTGCCGCCCGGGGGCTGGCCCACAGTATTGGCGAACACCCGCCCATCGGCATCGGTGACGGTCATAGAGACGATGCCCGACGAGAGACCCTGCAGTTTCACCAGATCATCGGTCAAAGCGTCTCGCCGGGACTGGCTCATGGTCCGGGTATGGGCCAGATCGTCGGCAGTCACCAGACTTAAGGCGCGATCAAGGATCAGATTGGTGCGATCAAATGCCGATGAGGCATTTTCCTCCACCAAACGCACATAGCTGGTGCAGACCTCATAGGCCTGAGCCAAGGCCCGATCATGGCTTGTTTGCAGGTCGTTCAGAAAATAAAGGACAATGCAGAGGATCGGAAGCCATATCAGCAGACTATGCCGCCATTCACGAGGAATGCCTGCCGTTCGCAGCTTCGCGGATAAGGACTCCCATCCCAACATCCTGCCATACGTCCTTTTGCACTATCCCCCCTAGCGCGAAAGTAAGGTACTCCCGACAGGAACTTCAATCCAGGGAAAGAACATCCCAGTCCTCAAGGAGTTCCAGGCCAGCCTGAAGAGCCGGCTCAACGGCGGCAAGAACCTCAGGCGTGACAGGGCCGCCCCAGCTTTCCGTATCCTTGGCCTGGATGCCGATCAGGGCCAGTTGCTCGGGCTGCCATCCCAGCAAACGGGCCGAAGCCCGCAGGTCCTGCAGGCTGGTCTGATGCAGCGATACCGGCAGATGCGAAAACCGGGCTTCCACCTCGTCGCCATGCAGGATCACCAGCGCTCCGGGCACCTGCCCCAGGCTGACGGCGTCGAACAGCAACAGCCTTTTCGCCTCGGTCACGATGGGCAGCAGATAGAGCCCCTGGGTGCCGCCGTCGATGACCTCGACCCGCTGGGCCAGGGCGTGGCCCTGCAGGCGTTCCTCCAAGGCGACGGCTAGGCGCGGACCGATTCCCTTGTCGGCCCACAGAAGATTGCCGACTCCCAGCACTGTGATCTTGTCGGTCATTTGCGGTAAAGCCGCACGCCTGACAGCATGGTGGAGATCATCGTCTGGCGACCCACCACGTCCTCGCGGACGGCCATATAGACATGGGCCATGACGAAGCACATCAGCGCCCACATGCTGAGACGGTGCAAAAGATGCAGATCCAGGGTGTTGCCAAAGATCGAGACCATCCAGCCGAACCAGAAATATTGCCAGGAGTCATGCCCGGTCACCTCGGCCAACATGGCGAAGCCGGTCAGGATGGTCAGGAGCGACGGAATGACGAACAGAACCAGCATGATGACATTGGCCATGGGGTTCAGCCCGACATAGCGCGGCGCTTTGCCGGTCATCAGCAGGTTCCACTTCACCTGAGCCCAAAAGCCATCGGTCCAGCTTTTCTTCCAGATCATCGGCGAGAACAGCTGCCACGAATATTGGTTGCCGTAAAAGGCCCAATAGACGCGGAACAAAAAGCCCAGGGCGAAGATCTGGCCGCTGGCCAAATGGGCGAAACGCAGCCAGCCCATGACATAGAGCGACGAGGTATCGCCAGCGCTGGACGGCAGCGGCGTACCGATGACGTAACCGCTGCCGATCAGCACCACCACCAGCAGGGCGTTGCTCCAATGCCAGGCCCGGCAGGGCCAGTCGAAAATGCGGATCGGCGGCAGATAGCCTTCGTCCGGCAGTCGGCGATAGCCCATGGCGGCCTCCCTCTTCTAACGAACGACGATCTCGGCCAGACTGCCGCCATCTTCACCATAAAGGTGGGTGGCGCAGGCCAGGCAGGGATCAAAGCTGTGGATCACCCGCAATACCTCCAGCGGCTTCGAGGGATCGACCACCACGCGCCGGCCCGAGGCGTCGGGGGTGAAGCCGAGATTAGCGGTCATTCCTGGTCATCCTTCTCATCCCCATTTTCGGATTTAGACCCCAACGCCTTGCGGACCACGGAAATGCCGGTATGGACGGCGACTGCGGCGCCCAGGCCCAGGGCCGTGACCTTGCCGACGGTGTCGGCATTGGCCTCGATGCCGAATTGGCGCATGTCGGGCAGGCGTTCATAGAACGGCCCGCGATCCCAAAATCCTTCTTCGGAACAGCCAATGCAGCCATGGCCGGACTTGATGGGGAAGGACACCCCGTCATGTTCCACCAGCTTGGAGATGGGCGTGGACTGGGTGGGATTGGGCCGGGCGGCCTGAACACAGCCGAACGAGGCGCAGGTGCCCCAGGCGATCACCGCCTTGGCATGACGGGCGGTTTCCTGCAGACGATGCTTGAAGGAACGACCGCCGACAAAGCAGTTCCAGCCATTATCGGCCAGGGGAACGTTGCCCTCGACCGCCAGGATGTAGTTGCCCTTATAATCGCGGATGATCTCATCGACGATGGCTTCGGCCTGATCGCCGCCTCGTGGACATTGCGGACGATTTCGCCGGTGGCGGCGCTTTGCTGGTTGATGGCGGCGGCGATGGAGGAAACGACGGTGTCGGGTTTCCACCACCCCCTTCAGGGCGACCACGGCGGTGCGGGTCTTGGCGGTGATCTCATTGATATGTTCGGAAATCTCGCCGGTGGTGCGGGCCATCTCGCCCATCTCGTCGGTCTTATCGACAAAGGGCACCAGAGTTGTCTTGTCGCCATCGGCCAGACGGCGCATGGACACCCCCGACTCACGGATGGGGATCAGCAGAGCCGCTGAAAACAACATCACGCCGCCGACAGTGAAGCCCAGCCTCCAGACGGCGTCCTCGACGCAGTCGGCGCCGCTGGCCCGTTCCTGCTGCAAAATTCCCGAAATGCGGGTCAGAGATTGCTGGATCTGATTGGCGGTATCCACCTCGCCCTTGGCGCCCTGCTTGAGAGCGGCCTCATAGGCATCGACGGTTCGCAGGCTTCCCGCTCCTCGGGGCCCGACGAGTCGCTTTGCCATGCGGGGGACAACTTGCGAATAGCCAGTATATCGGCACTCAGCAGCCCCTTGACTTGCTCGTTTCCAGCCTGCCACTGGTCCCAATGCTGAACCAGCCCGCCATAGCCAAGATGGCCGCGCAGCTGCGCCAAAAGATCGATCCGCCGCCCCAGCCCGGTATCGAAATCGCGCATGGCAAGGGGAGGCTTGCGGAAGACTAGAAAAGCAAAAGGCCTGATCTTTCGATCAGGCCTTTTTCTAGTGGTCGGGGTATCCACCAAATCTTGGTGGGCGCAGTAGGGCTCGAACCTACGGCCCGCTGATTAAGAGTCAGCTGCTCTACCAACTGAGCTATACGCCCGCAACCGCGAGGTCGGCTTTTTACCAATGTGACCCACCCCTGTCCAGCGCTTTTTTTAAAATAATTCAAACATCGCTGAGAGGGAGGCTTCGCCAGGGGCTCCCGGCGAGGGACATACGGCGACAGCCGGTATCAGACATCATCGGACGCCCCACGGCGGCCATCGAAAAGAGCCCGGCAGGGAATGGCCTAGCGGCGGATGCCGCGCCCGGCGAGGGACATACGGCGACAGCCGGTATCAGACATCATCGGACGCCCCACGGCGGCCGATGATCACATCGCGGTGGATATAGACGCTCATGACCAATCCGAAGCCGAACAGCAGGGTCAACATGGCGGTACCGCCATAGGAAATCAGTGGCAGCGGCACGCCCACCACCGGCACCAGCCCCATCACCATGGCGATGTTGATGAAGACATAGAGGAAGAAGGTCGAGGTGATGCCCAAACCCACCAGCCGCCCGAACTGATTGCGCGAGCGCATGGACAGGGCATAGCCATAGACCAGGATCAGGGTATAGAGGCCAAGCAGCACCACGCCGCCCATCATTCCCCATTCCTCGGCCAGCATAGTGAAGATGAAGTCGGTCTGCTTTTCCGGCAGGAAGTTCAGATGGCTTTGGGTTCCCAGCATGAAGCCCTTGCCGAACAGCCCACCCGAGCCCAAGGCGATCTTGGACTGCAAGATGTGATAGCCGGACCCCAAGGGATCATTCTCGGGGTTCAAAAAGGTCACGATACGTTGGCGCTGATATTCCCGCATGAACCGCCAGGCGATGGGAACAGCCCCGGCGGTGGCGGCGATCAACAGGCCGAATTTCCACAGCCGAACACCCGCCAGAAAGAAAATGGCGCCGCTGGCCAGGGTCAGCATCATGGCCGTGCCCAGGTCGGGCTGCTTCAGCACCAGGGCCACCGGCAGGAAGACCATCAGCAAAGCCGGCAGCAGGAACATCGGGCGTCCCACGTCCTGATAGCTGGCGCCATGGAAATAGCGGGCCAGGGCCAGCACCATGGCGATCTTCATGATCTCGGAGGGTTGGATCTGGATGAAGCCCAGATCGATCCAACGCTGCGCCCCCATGCCCACGGTGCCATGGGCCTCGACGGCGATCAGCAGCACCAGAGCCAGGGCGTAAAGCCCATAGGACCAGCGCATCCAGGAACGGATATCGACCATGGCGACGCTCAGCATCACCGCGAAGCCCATGAGGAAGCGCATCATCTGACGGTCGGCCCAAGGCTCCATGGAGCCGTTGGCGGCGGAATAAAGGGTAAAGAAGCCGATGCAGCAAACCAGGGTGATCAGGGCCACGAAGGACCAGCTGACATGCCACAGCTTTTCCCGCAGGGACATCTCGGAGCCGCTGAAGCGGAAATGCAGGTGCCGTCCGCCGATCATCCGTTGCAGGTCCCGTCGTCATGGTCGCCGCCGCAGCCGCACATCCGCGCCGCAGCCCCCGCCCCTAAACGCTGGTCGATCTCGCCGGCCAGGGCGACGGTAGCACCGCCGGCTCCGGCCTGAGACTTCCAATCGCTGAATTGCTGCATCATCGCCTGATGCTTGTCATCCTCGCCGCTGCGCAGGGCGGCGCGCTGAGGATCGTGCTTTTGTACCTCGACCAGGATGTCGCGGCACATGGGGGCGCAAACCACCGAGCCGCCGCCGCCATGTTCGACGGTCACGCAACAGGCATAGCGCGGATTATTCACCGGAGCGAAGGCCACGAACAGCGCATGGTCGCGCTCCTTCCACGGCAGGTCCTCGTTCTTCTTCACCCCGGTGTCGCGTTCGCGCATGGAGATGCGCCGCACCTGGGCCGAGCCCGACTTGCCGGCCATGGCCATGGCCTCGTCCTTGATGCGCGCACCAAAGGCGGTGCCGCCAGGCTCGTTGACCACGGCGAACATGCCCTTGTGAACGATGGCCAAATTCTGCCGCGAGATGCCCATGTCGGGCCAATCGGGAACCTGACGGGGAATGGCGTGGATGCCTTCCACCTGATCGCGGGCCAGATGAGGCGAGACCGCAAGGCCGCCATTGGCCACCCGGGCGCACATCACCGCCAATTGCAGCGGCGTCGCCAAAACATAGCCCTGGCCGATGGAATTGATCAGGGTCTCGCCGGGATGCCAGGGCTGGTTCATGGCGGCCCGCTTCCAGGCTTTATCCGGGATGGTTCCCGGACGCTCTCCCGGAAGGTCCAGCCCGCCGATGGAGCCCAGGCCGAAACGCCGGCCCATCTCGGCGATGCGCTCGAAGCCGACGCGCCGGGCGATTTCATAGAAATAGACGTCGCAGGAATTCTTGATGCCGTTGACCATGTCCAAAGAGCCATGGCCGCCTTTCTTCCAGCAATGGAAGGTGATGTTGCCCAGGCTCATCTGGCCGGGGCAGAGCACCCGCATGTCAGGCGTGATGATGCCGCTTTCCAGCGCCGCCAGGGCGGTGACCAGCTTGAAGGTGGAACCGGGAGGATATTGCCCGGCAATGGCCTTGTTGGTCAGAGGGGCTCGCGGATTGGCGATCAGGTCTTTCCATTCGTCGGGGGTCAGACCGCGATTGAAGGCATTGGGGTCGAAGCTAGGAGTCGAAGCCATCACCAGGATGTCGCCGCTATGGATGTCGATCACCACGGCGGCGGCACTTTCATCGCCCAGACGCTGGGCGGCGAACTGCTGAAGTTCCAGATCGATGGTCAGATGCAGGTCCAGACCCGGCTCGCCCTCGTCCCGCTTCAGCTCGCGGATGGTGCGGCCCACGGCGTTGACTTCCACCTGACTGGTGCCGCCCTTACCGCGTAAGGCGGCATCATAGACCTTTTCGATGCCGGCCTTGCCGATGCGAAAGCCCGGCAGCTCCAGCAACGGATCGTTGGAACTTTGCAGGTCTTGCTCGGAGGGCACGGCCACATAGCCCAACAGATGAGCGCCCAATCCCTCCAGGGGATAATTGCGGCTCTGGCCGACGTCGATCTCGATGCCCGGCAGATCGGGGGAATTGATCTCGATGCGCGAAACGTCTTCCCAGTTCAGATTCTCGCGCACCGTCACCGGCACGAAGCTGCGATGACGCTTGGCCTCGCGCAGGATACGGGCCCGCTCGTGGTCGTTGATGGCGATGATGTTGGACAGGGAATCCAGGGTGTCGTCCAGATCGTCGGTCTCTTCCGAGACCAGCAGTACCCGATAATTCTGCTGGTTGACCGCCATCGGCACGCCGTTGCGGTCCAGAATACGCCCGCGCGGCGGCGGCAGCAGCCGCAGATTGATGCGATTCTCGTCAGCGAGAACAGCATATTTATCGCTCTCGACCACCTGGAGGTAATACATGCGCCCGACAAGGGTGGTCAGCAGGGCCAGCTTGCCGCCGCCCAGCATGATGGCCCGGCGGCTGATGACCTTGCCGCGCTCGGTGCCTTCCTTGCCGGAATTCAGATTGATGCCCATGGCCCCTACTCCGCCCGCAGCATGGCGGCATGGGTCTTGCCGAACAGCCAGCTCAACAGCGGATAGACGGCAACGCACATCAACAGGGTGAAGAGCACCGGCTTCATGGGCGCCATGCCATCCACCAGCATGCAGACCAGCGACCATTCCAGCAACAAGGCTACCGCCGCCACCACGGCGAAACAGCACCAGGCGACCATGAAGGGCTTGCCCAGAAAGAAGCGGCGCTGAGACAGGGTCAAGCCATGGACCAGCAAATAGATCAGCGGCGAGACACCCAAGGGCGTGCCCATCAGGATGTCGTTCAGCAGGCCGATGGCGAAGGCCATGGAGGCGGGCAGCAGGTCAGGACGATAGATGGCCCAGTAAAACACCCCGATCAGGGGCAACTGGGGCGATATCTCGGCGAATCCGGGAAGATGGGTAGGCATGGCGCCGAACATCACCAGCACCAACGTCAGCCCCGCCGGCAGCAGATGGCGAACCCAAAGGTCCATCCGCTGCAACCAGGATGTCTTCAACGTTCGCGCCCCTCGGCGACTGTGTCGGAGGGCAAGATACCGGCCAGGCCGTAATCGACCACCGTGACATATTCCAGCTGGTGGCGATGGACGAAGGGCTCGACGCGAGCGATGCCGTCCTGCACCGAGGAGATGACGCCGATGGGCATGCCCGGCGGGAAGACGCCGCCATGGCCCGAGGTCACCACCCGATCGCCGGGCGAGGCGTTGGAGCTGGGCGACAGATAGTTCAGGCGCGGTCGATCGGAATTATCGCCGGTCAGAATGGCCTTGGCCCGCGAACCTTCCAGCATCACCGGCAGATGGGAATTGATGTCGGTCAGCAACAGGAAGCGGGCAGAGCGCAGGCCCACCTCGGCGATACGACCCACCATCACCTCGCCGGCAATGACCGCCTGGCCTTTGCGCACGCCGTCCTGGCTGCCGGAATTGATCAGCATGGAATGGACGAAAGCGCCGCCGGTGTCGCCAATGACGCGGGTGGTGATAAAGGAGGGATCAGGATCGGGGATGAAGTTCAGCTGGGTATGCAGAGCCCGGTTCTCGGTGTCGAGGTGACGGGCCACGGTCTGCCAATGCATCAGCCGGGCGTTCTCTTCCTTCAGGCGGGCATTGTCTTCGCGCAAAGCGCCAAGTTCCCGCACGCCATTCACCGCCTCGGCGATGGTCGAGGCGGGGCGGAAGACCACCTCCAGGATGGGAGCAACCGTATCAACCACGGTCAGGCGGATATGTTCCACCAGGAAACCATCCGCCTTTCCAAGGATCATCAAGGCAAAAGAAGCGAAGACCAGCGACAGAAAGGCAAAGCGCTGCGCCAACAGCTTGAGCGACGCCAGACGTCCCAGCGCTCCCGAATGCGGCTTCACGATCTATTCCTCCCCGTCGGCCAGATACCGATCAGTACATGCCAATCAATACATGCTGGTCAGGACGTTCTTCAGCTTGTTCATCTCTTCCAGCGCACGGCCGGTGCCCAGAGCCACGCAGGACAGCGGGTCGTCGGCGATGGACACCGGCAGGCCGGTGGCATGACGCAACACGAAGTCCAGGTTCGACAGCAAAGCGCCGCCGCCGGTCAGCACGATGCCCTTGTCGACGATGTCGGCGGCCAGCTCAGGGGCGGTATGTTCGAGGGCGACCTTCACCGCCTCGATGATAGCGCCCACGGGCTCGGCCAGGCTTTCGGCGATCTGGCGTTCCGAGATGATCAGTTCCTTGGGCACGCCGTTCATCAGGTCGCGGCCCTTGATCTCCATGGTCCGGCCTTCGCCGTCCTCAGGGGGACAAGCGGAGCCGATTTCCTTCTTGATGCGCTCGGCCGAGCCTTCGCCCACCAGAAGGTTATGGTTGCGGCGGATATAGGCGATGATGGCTTCGTCCATCTTGTCGCCGCCGACGCGGACCGAACGGGAGTAAACGATACCGCCCAGGGACAGCACGGCCACCTCGGTGGTGCCGCCGCCGATGTCGACGACCATCGAGCCGGTGGGCTCGGTGACCGGCAGGCCGGCGCCGATGGCTGCGGCCATGGGTTCCTCGATCAGGAAGACGCGGCGAGCGCCGGCGCTTTCGGCGGATTCCTGAATGGCGCGGCGCTCGACGGCGGTAGAGCCGGAGGGCACGCACACGATCACCAGCGGGCTGGCGAAGCTGCGGCGGTTATGCACCTTGCGGATGAAGTGCTTGATCATCTCTTCGGCGACTTCGAAGTCGGCGATGACGCCGTCGCGCAAAGGACGGATGGCCTGGATGTATCCGGGAGTGCG
>Ga0302187_10000777_pt1 | contig 28144 bp, 18 predicted proteins | sample II_Bog_E1_3_FD_202120 | JGI IMG/M metagenome (GOLD analysis project Ga0302187, IMG submission 202120) | Peat permafrost microbial communities from Stordalen Mire near Abisko, Sweden - II_Bog_E1_3 | ecosystem: Environmental > Terrestrial > Soil > Wetlands > Peat | place: Sweden: Abisko...
CTTCTTCGCTTCAGCCTTCAGCATCTCGCGCAGCTCAGCATCGTTGACAGTCTTGGTCGAGGTGACGATGAGGTTCCCCTGGCGACCTGTCGGCATCTTCCCTGTTTCCGCGCGGCCGTGGCCGTTGGACTCCGAGAAGCTTGCGACGGGAAGGCGCGACATGAGGAAGGTCTTCAGCACGCCATCCTTGATGAGGTCGACCTTCTGCGCGGGCTGGCCTTCATCGTCGAAGATGTAGTGGCCGCTGAGCGGATGGCCTTCGAAGGCGGTGAGGGTGGGGTCGTCGGTCACGGAGAGGAACGTTGGCAGGATCTGGTGGTTGAGCAGCTTGGTGAAGGTCTGGCCTTCTTCATCGCCGCGCTGGCGCTGGCCTTCGAGCCGGTGGCCGAGCACCTCATGGAAGAAGACTGCAGCCGCGCGGCCGCTGAGAATCGCAGGCCCGTTGTAAGGCTCGGTGATGGGCGCGACTCGGAGCTGGTCGAGGTTCTTCGCGAGTGCTTCGGTCTTCGTTAGCACCTCGGACTGCGCGGGCAGGTGGCCGTCAGTGTCGGCCTCGAAGGTCTCGACACGGAAGAGATCCATGCCATCGGCAGCGCGCGTGCGAGCGACGATGACGAGCCTCGCGACCGTGCTGGGTGCGGCGACGCGAGTGCCTTCGCTGGAGACGAAGTAGTCGGTCTCATGCGCGGCACTGAGGATCGCGGTGTCGTAGTAGATGTTCGGGAAGTGGCGGAAGACAGCGGTGATCTCGCGCAGACGCGACTCCCACGCGGCCTGGTCGATGCTGAGCTTCGGCGCGGGCTTGAGCAGCTCGGACGCGGGCTGCTGCTTTGAGAAGTCGGCAGATGCGTCCTCTTCCTTAGCGCGGACCTGCTGCTCGGTCTTCACCTTCTCGAAGGCATCGAGCGCCTTGCCATAGCCGCGATTGGTCGCGAACCAGAGCGTGCGCTCGATGGATGGCTCGTCGTCGGTGAGCGGGAGCTGCATGGTTGTCAGCGCGCTGGTGCGGTGGTCGCCGTGGGTGTTGTCCATGGCCGGAGCGCCGAGGCGTACCTGCACGTCGGCCACGCGGGCATGCGTGTTGTTGGAGCCGGAGATCGCGCCATAGGCCGAGGTGATGTTCACGCGCTCGAAGTCGGCGACGGAGTAGCTGAGGAAGTAGGGCTTCGGCTGCGCGGTGACCTTCGCGGAGGCCTTGCCTGCGACCGCAGGCATCGGCGTGGCGTTCGTGCCGAGTTCGGTCTGCGCGCGGTGCAGCTCAGCTTCCATCGCCTGCATGAGGACGGGATCTCCCACGACAGGCCCAGCGAACGGAGCAGACGGCGTGGCGCTGAAGACGGCACCTAGCGTGGCGTTCTGGGCAGGAACAGGCATCGCGGCAGCGCCAGCGAGTGCAACACACATCGCCGCTCGTGCTCCATGACGCGCAGCGAGCGAGCGCAGGCGCGTTCTGCGGAGACGGCGATTCTCGGGGAGAGGAGGGTGACTCAAGGTAGGCCCGCTTTCAGGGGGAAGATTGGTTCCCAGTGTACTCGGAGACGACAGCCGCGCCCGGCGCCTGGAAGGACGGGGAAGGGCTTCGGGGCTGGCTCCGCTTCTATAGACACTGGCGCGGGGCGTTTCGTTTCGGTCCGCGCGGAATGACGGACAGGTGTTGCCATGACCGCAAAGGTGCGGCACACTCAGTGCACCCATTCGATCCACGATCCAGGAGACGCTCATGCTCCGTCGCTTCGTCTTTGCGCTCTGCCTCCTCGTTGCGGCGTTCGCCGCGCGCCCGGCCCTTGCTGGCGAGACCGCTGCCGAGAAGGCCGCTGACACCTATGCAAAGCAGGAGATTGCCGCGGCGCCCGCGCTGGGCAACCTGCCGGACTATTCCCTGCCGCCGGACAAGCTGGCGCTCTCTCAGGAGAAGTACCGCAAGCTGACCGCCGTGGAGTTCATCAGCGACTCGTGGGGGCTTCTCAGTCTGCTCCTCCTGCTGGGGCTGGGTGTGGTGGGCTGGATGAATCGCACCGCTCTCCGTTTTTCCAATCGCTGGGCACAGGGCTACACGTTCCTCTTCCTCTGGCTGCTGGTGGGTAGTCTGCTCAGCCTGCCGATCGACCTGTACTCGCAGAATCTACAGCGGCACTATGGGCTTTCCGTGCAGGGCTGGGGCAGCTGGTTTGCCGACCAGGGCAAGGGCTTCGCGCTGGGGTGGATCTTTGGCGGGCTGGTCTTGATGCTGCTCTTCTGGGTGATCCGCAAGCTGCCCCGGATGTGGTGGTTTGCCTTCTGGGTGTGCACCTGGCCCATCCTCTTCGCGGTGATCTTTGCCGGGCCGTATGTGAACTACCTCTTCAACCACTACGAGCCGCTGCAGAAGTCGAACCCGGAGCTGGTGAAGAAGCTGGAGGAGGTCTGCGCGAAGGGCCACATGGATATTCCGCCCGAACGGATGTTCCTGATGAAAGCCAGTGAGAAGGTGACGACGCTGAACGCGGACGTGGAAGGCTATGGCGCGAGCAAGCGCGTCGTGGTGTGGGACAACACGATCTCCAAGGCCACGCCCGACGAGATCCTGATGATCTTCGGGCACGAGAGCGGCCACTACGTGCTGAAGCACATCGAGACGACGATCCCCTTCGTCGAGGGCCTGCTGCTGGTGGATCTGCTGCTGGGGTACTGGTTCGTCAACTTTGCGATTCGCAAGTGGGGAGCGAAGTGGCAGATCGCCGACCAGCAGAGCTGGGGAGCGTTTGCCGTGCTGATGCTGACCTTCTCAGTGCTCAACCTCGTCTCCCAGTCGTCGGGGAATGCCTTCTCCCGCGCCCACGAGCACGCGGCAGACATCTACGGGCAGGAGGTGATCCACGGCCTGGTGCCGAGTCCGCAGGCGACCACGCAGAACGCCTTCGACCTGCTGGGCACGCTGGGCTACTCCGAACCGAACCCTTCGCCGTTTTACATCTGGTGGAGCTACGACCATCCTCCGGTGGGCTATCGGGCTGCGTTCGGCAGGGCCTACGATCCGTGGGCTCCCGGGATGGAGCCGAAATACTTCAAGAAATGAGATTCGAGAGGCGAGATTCGAGATGCGGCCCCGCAGCTTAGCGTTCAGCCTCGCCTCCCGCCTCTCGAATCTCGTATCTTCTCCCTATGGATTGCCTCTTCTGCAAGATCGCTGCCGGCACGATTCCCGTGGCGCGGCTGTATGAGAACGACCACGTGCTGGCGTTTCCGGACATCCACCCGCAGGCGCCGACGCACATCCTTGTCATCCCCAGGCGGCACATCGCCTCGCTGGCGCACGCGACGCCCGAGGACACTCCTTTGCTCGGCGAGCTGCTGGCGGCCGCGGGTGAGGTCGCGAAGGCGCAGGGGCTCGAAAACGGCTACCGCCTGGTGGTCAACACCGGCGCCGACGGCGGGCAGACAGTAGGACACCTGCACGTCCACCTGCTCGGAGGTCGAGCGATGCACTGGCCTCCGGGATAGATTTCCGGCACGGCGGGAGGGTGTTTACCAACTCGCAACACCTCAAGTAGCACACGAGCGGGGGTTAACTCGGGTGGTTCACCCGTAAGGAGCTGGCCTGCGGCCAGTTAGCTCGCTTCGCAAGGTAGCGGCTTTGCCGTTAGCCGCTTCGCGGTTAGCGTGTGGCTTGCACTGAGTATGGTGCAACCGTGGGAGGGGAACAGCGGATTCCCTTCGGGAATGACAACAAGAACCGCAACGGCAACAGCAACGGCATCAACGGCGACCGCAACAGGAGGGAATGCCACGGCACCGCGCTGCCGTGCGAAGCACGCTGACGGCGAAGCCGCTACCGTCCGCAGGACGCTACCGCGAAGCGCTACAACGCGCTGCTCCCCGCATCTTCCGTGCCCCTTTTCGCGTCAAATAGGCCTATGGCATTCGCAACCCGTAAGGAACCCATTCCCGCTCCGCTGCGGGACATCGTTGCCCCTGAGTCCGGCTGGGATGCCGGGCAGACCGAGACCGCGATCTTCGCGGGCGGCTGCTTCTGGGGCGTTCAATCCGTCTTCCAGCGCGTCAAGGGCGTGGTGCACACTATAGTCGGCTACACCGGTGGCGCGGCTGAGACCGCGAACTACCGCGCGGTGTGTACCCATGACACCGGCCACGCCGAGGCAATCGAGGTGATCTACGATCCTGCCAAGGTGAGCTACGGGATGCTGCTGCGCATCTTCTTCAGCGTGGTGCACGACCCGACGCAGCTGAACCGCCAGGGCGCAGACGTCGGCGCCAGCTACCGTTCGGCGATCTTCTTCACCAACGAGGAGCAGCGGCAGGTTGCGCTGGATTACATCCGCCAGCTCGATGCGGCGCAACTGTTTCCGAAGCCGATTGTCACGCAGGTCGCCCCGCTGGAGGTCTTCTATGCCGGCGAGGATTATCACCAGAACTATGCGCTGAAGAACCCGCATAACCCATACATTCAGGTGTGCGACATCCCGAAGATCGGAGAGCTGGAGCGGCAATTTCCGGAGCTGTTTCAGGACTTCCGGTTGTAGGGGGGAAGAAGCTCCTAGCTGACTGACGCTTGTTCGGGACAGTTGCCCCGGATCCCACTACGGATCCGGGGCTTCTCTTTCTGCCCATGGCGGTGAACCTGACGCGAACCGCTGCAGCCAACCATCCACCCCGGGAAAGTGCGCGTCTAACGGGTAACGCGCACATTGGCCAGTACTTGCCGCGCCCTGGAAGACCATGAACGAACCTTTCCGCACGACGCCCGTCGCTTTTCTTCTTGCCGCTGCAGTTTTCGCGACCTCGAGCCTGACCGCGCAGAGCCCCTCTGCGAACCCATTGGGGAGCGCATCGGGGGCCGCAGAGCAGGCGGCCCAACAGGTGGGGCAAGCTGCGGGTTCGATGGCCCAGGCCGCGGGTTCGGTCGGGCAGAAGGGAGCGCCAGCGGGGAGCCAGCCCGGAAAGCCCCAGGATTCCGCATCGAAGCCGGCCACGGCCAGTGAAGAGGCAGCCTCAACCACCAAGCTGAACCACGGACCGCTGGATCCCAATACGCCGCCCATCGACCTGCCAACGGACAGACCGGTGATTGGCCTCGCGCTAGGCGGCGGCGGCGCCGAGGCGATGACTGAGATCGGCGTGCTGCAGTGGTTCGACGAGCACCACATCCCGGTGGACGTGATCGCGGGCACCAGTATGGGGTCGATTGTTGCTGCGCTGTACTCCACCGGCCAGTCTCCGGCGGAGATGCGCAAGGTTATGACGGACCAGTCCGTGGAACGGATCTTCCGCATCCAGCCGGCATACTCGGCGCGGAACTTCCGGCGGCGTGAAGACACGCGAGACACGCCCAATGCCGTTGCTGCAGGACTGCGCCACGGTGTGAGCTTTCGCAACTCCCTGCTGACAGACACCGGCCTGAACGAGCTGCTGGACAAGGAGTTTCTGAACTACAACGACCAGCTGAACTTCAACGATCTGCCCATTCCCTTCCGCTGCCGCGCCACGGACCTCACCGCAGCGAAGACGGTGACCTTCGGCCGCGGATCGTTGCAGGACGCCGTGCGGGCTTCGGCATCGATCCCGGGCGTCTTCCGGCCGTTCGAGATGGATAGCCATCAGTTTGTGGATGGAGCCATCCTGGCGAACCTGCCCACCGAGGATGTGAAGGCGATGAAGGCCAACGTGATCCTGGCGGTGAGCCTGCCGCTGCAGCCGATCGGCAAGGGCGACCTGGACTCGATCGTTGGCGTGCTGCAGCGGGCGTTTGCCGTGGGCATCGAGGCCAACGAAGACCGTGAGCGGAAGCTGGCAGATGTGGTCATCACGCCGGATGTCAACGGCTACACCGGGGCGGACTACCTGAAGATCAATGACCTGGCCGACCGCGGCTACCAGGCGGCGCAAGCGCACCAGGCGGACCTGCTGAAGTACGCTCTCAACGACGACCAGTGGAGCCGGTACATCGCGAAACGCCGCTCCAAGGAGCGCACACCGGCCGGGAATATCCTGCGCGTGAAGGTGAACGCACCCAATGCATCGGCTACCGCTGCGGTGGAGCGTACGTTTGCGCCCATCGTGGGCAAGCCGGTGGATACGGATCAGATCGAGAAGCTGCTGGCGGAGGTGCGATCCGACGGAGCCTATGATGCGGACTACACGGTGGGCTACGACGATGCCAACTCCAGGCGGCCCATCATCCTGGTGAGCGTGAACCAGAAGAAGAATGGCCCGCCGTTCCTCGACGTAGGCTTCAACCTTGCCGCGCAGACGGCGGGCGTTACCCGTGCGACGGTGGAGACGCGCTTCCTATGGCAGGATGTAGGCGGTTACGGCAATGAGTTCCGGGCCAAAGTGAGCTTCGGTTTCGAGACGCATGCGGAGGCTGAATACTATCGCCTGATCGGCATCCAGGGGTTGTTCGTCGCGCCCCGCATCGACTTCGATCGCACACCGTACTACACATACCAGAACGACTACAGGCTCGCGGAGAGGCAATCTCAGCTGGCCGGGCTGGGCGGCGATGTGGGCTGGACCGACCACCATGAGCAGGAGCTTCGAGTGGGCTGGCAGTTCCACAACGTGCAATGGACACAGACCACCGGCAACGACTTTCTGCCGAACTATAGCGGCAACTCGCAGAAGGCGCGGCTGCGGTATGTCTTCGACAACCAGGACCGCGGACTGGTGCCGCGCTATGGCGTGCGCTTTACGTCGGATCTCGGGTACATGTATGCGACCGATGGCAGCGTGAACGCGCCGCAGCTGCTGAACCAGATCGAGATGGCTCACACGCTGGGCAGGAAGAACCTCTTCCTGGTGAACGCGGAGGGTGGCACGATGCTGAACCGCAACGTACCCCAGCCGTTCCGCTACACGCTGGGCGGGCCGCTGCGGCTCTCCGCGAGCGCGATCGACCAGTATCGCGGGACGGACTACTTCCTCATCACGCCTGGCTACCTGCGCCGGATCGCGACGCTGCCCGCACCGCTGGGCCAGTCGATCTATGTGGGAGCCACGTACGAGGCGGGGCAGATGCGCGCACCGGACCAGGCCAATATCTTCCGGCAGGATGTGTACTTCGGCATTGTCGCGGAAACGCCGCTGGGTGTCGTCACCATCGCGCCGGCGTTCGGCACGAATGGCGAGCATAAGCTGACGTTTACGCTGGGGAGATTCTTTTAGGGAAGCTTCTAGCTTGGAGCTTGCGACTGACAGCTTTGCCCTTGGGTTGCTTTCATCGGATTGAACGAACCGCGTCCTCAGGCTTGAGACAACACCGGCTAGGCCTTAGGCATTCGAGCTAGGGGCGAGGAGCTAGCAGCTAGAAGCTGCCCTTCTACTTGCCGCCGCCTAACCTTGCGGCTAGTCGCTCCGGCAGGCCGGCTTTACGGATGGCGGCCTGCGCCGAGGCGATGTCATATGGCACTCGCCAGAAGGTGACCGTCGCGGCAGCATCGTCGTAGATGGCGAAGGCGGCGCGAGGGTCGCCGTCTCGGGGCTGGCCGACTGAGCCGGGATTGATGAGGTGTCGCGAACCTGCGGGAACCTCCATCACGAAGCTCTCCAGGCCGCCGGTCGGCCTGTACGCCGGGCGATCCTCTTCCCACTCCTGCTGACGCTGCGAGAAGCCACCCTGGACGTGAGTGTGGCCGAAGAAGGTGATCTCGGACTCCATGCGCTGCAGCGGCGCCCAGGCATCGCGCATGGAGAGGATGTAGTGATCTTCATGCAGCGGCGAGCCGTGGGCCAACAGCACGGAGCCGCTGGCGCGGATGGGGCCCTGGGGCATCTCGCGCAGCCAGTTGAGGTTGTCCTCGGTGAGCGTGCGGTGCGTCCACATGGCGGCTTCGGCGGCGACGGGGTTGAACCCGGCAGCGCTCGAGAGGCCGCAGCAGACACGATCGTGGTTACCCCGGACATTCAGCGTGGCGTGCTGGCGAAGCAGGGCGACGACTTCATTGGGGGTCCCGCCATAGCCCACCACATCGCCGAGATTCCAGAGCTGATCAACACCGGCAGCCGCGCGAAGCACAGCTTCGAGCCCGTGAACATTGCCGTGGATGTCTGAGACGATGAGAGCGCGCATGGGGCAAAGATTCAGTGTATCGGAAAGGGGATTTCGGCTGGCAGAACGGCTCTTAGCTCCTAGCTTCTAGCTCGGAGGCTTCGGCGGACCTGGGCTCCTTCTTCGCGCCATCAGGGGTCCTGTCGTCTCGTCCGACCAGGTCGGTAAGCATCGGCTAGAAGCGAGAAGCTAGCAGCCAGAAGCGGCCCTGCCTACCTTCCCCAGCGGTCTTTCTCGGTCGGTCGCCATGGTGGGTACGGCGGCCAGCAGGGAGCGCGTGTACTCGTGCTGCGGATTCAGCAGCACATCGCGGGAGGCGCCCATCTCCACGATCTCGCCGCGGCGCATGACCGCGATGCGATCGGCGATCTGGCCGACGACGGCGAGATCGTGCGAGATGAACAGCATGGAGAGCCCGTGGCCTTCGCGCAGGCGGCGCAGCAGGGCGAGGATCTCCGCCTGCACGGTGACGTCGAGCGCGGTGGTGGGCTCGTCGGCGATCACGAGGCGAGGCTTGTTGACCAGGGCCATGGCGATCACGACGCGCTGGCGCTGACCCCCGGAGAACTGGTGCGGATAGTCGTCGAAGCGGTGTTCGGGTTCCGGAAGCGCGACCTCGCGCATGGCGGCGAGGACGCGCTCGCGGACCTCGTGGCGAGAAGTCTTTGGAGCATGGGCGAGCACGCACTCGGCGATCTGGCGGCCGATGGTCATGACCGGGTTGAGCGCGGTCATGGGCTCCTGGAAGATCATGGCGATCTCGCGGCCACGCAGCTTGCGCATGTCACGCTCGGGCAGCGTCAGCAGGTCTGCGTGGTGGGATGACGAATCGTGTTTGGAAGCCATCCGGATAGAGCCCTGCACGCGAGCCGACTCCGGCAGGAGGCGCATCAGGGCCAGCGAGGTGGCGCTCTTGCCGGAGCCCGACTCGCCTACAAGTCCCAGCGTCTCGCCGCAGTCCAGGGAGAACGAGATACCACGCACGGCTTCGCTGGAGCCAAAGGCCACTCGGAGATCGGTGACCTGGAGCAGCGGGTTGGGCGGTGCGGGTGCGTTGGAGCTCACACAGATGAGGATAGCGGAGGCGCGGTGTGGACTCGGCAGAGTCCATTGCGTCGCCGATGAATCCAATCCCCTGTGACTGCTTCTTCCAACTCGGCCCCGCTGCTTCGCCTCTCCGTTCTCGACCAATCGCCCGTGCCTGAGGGCTTTACGGCTTCGGACGCGCTGGCGAACTCGCTGGCGCTGGCGCAGCATGTGGACAACCTGGGGTTCACGCGGCTCTGGTACTCCGAGCACCATGCGATGGACCTGCTGGCCTGCACGGCGCCTGAGATCCTGGTGGGCCGCGCAGCGGCGGCGACGGAGCGCATTCGCGTGGGGTCGGGCGGCATCATGCTGCCGCACTACTCTCCGCTGAAGGTCGCGGAGGTCTTTCGGACGCTGCATGCGATGTTCCCCGGGCGCATCGACCTTGGCATTGGCCGTGCGCCCGGTGGCGGCCAGCTGGAGGCTCATGCGCTGCGCCGGGTTCGGCAGGGGCCGGCGCCGGATGACTTCCCGCAGCAGCTTGCGGAGCTGCGCGCGTTTCTCCATCCCGAGCGCTTTCCCAAGGATCATCCCTTCGCCAACATCCGCGTAATGCCGAGCGCTGAGGGTGCTCCGGCGGTGTGGCTGCTGGGGTCTTCGATGTGGTCGTCGATGACGGCTGCGGTCGAGGGATTGCCGTATGCCTACGCGCACTTCTTCTCCAGCTCGCAGACGCGGCATGCGATTGAGCACTATCGCAGCCGGTTCACGCCGGGACCGGATGGCTCCGAACCGAAGGCGAGCATTGCGATTGGCGCGATTGTTGCGCCGACGCAGGAGGAGGCGGAATGGCACTTTGCCTCGACGCGGCTGCTGATGCGGCGCATCCGGATGAACGATCGCAGACCAGTCGCAACGCCGGATGAGGCCCTGCGCGAGCTCGGGCAGGTTCCGACCTCGCCCGACACGCTGGTGCCGTTCCTCTCCGGCCCGCTGGACGAGCCGGATGGCGAGTTCCCCCGCTACGTGGTGGGCACGCCAGAGAAGGTGCGCGACCAGCTGCTGCACATCGCGCGGGAGCTGGAGCTGGACGAGCTGATCGTGAACACGGTGATCCACTCGCACGAGGCGCGGTTGAAGAGCTACTCGTTGCTGGCGGAGGCGTTCGGACTGTAGCGTGGCCGTCTCACATCACGGCCCTTCGGCGTCGAAGTCCTTCGTGATCCCCACGGCAACCTGTGCGCGGTTCGCGAGAGTGTCCTCCAGGGCGCCGCACCAGCCGACCTCCCCCTCTATCTCGATGGGCTCATTGGGAAGCGGGACAGACAGCGGATTCCACAGCACCAACACATGCTCTCCCGGAACGAAGTGAGCGTAGGGATATTCCCCGACGAGGGGTCCCGCAATGCGTTGGCGTCGCAACCTATAGGAATCATGGCCCCCCTTCAAAACCTGCAGAGGCAGCAAGTCTATGACCCTCTGTTCCCCGTGGTAGGAGAGCGGCACCACTTCAAGCTTGGTCACGACGGCCGCGAAAATATCCTGGGCATCGCGCGCCCTGACCCACAGGGGGTTGGAGCAGCTCGTGCGGTGCCACTCCTCCTCGGGGCCGTCCGCTTCTTCAACGCGGGCGAGTGCGGGCTGAAGATCTGCGCTAGTTTGGCAGGGATGCAGGTCGGTCATGCAATGAAGCCGGAAGTGCATCCATTCGTCGACGAGTTCGTGACGCTCGCCGGGCGTCACGCGCGCTATGATTCCGCCTCGTGAGCTGATATGGATGGCATGGAAGGGGTGCGCCGTCAGGCCGCTGTCTGTCTGCAAGAGCTGGGAAGATTCTCTGAGCGTCGCGGACACGGCAGCCCGCTCACCGGCACCATCCGCGACGAACACCTCCACGCTCCGCGATACCACGTGCGCCCTCCTGATCTCGACGTAGGCCAGCAGCCCCGCAGGGCGGGCCCCTATGGCATCGAGCCAACGGCTGACGCCTGGCAGTATGGGCTGTCCGTCGACTCCGTACGGCAAGGACAAGAGACGTGTCGTTACTGCGACGTTGTACAGGCAGTGCTCTGACGAGCATGTCCCCTCGTAACTGGCCCACCTTCCCCACTTGGCCTGGAATTGCCGAAAGTCCTCCCAGGTACTCGCCGGAACGTCGAGCCTGCGGACGTCCGTGAGGAGACGGTTTGCATTCCAACGGACGATCCACTGGTTCGCCACCGCGAATACGGGATAAGCCGCCACCAGAAGCAGCACCAGAACAAGCGCGCGAACACTCCACAGGGCCACCTTGCGCATGGCGGCAGTAAATCATGCACTGCGTATGCACGGCTACACTGAAGGACGACGTGTCCTCGGAACAATCCATCCTCATCGTTGGCGCCGGGCCTGCCGGTTGTGCCGCGGCCTATGACCTGGCCGAGGTCGGCGTGCGGGTGTTGCTGCTGGACCGGCGCAGCTTTCCTCGGCACAAGGCTTGTGCCTGCGGGCTGACCCGGAAGACGCTGAAGGCGCTGCGCTACTCCGTCGACCCCATCGTCGAGCAGGTGTGCGACGAGATTGTGCTGGAGGCTGCGGCGGGCGACTCGACGAAGCTGCGGTTGCGGGACAGGAAGCCCATTGCCGCGATGGCTGTTCGCGAGCGCTTCGATGCCTTCTGCCTGGAGCAGACGCTCGCGGCCGGAAAGAACGGTGGCGGCGTGAGCTTCCGCCGGATCGACAGCATTGCAGCGTTGCGAGAGACGGGCGATGGGATCGAGCTTGACGTTGTATTCAGCGAAGGCTCCGAGCAGACGAGAGAAACTCTCCGCGCAACTGTGCTGATCGGCGCCGATGGCTCCAACGGGCAGACGCGGCGGCTGGCGGCGCAGCTTGATGCAGGCCGTGCCGAGGCCGTGGTGACGCAGCCCTCCGAGGCTACCTGGTACGAGCGGGGTTTCGCGCTCGAGGCGACCGTGCCCTATACCGTGCTGCCTGTGCCCCTGCCCGAAGGTGATGGCCCGAAGGACCTGCTCTTCGACTTCAGTCCGCTGCCGGGTGGCTATGGCTGGCTGTTTCCCAAGGGCGATCACATCAACATCGGCGTGGGTGCGTTTGCTCCGAGTGATGGCGTTGCCGCCTCTAAGGAGGTTGCGCTGAAGCAGGTGACGCGCCGACTGCTGGCCGACTACACGCTCCGCAAGCTGGGCGTGGAGCTGGAGGCCGTGGGTGGGCCTGTCACCGGGCAGTACCTCGGCATGGGTGGGCACAGGTATGCACCGCGCGGACGCGTGCTGCTGGTTGGCGACGCGGCCGGGCTGGTCGATCCGCTGACGGGCGAAGGCATCCACTCGGCGATCGTCAGCGGGCAGGCTGCGGCTGCGGCTGTTCTCTCGACGCGCGCACGGGATTTCGCGGACGTCGCGGAGAGCTACGCGAAGAGGCTGGCACCGCTGCAGGAGACGCTGGCCTTCAGCGAGCGTGCCGCGCGGAGCTTCTATCGCGAGCCGGAGCGTGGCTTCCGCGTGATGCGGACGCAGCTGGTGGGCTGGCTGGCGCTGAAGACCTATACCGATGGGCTTCCGGTGAGATTCCTAAGGCCGCTGGTGCGGTTCGCGGCGCGGCGCTCGAAGTGATCGGTGCCTCCATCGCGGCGTGCTACTCTTGCCGCTGAAACCCACCGGCTCAACCACCAGGCGAAACCATCGCCAGAGCAACCCAGGAGTGCATGCAACGCAAGATCCTCATCGTGGCTCTGCTGCTGCTGGCAACGGTGCATTGCGTGCGTTCGTTGTTCTACGAGAACGTGAATCTCCTCTCGTTTGAGCGCTTGGAAGCGGGCACGGAGAACCTGCCCTACCAGGGGCGTTGCCTGGTGATTCCGTTGCTGCGCTGGGCTCACTCCAACCCTGCGCTCAATCGAGCAGCGGCCACCGCCAACCTGCACAACCATGCACCCGACGGGCACCGCTACGGCCCTGAGCCCGAGACCCCGGAGAAGCTGATCTCGATGGCTGTGGGCGTGCTTTGCCTGATCGGCCTGGGCATCGTCGCGACGCTGGCGGGGAGAGTCACGGGAGCGAAGCTGTGGTGGCTGCCGTGGGTGATGGTGCTGGTGTTCCTTTACACCGGGTATGCCGCGCGTACGAAGCAAAACTTCTGGCACGTCTTCGATCTGCCGGCATACTTCCTGTTTGGACTTGGAACGTGGTTCGTGCTGCGGCGTCAGTGGCTTCCGCTGCTGCTCCTGATGCCATTCGCAGCGGCCAATCGCGAGACGGCTATCTTCCTCGCTGCACTGTGGCTGGGCGCGGTGTGGGAAGAACCCAATCGCTGGAAGACGGCTCTCCAGGTGCTGGGTCTGGTCGCCGCGTGGGCACCGGTGAGGATCGTCATCTGGAGCTGGTATCGCTACAACCAGACGGAGGTTGGCGGACGTATCGTGGACAATCTCCACGAACTCACCTCGATGCGATCCTGGCCCCAGATCGCGAGTGCGTTTGGATTTCTCTTGCCGATTCTGTTCCTCTATCGACGCGACCTGTCGGCATCGAGCCAAAGGTTGTTCTGGGCGATGATGCCCTGCCTTGCGGTCATCCTCTGGTACGGGGTCTGGCTGGAGACTCGCATCTTCGGCGAGTTCTTCTTGCTGGCTGCGCTGTTTCTGGTGGAGATCATCGACAAGCGGCTGCTGCGGGATGCGATTGGCGGACCGAGTTGCCCGGCTCCGAGCTCATCGCGCTAGTCGAACCTGGGCAGGTGCTCCACGTCGCCTGCGGGGACGGGCTCCAGCGGGCCACCGGCCTTGATCCAGGCCTTGAGGCCCCCCTGGATGACCTTGGTGTGGCAGGACTCGCGTTCCAGCATCTTGGCGACACGGACGCTGGTGGCTTCATGCGCGCAGGAGCAGTAGAGGTAGATCTCGCATTCCGGCTGCATGAACTCACGCAGCGCGATCAGCTCGTCGCGGAGCCGTGCCGGCTCGACACGAATGGAGTTCTTGATGCGCTGCATGCCGGGATCGTAGTAGCCGTGCGAGCGCACATCGGCGATGACGACGAGGCGGTCATGGCTGGGTACATTCAGCTTTTCGAAGAGCTCGCGGGCGGCGACCCGCTGTACGGTCGTGAACTTGGTATCGCGCAGGTAGCCTACGGTGAGCCAGACGGCGTAGATGGTGAAGATGAAGATCATGGTGCCCGCGGTGGCCTGGCCAAGCTGCTCCACCAGCGCGATGACGCGGTGCAGGACCGGAGCGAAGATATACCCGAGCCCCGACCACGCCGAGACGTACAGCAGCACACCGATCGAATCGTTGCGCAGAAAACGCCACAACCGCATGTTCAGGCTGCCAGCCAGCGGCGCAGCGATGGTCGCGAGGCCGGGGACGAACTTCGAAAACAGCAACGTCTTTGCGCCACGCCGGTAGAAGTTCTTCGCCGAGCTATGGATGCAGGCCTCGGGGTTGATGGAGAAGCGGCAGATGCCTGCGAGCAGCCACCATCCCGTGGTTCGGCCGCCAAAGAACATCATGGTATCGCCCAGAAGCGCGGCACTGGCACCGTAGACCAGGATCAGAGGAAACGAGAGCACCCCACCGTGGGCCGCGGCTCCGCCAGCCATGAGAACCACCGAAAGCGGCAGAGGCAGCCCGCACGAAGAGAGCAGCAACACGATCGCAATCGCGGCGTAACCATGATGCTGCACTATCGCGGTGAGGTTCATCGTCGTGCAAAGGCCCCCAGCTTCGGTCCGGAATCTATAAGCGTGAGATGCCGCCGACCGGTGCGGTGTCGCTCATGGTGTGGCTGTATCTTTCGCGTGGCTGCATCTTTCGAGACGCACGGGAGCGTTCTGCGGATTGCGACCCAATGGGAATTTTCCAGACTCAGAACCGCAGGTGCACGCCCAGCTCGGCCTGGCGCTCGCGACTGAGGCCCGTGGTGGACGAAAGCGGCGTGCCAAAAGCAGGTGTCGACACGCCTTCTGCGGCGACGGCGGCCGTGTTCTGGAAAATCAGCGGCGTTGGCCCGCCCGGGCTGGAGGGTGTTCCGACCAGGAAAGCCCTCGTTTCCACGCGCGACAAACTCACCGAGTTGCCCAGGTTGAAGGCCTGCGCGAAGAGCTCGAGGCGAACTCCGCGAGGGAGCTGCAGCTCTCGGGCCAGTCGCAGGTCCACGCGGCTCCGAGCTGGCAGCCGCAGGGTGTTACGTCCGACCGTGGGCAGATAGACGGCGCCACCGGAGCCGTTGATTGAGTCGCCGCCACCGGAGAGGTAGGTTCCACCGTAGATCGCATAGCTGTATGGCGCTCCCGAACCCGCAACAGCAATCGCACCAACCGTCCAGCCATTGGCCACGCTGCGTTTCCAGCCATGGCGGCTCTCGCGGGTGCTGCGGTAGACGAGCGTGCCGGAGAACCGCAAGGGAAAGCTAAGGCTGGAGAGTCCCTTGTCATAGGCGATGCGGAAGGGATCGAACTGCGCGTTGAGGCGTGGGATAGCGCCCTGCTGTGGGTTGTCGTCGATGGCGCGCGAGAAGGTGAAGCTGCCATGAGCCGTGAGCCCGTGCCAGCCGCGCACCCCCGCTTCCAGAGTGCCCGCATGGAAGGTTGCATTCGCATGCGACTGCAGCAGCGAGACGGCACCGTACTGCGTGATGGGGCGGGCCGTGTACAGCGGCACGCTGAAGAGCTCTCCATCGCGGACACCTACGCGGCCGTTGCCGCCCTGCAGGACGAAGGTCTTCGTGGACGTCGAGGGCGCGATGTTCAGGTCGGCGGTGGTTGCGAGCTGCGTGGCGTTAGCCATCGCGTATCCCGCGCGCACCCAGGCGTGCGCGCCGAACTCGCGCTCCAGCGTGAACGAGGCGCGCTGGATCGCAGGCTCGCGGAAGTGGCTGGAGAACACGAGTGCCGAGGTCGTCTGCACAATAGCGGCAGGGGGCGCGCTGGTGTAGTCGCAAGGGTAGCCGAAGCCCTGGCTCACCGTGGTCACCTGCGGGCATTGCGTGATGGTCGTGGGACGGATGCGCACGCGCTCGACAGAGCTGGGCAGCGCAGTGTCGGTCAGCGCGGTGGCGATGGTCGCGCCCGGCGTGCGCCCAAAGAAGACGCCGTATCCCATGCTGGCTGTGAACCACTGCCGGAGCGATGCGCGACCACGAGGAGACCACGTCACGTTCAAGCGCGGACCAATGTTGTTGCGGTCTTCGGGCACGCTCGCCGTAGCGCCGGTATCGCTGCGGCCTAACGCGGCAATCGCTGTATCGAGAGCGAAGTTGGGCGCCTGCGGGAACGGCAGCAAGGTGTACTCGAAGCGAGCGCCGAAGTTGATGATGAGATCATCGCGCATACGCCACGAGTCCTGCGCGAAGGCTGCCACCTGGTGCACCGCGAATTCCATCCGCTGCGCTCCAAAGCTCTGCGTGAAGGTGTGGAAGCAGAAGTAGTGGAGCGAAGCGTAGACGCTGGGGCAGCCACCGTTGGGGTACGCACGCACGTTGTAGGTGAAGTCGGTGATCCAGTCGACGAGGCCACCGGCGTAGCCATTGGTATTGGCGCTGTCATAGCTGAAGGTGCCGTCTGCGTTGGTGATGCTGTCGGTGCGGTCGTCGATGCGGCTCCAGTCCGCGCCGGCACGCAGCAGGTGAGTGCGCAGTCGAAGTTGGAACGCTTCCTGCACCTCCAGGCGCTCCTCTGCGGGATAGGCGCTGCGACCCAGGTTGGGTGGCGTGCCGTAGGCGAAGCCCTCCGGGGCGATGCGGACCTGCGGGGCGTAGCCGCCGGGGCCGATGGCTGGCTCTTGCGGGAGAGGCGCTCGCGGCTGCTCTTCATTCAGCTCATAGGTCCACTGCACGCCAGCCTCGTTGTCCATCGAGGACGTGAAGCGATGCAGCCAGTGTGCCGCGGTGGCGTCGATGCTTACCGTGCGATCGCCAACGCTGCCCCTTCCGAGCGCGACCACAGCATCGGAGCTTTGGCCGAGGGCGACTCCCGCCGGGGCGTTCAATCGATGCGCAGCATAGCTCAGGGTGAGAAGGTCGCGTCGGCTCAGGTCCACATCTGTCCGGAGGAAGCCATTGATCCGCTGTGCCGAGCGCTGAATCACTCCGGTGAGGCTATCGATGTAGTTGAGCGCCGCCTGCACCTGTGAGCTGCTGACACCGCGAACTGCCAGCAGCGTGCTTTGCATGGCCGTGAGCTGGTAGAAGCTCGCGAGCTGCGGTGTCGAGGTGAGCTGGTCGTGGAGGACATGCGCCTCCACTGAACCAAAGAGCCAGGCACGGGGTGAAGTGTCGCGGGCTCGTCGGTGGGGATGCAGGATCAACGGAGCACCCATCGCTCCGCCGAAGATCCAGGCCGACCCGCCCGGCCGCGCGAGGCTGTTGGTCACGACTCCGTTGCTATAGTGCGTGACGTTGGAGAACGGATTGGTCGCTGCCCACGCTCCATCTCGCAATAAAGCAAAGCCGCTGCCATGAAGCGCCGTGCCTCCGCGTCTTGTGCTGATGGAGGTCCACGCTCCGCCGCCACCGGAGGACTCGGCTGAGTAGCTGCGGGTGGCTGCGCTCAAGCGGCGCACTGCGCCCTGCGTGAAGCTCGTTGCGGATACTGCACCGCCTGCGACGCTGCCTCGCGGGCCGGAACGGAAGTACTGCTGCCCGCTTAGCCCGTCGATACTTTGACCACTTGCAGTGACCGCCAAGCCAGCTTCGCTTGGGGTGGAGGCCTGTCGGCCGTCGTCGCGGGACTCGAGATCCGGGTCCGCGGCGCCACTGTCGTTGGGAGCCGCCGGGGATGCATCGCTGGCGAGGGGAGCAAGTTCGCCAAGCGTTTGAAAGGAACGTGAGGAGATGGGTAGAGGCGAGAGATCGTCGTTGGCTGTTGGGGCTTCGGCCAGCGTGGCGTCCTGGACGTCAGCGGACGAGACTGCGGTCGGCGCAGAGACTCCACCGCTCAGCACAAGCGTGATCTCTGCGATTTCCCCTGGCTCCAGCAGGAGGGCGGACGAGGTTCGGCGCCCCTCTGCACTGACTTCCAGCGTGTATTCGCCTGGCTGGAGATGCAGGAGAGAGAACGATCCATCCTGCCCTGCGTCGATGCTTTGTGCCTCGCCGCCCTCCGCCGGGTGCAAGGTGAGTTCGACAAAGGCGCCCGCACCGGGAGGCACGATCACGCGACCGCGCAGAGCCGCATCGGAAGGACTCTGCGCCCGCGCGGCTGCCATCACGGCGGACGCGAGGATGCACAGTAGCACTATGCGGCAGCGCCGCAGGTTGAGCCAAAACTTTCGCAACTGCGAAACTCCGCTCCGGGATGGCCGGAGCTCCTGGTACTCAGCTGGAGGTTCACTACACTGCCGGTTCGCGCGGGAGGCGCAGCCGGGACGTTGAAAGAATGCGTGACCGAAGCCTAGTCGACTTGGCCTCATTTGGAAAGCGTTTCCTGCGAATACGCTGCCGCAAAAGCGAAACGCGGTGGCCGAGGCCACCGCGTTCCGGTTGCATTGTTGTTGAAGTTAGAACGAGAAGCGAGCCGAGATCTGAATCTCGCGCGCCGTGTAAAGGAAGCCGCTCGAGTTGATGCTCGTGTTGGCACTAAACGTGGGCGACTGGTAGGTTGCGGTACCGGTCAGGGGGCTGCTGGAACCACCGTTGGAAAACAGGAAGGCGGTGGTGTTTACCGAGGTCACGTTCTGGTGGTTAGCCACGTTGAATACGTCAGCGCGGAGTTCGAAGTTATAACGCTCCGTGATGGCGAAGTTCTTCGCCACACGCATGTCGTCGGTGATTGCCCGCTTCACCTTGAGGGTGTTGCGACCGAGCGCCGGAACATACGCGATACCGCCGGAACCATTCCAGCCCGAAGAAGCAGCGAAGTACGAGTTGCTGCCGCTGGTCCCGTAGGAATACGGCAGACCGCTCTGGCCCTGGAAGCTATCGTTGACGCTCCAGCCGTTGGTGATCCACTTCACGAAGCTCTCGGTGTGGAGCTTCGGGAGTGTGTAGAGCGCGTAGCCGGTGATGCGGTTGGGCACGTTGTTGTTGGCGTTGCCGTAGTTGACGCGACCGTTGCCATAGGGGTCATACCAGCCGTTGGCGCTGGCCGAGGTGGCAGCATTCTGGTTGAAGTCCAGAGCGTGCGACCAGGTGTAGTTGAAGTCGGTTTCGAGGCCATGCCACGACTTGGTCTTGATTTCGCCGACCAACGCGTGGTAACTGGAGTTGATGTTGCTGACCAGCTGCGTCACGCCTACAAAGTTGGGGTTGTTGAAGGCGGAGTAGAAGGTGGTGTTAGCCGGAGTGGCCTTCACATAGCTCGCTACTGGGATCACCGTACCGCAAACCAGCGGCCCGCAGCTTCCGCCCGCCGTGTAAGGCGCAACGGTGATGTTGACGGTCTGCTGGGTCGCCGGATTCAGGTTCATGTTGAGGTAGTTGGGGAGCTCGCGGCCCATACCACCGAGGTAGCTGACGGCCAGCACAGCCTTCGCACCAATCTCCTGCTGGAGGATCAGGTCGAACTCATGCACCATCGGGTTCTGGAAGTTCTTGGCGAAGTAGTAGCTGCTGGGAGTCGAGAAGGACCCCTTGGCCTGCGTGACGACGCCGCCCGAGCTGGTGACATTCGGGAGGATGTTGGCCAGCGTGGGACCGCCCTGCGTGTTGGTGAGTGAGGTTGTGTACTGACCGAGCGCGCTGCCGGTGTTCAGGTAAGCGTTCAGGATCATCGCATTGATCACGCGACCGTAGTACATGCCGTAGCCGCCGCGGAGAACAGTCTTACCCTGACCGAACACGTCATAGGCAAAGCCGATGCGCGGTCCGATGTTGTTCTTGTCGCTGGGACGATTGGTGAGACCCGTGTACGGCGTGAAGGTGTACAGCGAAGTACCAGCCGAGTTCTGCACGTTGAGCGGCGCAGTCAGCGTGCTGCTGGCGCTGGGCAGCGACTCGTAGTCGTAGCGGACACCAAGCTCCAGCGTGAGGCGCGGCGTGGCTTTCCAGTTATCCTGCGCGAAGAAGCCGTAGTCGGTGGTGGTGATGGCGTAGGACGGCGTCAGACCGAAGCCTTCGACAAACGACGAGTAGCAGGGATAGGTGCCGACGACATTCGCCGTGGAACCGGTGGCTGTTGCCGTCTGCGAGGCAGCCGAGTTGCAACCTACCGAGGTCCCATTGTTGCGGGCGTACAGATCGGCGAAGTAGTTGCCAATGTACGAGTAGCTGTATACACCGTTGGCTTCATAGAGGTTGTTGATGTAGTCGTGGTTGTGGAGGATATCCACACCGAACTTCACGTTGTGATTGCCGTGCGACCAATAGGCGGTATCGAATACCTGCCACTTGCGCTCGTCCGGGTAGGAGAAGCGGTAGGAGTAGTAGGGCGAACCGAGATAAATACCGCTGGTGCCTTCCGCGAGGTTGACTTCCGGAACGTTCCCGGCCGAAGTACCGGTACCGGTGAGGTTGGCGGTGGTGTAGGCGTTGTAGGGCTGCTGCGTCTCATCCTCGAGCTCGCGGCTGTACTGGTAGCCGAGTTCGTTGGAGATTGAGTTGGAGATCTGGCTCTCCAGCTTGGCGACCCCGTAATCGACCTTCACGAAGTCGTTGCCGAAGGTGTCTTCCGCGTAGGGCACGGTGGCCTGCGTCTGCACGCCGCCGGGGGAATCCCAGCGAAGGCGATGAAACAGGAAGCTGACGCGCTCCTTCGAGGTGATCTGGTAGTCGAGCTTGGGAGTGTTGATCTCCTGGTAGCCGACGCGGGGGGTCTTGCCGATGTCGGGAAGCAGTGCGGCGAGTCCGCTGGTGTAGAGCGAAGCTCCGGAAGCGTAGCTAGTCTGGCCGGTACGGGCTGCCAGGGTGCAGGCCGAAGCGTCGTTGGCCGCAGCCGTTGCGCCGTTGGCGTTGAAGTACCCGGTCGTGAGATTACAGGTCGACGCGCCGGGGAGTGCCGTATCAGGCAGCGAGAAGAAGGTTGCAGGGCTCTGCGGCTTACCGAAGCCCGGGAAGATGTGCGAGTGCTGATCGTAGGTGTAGTACCAGAAGATCTTGTCCTTCAGCAGAGCGCCACCAGCCGAGAATCCGTAAATCTTGCGCAGGTCCTTAGGCTTGAGAGGAGCGGTGGTGAAGGTATAGCCGCCGGAGCCATTAGGCGTCGCGGTGGTATTGGTGACCAGAGGGGTGTAGGCTGCCCAGTTGCTCTCGCGGTCGAAGAAGTAGGCTTCGCCATGCAGCTGGTTGGTGCCGCTCTTGGTCACCGAGTTGATGACTGCGCCTGCGGCGCGGCCATACTCAGCCGAGTAGACGCCAGTGTTGACGGCGAACTCGCGGACGGAGTCTTCCGACGTCGAATAGGCCTCACGGGTCCGGCCACGTTCTTCCGACCAATAGGCGATGTTGTCGTCCGCGCCGTCGATCTCGACGTTATTCAGCAGCTCGCTGATGCCGCGCACACTGATCAGACCAAAACCGGAGGAGTTCGAAACCACGCCAGGGGTCAGCATGGCGAGCGACGACCAGCGGCGGTTGTTTTCCGGGATGCTGACCAGTGCAACCTGGTCAATGACGGTCGCCATGTCCGGGCTCTCGAAGTTCAGCACCGGAACCTCTGCCGTGACTTCCACCGAAGTGGTCTCGGCGCCGGTCGAAAGCTTGGGCGACACATTGGTCACCTGGCCGACCTGCACGATGACGTGGGTGACTTTGTTCCCGAAGCCGGTTGCGCTAATGGTCACGGTGTAGGTGCCGGGCTCAAGCAGCGGGGCGTTGTAGTAGCCGCTGCCGTCGGTGGCCAGCTTCTTCTCGGCGTTGGTGCCATCATTGTGAATGGTGATCGAAGCCTGCGGAACGACGGCCCCGGTGGGGTCCTCGATCGTTCCGGAGATCGCACCTTCGGTGGTCGACTGCGCAAAGGCAGAGGGAACGGCTAGAGCCGCGGCCAGCCCGAGGGGCAGGCAGCGGAGCAGAAATCGGTTCTTCATTGGCACTCCTTAAAAGAAGACAGCAGAAGATTGCTGCAGTGGCTGATCGGGACCAACGCGTTCGGCGAAGAGCAGAAAATCCTGTTCTGCCAAAAAGCTCTGCGACCCCTTAGAGCGGGGTTCACAGGCAGCACTCGGTACGGTGCCGCGTCAGATCTTCCATGAAAGACTCAATAGTGCGATTCTAGACTGTGGGCTGCAAGCGAAAAATGCTGGCCGCGAAGTTTTCATGAGGTCTTGACGACGATAATCGACTGCCTGACGACCGAAAACCGGTCATGGGACGACAGTCTTTCTCGCAAACCTCGAGATGGTAGAGGAACAAGATGTTCATTGATGAAGCACGCATCCGCGTGAAGGCTGGCGATGGCGGCAATGGCTGCATGGCCTTTCGCAGAGAAAAGTTTGTGCCCAAGGGCGGTCCGTCGGGTGGCGATGGTGGCCACGGCGGCGACATTGTCATGCGCTCGTCGCTTTCGCATAACACGTTGATTCATTTCCGGTTCAACCCGGAGCACAAGTCCCAGCGCGGCGAGCATGGACTCGGCTCGAACATGTCCGGTGCCTCGGGCGAGCACACCGTGCTCAACGTGCCCATCGGAACGCTGCTGTTCGACGATGAGACCGGCGAGCTGCTCCACGACTTCACGAAGGTCAACGATGAGATCGTGATCTGCAAGGGCGGGCGCGGCGGGCGCGGCAACCAGCACTTTGCGACCTCCATCCACCAGGCGCCGCGAGAGCACGAACTCGGCCGGCCGGGCGAAGCGCGGAACTTCCGTCTCGAACTGCGCCTGCTGGCGGATGCGGGGCTGGTTGGCTACCCGAACGTGGGCAAGTCGACGCTAATCTCGCGCGTTTCGGCGGCGAAGCCGAAGATCGCCGACTACCCGTTCACAACGCTGGAGCCGAACCTTGGCGTGGTGCAGGTGGGTGACTTCCCGCATACGTTGTCGTTCACGATTGCGGACCTTCCGGGGCTGATCGAAGGCGCGAGCGAGGGCCATGGCCTGGGCATGCAGTTCCTGCGCCACATCGAGCGCACGAGTGTGCTGGTGCACCTGGTGGACATCTCAGATGGCAGCGGCCGTGAAGATCCGGTGGAGGACTACAAGGTGATCACGGCGGAGCTGAAGAGCTTTGATCCTGCTCTGCCCAAGAAGCCTACGCTCCTGGTCGCGACCAAGGCGGATGTGGCCAATCCCGACAAGCTGAAGAAGCTGACGGCTTTTGCCAAGCGCAAGAAGCTGCCGCTGTACTTGATCAGCGCTGTCTCGGGCGAGGGTATCGAGAAGCTGAAGTTCGCGATTGCGGACTTTGTGGCCAAGCACCGCACGGTGAATCTGACGCATCCGGACAAGCCCGAGCCTGCGATTGAGAAGACGCCGAAGCGGAAGCCAAACTATCCTCCGCCAGCGCCGAATTCGGCGGGCAGCAAGACGAAGTAAGGCAGCGAATAGCTAAATAGCGAATAGCGAAGCAGGACATGCCGGTCTGGCTTTGGTTACTATTCGCTATTCTCTGTTCCTCTTCAGTTCACCAGCACAGCCGGCTCGCGGACACCCACAGCCGGAAGGAAGCTTGATGCGCACGGTCGTACCGCGGTGCTTGCCATGCGTGGCAGAGCGCAGCTGCAGCGTGCCGCCCTGCTCTTCGACGATCCCTCGCGTCACCCAAAGCCCAAGCCCGGTTCCACGCTCACCCTTGGTCGTGAAGAAGGGTTCAAACACGGTCTTCAGATTGGCCTCGTCGATGCCGTGGCCTGTGTCTGAAACCGTCACGATGGCGTGGCCATTTCGAATCCGGGAGCGGATGCAGATCTGGCCTCCACTGGACTCCATGGCCTCCAGCGCGTTGCCCACGAGGTTGGCGAAGACCTGCCGCAGCGCGGGGTCATAGCATGCCAGCTCGACGCCGGGGCCGTAGTGGCTGCTTACCTTGATGTGGTGCTGTGTCGCGCGCGACTGGAACAGCTGCACCACCTCGTTGAGCAAGGTCTGCAGATCCAGCGTGCGACCCGGTATCTTGCGATAGAAGCTCAGCGTGGAGCGCGTGATGTGGCCCACGCGATCGAGCTCGCGGGCAGCAATGGCAATCAGCTCCTGCCCCTGCAGCGTCAGCGAATGCTTGTCGAGGAGATAGAAGATATTGGTCAACGCTTCGAGCGGGTTGTTGATCTCATGCGCCAGCGTGTTGGCCATCCGGCCGGCGGCGGCCAGGCGCTCGCTGTTGATGAGTCTCTGCATCAGCTCGGCGGTCTCGCGCTCAGCGGTCTTGCGGGCGGAGATGTCCTCGACGACCCAAAGCACGCTGGACTCGGTGGCATCATGCCCCACCCCGCCATGCAGCAGCAGTGACACCGTGAACTGTACCGGAAACGTAGAGCCATCGCTGCGCAGCAGGTTGCGCTCGGAGCGGTATCCGGTGCGGCGACCTGCGATGAGCTCGGCGAAGAGGTCCTTATCCGCATCCCGCTCACTGGGCAGGATAAAGTCCTGGAGGTTGAGTGCCAGCATCCGCTCAACCGGCACACCCAGGAGCTCGCTCAACCGCTGATTGACAAGGATGAAGTGACCGTCCGTGGTGGTATGCGCCATGCCGACAGCGGCCTGGTTGAACGTCGCGGAGAAGCGTTGCTGCAGCAGGTGGAGTTCGTGCTCAGTGCGTAGTCTCTCGCGGCGCTTCTCCGCATCGTGCAACTCGCGTTCAATGGCTGGGATGAGCCGCTCGAGGTGTCCCTTGAGCACGTAATCGTGTGCGCCGGCTCGCATCGCATTCACCGCCGACACCTCGTCGATGGTGCCCGAGACGATGATGAAGGGCACATCCATGCCACGGGCCTGAATCATCTCCAGAGCCTCGCCCGCACCAAAGCCCGGCAGCGTGTAGTCGGCGATGATGAGGTCCCATCCGCGGGAATCGGACAATGCCTCGTGGAGGGCCGCGGCCGTCTCGATACGCAATGCGTCCACGCGAAAGCCGCCGCGCCCGAGATGGCGCTGGAGCAGCAACGCGTCCTCCTCATAGTCCTCAATCATGAGGACCCGAAGAGGGCGAAGAGCCGGGTTTATTGAGTGGGTGGGCATTGATTGAGCAGCAGCCAATAAAGTCCGAGTTGACGGGTCGCTTCGGCAAAGTCCGTGAAGTTCACCGGCTTGCGGATGTAGCTGTTGACACCCAGGCGATAGCTGGCGACGATGTCGCGTTCCTCGTCGCTGGAGGTCAGCACGACCACCGGGAGGATGGACGTGCGATCCTGCGCGCGAATGAATCGCAGCACCTCAAGACCATCGACCTTGGGGAGCTTGAGGTCCAGCAGCACAAGCTGTGGCAGCGCGTGGCTTTCTCCGAGGCTCTTCAGGTAGTCCATGGCTTCGGCGCCATCGCGGGCCACCTGAATCTCGTTGGCAACGTTGGCCTTGCGCAGCGCGCGAATGGCCAGCGCCTCGTGATCGGGATCATCTTCGACAAGCAGAATGACAGGAGTGGTTGGCATCAGAGTCTTTCCGGTCAGGCTCGCGCAGATCCATCTGCGTCGAGGCCACCAAGGGTGAAGTAGAAGGTAGCGCCCTGTTCGACCTGGCCTTCGGCCCAGATCGATCCATGATGGCGGCGGATGATGCGTGAGACAGTGGCCAGGCCAATGCCCGACCCCTTGAAGTCGCGATCACCATGCAATCGCTGAAATGCGGTGAACAACCGATCGACGTACTGCATATCGAAGCCTGCACCGTTGTCCCGAACAAAGTATACGGTGGTCCCCGCGTGTTCCCCTGTCCCCGGCTCCGCGCCAAACTGGAGCCGGGCATTGGGTGTCTTCGAGGTGAACTTCCAGGCGTTTCCCATCAGGTTCTCAAGTGCGATACGCAACAGCCTCGGGTCACCAATCGCGAGAACACCGGGCTGCGCCACCAGTTCCACATGACGGCCCGGATCGAGGGCCGAGAGTTCGCCAAAGACCAGGGTCGCGACCTGGGAAAGATCGAACCGCTCGCTCTGAATCTCCGCGCGCGTGACCCGGCTGAGCTGCAGCAACGCATCGATCAGCAGACCCATGCGCTGCACGCCGCCGCGCACACGGTTGATATAGTCGCGGCCCGTGTCATCGAGCTTGTCGGCGTAGTCCTCCGAAAGCGCGAGCGAAAATCCGTCGATGGTCCGCAGCGGGGCGCGGAGATCGTGCGAAACCGAGTAGCTAAAAGCTTCAAGCTCTTGATTGGTGTTGGCCAACTCCCGTGTTCTCTGGTCCACTCGTTCTTCCAGGGAGGTATTGGTGACCTGTAGCTCGTGGTTGAGCACGCGAATCTCCGCTTCGCTCTCGACCAGCTTTTCGCGATCGCGCATCGCGCGGATGGCGAGCTCAGCGGTTGCGCCCAATAGCAAGATCGACAGGAGCGAAGCTGCGATGAACGTCCAGATGACCACGGAGCGCGCCCGCATGGACTGCGCCGTTCGCTCGGACAGCAGGCGGTTCTCTTCGTTCTCCATCTGCTGCAGGCAATAGGCCACTGTTGGGCCGTGATCGGGCGAATCGGCGAGGACCTGCATCAGCGACACCGGCCCCAACATCTCATGGGTCGCGTCCCGCATCGCCATGCCGGTCTGGAGGGAGCTCATGCGCACGAGAATCCGCTGACGCGTGTAGGCGAGGCGTTGCTGTTGCCCCGGATTGTCGAGCGTGAGCGTCTTGATCGTGTCCAACTCGCCGGTCATATCCTCGACGGCAGCGTTATACCGGCTCCGGTAGAGCGGGTCGCCCGAAACGACATACGCCCGTACAGCAGCCGTGGCTTTGCTGACGTCACTCTCGACTGTCTTGGTGTGCACCAGCACTTCAAACGTGTGGGCGCGCCAGTTCTGCACGTCGAAGAACGCATGCAGCGCGCGAATCGCAAGCCAGGCGTTGAAAGCGACGATCAACATCGCAGCCGCCATGGCGAAGCGGTACTTACCAGTTCTCATTGCAGCGAAAGCTCCACTGACGTAAGAAGGCAGCAGGGCTGTTCGAGTTGTATGGGTTTCGCTACGTATCGCCGCCGGCTCAGGCAGGGGCTACCGCTAGAGCCTCCGCCCGCCCTATGCTGCCGTTTCGGGCCGCTTGGCTTCGATGGGCCCCGCGTCAGACTCTGACTCTTGGACGTAGGCTGCCATCTGCTGCGCCAACTGCGAGTCCACCTCGTCTGCGATCGCCATCACACCCACCAGCAACAGGCTGAAGTTCACCCGGTGCAGGTTGTTCTGCAGTGTCTGGAAGATGCTTACCTGCAGCATTCTTGATTCTTCGACCATCATGGCGGCGGTATAGCCGATCTTCCTTCGCGAGAGCCCATGCTTGGCGGCTGCAGCAGAGATAAGCGCGCGGCTTCCGAGGGGTAGCGGAGATCTTAGCCGATACACCAAATCGGCGAAGAGCTGCGGCAGATGGGCGCAGCGTGCGCCGTCGTCCATCGCAATCGAAAGGACCAGGCGGTCGTTATCGACGCGAACCAGCCAGTCGCTGATGGTTGCCAACGTCCCTTCTTCAAGGATCGTCGCGAGGCTGGCCGTGACACGGGCGGGGCCCGGTCCGGCCTTTACTTTGTCTCGAATCAAGGAGACCAGCCTTCCCGCCGAGGTTGGCTTTACCAGAATGTCGTCTGCGTGGGACAGGATGGCCGCTGCAGCAGCTTTCATCTCAGGATGGGCGCTGAGAATAATCGTGACTGCCGCTGGATTGGCATGGCGCATCGCGCTCACTACCGTGAGTCCATCTCCGTCGTGCGGCATGTGGAGATCGCTTACCAGGACGTCGAAGTGTTCGGACGAGATCAACCGCAGCGCATCGTTCACATTGCCGGCGGTGCGGACGGCGAAGCCACCCTTCTCGAGCATCAGAGCCACCACCTCGCGCAAATCGTTGTCGTCATCCACGAGGAGGAGTTGGGTCTTACCGATTTCAGGCATGCCGTGGGTCCTCGCGCTGGAACGTACATCCCTATGGTGTGGTCTTCGGAGCAGACCGAGTCTGTACCCTTTTGAACACTTCCGCGGCAAATTCCCGATTAGGCCTGCTTCGAGCGCGAAGGAAAGTCCAGAGCCGATGGTGCCTGCAACGAAAAGCGGCGCAGCCT